>OGGH01000146.1_pt1 | contig 78795 bp, 74 predicted proteins | sample 1571161 | NCBI WGS metagenome assembly OGGH01 (sample SAMEA2582053, study PRJEB24529) | metagenome | biome: Human gut stool | place: China | collected 2011 | reverse complement strand
TGCTCGTCTTGCGCATGATGTTTCCCCACTTCGTCTTCCGCGGGTCATCCTTCGTTGCCTGCACCTTGTCCGCATCCGCATTCACTTTCATGCTCCGGAACTTGTAGCAGTAGAACTCCTTGTCGTTCAGTCCGTTCCGTTTCTGTCTGAAGAAGATCGGGCCCGGCATGGTCATCTTCGTGATGATGGTCACAATGATCAGGATCGGGATAAACAGCGTGCAGAGGAAACACAGCGAGAATACGATGTCAAATGTCCGTTTCACGAACTTGTTTCCCAGCTGGCTCAGCGGATCCGGCCGCAGGCTCAGGAAGGGCACACTGCCCAGCATGTTGAAGTACATCCGGTTCTGCAGGTAGTTATGCACGTTCGGCACACTGTAGAATCTCACCAGGTGGTTCTCGCAGAAGTTGATGATCGGAATGATTACGTCCCGGTCCTTCGAAGGCAGACAGCAGAACAGGAAGTGTACCTTCGGATGCTGTCCCAGATAAGCCGTCACGTCTTCCGGCCGCCCCAGGTATGGACATTCCTTCGGATAGCGGTTGCTGGGTTCGTGGTCAAAATAACCGATCACCCGGAATCCCGCATACGATGCCTCCGTCAGTTCCCGGTACAGCTCCACGTTGTTTTCATAACTTCCCACCAGCACCACGAAGCGCAGGTTTCCACCCCGTGAGCGGTAACTCTTCACCAGGTAACGCAGCGTCAGCCGGAATGCCGCCAGGCAGACAAGCAGGGTTGCCAGATAGCCTGCAAAAAGCTTCGACCAGGCATCCGTATAGTGTCCTACGGTGAGGATACATCCCGCCAGAATGGCGAAGACAAACATATTCTGCACCACGTGGCCCACAATCCGGTAAGCATACACTTTGCGGTTGTAGAGCGAAACCCCCGTATTGATCGCCGTTATGAAGTAACACAGCATCAGCGTCAGCATGATCTGCGTTTGCGGTACTCCCATCGTTTTTTCCCAGCTGCTTCCCTGCGCCCAGCTGTAAAACAGTCCGAACAGCCCGCCGCAGATCAGAGTCTCCGTGATGATGACCATTGTGTTCACCATCCGCTTGTAGGTGAGTAGCTTATTTCCCATAAAACTTATTGGTTAAAAGGTTGTGATAAATGATCGCTATTATCATTGGTATTATGAATTCTTTTCAGTAAGTAGTGCCATATAGTTTTCAAGAGTAAATCGTCTGTAGAATTTTACAAAACCCATAAAAAGGATATTACATAGAAAGACCATCGTAATGATTAACATGAATCCCTTCCAATCAAAGGATGCTGAGAAATTGATTGTTGACAAACCTTTTATGATAAGAATGTCAGTAAAAATGCATGATATTAAGCAAATGGCTCTTAAAAAACCATATAGTGCAATGTAGTTATCTGTTTTTCTTTGGCAATTAGGTATATTCAGATAAACATAATGCATGACTATACGGTGATAGTCATTGTCAGAATTAATTTCAGGCCGTGCCAGATTCAGTTTTTGAGACAAATTGAATAATTTGGTCTGTATACTGTCACGTATATAAGTGTCTAATGGATGTGTAATAAACTTATTTATTTTTAGAGGTGCTCCCAATAACAGAATAAAAGAAGTTACTGGGAAAGCCGTAAAAAACAGAATTATACGCCAGATAAAGTTCCCAAAATATATGCCATCCCTAAAGTAAGTATTTAAATAATAATCAAAACTTCTATCTTCATCATGTAATAAATAATAAGACGGATATTTATATAATTTATTGGCAAAATATTCTATAGTGACAGATGACAGATAGGCAATGATCTGTCCACATATATAAGACAGAATAATTAATATTAACGTGGATTTCAACCAATCAAAAGACAGCTTGTTTTTAACGGTATCCATAAAACCTGCAATACTGAAGTAATCGCAAATTGATGGGGTGTCCTTCAGATAGATAATATGTATGACAATGAGTAAAGTCAACATTCCCGGAAATAGATATCCCAGAAAGTCGTAAAAAGAAAAAGGATTTTTTTCCATATTTTAATTTGTACTATATTCAGATTGGCTTGTGACAGAGAAGGTTGAAGTATTTCTTGCATTCTCTGAGAGATGATTAATAAGTTGATTCAAATTAGGATGAATAATATGAAACTTTGCACAACTTTTTCTTATGAATTCGTCGGAACTCAGGCAGTAGAATTTCTTCTCGCTTGTTTTTTGTGTGAATTCATTGATAAGTTCTTGTCTTGGAGAAATAACTTTATCATTGACAATGTAGAACCAGTCATCCTGAATTTTACCAGTAACCAATATGATATCTTTGTTTTTCTCTTTCGCATGTTCTTTGATCTGTTCCCAGATTATCATATCATGATATGTGAATCTTTCATTATCACTTTGCGGGGTACAATATCCGGGAGGGACTCTTCGGGAATATCGTTCTTTGGCTTGTGTATATATTTCCTGTAACTCTGCACTGGTGTATTCTCTGCCTATGCGATCCGTGAACAGAGTGTTTATTTGTTCTTTTTTTTCATCATGTTCCAATGCATTGCTGAGGTTTTCAATTTGCCTGTTGAAAAGTTCCTGGATGCGTTTTGTCAGTTCCTCCAGTTCTGAAATAATCGCTGTTTCCAGATATGGATAATTTTTGTTATTCTGAATATTTTCCTTACAGCAAGTAAGATGATAGAGTGTATTCTGAATCTTTCCTGTCTGGTTGATAATTTCATTATTTACACACTGGTGATATAGCCATGCGACGTCGTATGGAATCCATAATTTATCTTTTATCGGAGGTTCATTTAATACCGTAAATAATGTATTGACATCCCTATCATTTAGTCGGAAGATATCCAATAAAAATACGGTATCAACGACAAAAACAGTATTTTCCAAATGTTGGTAAATGTCCGTTTGATTCAAAGGATAATATCCGGGAAAGTGCTTTTTCATAGAATTATAATACAAGATTGTTTTTTACCCATTCGTTGGGAGCTAAAACCTTAGTCCAGGCAGCCGATTTTCCACTTAAAATTACAATAAGCCGGTCATTGTTATCTATGTATTTCATGAGAAAATCCCTAATTTCTGCATGAGTCTTGTCCGTAACAATGGCCCAGGTTGATTCTGTAAGTCTTCCCCAAACGGGAAATGATTTTAGTGCAGCATATAAATCCTGATAATTTCGATTGGGCTGACATAAATCGTAGCTTACAATGTAACAATGTTTTTCTGACATTTTATGATATGATTTAGAATTTCTCTTTTGCGATGTTGATCAGGAACAGCATGTTTCCGATGATGTACCGTTTCCACATCCGTCGCGGTTCCCTGATCAGCCGGTACAGCCATTCCAGGCTGTGCTCCTGCCACCATTTCGGGGCACGCTCCACGGTTCCTGCAAAGAAGTCGAATACTGCTCCGATGGCACCGCAGTGGCAGTGGATGTCCAGTTCCTTCCAGTGCGTGTAGACCCATTTCTCCTGTTTCGGCGCCGTCATGCCGATCCAGAGCAGATCCGGATTAGCCTTGTTGATCGCTTCGATGATCTGCCGGTTCTCCTCGTCGCTGAATTCCGGCTTGTAGGGTGGGGAATACGTCTCTACCGTGATGTTCGGATACACTTTTGCAGCTTTGGCCTTGACCAGCCCCAATACCCGTTCACTGCTTCCCATGAAGAAACATTTGCCTCCCCGCCGGTTCAGCTGTTCCATTTCATGTTCAAACAGGTCCCATCCTGCAATCCGTTCCTTCGGCTGAGATTTGGCTTTCAGCCACCGGCAGGCCATTACGATGCTGGCCCCGTCCGGCACCAGGGCATCCCCCTTCTGGAGAGCCTCTCCAAAGAGCGGATCCTTCTGTGCCGTGTTATATGAATGTGCATTGATGGTGTTGATCAGCACCTTGCCTTCAGGCAATAACGATAGTTCCCTTCTGCTTTCCAGAAGGGATAAATCCTTTAGTTTTAGCATGTATAATTGATGGTTTAGTTTATTTATAATCCAATGATATGGATATATATGTCTATGTTGTACAGATATGAAGTTAACTAAAGTTTTTATTTATTCGTTATTAAGATGTCATTGAAGATGTCCTTAATTCTATTTTCAAATTTCTTTATTGTAAATTTATTTATGAATTTTAATTTGCCAGCACTCCCCATTTTATGACGAATGTCAGGATGCTCAATCATATATTCAATTTTATCTGCCAATTCTGTTGGATTATTTTTATTTATAATAAATCCTGTTTCATTGTTGTTTACAATACTAGGAATTCCGCCTTCATTAGTAGCTATACATGGTATTTCATATTCCATTGCTTCTAGTAAAACTAAACCAAAAGCTTCATTTAATGTGGGAAAGACAAAAACATCAGTTTTTTCTAGAAATTCAGTCTTTTCCTTTCCATATTTGGCCCCATATGCATGTACAATGTTTTCTAGGCCTAATTTATAAATCTCAGTTATAAAATGCTCTTCTGATATATCACTCCATTTACCAACAAAGAAACATTTAAATTCTTTCCCTTTTTCTTTTAATAGCTTACATGCTCTTATTAGATCCCAGACACCTTTGGCTTGCATCATATTTGAAAGAAAAAGAATATTAAATTCTTTGTGTGATGTCTTATTTATATTGTTTTTTTGTTCTGGAATACCATTGGGACATATATATATATCCTTTTTTCTTACATATTTTTGTATGTCCGAATATAATTCTTCTGCTAATAAGATAACCTTTAAGTTTTTGAAAAATAGTTTGTATAAAATGTTGTCTAGAAAGTTATCTTGTTTTGTAGCTACTCCTTTATTATGGTAATGTATAACAACTTTTTGTTTTAATGCTTTTAGCATCATCACTACTATAAAGTCTTTATAAAATGCACCACCTTTAGCATTGGGAGTTACATAACATAGATCAGGAGCTATTTCTTTAACCTCTTTGTGAATATGATATAAGAGTTTTAAATAACTAAATAATTTCTTGAAACCTCCTTTACCTATGTCATGCATGTCTTTTGCTAAAGTGAGGTTTATGTAATGGCAGTCAAAACTGTTATTGATTATATCACTATCATGAATGTATTTTCCCATCATAGCAGCACCATGAATTGGTGGTGGGAGATGAAGAATAAAAAGTATTCTAAATTTATTCATTGTTCTATAAATCAATTTCTAATTTGTGATATTTGTTATAAGATTGTATATTCCCTTTTTTTAGTTCGTAGTCCGACTTCTCTTTTGCAAATGCTTTTAGATATGGAATATAATTTTTGATTCCGCAATAATCAAAATATTCTTTTATGAATTTAATATTATTATCTATCACTTGTAAAAGATTACTTTCGGGCTTAAATAAAATAGCTATTTGACATATATAAGTAAATAAGTCGTATCCCAAGGGACGATCTTTTGCTAATTCCCAGTCAATGAGACGCATTTCTTTATCTGATACTAATATATTCCATGGACAAAAATCTCCATGTGATAAGCAAGTTTCTAAGCTGTTATTGCCCCTTATAGAGCCACTAAGGTGAAAATTTTTTAATAGGATGCACAATTGTACTATCTCAGAATTTATATCTTTTTCTTTAGGCCTTTCTCCTTTTATATATTCTGCTTTCATGCATACATAATTTTCTGTTATTTGATAGCTGAGCAGATTTGGCGTAAGTTTTGTTCCTTTTAAAATTGTGTAAATATTAATTTCGTTTTTCGTTAGTCTTTTTGCTATTTCTTTTTGAGAAAATTTGGCAAAAAAAGGAACCTTTTTTTTATAGTCATATCCTAAAATAGAAATCTTTTGTTCTACACCAGGAGATCCCATATTGAAAGCTAGTAATAAATCATCTCCTAAGCATTTTTTTATGGTTGGATAGGGGAATGGTAGTTTTTTTTCGTTTATTGAAGTTAATGATCTGACAAAAGAGTATTTTTTAAAGAGTTGCCAATAAAGTTTTGACAATTTCCCTCCATATGAACTGTATAGTCCATACATATATTCTTTTTCTTTAGAAAGTTTCGGGAAATAATAAGAAGTTGTGAATGTTTTAAATCTATAATACAGCATATTATTGATTGGATATCTGATGATATATTTGATTGATAGTTTCTGCCTTAGCTTCCCATGAAAAGTCTTTAGATCTTAAGATTGCTCCTTTTACAAGATCTAATCTTAAATCTTCATCATTATAAATCGTATCTATGGCTTTTGATAGATCATTTATTAGTTGTCTTTTTGATTTTAAGTTTATTTTTATTCCACATTTGTCAGTTACAACATTTGCAAATCCTAAATGATTTAAGGTTATAATTGGTAGGCCTAAGGATAGAGCTTCTAGCAATACTGTCGATGTAGCATCAGATAAACTAGTAATCGTAAAGATGTGTGATTCTTGCATGATATTCATAGCTGTATTACGATTCACCCATCCATACCATTTTATATTATTTATCTGTAATTTGTTTGCCATTTTTTTCCACTTTGAGTTACATTCTCCGTCTCCAATTATATGTAATTCAATATTTTCTTTATTTTTGCACAGAGATATTGCTTCTAATAATAAATTAAGAGATTTTCTAGGAATATGTAATCCAGACCAGCATATTTTTAATTTCCCATTTCTTCTTCTAGGAGATATATTATTGCTTGGCGATGTAAATCCTACTTCAGGAATGATAATGCTATTTTTTCCGAAAATATCTAATATCTTATCATGATCGTCCTTTGTGGCACTAATTAATGCATCACTATTGTTTATTGCTGTTCTTATACGCTTGGAATGATGCATTTGATATAGATTTATAACATTACGGCAAAAAAAGAATATACAACCATATATGCCCATACTAGACAGTAAAGTCCATGGCGTTATATTAAAACCGCCGATCGGTCCCCAAACGAATGGTTTTTTTAGTTTGTATAGGTATCCAGGTTCTCTATAACCAATCATATTTAGCTGGTGAATAATATCAAAGTGATGTGTCTTTTCTAATTCTTGTGAGAAAGCAAGAACCTTTTTTTGCCATTTCTTATAGAACCAATAATATGAGGGAGGATAAATTTTACGTAAAATGTTATGTCTTTCTCGTTTTATAAAATGGAAATGATAATACTTTTTTTCGTCTGGATGTTCACAGAAATATTTATCTAAGTCTTTTTGATATTTCTTTTCTGTGATAATGTGGAGTTCATGGAACTTAGAGAGACATTTTACAAAATTCCAGCCCATACCAGGTTCAGAGCCTCTATATGGAGAACAGGCATAGCAGTTTACAAGAATTTTCATTTGAATTTAAAATTTGAATAGCGTTTTGACATCATATTGCATATAGCTTCCATAGCTTGAGTAGTACTTGTTGTTATGTCGGTACAAGTGTTAATCCATATAGCCTTTTTATGATTTTTACAGAAGTCTTGCAAGGCTTTTGTTTGTCTGGTAACTTCTTTGAGGCTAGTTTCTGGCTTGCGTTTATAAATTTTTTCAGGATCGCCTCCTAAACATAAAATTAAATCAGGTTTGGGAAGAAGTGCTTCTCCAAATTTAATAATCCAGTGAGGTAAGTTAGTTTTAGAGCGCTTTTGATCAATATAATAGTCATAGTAGTATCTGTCGAAAATAAAAATTTTAGATTTTGTATGAATAATAGGGAGAACTATTTTCATGTATCCTAATGTATAATCTATCAGATAATATCCCCATCGTATTAAAGAGATTAGTAATCCGGATTGTTTTTCTGCATGAGGATTTGAAACTACAGTTTTATTTTCTGTTTGCTCTTTCTTTCCAAGAATTATACCTAAATCAGGAATGGCATTCGGACGAAGGTGATTATAAATTATTCCCTTATGAAATCCTTCATTTAGAATAGGGGTGATGTTATTAATAATTGTACTTTTACCAGATCCGTCAGTTCCTAGTATAGCAATAACATATCCTGGTTTTTTATTAAACACTCTGGCTATTTTTTTTAGTCTGTTAATCGTGGATTTTGTTGATAATGACTTTTTCCCAAGTTGATATAATTTATTGAAATAATGTTCTACATTATGATCTAGTAAAAATTGATACAAGGCGTTTATAAATTTAACATTGAAATATTTAAGATTTAATTCTAGAAAAGTTAAATCATAGGATGACTCGTATAGAGGTTGTATATACTTTGATTCGCAATATCCATTATTTATAAGTTCTTTGATAAATGAAACCAAATTAGCAAATTTATCATCCAATATAGCTATACCTCTATAAGACTTAATATTTTGTTTTATTGTATTTTCATCAAAGATAATCTTATTTTGAAAATAGATGTTGCCATAAAATAAATCTAATTGTATCCCTTCTTTTAGATTTTGAAAACAAAACTTAGGACTGTATTTGTTATTAATAAAAGATACAATTTTACAATTTGTACTGAGGCTGACTTTTTCTAGAATATTAGAAATTTTTCTTATATCGTATGAAGAAACCCATAGGTCTAAGTCGCTATTCCCAGTATTATCGGGTAAAGATTTATAATTTCGCAGAACGCAATATTGTATTTTGTTTTCATTCAAAAGCTGAAATAAAGCTTTTGAAAAAGAATTAATTTTATTCATTATAAGATGATTTAATGGACATTTTTAATTGGCTTTGTGGGAAATCTGTTTTATGGCTTGATAAGTTCTCATAGCAGAATTTGTAACATTAAATTTCTTTTCTATAAGAATTGATTGCTTTCCCATTTTTTTTAGATCTACATGATGGAAATACTCTAGTGCATTTATAATTGTTTCATGATTGAATGAATCAAAGGTAATTCCATTAATGCCTTCTTCAATTAAATCTGTATGGCAACCATTATAAATGGACGTTGCAACTGGTAAGCCACAAGACATGGCTTCGGGTATTACTAAACTCCAATTATCTTCTATTGTAGGCATAATAAAAACATCAGAAATTGCATAATATTTACCAGTTTGATCATATGGAATTCGTCCTTCAAAGTGAATGGATTCTTCATTGGAATATTCTTTATAAAGGTTATTATATAATGGACCATCACCTATTAGTATTAAATTGTCGTCGTTATAGTATTTTATGTGTTGCATCCATGATGCAAGTAAATGGTCAATACCTTTTCTTGTTATAAAATATCCACTGAAAAGGTAGATTAATCCTTTTCCCGTGGGATTAAAGCGCTCTTTTAATCGTATTTTATCTGTTAGAGATATTTTATTTATAGTTTGATGTAGCCCTTCACTATCAGCACTCATCCCTCCAATGAATATTTTATTAGGAGATATTCCTAAAGTTTCCAAATATTTTTTTGTTTCACTTCCATTTGCAATATATCCTGCTATAAATTTATTTATGATTTTTCGTTGAAGTTTTTTTATCCAATTAGCGTTTCGTTCTGTATAGCAGGTTCTTTCATATCCAATAAAAAGAGGAATTTTATGAAGTAATGCATATATACATAAGTAAGGTGTCCATTGCGAAAAACCTTCTGATATTAAGACATCTGGATTATATCGTTTTATAGTTTTAAATAGCCTATTAGGATAGGTAATAACAAATGGCAATTTTGTATTTATTTTATCTTTTTGGATGAAATGAAAACTGTTAGTATTGGGATAATATGTTATCTCCTTGTCATATGAAATAGCATTATTCCCTAATTGTTCAGGTATTATTTTTAGTAAAGGTTCGTAATTTGGGCGACCGAGATATCGTTTTTTCGAATATAGAATGAAAAAGTTTCCATTAAATAAATGATTAAGCTCTTTGTAAAAAGGAATTCTATAATTTAAAAATATAGGGTTAGCATATAATACTTTCATAGTCTGTTTTATATATTATGATTAGAATAAAATTCTAAAAATTCTATCAGTTCTTTTTTGTATGATTCTTGTTTTGATAAAAAGTTATTTATGCCTTCTATGTATTTATTGTATATATTCTTGTTTAAAACAGTATCGGGGTTAAATTCATTTAAGTTGTTATATAATAATCCGGCATTTTCTTCTTCTATAAGTGAAGTAGCGTTACAACGGTGAGCTATAATGGGGACATGTCTGAAAAGAACATCTAGTACAACTCCACTACTTCTTTCATTATAACATCCTTGATAATTGAGAATACAATATTTGCTATTTATAATATAATTATAATAATCATTTTCAGAGATATAACCTAAATTTAGTGTGATGTTTGGACTATTTTGAGTAATAGATTCTAATTGGTTTTTTATTATATTATTGCATGGTTTTCCTGCGATTATTAGTTTATAATTGGTATGTTTAAACTTTTCAGCAATTTCAATAACTCCTTTGTCTGGCCATATGCTACCAACAATACAAAAGTCATAAATTTTGTGAGAATAAGGTATGAATGGTTCTTTTGGAAAAGTGTATATATAATCCGTTACAACACAATATGGTTTGCCATATGCTAGTCCAATAGTTTTATTGGGACAAATAAAGCCTTTTATTTTCTTCTTTGCGAATATATATATAAAGCGTTTAATATTTGAATTGAGTGCTTCAGTATCATATTCGATCATGAAAATATTGTTTCGTTTTTTTTTTGCAAATAATACTATAGCTATAAAAGTAGTTATTATCCCACATTTTTGTATTATAAGAATATCATTTAAATTTGTTCTTCTAAACAGGTAAAATGCATTTTTAAAAAAGTTCCATTTATTTTTTAAGACATTATTAGCCGTTTTAGTATCTAATGGTAATTTAAATAATTTGTCATTAGAAAATCTAATTTTGTATATAGGTCCTCCTGCTATTAGAACATTGTGTGTTTTAGTATAAAGTTCAAAATAGTTTTGAGCTACAGCAAAATAGTGTCCTGTAGATTTTCCTTTGTTGTTGTTGCTTTTTAAATCAGCAATTATTATGTTTTTCATTTTCTTAATAGAATCTTTTGATAAATGTTATAATATTCTTCAGCAACTCGTTCTGGGTTATGGCGAACTAAGGCTCTTTTTCGAGCATTTATACCCCATGATTGAGCCTTACTAAAATCTTTAGAAAGTTCAATTATTGCTCCTGCTAATGAAAAAGAATCACCATCTTGAAGTAAGTAACCTTCTTTGTTATGTTCTAATACCGAACTTGTACCACCAGCGTAGGAAGCAATAATCGGCATGCCTATGAGCATTGCTTCACACACACTATTTGGACTATTTTCTATATGTGATGTTTGGCAATATAAATCAGCCTGTTTCAGTATATTTACTATCTCTATTGCATTTTTTCGACCGACCATTTCAATATTATTAAGTGAAAATTTTTGATTTAAATATTTACTAATGATCATTGCATCACGAGAGTTTTCTGTTTGTCCTATTACAATCCATTTAAATTTAAAATTAATGCGATTTAAATTTATAGCGGTGCGAAGAATTACTTCTAAACCTTTATAGAATCCAGATGAGATTGTGGTTGCAATAGTTAATTGTGAGTTAAATGTTGTTTTTTCCCATTTGCTTAAATAGAATTCTTCTCGTAGAATTTCATTCCCTTTATAATATGTAGCATTGGGGGAAATAGCTAACGACGCATGATAATCAAAATCAGTTCGTCCTATGATATTTTTTGAGATATTTAAAATATCCAATTCTCTTATAGCACCATGAGCAATCCTTTTTTCGCTCATTTTTATTGTTTGGCAAGTTAGTTTTGATATGATACTTTCGTTTCTTGAAATTATTGAACTGCAAATACCAGAATATAATTTTTCATAGCAAGAATTCAAAACTCCTTGTAAAGATATTACTGAAGGTATATTTGTAAACTCTTTTTGTAATAAACCAAATTCACATTCAGTCCCATGATAATGTATTAAATTAGGTTTAACTTTATAGACAACTGCTAGAAGATTTTTGATATTATGGTTTCTGGGGCCCCAAAAATATTCTCTATAATTATTGATGAGTATTTTTAGCTTTGATTTGTTTCTATTATCGTATATTGGATGATAATATACCCCCTCATATATAAAATCATTAATATTTTCTTTGTAGTAAAAGGCGACATGCAATTCTATATTGCTATTTTTTTTTAGTACACTTTCTAAGGATGAAAGCCAACTACTGCTGATTGATTGTGAAGTCAATCTCCCAGAAGCTCCGCATGGAGTGTTTGTAAACCAAAGTACTTTCATGTTAGTTAAAATTTAAAAAGACTTTTAATCCAAATACTAAATTCTATATCTGTATAAGACCTGAACTCCTTAGAATATCCCATTGCTATAACTAGCCATAAAAATATATTGGAAATGTCAAATCTATTCATATTTTCTATCCATCCATAAAACCAGTTAAAAGCTATATAGCACCCTATTATCTTTAGAGCAAAATTGTTAGAGTGGTTGATAGCTAACCATGAAGACATTAAGAATATTGAACTGAATAAAACTACCCCTATTACTCCTAACCATGTAAATATATTTAAATGACATAGCTCGTTCATATAACGGATCGGTTTTTGATATTGAGTGTTTGTTGTAATGTCATTAAAATATTCAGAATCATTGCCCAGAGCAGGTGTTCGACCAGCTATAATATATTTATGCTTAATGGCGGATTGTATTACTTCTTTATATATAAATGTTCTAGTATCAGCATTTAAATTTGTCATTTCACCATTAGAGCTTTGTGTCATATATTGATGAGAATTTGAGGAGAGTCCATCTGCGAATATATTATATTTTCCTGATATCCCTAAATATAGGAAACAAATAGGTATAGTGTAAAAAGAAATATTTAAGATTTTAAGAAAAAAAACAGGTATGTTTTTATGCAAAGCATATATGATGGAAAAGAATATACATATTATGACTTTTATTACTTGAGATCGATTGGCAAAATCTGATCCCATCATTATAAGAAGTAAACATATTATCAACATCCACTTTTTAGGTATTATGGGAATAAAACAACTTAATAGAAAAATGGGACTTAAATAAAATTGAGTTGCTCCTGAAACCCAATAAAAGAAAATGAAAAAGGCTGGAATACATAATTTGAGCCATTTTTTATAAAGTTCAGAAACAATTTGAGGACTATTAAAAATAAATATAAATAATGGGAGAGATAAACTCATCATACCTATTGTTAATTGATTATATTCCCAATAACAATCTGCTTTAAAAATCCCTCTGATCACTCCTATAATAGCCCATAAAATGTATACTAAAATAACTTTATGGTATGATTTGAAAGATACGTTTTTTTGCCTTATAATTATGCATATAATGATCAATACGAGAAGTTGTATTATTCGCTCTATCTGTGAATTTAAGATTGGGAATGAACTAAAAAAATTCACAGATGTAAAAGATAATATTAAAAGAAGTACTAAAAGTAGTAGATAGCGTTGCCTGATTTGTCTTTTGTATATAATCATATTTTCCCGGTTTAAGATTATATAATTTTTTCCCATTTATTCCATATTAAGTTTGGCAGAAAATTTTGAGCTTTTAGAATTGCATTTTTTGCTAATTGTTTTCTATATGTTGGTTGTTCTATTAGTTTTATAAGATTCTCGGTGTATATTCTTGTATTAAAAGGATTAATAAGTATACCATTATTTTTATGATCTATTATATCACTTATGGCAGCAAAGCTATTAAAGGCAATGGGAATAACACCATTACTCATTGCTTCGGGTAAGGTAAGAGGAAAGCCTTCAAATATGGAGGTCATACAAAGGATAGATGCTCTTTTATAATAATCGCTAACATTACTTTGGAAACCTTCTAATTGCACTCTGGTTAATTTATTATTTTTTATGTAGCTTTCAACCTTTATTCTTTCAGGTCCATCACCTACCATTATGAGTTTCCATTCTTTATATTTTGAACTTTTTTCTATCTCTTGCCATATTTTTAGGAGGTATTTTAATCCTTTTTCTGGAGAAAAGCGACCTACAAATAAACAAATATTTTCTTTCTCGTTTAAGTTCTCAGAAATTGGAATTGATATTGGATTTTCTATAGCTAGAATTTTAGTAGAATTTTTAATATGATTTAATTTTAAAAATATTGGAATGTATCCTTTGGACAGTACTACGTATTTATTGCAAAAATTATATAAAGTTTGTTTCCGTTTCTTTGCTCTTTTTAGGCCTAATATATTAAAAAAAAGGATTTTGACAATTTGGTAGAAGTTGTACCATGGAACTTGTTTGATACCATGTTTCATCCCTTTTATACTGCAATCAGGTGCAGTATGTTCTACACATATAATATTGATGTTATTTCTATTTGTAACATTTAGCAATAGGTTTTCATTTGGGAAATAGCAATCTTGGTATATTATTGTCGTTATATTGTTATCTGTTACAATTTGATTGAGAAAATACTGATTTTCTTTAGCATTTATATTAGCTTTATTAGGTAGTTTATAAAATGAGACATTGTGATTTAGCTGATTTAGTAAGTTTATTTCATCTTGTTGAATAAATGAAAGAATGCTTACTTTATAGCCAATCATTAATAAATGGTTTGCTAATAATGTAGTAATATTTTCTATGCCACCATATCCAGGATAGCGAGTTATATAAAACAGGATAGATTTCATGATTTAAGAGCTGTATCTAAAAAATTGATAGATTGTTCTTTTAGTATTTTTATAGCTTTTTCAGCTTGTTCGTAATCTGTCATAATATTTGGAGGCAACATGCATTTCCCTTTTCTCAATTGATTTTCTAATCCTAATATGTGGGTTATTGATTCAAGTCTAGAATTTCGATCGTTCTTGTTGAGAAATGTAAAGAAATTTTTCCTATATATAATAGAAAAAGCAGTTCCATGAAAAGAATTGGTGACTACAAACTCAGCATTTTTTATCAATCCTAGGAATTCTTGTGGTCCCGCGTATCTACCTGATTTATATCTGAAGTTTGTTAAATCTCGTATATCTCCAATTTTTATAATATCGTAATTATATTTTTGACTTAATTCATATACAAATTCTTTTGCTCCTTCTGGTTCTCCTAATACGGTAAAAAAGAATATATACTTTTTGGTTGTCTTAGGAAGTATTGCTATTTTATCCCATTCAGAAGAGTCGCATAATAATGTTGGATCTGCTACTATTGGCACATCAATATTTAATAAGGATTTTAATATTGCTTGTCCTGCATCTTCACGAATTGATAGATGATCTATTTGGTTTAAAAGGGGGCCATATTTTTTTTCTTCTTCTTCTGTAAGCCTCTTTACTCCAAAACTTGGAGCATAGGCTATTTTTTGTTTCGATGATATTGGTAAGTCTAAAAAATAAGTCATATCATTCTCACAGATTATAGGATGCCAAACCTGGTCACTACCTGTAATTACGTAATCGTACTGCCGTATATCTTTTATTAAATCTTCTTTATGGGAATAGTGATTTGAAGATATTCCAATGAATTGTTCTGTGAAGTATTTAAATTTAGATAATCGTTTTTTTTCTCCAAATAATCGTAAAAAATTGTTTATAATTGAGCCAATAAAGGCTTTTATTGAATTTGTAGACCAATAGAATAATCTATTTTTACCTATTTCTCCATAATCGATTACTTCTGCATTATATCCTAATTTTTGAATTGTATAACGAAGGGCATATGCTTGTAAAACGGCGCCATAGTTTATTGATCTATGGAATGTTAATATTCCTATTTTTTTCATAATTCATGAAGTTTTGTTAATACCTTTATTAATTCTTTTTCTACTCGGTAATTAATTTTCTTTTTCTTTTTGATTAAGAAATAAGATCTGATATAAGCTAAGGGGTTCCTTTTAGTAAATCTCGGGCCAATAAAGTTTTTTGCGAAAAATTTCGGGGTGTATAAAAAGATGTTATGTAATTGATGGGTTATTGAAATATTTTCACATTCATGTTTATCGCAATATAGGCGTGGATTTTTTGGTAGACATTTTTTCCACTCAGCCTTTGTGAGTATCAATTGTTTGTTTTGAGTTATTATATTGTCTCCTTTTATTGTATTTGTTATTAGTAATGATAATCCCTTTTTTTCATCCTCAATAAATTGTGTTTTTCCCCAATAATCTCCCATCGTAATATCTGCTATTCGTTTTATATTAGCATATTTACACTTATAGCATGAGGGACGATTCACCGTGTCTGATTTAAAAGCATCATAAAAGAAGTTTAAATTTTTTTTATTTAAAATTACATATTCTCCATTTTTAATAACACTAGTGTAGGTATCGCGTCCCCATCCTAGAGATTTTGTACGAAATGTAATTATTTGACTAGCATGATTATATTTTAAGTGGTAATCAAGAATTAGGTTAGAAACAACTCCATGACATATCACTTCTGCTGTATAAAGATTGTTATACTGCTTTTTTCCAAGAAATGAATATAACGCTGCTATTTGGCATGGCGTTCCTGAAAATAAGACTGTGGTTCCTTTTTCAAGAAATTCTTTTGTTTGTTTATATATTCCAGTTACATTACTTTGAATATATTTTACCCCTTGTATTAAGGGTAAATCTTTTTCACTTGAAACAAAGATGTGTTTTACTCTATTGTTTTCTATTTTGGCACCACATACTACTCCTCCATTTCTCAATATTTGAGTGGCTATTGCTGCAAAACTACCTCCAGAAGTGCTTATTTCTCTTTGGGTTGTATTCTTGTTCCATGCTATATAGGGGCGTGGAATATAGTTTATCAACTCACTTTTTTTTATAAGTTCTCCACTGCATATGGCATGACATTTTATCTCACAAGAATGGCATTCAATACATTTGTTCTTGTCAATTTCAGGATACCATAAACCATTTTTGTCCTCAATAATTTTGATGGCATTTTGTTTACACGTATCAGCGCAGCACATACATCCTGTGCAATTTGTTTTATCTGCTAATAGGGGCATTATTTATTTTTATGAAGTATTTATATAGAAATAATATGAGAAATTACTGTGGTCACTGTATGAATAGCTTTTGTATTTTTTTTAACCACCAATAAATGCGTAATATTATGGTTATAATATAACTGTTTTTTAATTTTAATGTTCTTATTAGGAAAGATTGATATTTATTTTGAGGTTTATGAATATATAACCACTGAGAATAAGATTGTATATATTTCCTAATTTCTGATTCTTGTGTAGAAAAAGTTTCGTTATTGTTAAATAATGCTGTTATATAAGCTAAACTTGATATTATATACATCCGATAAGTATCAAGTTTAAATCTATCACTATTGGGTAAATTAAATAACTCAATAGCACAAAAAAGATTTTTTTCTGCGGCCTCTTTGATCGTGATATAATTTCTTTTACAGGCTGTTAGCCCATTATTGTGAATTATATAGTTATATGCTGATTTATTTATGACTGATAACTTATTGCAATATTTCAGATATTGCAATGAAAAGATGCGATCTTCACTGATACTTATTTCTTCATTGAAAATTAAATTGTTGTTTTTTATTATTTGAGTCTTGTATAATTTGGTAGATACATATCCAAAAATAGAGAATTTATTTATATCTGAGATGCCATTGAGTAATTGATCCCGCGTGTAAACTCCTTTGATGGGTTTGATTTCTTTTTTTTGGTTATGGGTTATATAATTTATTCCTTGGAAGACTATATCAACATCTTTTGATAAGCCTTCTATGAAATTACTTAAGTAATGCGGGTTAAGATAGTCATCAGAATCAACAAAACAGCAATATGGAGATGTACATAAACTCAATCCTTTGTTTCTTGCTACAGATACTCCACTGTTTGTTTGAGTGTATATAGATATTCTAGAATCTTTTTCTTGATATTTCTTGCATATTTGGAAACTATTATCCGTACTCCCATCATTTATTAAAATTAATTTAAAGAAAGGGTAGGTTTGTGTTATAATGCTGTCTATGCATCGTTCAAGGTGTTGTTCAACATTATATACTGGGGTAATGATAGTAATTTCTAAATGTTTATTTTCAGAAAGCATATTTAAAGATATTATATTTAGTTCTCAAACTTCTTAATATGTATGTTAAAATAATTGTAGAAAAAATGACAAGAAGATATAATGTTATATTTGAAATAGGTAGTACGTTAATTCTTTGTAATTTGCTTAAAATAAAGATAAATGCAAATTGTGAGAAATACATAATGGTCGACATCTCTCTTATTAAACAGGTGTTGAAATTTATTGATATTTTAGTGTTAAGATAAAGTGTGATTAGAATTAATGAGGTAGATAAAGGTATTAATGAGAAAAAAGCATCTGAATCAGCTCGAAATCCATTTGAAGCTTCATATATATAATAGTTTTCTATAAACCATAGTGATATACTTGTTAATATCAAAAATATACCCTTTTTATAACTCATATTAGATATAATTTTATAATAATTTTCAGCAATACACATTCCTATACTGATGTAAATAAGTCCAGCTGGAAAACAGTGGTATGGTCTGAATATAATAGTGGTAAATAATGATATAAATTTAGTAATATAAGAATTCTCTGTAAAAAGGAAATTATATGATGCTGCAATGCAAGGGATAAAATATATTAATAGGCTTATAAAAATTATGAGAGAGTTTGGTAGATATTTTTTTAAAAAGAAAATAATAAGAACTCCTTGAATTAACGCCATTAAATACCAACTGCCAGAAAAGCTCGCAGACCAAATAGTCGTGTGGATAAAATTTATAATTTTTTCTTCTAACGATAACGTATGATTTGCTATGAAACGTGAATAAATGGTTAATGGAATTGTGGCGATAAACCAGAATAGGTATAATTTTGCAATGCGTTTAATAAATAAAATTATATTTTCCCATTTCAATTTTTTTCTAAATAGAAGAAATGATGATATAATAAAAAAACAAGGTACACCGAAACGATTTGCGCATATATACCAATAATCATATGTCGCAATATTAAATCTAAAACAATGTAATCCTATAATACTGATTGCTGAAATAAATTTCAATATATCAAGTGATTTAATTGCTTTTCCCATGATGTAATCTTTCTTTTATCTTCTTATAAATGAAGCCTTTTTCTGATTTATTTAGCCCTAAATTGTAAATAGATACTGTAACAGAACATACACATAGTATACTTACTGTTAGAAACCTTATAAAGGAAGCGTCCATAAAAAAATGGAAAGTAATAGGTATAATTAATGATATGGCTGTTACAAATATAATTTTAAGTATAACTTCTTTGGTGTATTCAAGTATTGGTAATTGGGTTAATTTATGAACAATATATAATCTTACAAATTGTGCTATTACAGCACAGATTAGGTGTATGAGAAAAACACTTTCTGGAGGATATCCCAACTTCAATGCAATGTATGCTATTGGCACAATTAATAAAAGTATTCCTCCTACTAATATTTGATATAAGCGTATTTTACCAGTTGCTTGGGAAGCAACTAATAAAGAGTCTGCCATTACATTAACCATACTAATAGAGATCATTATTCTGATAAAATTTGCGGTATGTTTAGGTACATCATTTAGCCACCATTTTAATATAATATCTGTTTCTATAAGAATCGGCAATGATAAAAAAAATAAGAGGAAAAAAGAATATTTAGCACTTGCATATATTAAAGTGTTCATTTGTTTCATTTCTCCACAGGCATAAGATTTTGTGATTTGTGGGCTAAGGGCTAATTGAAAGTTAGAGCAGAATCCAGTGATTGCATTTTGAATTTGTACAGAAATGCCGCGAGCTGCATTTACAATAGGGCCAAAAAAGATATTTAAAGTTATATTTATACCTTGGGTTATGCCAATGCCAGCAAGTATACCAAACATATTCCAGCCAGCAAACCCTAACATTTCTTTTAATAAGGGTTTGTCAATAACAAACTTATATCTTGTTTCTGCAAAATTTTTTTTGCAATAAATGCTATATATTAATCTAATGATTAATTGTATTATAAACATTAGTATTGCGTATGTTATTAATTTATCTGAATTTAAAAATAGGAGTAGATAGACTATAAGAAGTTTCGCCGAGACTTCAAAAATAGATATATATGCAAAGACTCCCATCCTTTCGTGGGCGATAATCACAGCATTATATGGCACACTCATCATTATAACAATGCAGGTTAATATGGAGAGTTGATATACCCACATTGCTGCTCCCATTCGATTTGCTGGAATATTCATTTGCGTAGTTAAAAACCATAAGCCTATAGTTTCTGAGAGTAAAACTATAACTAAAGCTATTAATCCGTGTATGGTTATTGATGTACTAAAAACTTTTTTTAACTTTTTTTGATTTCCAGTACCGATTTCATATGTGAGATATCTTTGAGTAGCAGTAGACATTGAACCATTTAAAAATGAAAATATTGTAACTATTCCACCAACGACATTATATATACCATAATTCTCTATTCCTAATGTCTTTAGAACAATTCTACTAGTGTAAAGACTTACAAATAAAATGAATAGCATACGTATATATAGTAAGAATGTATTTTTGGCTATTCTTTTATTATTTTCTATCTGTTGATTCTTCATTATATTGTGAACTCCCTTAATTATAGGAGAAGTATATTATAGTGTATCAAGAGTGGAGACACTATTTGTTGGTTTTGTTTGTAATATTAGTTTTATTTATATCCTTAACATCTCTATTTTATTAAAATAATTAGAGCTTAAGTTAAAAGTTTCTTATAATTATTGACTTGATAATATTATTAAATATTTACCTAAAAGCATACCTTGAGAGTGGTTATTATTTGTATAAATACCATGTATTTTAATATGAATTAGGATAATATTTTCTGATATTATGTTTGATAGCTGAACCTTTTAAAGGAGAGAATAATCTTTCAATACAAATTTATATTTACTTACGTATAGAAGAGTTGTTTATATCTGCTTTTATTAAAAGTATAGTTTTGTATTTAAGATATAGTTGTAGTTAGTTATTTGCCATAACCATAACCATAACCATATTTTTTCCCATAACCATATTTGCCATATTTGCCGTAACCGTAGTAGTAACCATTCTTACGCTGGTTCATATCAATACCATTGATCAGTGTACAGAGATTGGGCAACTTATTCTCGCGTTTCAGGTCATTGATCAGTTCGTAGTCGCTTTTGTGGGTATAATCAGCGCGGCAGACATAGACGCTCAGATCTGCTACACGGGCAATCAGCTGGGTATCAGTGACCATACCGATGGGGGCTGTATCCAGCAGGACATAGTCAAAGGACTGTTTTAATTGCTCAATCGCTTCATCCAGTGTTTTCCGTGCCACCAGCTCTGTCGGATTGGGAGGAACGGTTCCGCCCGGCAGGATAAAGAGGTTGGGGGAGATGGCAGAGGGCTGGCAGAGGCTCTGCAGATCGGTGTGCTTCGGATCGGCCAGATATTGGGTAATCCCCCGTTCTTTATGAGAGATCTCAAAGACCTTGTTCAATCCGGGTTTGCGGATATCCAGTCCGACAATCACCACTTTCTTGCCCATAAAGGCAAAGCTGCATGCCAGATTGCCGGCATTGAAACTCTTGCCTTCGCCGGAGGTGGTGGAGGTAAAGAGGATCACTTTCTGGCCTTCTCCCAGCATATACTGTATATTCGTGCGGATAGAACGGAAGACCTCTTCCATCAGGCCGTTGCGGTTTTCCTGCACCACAATGGGGTGTCCCTCCGTATCGATCAGAGGAATATCTCCGACTACGGGAACATCGGTGATCTTTTCTATATCTGCCCGGCTTTCAATCTTAAAGCGGAGCAGGTTACGAAGGAAGATGATCGCAACAGGAATACCCAGTCCAAGAATTAAAGCCAGCATATAATACGTTTTTCCATCCGGTCCGACCATACCGCCGGCCAGAGGTTCTTCCACCATTCGGCCATTGTTTGCCGTAGCAGCTAAGGTTATCGCATTTTCTTCCCGTTTCTGAAGCAGCATCAGATACAGGCTGGCCTTGATTTCCTGCTGGCGGGAGATGCTGAGCAGTTCTTTTTCCTGCTGGGGGGCATTGCTGATCCGGCTCGCAAACTGGGCAGCCTCGCGGTTCAGGTCGTTGCGGGTGATTTCCAGTCCTTTCAGCACGCTTGCTACGGAGGTCTGGATATTCTTTCGGGTAGCTTCCAGGGAAGTATCCAAATTGACTACGGCCGGGTTGCTTTCACTGGAAGTGCGGAGCAAGCGTTTGCGCTCGGTCAGCATCTCGTTATACTGTCCGATCAGGGTGGACAGCCCGTTGTCGCTCAGCCCGATATTGGCCGGGATGATCTCCATCCGGTTCTCGGGACGCTCGATGTATTCTTTCAGGAATTCTACGAGACGGAGCTGGGTGGCATTTTCAGCCCGTTTCTGCTCATATTCGGCATTGCCTTTCAAAGCCAGCTGTGCATCGCTGGTCAGGTCGGTCAGTCCCGCCTTTTGCTTATACTGGGCCAGCTCGCTTTCCGTAGTCCCCAGTTCGTGATTGATGATGCTGATGCGTTCGTCAATAAATTCGGCTGTCCGGCTGGCTACCTCGTTCTTGTCATCGTTGGCATCGGCATTATACAGCGCTACCAGCGTATTCAGGAAGTCCAGACCCCGGCCTACATGGGTATCGTTGTAGTTCAGTCGTACAATGGTAGTTTTTTTACTCGTAGGTTCGGTAGATAGATTCCCCTGGCATATCTTGGCGGCTGAGGTCGGAGAGACAATCTGTACCTGAATAGTACGTTCTTCCTGAATCTTTGTACTATCTTTCGCGTTCAGCGTCAGGGTTCCCACGGGAGTCACGAGTACACCGGGCAGCCGGTCAAAGGTCTTTTCAGTGGTGCCTTCCTTTCCATATTGTATATACTTTGCAGTAGCCTTGACTTTGCCGTCAGGTGTGCAGTCCAGCTGTAAATTCAGGGAACCTGCCAGCTTTTCCGCTTCTTCCGGAGTCATCCAGATCTTAATGGGAGTATCATGCTTATAAAGCGGAAGGGCATAGCCGAAACTGCGGGGTTCTGCATAACGGATGTTCAGTCCCAGGGTATTGACTACCTTCTTGATTAAAGTGCGGGAACGGAGAATTTCCATTTCATTGTCGAAATTGCTGGCCATGCTCAGCATCCCGAGATCCTGCATGGTGGCAAGCGGACTGTTGGCACTGCCTTTCCCCTTGTCGTCCTGCTTGATCAGCACCGTGGCATTCACATTGTAAACCGGAGTCTGATAGCGCAGGTAGCCCCAGGCTCCGATCAGGCAGAGAATGAGGCAGGCCACAAACCAGGGCCAGTACATCAGGTATTCAAACAGAATCGCTTTATAGTCAGTCGGCTTTTCGTCTTCAGCCGTAAAAAGATCGTCGTATTTTTCGTTGCTCATGATAACTTTACTTTAATATGGTGACTAACAGGCTGGCAATTGATACTAAAATGGACGTGGCACTGATCCACAGGGTCGTACTGTTGCCGATATCGGAGTTGCGCGCAGCAGTCTTGTTGGGACTGACATACAGAATGTCATTCTGCTGGAGGTAGAAATAGGGGGAACGGATCAGATTGGCATCATTCAGGTTCAGCTCCTGAATGTCGCGTCCTCCGTCTGCCGTTTCGCGGACCAGCTTCACATTGTCACGGACTCCATATACTGTCATATCTCCTGCCATAGCCAGCGCTTCCAGTACATTCACTTTTTCGTTGCTGACCGTGAATGTGCCGGGGCTTTTGACTTCACCCAATACGGAGATCTTATAGTTTACCATGCGGACATTCACAATCGGGGTTTCCTTCAGGTAGGGGGCCAGCCGGTCGCGGAGCATGGCTTCGCATTCATTCTTGGTCATGCCGCTGATCTTTAGTTTTCCCAGGACCGGGAAATCAATTTCTCCCTCATTGTTTACCAGATACTGCTGCATCACTGGTTGAGAAGTCAAGTTGTTGGAACTTTGGGAAACGGCTGTGGGGACCGTCAGGTTGAAAGGGACACTGGCCTGGGGATCGGTAGTGCTGACGGTAATGGTCAGCAGATCCTTGGGCATGATCCGGGCGTCGTAGAGCGGAATTTCTCCGGCCGGTACATTGACTGTCGCAGAATTCTGCAAATAGGGCACCTTCTTATAAGAGGTACAGCCCGACAGCAGGAAGGCTGCTGTCAGGAAGCAGAGAATGTTTGATTTGAATGTCATAATGATTTTAGGTTTCCTTTGATGTTACTAAGCCGTCGCGATTCCGGGGGCCGGAATCTGACTGACTTTCCGATTTTTTTGCTGAATAGATTCATTGTTGACCACCACGCCCCGGGGGCCGGAACCGTGGTCACTTCCTCGTCCGGGGACCAGAGCGAAAGGAAGCTACGTTTGGGGTGCGCTTCGCGGTTACCTCTCCCAACCGGGGACCGGGAAGAAGGGATAAAACCGGAATTTTTGGGCTGCAGATGCAATTGTTATTCACAATTGCGAGACAAAGGTAAACATTATGTTTTAATTTAAAACAAAATTTCCAATATTTTTCAAAAACAACTATTAATTTTGTGTCGGACTTCTTAAGAAAAAGAATTTCAATGAGATTTAATGAAAATTTCAATTCGATTTCATTCTCAATTTTAACGAGTTTAAAGAATCTTAAAACCGGACATTTTTTTTCATTTGGCCGGTAAAATATATTCACCCATGAGACAAAAAGAAGTAAAAAAAGAAAAACGGGAGCAAAAGACAGAGAGTGAGAAACCGAAAAGATGGCTGCGCCACACCCCTGAAGGGTATCAGTTTACGGAGGCCGAGTATGCACTGAATGCACTGGGGAATTTCCTGACCCTGATTGCCTGCGGGAAGATCAAGCTGAGCTGGTCGGACGAGATGCAGCTCAAGCGGCTGACCAAATATCTGGTCCGGATGCTCTTCAAGGGGCCCTGGAGAAGCGTACGGAAGAAGATTCTGGAAGATTAGGGCTCCGCGGACAGGCCGGAAATACCTGCCCGGAAAATAAAAAAAGGCTTCGGCGTTTCCATGCAAACGCCGAAGCCTTTTGATTGAAACGCCGAAACGTTTTCAGGGTCCACCTGGGTCCACTTTTTCTATATGGACCCTATTCCGTGGAATGTACCTTGCGGTAGATGCCGTTGTCGTATGCTACCAGGTTCTGTTTCAGCATCTTCTTGAGCCATCGCTTGGCCGTGGAACGGGAGATGTCCATGGCAGCCGTCGCGGTGAGATATTCCATGTAAGTGAAGCTCTCGGGCAGCTTCTTGTAGCACTCCAGCACGCGGTGGAAACAGGTCATCTGTGAGCGTTTCCGTTCCGTTCCGGGCAGGATGGTGGAGAGGGAGAGGCTGTGTTCCAGCAGCACCTTGACCAGTTCGATGGTGATGCTGAAATCCTCGTCGCTGCAGGTGACATCCTTCATGTTCCAGCCGGCTTCCCACTTGCGCAGGGCGGTGAGCACCATGGCGATGCGCATCGTCAGCAGTCCGTGACGTCCCACAATGGCTTCGTTGCCTTCTCCGTCCTCCAGCGAGACATTCTGCATCATGTGTCCGAACAGCTTGTTGTGGATCTTCCACTGTTCGCGGGTGAAATGGACGGAGGTGGGGGAGTTGAGCAGGAAATGGTAGGCTTGAAGCACATCATCTGCCAGATTCTCAAAGAGTTCGTCGCCGTCGATCCATTCGTCGTCCGAATCGGGAGCCGCTGAAATCCAGCCGCTTTCACCTTTTCCTGTGAGCAGGGCCAGACGGCTGTACATACCGTCTTCCTTCGATGACACGAAGTTGACCAGCTGTTGCAAGGTACCGGCCATGCAGATGGCCATGCGGGGGCGCTGGATGAGAATGGGGTGGCCGTCGATCTTGTAGTTCTGTCCCACGGCTTCGTGGTGGTAGATCATACGCAGTTCGGAGGCATGCTTGCCGTAGTCCGTTCCCAGGGCAGCGGTGAAGGAGTCGATCTCGGTGGTGTTGCAGATGATTCCGATCTCGCCGGAGTTGTAGAGGTCGGTCATCAGCTGGCTCTTGGAAGTGTTGGGCGGTACGTTCAGCACGTGCCACCGGGGCTCTTCGGGCTTGAGACTGATGTCGGGCTTGCGTTTCTCGCGGAAGGCCCGTTTCTGTTCGGCCTCCCATTCCAGCATCTTCTGCTCGTATTCCTTGCGCTCCCGGCGGTTGTTTTCCTCCATTTCGCGGTGAATCTTGCTGCCGAGCAGGGCTGACAGGGCTACCACACCCTTGCCGGAACCTGCGGGGGCGACGGCTGCGAAGAAGAAATGGGGGGAGTAGAGACGGTGGGCATAGAGGGTGCGCACCAGCGGAACGCATCCGCTGAGGTTGGTGAGTATGGACATGAGAAGCATGTCGCGCTGGCGGCCGGAGCGGGCGGCTATGATGCCGCGCCGGATCAGAGGCGGGAGCTTGTCGTAAATCCACTCGGGAAACAGGGGTGCATGACTCATCAGATCATCCTCGTCGGATTCTTTTCTCACGGTGGAGGGTCCATTAGGGTCCATGTGGACCCATGGACCCAAATCGGCATGGTTGTAGCCCCAGTCCATCGCGCTGCAATATTCGCTGTAAGGGAGCTGGCCCATCATGCGGAAGGCGCTGTGTTTCAGCCGTTCAAAGTCGTACGGATTGAACCTCCGCCAGCGGATGTTGCGTCCCAGACGGAGCAGAACATTGTGCCGCTGACCCTCCTGAAACTTGTTTTTCCGGAAAAAATTCGCCAGAAAAGCTTCGGGGTCACGGAGGGGGACATAACGGCAGTCGTCGTTGGGATCTTCGGGGATTCCGAAGGGCCTGAAACCGGCGTTTCCGGAAGCATAAGCAGCAGGATTCCCAGGAGCATAACCGGGCATGTTTCCGGGAGCCGGTCCACCCGAATTCCCTGCGGTTCTGCCGTTGAACCGGTAATCCTCGGAAGAGTCGGTTCCCGTGGCCGGCTGATACAGGAGCGGATTGTTTCCTTCCTCGTAGGGAAAGGTGAGGGGTTCCGGTGCCAGATAAGCTTCAGGGTCATAAGACGCGAGCGTGAGGCGGCAGAGATCCTTGCACTGCATGTCGCAGGGATGTCCGGCAATCTGTTCAAGGGCGTGCGCCACGATCTCATAGGCCCGGCGGTAGACATCGGGATGTACCACACCGATGCAGACGAAGATGCGGAGGCCGGTTCCGGAGACAGTGACATGACAGGCTGCCACCCAGGGAACTTCCTTCAGCCGGGCAAAAGCGTTCCGGAGCACGTCGGGCGGCATCTTGTCCATGTCGAACATGGCATAGCCGGTGCGGTTGGTGAGACACTTGGGATAACGTCCGCGCAGGCAGTTTCCGGCAGGTACGAGGGCAGGCAGCTGTTCTTTGACGGAGGCAGCTTCCTGTTTCTTTCCTTCGGCCATCAGCCTGCGGTAGTTTTCCACTTCATTTTTCCATTGTCCGTTGCGGACATTTTCGATCCAGGCAGACAGTTCCACGAGGGAGTCTCCCTGCGTGTGGAAGATGCGCGTGAATACGGTCATCAGATTGTTTTCCATCTTTCCAAATTTAAGGTTGAATGAAAAAAGTAAATAATATTTGTTTTACAGAAGCAAAGTTAAGGCAACCATCCGCAAAGGTAAAATGTTAAAACAAAGAAGTGGAATTTATGTATTTATAATATGTTGAAAAATAGGGTTTATAAGCATATTTATTTAAAGTAAAGCATGAAGTTAATTCAGAGGGAATTTGGGGAATGTGATCAATGAATTATAATTTTTACAGGGTTTTTATGTAAAAACAATTCGGAAATACATGTGAGGATACATGAGGATCCCGGGGAGGGATAAATTGTCTGATAAAAATAGTATCAGCTTAATTTATAAGTTAAGTTTTGATATTTGAAATAATAATTCTATATTTGTATCAGAATTAACTTTTATGTTAAGATGCAGCAAAAATATCATATCGAATTAGTTGAAGAGCATGATGCCGTAAATTTTTATAGCATTCATCTGGAAGAGGAAGAACTATCAGAGCTTGAACGTTTTTTTGAGAAATTTCCGGAAGGCTGTGGATATGATGAAGAGATTGATGTTATCATTGCATGGCTTGATAAAATCGGAGAGAATGGTGCATTAGAACGCTATTTTCGTCCCGAAGGAAGATATGGGGATGGAGTTGGAGTAGTTCCGATTGATGTAGGGAATAAGCTTCGTTTGTATTGTTTGAGGATTTCAGATAAGATATTGATTTTTGGAAATGGTGGATTGAAAGATTCTGATTCATGGCAAAATAGTAAATCACTTGCTCCATATGTGGAGATGCTGATTGATACAAGCCGTTTTATTGCCTCACGCATAAAAGATGGCAAAATCATTTTGGTAGATAAAGAATTAGTTGGTAATTTAAATTTTGCAAGAGATGAAAAAGAGTAGCATAATCGAGAAAAGACGCGAGAAGGTTAATCCTGAAGTTAAGCGTATGGTTGATTTGTCTTTTAAGATTGTGGATAGAATACACGAAATTCTGAAAGATAAGGGCCTTAAGCAAAAAGACCTTGCCCTGCGTCTTGGGAAAAAAGAGTCTGAAATAAGTCGGTGGATGCGTGGAACTCATAACTTCACTATTGATACACTGATTTCTATTGAAGATGTACTTGGAGAACCTATTATTGAAATATGTCATTCGCAAGTGTTTCATGCACAGATGAAATAGCTGACATGAGAGGATGTCTTGCTGGTGAAGCAGGCACCCTCTCATGTTGATTTTCCCCCTTTTTGATTATCTTTCCAGTTCCCCCTTTTCGTTGCGGGCCATCAGTTCCTCCACTTCGGAAACCTTGACCATGTTGTAGTCGCCGGAGATGGTGTTTTTCAGGACGGAAGCGGCCGTAGAGAAATCCACTCTTTTCTGGTTGTCGGTCCAGGCTGACTGGGCATAGAGAAGGGCACCGCAGAATGCGTCTCCCACTCCGACACAGTCGATGACATTGTTGATGTCGTACACGCGGGTGTGGTACATGGTGCCGTCGGCATAGAGTATTCCGGCGAAGGTGTGGTGTTCGGAGTTCATCACGTTGCGCAGGGCGATGTAGATGTAGCGGCACTGGGACACTTCCCGGGCGATCTCCCGGCAGAATGTTTCGTAGGCTGCGGTGTCATACCGGTCGGCTGCGCTTGTGGCCTTGAATCCCGGAGCCTTGAGTCCGAAGAGCATGGCATATTCGCCTTCGCTGCCGAACATGATGTCGCTGGAGGCAATCAGCGGGCGGAGTACTTCCTGGGCTGTCTTTCCGTACTTCCAGAGGTTCTTGCGGTAGTTGATGTCGTAGGAGACGGAGATTCCCATTTCCCTGGCGTTTTCAACGGCTTCCCGGCACACTTCGGCCAGTCCCGGAGTCAGGGCTGCGTCGATACCGGACCAGTGGAACAGGCCGGCATCGCTGAAGATCTCTTTCCAGTTGATCATGCCGGGTTCGAGTTCGGAAAAAGAGGAGCCTTCGCGGTCGTAGATGACGCGTGAGTTTCTCATGGCCGCAGCCTTTTCCATGTAGTAGGTACCGAGGCGTTTTCCTCCCGTGAGGATGTGATCCGTACCGATGTTATGTGAGCGGAGTTCGGCGATGCAGGCTTCCCCCAGCGGGTTTTCGGGCAGGCGGGTCACATAGTCCACCTGGCCGCCGAAGTTTGCCACCGAGATGGCTACATTGGCCTCACTTCCTCCGTAATTGACTGACAGTTCGCGACTTTGCTGGAGTCTCAGGTTTCCCGGAGTGGTCAGTCGCATCATAATTTCCCCAAATGTTACAATTTTTTTCTTCATAATCGTTCGTAAATTTCAGATGTCGGATAACGCTGCAAAGATAGTGTTTCTTTTGCAGAAACCTCTACGGACTGTTTTATTCTGTTGTTCATCATTGCTTTCAGAGTGGTATCTTTACGGAAAAAGGAAGGGTCGTATCATTACTCAATGCAGAGTTTGATACGACCCTTTAAAGTGTTCCTTATTGGAACAGCTGATTATTTCCGTTTATAGTCTGGCCATACGGGTAAAGCCTGTCTGATCCAGTTGTTCCAGAATGACGGCCGGCGGGAAGAAAGACTCCGGGCAGCGACGGCGGGGCAGCCGTCCTGAGTCACTGTAATATGGGCTACTTCCAAGTTCAGGTATTTCCCGTCATATACGGTAAGTGTTGCCGAACGGGACTCAGTACTGGTGTTTTCCAGTATCCGCAACGGGCCGAGGGAAATGTCCTGCAGACCGCGGCTTTCCGTTGCTTTCTCGATCCAGTCAGCACTCCATCTGACAATCACTTTTTCCGGCCAGGTGGTTCGTCCGTCGATGGTAAAGGTGCCACCCTGATAATCGAAGTGGTAGCTGTCCTGATCGATTTCCGTATAAACCTGTCCGCGCTGTACGACTCGTATGGTTTCCTGGTAGTCAGATCCTTTCATCTTGAATGTGACATGACCGACACGGGGATACAGGCTGTAGTTAGGATCGTTTGTGTAAGTCCAGTTCTGGATGTAGCAGTCCGTACCGTCATACTTGCGGTTGAATGCCCGGCTCATGTCATTGTATTCATCTACGGGATGGATCCAGTCTACATCTGAAGTGATCTCATATTCAAATTTGAGTTCACCCTCTGTGTCCTCATAGACCATCTGGAGCTGGTCGGGGCTGATTTCAATAGGAACATCGCCGCCATTGTCGTGGTAGAAATAGTGGGATCTGATTTTGAACGGAGCATTGGCGGGATATTTGTAGCTGACCAGGGTGTCATATAATACAGTCCTGAAAGTGAATGCGGGGTAGTAGTCATCGAACTGTACCCCTTCATTGTCTATCTGCGGGAATCCGTTCCGGGTATTCTCATACTTGAAATCCTGAGTGAGGATGAGTTTCAGAACAGCAACGGTTTTCCGTGCATCTTCTGAAATGATTTCCACTTCTGTCCGATAGTCTTCTGCACCGATGTTTGTGGGATAGGTCAGCATCATCGGTCCGTTGTCAGCTTCCTGTTCGATAAAAAATCCGTCGCTCTGCGTAAACTGTAAGCCATAGGCCAGCTGGCGGGTGTCTCCGTCCCATTGAGGTATTCTCGCACCCTCGATTCCTACGGCAATGCTGTGATGGTAGGCAAAACTGTAAGTGCCGTCGGGCAGACCGAGGTATGGATTGTCCCAGCCTTTGGTCCCCAGGATTTCAGTCAGTTGCCCGGCATCCAGGTTCACAACGTCGGAAAGCTTGACTTCCCCGCCGAAATAGGCTTCCAGCTTGCTGAGCTGTTCTTCGGTGAACCAGACTCTGTTGGGGCCGGTCAGGGAGTACAGGTCGTATTCTCCCAGGAAAGGGGTGTCCTGATTTATCTTGTCACCCTTTATATAGCGTGTATAGCAGTTTCTGAGTTCTGTGGTCCTGGTGTTTTGGGGATCCCATCCCATAACGTCCCGCATCGAGCCATAATAGTTTTTTGTCAGGGCATTGTCCTGGAAGGTCATTTCAGGAGTCTCTTCCCGGGTAAAATCCACGAATACGGCATTGTCGGGCATGGAGGCCAGTTCATTGCTGCTGTTGTCTACGATAAAGTATGCATCCGTGATATCTGCACCGCTGAAAATGAAGCCATAGTCGTTCCACGAGGAGGCTTCCTGAGTTCCGTTGGCATAGTTGCGTATCCGCTGGCAGACAGGCAGGAATGAAGCTTCATACCAGTCGGCAGGATCACTCAGGCTCGGATTGAAGAAGATATTTCCGGCTTCATCCTGTATGAACCCGTTGACTTTCCAGGCGATGTACATATCGTAGGTCGTGCTGACCAGTTCTTTTCCGTAAGGATCCTGCCGGATATAAATGTCCTGAATCCGTTCGTTGAGTTTGTCACGGATGGTAATGTTTCCATACCGTTCTTCGGGATTCGGATTTTCTGCGATCTTAAAGCTGAGATCCATTTTCACGATTCCCCGGGTGCGGGGAGCTACCTGCGTGATCCAGTCCGCACTGGTCGTGATCTCAACTTCGGTATTCGTCTGCAGCTCAAAATCCAGTGTGGACTCTTTGAAGGATACCTGATAGTCTGTCTTCGCTACCGCAATAAAAGGCTGCGGAACCTGATAGATGTGCAGGGTGTCCTGGATTCCGTTTTCCTGATTCCGGAACAGGATATCAGCTTCACGCGGTTCTTCTCCGCTGTTGGGGGCAATCACGAAATAATGGGTATAGGCAGATACGCTCCGTGCAGCCGTTTCAGTGATCCAGTCGGCTTCAGGCATCTGGATCTGGTAGGAAACATTGCTTTGCAGTTCTGCTTTGATGGTGTCTCCCCGGCTGGGTACCGTGTATTCTTTCTGGCTGAGAACAATGGCTGGAGAGCCTCCGGCCTGATAGACAGTGACGTATTCCGTCAGGTCATTGCCGTGAAAAGTAATGACAGCCTGCCGGGAGGCTGTATCGAGGTTCTTTTTGACCTGAAAGTTCAGGACGGAGGTGTTCAGTCCCCGTGAAGCAGTGGCCGGAGACAACCATTCCCGGGCTTCGGGCTCGATTTCATAAGTGACTCCGACATTGGCCTGCAGCTCGATGCTGAAACTGCCTTCGGATGCTTCCATTTCAACTTTGTTGGAGTTGACAATCAAGGCATCCTGCTGTTTCTGGGTTACGGTAACGGTTTTCTGGATGCTTCCGCAGCTGAGCAGGATGGCAGCATTACGTTCATCATAGCCGGTGTTGGGCTGTGCGCTGATCTGCAGGGTGATATTTCCTGCACTTCCTGAAGTGGGTGATACGCTGATCCAGTCGAGTGACCGGGTGACGGCTGTGACTTCTGTCGTCCAGTCGGACGATGCGGAAAAGGACAGACTGGAGGTTCCGCCTTCACTTCCCAGGGTGGGTGCCGGAGTGCTTTCTCCTTCGAATACGATGGCGTTTTCGGGCTGGGCCTGGTTTTTGTTCTCGTCGCTGCATCCGGTTGCCATCCAGCCTCCTATGGCAAGCAAAAAGAATGCAATGAAAATTCGGTCTTTCATGGTAAATATGCTTTTATGGTATAAACACTGTGGCAAGTTACAAAAAAGAAAATGATAAACAAAAAAATATTTTCCCTTTAAGTCTACACAACCCTGCAAATGTCTACATGGCGGGGGAAGGGGTGTCGTATCTTTGTTTTGTCAAATTAAAACAAGTACTAACCTTTTAAACAAATTGTGTATGGAGAAAGCAGTGACTTATTCAGTAGTGGGAAGAAAGAATCCGGGCGACAAAGGGGCTCCGATGAAGTATTATGCACAGGCGCAGGCGCGCGGGGTGATGGGGATCCGTGAGATTGCGGAGCGCATCCAGCGGGAATGTACGGTGACGAGGGCGGACACCATGGCGGTGCTGACGGCTCTGGAAGACGTGGTGAGCGAGGGGCTGCAGAGCGGTGAAATCGTACGTCTGGGTGAACTGGGATCGCTCCAGCTGGGACTGAGCGGCAAGGGAGCGGAAGTGGAAGAGGAATACCATGTCGGGCTGATCGAGAGGGCGCGCATCAACTTCCGTCCGGGACTGACCCTGCAGGATGCGCTGGCGAACCTGTCGTATGAGCGTGTGCCGGTTAAGAAGACGGCTGAAGCCGGAGAAGAAGAGGAAGGAGGCGGAATGGGTGTCTGACCGTAAAATGATGGAAGTATGAAAGCAGTAAAAGTAATTGTCCGGATTCTGAGATGCCTGCTTTGCATCCTGACCGGGAAATGGAAGGAAAGGAGTGGAGAATGAGAAAGATTGACCTGATTGTCATTCACTGTACGGCCACGAGAGAGGACAAGTCCCTCTCTCCGGCTGAACTGGACCGGATGCACCGGCAGCGGGGATTCAACGGGTGCGGGTATCATTATTACGTGCGGCGTGACGGAGAGATCTGTTCCATGCGTCCGGTGGGGCAGGCGGGCGCACATGCGAAAGGGCATAACGCGAACAGCATCGGCATTGCGTATGAAGGGGGACTGGATGCGGGAGGAAATCCGGCAGACACCCGGACCGAAGAACAGAAACGGTCGATCCGCGTACTGGTGAGGGTGCTCTGTGAGGACTACAGAATCCGGAAGGTGGTGGGCCACAGGGATCTGAGCCCGGACAGGGACGGCGACGGAGTGGTGGAACCGGAAGAGTGGATCAAGCTCTGTCCCTGCTATGACGTGGAGAGTGACCTGGCAGAACAGAAATGCCGGGGACGGTGCAGGCTGTTCGGATAATCCCCCGGAATTTTTCCTGAAAAATATCCCGGAGCACTTGGTGTTCCGGGATATTTTTTGTATCTTTATAGGTAGTAAGAAACCTGGAAAACTGAAGAAAAAATGAACCTGAATGAACGATCCTGTGTGGCAGAAGAGACCAGGGAATTCCGGCTGCGGATCTACCACAAGAGTGAACTGGCCCGGATGTATTTCCCGCAAAGCCGGCAGAAAACGGCTTCACAGAACCTGAGCCGCTGGATACAGGGGTGTCCGGAACTGTGGGAAGGCCTCCGCCGCATGGGCTATGAGAAGACACGGAAATATTACCTGAAACCGGAGGTGGAACTGATCGTAAAATGTCTGGGCGAGCCTTAGCGGGGAAAGAAGTGCGAAAAATAGGCGGAAGGTTTGGGCATGTAAAAAACATGTATTACCTTTGTGCGAAGAAAAAAACAAGATTGAAGATATGTTCAGAAATCATACATGCGGCGAACTGAGAATCGCTGATGCAGGAAAGAGCGTGACGCTGGCCGGATGGGTACAGCGTGTACGCAAGATGGGAGGTATGACTTTTGTTGACCTCCGCGACCGTTACGGTATCACCCAGCTGGTGTTTAACACGGACGTGAACGCAGAACTTTGCGAACGGGCCAGCCACCTGGGCCGTGAGTATGTCATTCAGGTAAAGGGTACGGTGAACGAACGTTCCAGCAAGAATCCCAACCTGCCTACGGGTGAGGTGGAAATCACGGTGGAAGAGCTGACCGTGCTGAATTCGGCACAGACTCCTCCGTTTACCATCGAGGACAATACCGACGGCGGGGATGACCTGCGTATGAAATACCGTTATCTGGACCTGCGCCGTACGGCTGTGCGCAAGAACCTGGAACTGCGTCACCGCATGACCATGGAAGTGCGCCGTTATCTGGACGGACTGGGATTCCTGGAAGTGGAAACTCCAATGCTGATCGGTTCTACTCCGGAAGGTGCCCGTGACTTCGTGGTTCCTTCACGTATGAATCCGGGACAGTTCTATGCGCTTCCGCAGTCTCCGCAGACGCTGAAGCAGCTGCTGATGGTATCAGGATTCGACCGCTACTTCCAGATCGTGAAGTGTTTCCGCGATGAAGACCTGCGTGCTGACCGTCAGCCGGAGTTCACGCAGATTGACTGCGAAATGAGCTTCGTGGAACAGGAAGACATTATCGAGACTTTTGAAGGTATGGCCAAGCACCTGTTTAAGGAACTGCGCGGCGTGGAACTGACTGAACCGTTCCTGCGCATGCCCTGGGCAGATGCCATGAAATATTACGGCAGCGACAAACCGGACCTGCGTTTCGGCATGAAGTTCGTGGAACTGATGGACATCCTGAAGGGATACGGATTCTCTGTATTCGACAATGCAGCCTATATCGGCGGTATCTGTGCCGAAGGTGCTGCCCACTACACCCGCAAGCAGCTGGACCAGCTGACCGAATTTGTGAAACGTCCGCAGATCGGTGCCAAGGGACTGGTTTATGCCCGTGTGGAAGCTGACGGCAACGTGAAGTCAAGCGTGGACAAGTTCTATTCACAGGAAGTATTGCAGCAGATGAAGGAGGCCTTCGGTGCCAAACCGGGTGACCTGATCCTGATTCTGAGCGGTGACGATGCGATGAAGACCCGCAAGCAGCTGTGTGAACTGCGTCTGGAAATGGGTAACCAGCTGGGACTGCGCGACAAGAACAAGTTTGCCTGTCTGTGGGTGGTTGACTTCCCGATGTTCGAATGGAGCGAAGAGGAAGGCCGTCTGATGGCTATGCATCATCCGTTTACTCATCCGAAAGATGAGGATATTCCTTTACTGGATACTGATCCGGCAGCTGTACGTGCAGATGCTTACGATATGGTGGTCAATGGTGTGGAAGTAGGTGGAGGATCTATCCGTATCCATGACTCACAGCTTCAGGCCAAGATGTTTGAGATTCTGGGCTTTACACCCGAGAAGGCTCAGGAGCAGTTCGGCTTCCTGATGAACGCCTTCAAGTTCGGTGCTCCTCCTCACGGAGGTCTGGCATACGGACTCGACCGCTGGGTATCTCTGTTCGCAGGACTGGATTCCATCCGCGACTGTATCGCATTCCCGAAGAACAATTCAGGACGCGACGTGATGCTGGATGCTCCGGGATTCCTCGACCAGAAGCAGCTTGATGAACTGAATTTGAAGATTGTAGATAACAAGTGATTCTTTATTGGAGAATTTTAAACTTTTCAGAAGAAGGACATGAGATGTGATATTTCGTGTCCTTCATTTTGTGAAAAACCTGTTTGTGACAATCCCTGTTTGTGACAATTCCTATTGTGAAAACCCCGAAAACTTGGTGAATGAAAGAACGTGTACGAATTCTGCGCTTTACAATAATCGGAACGCTTAATGCGCTCATTGCGGCCTTTGTGGTCTGGCTGATGATGCACATCAGGAAGGAGGATTACATGCTGGCCAATGTGACGGCGTATGTGGTGTCGCAGATTCATAACTTTATCTGGTGCAAGTACTGGATTTTCCCGCTGGACAAGGAAAACAAGAAGAATACGGTATGGCATCAGATGCTGTTCTTTGCGGGGGCTTTCGCGCTGGCTTACAGTGCGCAGTTTGTGTTCCTGCTGGTGCTGGTGGAACTTCTGCACTGCAATGAGTATCTGGCTCAGTTCCTGGGGCTCTTTATTTACGGGGCCGTGAATTTCTCCTGCAACAAATTTCTGACTTTCCGCTGAGAGCATGCGGACTTTCTGCGGGACTTTCACGGAATAGCCGCCTGTTATTTGTGGATTCTTGCTGAAGAAGATTTTTCCGGACAGATGGGGCACCCTGTCTCCGGAACCTTATATGAAAATCCTCCTGTTTTCCGGCCTGGACTTGTCTGAGGCTGAAGACAGGAGGATTTTCATATAAAGTTGTTTCAGATGATTCAGATGGCAGTGAGTGCCTGCTCGTCGATGTAGTTCATCCGGTGGGTCAGGATGACGTCGCGTGCCAGATCGTTGCTGTCGGTACGGAACACCAGAATACCTTTTCCTCCGAGCAGGAAGGAATAGAGGTAGGAGATGCCGATTCCGGCTTCACTGAAACGGCGGACCGCATCGGCTGCCTGTCCCGGGGTATTGTCGAGGGTGATGGCAAAGACTTCGGACATGCTGACGGAAATGCCGGCCTGCTTCAGGGTGTCATACGCCCGCTGCGGTTCGGAACAGATGATGCGGTAGATTCCATATTCCACCGTATCGGAAATGGTGGAAGCGATGAGCTGGATGCCGGCTTCCTTGAAGAGTTCGAGCACCTGAAGCAAGGTTCCCGACTTGTTTTCCACGAAAACGGATAATTGATGAATGGTCATAAGTTTGTTTCTTGTTTTGAAAGTTCATTAAATCAATGTCTTGCGCAGGTCTTTTACGCGGACTGCCTTGCCTTCCTGCTTGGGCAGGCTGCCTTTGGGCACGAGTTTCACACGCGGAGTGATGAGGATTTCGTCCTTCAGCTGGCGGGTGATTTCCTTGGTCAGGCGCTGGAGGAAGCCGTAGTCGTCGGTAAACTCGTTGAGTTCCACCTCGACGGTCATTTCGTCGTTGGCTTCGAGGTTGGTCAGCGTGATGAGGTAATCGGTGCCCAGTTCGCGGAACTGCATGAGGATGTTTTCGATCTGGATCGGGAAGATGTTGACTCCCTTGAGGATCATCATATCGTCGCTTCGTCCCTTCATGCGGTCCAGACGTTTGTGGTGACGGCCGCAGGGGCATTCTCCGGGAAGGATGCGGGTCAGGTCGCGGGTGCGGTAGCGCAGCAGAGGCATGGCTTCGCGGTTGATGGTTGTCAGCACGAGTTCGCCCACTTCACCGTCGGGTACCGGCTCGAGGGTCTGGGGATCGACGATCTCCACGATGTAATAGTCTTCCCAGATGTGGAGTCCGTTCTGTTCGGGGCACTCAAAAGCCACACCGGGACCGCACATTTCGGACATTCCGAAGGAGTTGTAGGCCTTGACGCCCAGCATCTGCTCGATGCGGCGGCGCTGTTCGTCGGAATGGGGTTCGGCTCCGATGATCAGGGTACGCAGGCGGGTATCCCGGCGGGGATCGATGCCCATTTCTTCCATCACTTCATACAGGCGTCCGGCATAGCTCGGAATGGCATGCAGGGCCGTTGTGCCGAAATCGGTGATGAACTTGATCTGCCGTTTGGTGTTTCCGGCAGCAGCAGGAACGGTGAGCATGCCCAGGCGTTCGGCACCGTACTGAAAGCCCAGACCGCCGGTGAACATGCCGTAGCCGGAAGAGTTCTGGAAGATGTCTCCCTTGCGCAGTCCGACCATATAGAGGCAGCGGGCTACGGCGTTGGCCCATTCGTCAAGGTCGTGCTGTGTGTGCAGGATGACGGTGGGAGTGCCGGTGGTACCGCTGGAAGAATGGAGGCGTACGACCTCTTCCAAAGGAACGGCAGAGAGTCCGAAGGGATAGTTGTCGCGCAGATCCTGCTTGGTGGTAAACGGGAGTTTCCGTACGTCGTCGAGGGTTCGGATATCTTCAGGCCGGAGTCCGCAGGCAGCGAACCGTTGTTTATAGAAGGGAATGCGCATACAGCGGGCAAGGGTCTGCTGCAGTCTTTCCATCTGCAGCTTCTCCAGTCGGGAGCGGGAGAGCGTCTCCAACTCGGGGTGTAAGTACAAATTGTCGTTTTTCATAAGTTTTCATTAGTATTTGCCCGCAAATATAGCAAGAAGTCGGAAATATCCGCAATTTTTCTTTCATAATTTCCGAATGTTGTACAATCTTTTCCTATTTGGCAGCGTTCTGTAAATTAAGACAGGGGAGAAGGCAAAGGGAGGGGAAATATTGCTAACGAATATGTCGAAATGTTACAGAAATGTAATATAAATTGTTTATTTGAAAGTGTTTTCTTGATGTTCGTCAATAAATGACGCATTTCTGTGTTTTTATCTGTTAATTACTTTTCTGTTTGATTTCCGGTGCTTACCTTTGCGAAGGTAAAAGAAAGTTTTTAAGGTAACAAGATTCTTATTTTAAGGTTTTTAATTCAGGTATTAATTAAATTTTTAAGGTAAAAGATGAAAAGAACAGGATTAACATTGGTAGCCGCATTGGCTTTTTCCGCATCTGTATTTGCGGGAGGAACTCAGGGAAATGAAACGAAGTCAGCTGCACGTTGGGACGCCAGCATCAATAAGGTGAAGCTGAGCCGTTATTTGCAGTTGACTTCTGACCAACACACAGAAGTAGAGAACATCTGCGACTATTTCCAGGGCGAGATGAGCCGTGCCTTGCGTGCGAAGAAGAACAGCGATGAGAAAGTGCGCAACGCTGTTTACGGAAACCTGAAACTGATGAAGCAAACGCTGAACGAGAAGCAATATGCTGACTATGTGCGTCTGATGGCTGTTACTCTGCGGAATAAAGGCATTGATGTTGCACAGAAGTGATTTAGATTAGTTCTGCCGGACAATCCTGTCCGGCGGTGTTGTTTTTTGGCCCGTGCAAATGCATGGGCATTTTTGTTTTCATTTCTCCCGTGGCAATGAGAGATCCGCAAAATTATTCTATATTTGCAGGAAACATAAATGACTGTCATATGAAAACACTGAAAACTGGAAGAAAATGGGTTGCCTGCCTGCTGATGCTGGGCGGCGTCGGGGGAATGAATGCACAGAACGAATGGATAGAACCGCCTGTAATGGGGTGGAGTTCCTGGAATACATATCGGGTGAACATTGATGAAGCACTGATCCGGAAGCAGGCTGATGCCATGGTGGAACTGGGACTGAAGGAGTCCGGATACCGCTACGTGAACATTGACGACGGATTTTTCGGCTACCGGGACGAGAAAGGACGGCTGCATACGCATCCGCAACGTTTCCCGAACGGGCTGAAGGGCGTGGCTGCCTATATTCACTCACTCGGACTCCAGGCCGGAATCTATTCGGAGGCCGGGGCCAATACCTGCGGATCGATCTGGGATGCCGACAAGCATGGCATCGGGGTAGGGCTGTACGGCTTTGAACGCCAGGATGCAGACCTGTTTTTCAATGAATGGGGATTCGACTTTATCAAGATAGACTATTGCGGGGCCGGCCAGCAGCTGGAACTGGACGAACAGGAGCGCTATACGGAGATCGTACGGGCGATCCGGGAAGTCTGTCCCCGGAATATCTCCCTGAATATCTGCCGCTGGGCTTATCCGGGGACCTGGGTACGGAATCTGGCCCGTTCCTGGAGAATCAGTCCTGACATCGCTCCGAACTGGGCAGCCGTGAAACGCTGTATCGACATGAACCTGTATCTCTCGGCTTATGCGGGAGGCGGGCATTACAACGATATGGACATGCTGGAGATCGGACGCGGCCTGAAGCCGGAAGAGGAAGAGACGCATTTCGGCATGTGGTGTATCATGAGTTCGCCGCTGCTGATCGGATGTGACCTGACCCGGATTCCGGAGGAGTCGCTGAAACTGCTCCGCAACGAGGAACTGATTGCCCTGAACCAGGATCCGCTGGGGCTGCAGGCATACATCGTGCAGCATGAAGGAGGCGGCTATGTGCTGGTGAAAGATATCGAACAGAAACGTGGCAAGGTGCGTGCCGTGGCTTTGTATAATCCCTCGGATTCGGTCTGCTCCTTCCGGGTGCCTCTGGAGATTCTGGAGCTGGCCGGCAAGACACGGGTGCGTGATCTGGTGAAGCGGAAAGACGAAGGACGGGTGACGGGCAGTTTCCAGTATGACGTGCCGGCCCACGGAGTCAAAATCCTTCGCGTGGAAGGCGAGGAACGGCTGGAGCCGGTGCGCTACGAAGCAGAACAGGCTTATCTGCATCAGTTTGACAACCTGGCCAAGCGTCCGCGGGGAGTGGCATATCTGCCTTATGAGGGGGCTTCCGGAGACATGCTTGTCACCAATCTGGGCGGTCACCGGGACAATTACGCCCGTTGGAACGAGGTGTTCAGCGAAGAGGGCGGCCGTTACAGGATGACCGTCTGTTATGTGCCGGCAGCCAAGCGGGAACGCGAAATCAATGACCGGAGACTGGAAGTGACGGTCAACGGAACCCGGGTAAGCCTGACGGAGCTGGAAACGGACCGTTCGAAAGGAGTCTGCCGCGCGGAACTGACCGTTGACCTGCAAAAAGGATACAACACGGTGAGCATCGGAAGCCGTCTGACCTGGACACCGGATCTGGACTGCTTCGTGCTGGAGAAACTCTGACCGGTCCGTCTGTTATCCGTTCGTCTGCTATCCGTTCTTCTGTTTGAGAATCTCTTCGAGCCGGATCAGTTCGTCGCGGTACTGGGCAGCTTCGATGAAGTCCAGTTTCCTGGCTGCTTCCTGCATCAGCTTGCGGGTGCGGTCGACACTGCGTTTGAGCTGATCCTTCGACATGTATTCCACAATCGGGTCGGCAGCCATCATGAGGCCGTCCGGCATGTCGGCATATTCTTTTGCCTTCTTTCCCTGTCCTGTCTTTGCCTCCTGGTTTTCCAGCAGGATGTTGGTGTGACTGCGCCTGATCTGGCGGGGAGTGATTCCGTTGGCTTCGTTGTAGGCCAGCTGCTTCTCCCGCCGGCGGTTGGTCTCGTCGATGGTCTGGCGCATGCTGTCCGTGATCTTGTCCGCATACATGATCACCTTTCCGTTGACATTCCGGGCAGCACGTCCGGCAGTCTGTGTCAGGGAACGGTGAGAGCGCAGGAATCCTTCCTTGTCGGCATCCAGGATGGCTACGAGGGACACTTCCGGCAAATCGAGTCCCTCACGCAGCAGGTTGACACCGATCAGGACGTCGAAAATACCCTGACGCAGTTCTTCCATGATCTTCACCCGCTCCAGGGTTTCCACATCGCTGTGGATATAGGTACAGCGGATGCCGTGGCGTGACAGATAGTCCGTCAGTTCCTCTGCCATACGCTTGGTCAGTGTGGTGACGAGCACCCTTTCCTGAGCCTCGATGCGCTGCTGGATTTCTTCCATCAGGTCGTCGATCTGGTTCAGGCTGGGGCGTACTTCGATGACCGGATCCAGCAGTCCGGTGGGGCGGATCACCTGTTCCACGACTACCCCTTCACTTTCCTGCAATTCATATTCGGCAGGAGTGGCACTGACATAGATGACCTGACGCGCCATTTCCCGGAACTCGTCGAAGGTCAGCGGCCGGTTGTCCATGGCAGCGGGGAGGCGGAAACCATATTCCACCAGGTTGGTCTTGCGGGCCCGGTCGCCTCCGTACATGGCCCGGATCTGCGGTACGCTGACATGGCTCTCGTCGATGACAATCAGGAAATCCTTCGGGAAGAAATCCAGCAGACAGTAGGGCCTTGTACCCGCTTCGCGTCCGTCGAAGTAGCGGGAATAGTTCTCGATGCCCGAGCAGTGTCCCAGTTCGCGGAGCATTTCCATATCGTAAGTGACCCGTTCCTTCAGGCGCTTTGCCTCGTAGAACTTGCCGATCTCCTCAAAATGCTGTACCTGCAGGGTCAGATCGTCCTCAATCTGATGGATCGCTCTCAGGGTGCTTTCCCTGGTCGTCATGAAAAGATTGGCCGGATAAATCTTGTATTCATCGAAGGTGGAGATACGGGCTCCCGTGTCCGGATCGACTTCCTCAATGCCGTCAATTTCGTCATCCCAGAACATGATGCGCAGGATGTGATCCGTATAAGCCAGGAAGATATCCACCGTATCTCCCTTGACCCGGAAATTCCCGCGGTTCAGTTCGGCATCGTTTCGGGTGTAGAGACTGTCCACCAGCTGGCGGAGCAGGACGTTGCGGTCCATGCGCTTGCCCCGTCTGACTTCGATCACATTATTATAAAAGTCGGCCGGATTTCCCATACCGTAGATGCACGATACGGACGAAACCACGATGACATCCTTCCGGCCTGAAAGCAGGGCAGAGGTGGCCGCCAGCCGGAGCTTGTCGATTTCTTCGTTGATGGCCAGGTCTTTTTCAATGTATGTATCCGTGGAAGGCAGGTATGCCTCCGGCTGGTAATAGTCGTAGTAGGAAACGTAATATTCCACCGCATTGTTGGGGAAGAACGCCTTGAACTCCCCGTAGAGCTGGGCGGCCAGCGTCTTGTTGTGGCTCAGGATCAGCGTCGGTTTGTTGACGTTGCGGATCACGTTGGCGATGGTAAAAGTCTTTCCGGAGCCTGTCACTCCCAGCAGTGTCTGGGCGGGCAGGCCGTTCAGTACTCCGTCAGTCAGTTGTGCGATAGCCTCCGGCTGGTCGCCGGTGGGCTGATAGTCGGATTTCAGTTCAAAGTTCATAATCAGTGAAATTGTGATCAAAAGTGAGTGTAAAGGTACGTATTTCTGCCGGAAAAGCCACGGAAGCGGACCTTTTTTGCCCCGGAGAAAGCGAAAATAATATTAAAATATCCGCGGGTATTGATTTATTCACTGGAAAAGAGTAATTTTGCACAACTATATTGATTGACATGAAAAAGTACATAGCAATGGCCCTCCTTTCCGCGGGAGTCTTAACTTCGTGCGGAGAGTACAACAAGGTGCTGAAAAGCACGGATTATGAATACAAATACGAAGCAGCAAAAGAGTATTTTGCCAAGGGGCAGAACACCAAGGCCGCTACACTTCTGGAAGAACTGGTCAATATCCTGAAAGGTATGATGAACGGGGAAGAAGCCCTGTATATGCAGGCTATGACCTATTTCAATCAGGGTGACTACGTGACGGCTTCGCATTATTTCAATACCTATTATACAACCTATCCGCGCGGAACCTATACGGAACTGGCCCGCTTCAACTGCGGACGCGCGCTGTATCTGGATACTCCCGAACCGCGTCTGGACCAGAGCAGTACTTACAAAGCTATTGAGGAACTGCAGATGTTCATCGAATATTTCCCGATGAGTTCACGGAAGGATCAGGCTCAGAGCATGATCTTCGAACTGCAGGACAAGCTCGTGGAGAAGGAGTATATGTCGGCCAAGCTGTATTATGATCTGGGCTCCTATACGGGTAACGCCGTGTACAGCAGTACCGGTAACAACTATCTGGCAGCCGTGATCACTGCCCAGAACATCCTGAAGGAATATCCTTATACCAAGATGCGTGAAGATCTTTCGATCCTGATCCTGCGTGCAAAGTATGGCATGGCCAGGGAAAGTGTGCTGGAAAAGAAGGAAGACCGTATGCGCGACACCATCGACGAATATTATGCCTTCATCAATGAATTCCCCGAAAGCAAGTACCGCAAGGAGGTGGAATCCATTTTCAAGGAAGCGAACAAGTATGTGAACCCGGATGAGGACACAACAACAACTGAAGAATAATTAATCACATTAAATGTATAATTAACAATAAGTTATGGATTACAAAAAAACAAATGCCCCTACTAACACCGTTACCCGTGACATGATGGAACTGTGCGAAGATACAGGCAATGTATACGAAACCGTAGCAATTATCGGCAAACGTGCCAACCAGATTGCTGTGGAAATGAAGAACGATCTTTCCAAGAAGCTGCAGGAATTTGCTTCATACAGCGACAACCTGGAAGAAGTCTTTGAAAACAGAGAACAGATTGAGATTTCCCGTTACTACGAAAAACTTCCGAAGCCGACTCTGATCGCTACTCAGGAATACATCGAAGGAAAGGTGTATTACAGAAACCCGGCCAAGGAAAAGGAAAGACTGCAATAAGCCGGAACTATGATACAGCGCATTCAGACCGTTTATCTGCTGGTTGTAGCCATTCTGGCAGTAGTAATGATCTCACTGCCGGTAGGAAGTTTCGTTACGCCGGATTATCACATGAGTGAACTGACCAATCTGGCGCTCGTGTCTGAAGAAGGAGTGTCAGACTATGCTCCGTGGGCCTTGTTTGCCTTGCAGACCGTTTCTGCCATCCTTGCTCTGGTGACGATCTTCCTCTACAAGAAGCGCATGCTTCAAATCCGTCTGACTCTGTTCAACATGCTGGTGCTGGTGGGCTATTATGTCACACTGGTCATTTTCGTGCTGAACCTGAAAGGAGATGCCTCTTTCGTTCCGTCATGGACTGTATGTCTGCCACTGATTTCGATCATTCTTTCGTGGCTGGCTATCCGTGCCATCGGCAAGGACGAAATGCTGGTAAAAGCATACGAGAGACTGAGATAAGCCGGAAGGGCTGGTCTGAGTCTTGCATATATTGAAAAAACACTTCGGCGTGCAACCCTGAATATCGAAGCATTTCAGGATTGCACGCCGAAGTGTTTTGTTTCTCCCCGTTCTAGATTTTCTTGTTCTTCCAGCTCCTTTCCGCAGGTAAAGATAGCTGACGATACCGATGCAGGAAGCATACAGATGCTCAGCAGTCCAGCAGAAGGCAACGTCTGCTTTCAGTCCCTGAATGACGATGGTAATATAGACCAGATAAATCACCAGCGCACCCAGTTCAAGGATAAAGGCAGCCTGTGTATTTCCGGTGCCTGAAACGGACTGAAAATAGATGTTTCCCGGAATCATGACCAGGTATGAGGAACACAGTACCCAGAGGGTTGGAACACTGGCTTCCACCAGCTCCGGAATGTCTGTATAGATGCGGAGTACCGGATGGGGAAACAGGGCAATCAGCGCAATGACCGGCAATACGATGCAGGAGCACAGACGGATATGACGGCCGATAAGCGAGCGGACCTGAGCGGTATCACCCCGTCCGATGGCATTGCTGACCAGGGCACTGCATGTCGATGCAAAAGCCATGATGGTCATGAACGGCAGACTGGAAACGCTGCGGATGATGTTTGATATGGCCAGAGGGCGTTCACCGAGATGTTCCACGAAGATGAAGAACAGGAACCAGGTAGACAGGGAAATGAAATTCTGTACCATGGTCCACAGGGAAACGTTCATGATCTGTGTAAGCGAACGGGTACGGAAAGCCGGAATCCGGTTGAGCCCGTATTTTCGGTAATCTATCCGGCGCCAGGTATAGATCACGAAGAAGATTACAGATACCAGTTCGGCAAGGGAGGAACCGATGGCTGCTCCGGCAATACCCAGAGCGGGAAAACCGAATTTTCCGAAGATCAGGGTATAGTTGAATATCACATTGGCCAGTACCATTACGATGGAGTTCAGCGTCAGGGTACGGGTCTGGGTAGTTCCTACGAAGAATGCACGGAACATGGCGCCGATGAAAGAGAAGAAAAAGCCGTACACCCGCCAGTGGATATAGCTGGAGGCTGCTCCGGCAATCTTGTCGGAAGTGACGAGCAGTCCGAGTATCTCCTCAGAATAGACCTGGGAGACGGTAAAGATCACTGCACTCATCAGCAGGAGGAAATAAATTCCCTGATAGAAGATGCCTCCGATTGCTTTGTAGTTGCCTTCTCCGTTACGGCGGGCCATCAGAATCTGCGAACCGACCGTGAAGCCGAAACCGATCATGAAAATGGCCAGATAGTATACTCCGGCAATGGCTGAAGCACCCAGTTCCACTTCACCGACCCTTCCCAGAAAGGCGGTATCGGTGATTCCGATCATCTGTTCCATAATCAGACTGATCAGAATGGGGTAGGCCATCAGCCAGATACTGCGGTAAGAATAATCAACGGCTTTCTGTTCCATGGGCACCGGCAGTGAATATCGGGTTAGTTTTGGCACTGATCTCTTCGATATCCAGACGAACGATTTCTGTGCGCAGGAAATTCTTTTCGGCATATCCCATGCCTGCTATCTTATGGCCGGGACAATACCTGGCAATCAGCAGGGAAAGAGCTGACATGCGTTCTGCTTCATGCAGGGTGCGATAGGCTGAACAGCGCAGAACGACACTCTCGTATGCGGTTGTAAACTGATCAGGGCGCACTTCCGTATGTCCTACCACGCAGAAGGAGACCTTGTTGCAGGCGTCCATGCAGCGCAGTTTCCGTCCCACGGGGGCGCAGTGTATATAAATGGAATTTCCGTGATCCCAAACATAATTGACTGGGATTCCGTAAGCTCCTTCTCCATTTTCATCCTGCATGGAGAGGATGCCGTATGTACCTTCCTTCAAAAGCTGGAAAGCTCTCTTTTCGTCCAATAGCCGGTCCTGCCGACGTAACTGTGAATTGTTGAATTGCATGACTGTCGGATTTTTTGGTTAGCGGACCAAAGGTATAAAAATTTTTGAAGACACGGAGACAGCCGGCTGACAATTCTACAGCCGGCAGAACAGAGATACAAAAAACGGAACGCTCATGTCGATCAGGATGCCGTGGAAAATGGCGACAGGCATCATGTCTTTGCCTGAATAGCGCGTGATCAACGGAAGAACCACGTCCATGGAGTTTACTCCCGCTGCTGAAATAGGTGCCAGTTTCCCGAAATATTTGCAAAGTAAGGGAGTGCCCAGAAGTGCCATCATTTCGCGGAAGATGTTTGCCAGCAGGGCAATGGTACCCAGTTCCGTTGCCAGTTGCAGTCCGATGGAGGGTTCCTTGAACTGTGTAATCAGGATGGACGAGAGTGAATAGTAGGCAAATCCGCTTCCTACCGCCATGCAGTCGAAGATGCTCCAACGTGAGAGCAGCAGGCTGGCCAGTGCGGAGAAGAGAAGTGTGCCACATACGGTTCCCAGCGGAATCAGCAGGTACTTCGGACGCAGGCTTCCCACGATGAACTTCAGGTCCTTGCTGGAACCGATGCTCAGTCCCACCTGCAGCATCAGCGCATAAAGCATGTATAAGGTGAGGTTACTGCCTTCCGGATTGAACGGAAGCCATCCCATTACTCCCAACAGACATCCTGCCGCAAAGAAGAGCAGGACAATGATACTGCCTTTCATTGTTCACCTCCTTTCCTGAAAAAGAATCTCAGTACCATCCAGGAAGCCAGGATGCTGCCGCATGTAGCCGAAAGAGCCAGTATGGCGGCCTGTCCTCCGAAGGTGGCCAGATTGTTGACGATTAGCTGATTGGAGCCTACTGAGGTTCCCAGAAGGAACAGCAGGAGGATGATGGTCAGTGAAATGCTTTTTTCTGTCTTTTGCAGCCAGGCAATATTTCTGAACAGGTATCCTAATGTGATACCCGTCAACATAAATCCGATAATGGTAAACATATAAAACGTAATTATGAGGTTGGATAAACTGATTTCTGATCTCGTATCAGGCCGCCGGATGCGGCAAAACCTCATTGGAACCCGCTGAACCAATGGATATGCACGATCCGGTGGCTGCCACAGGCAATTTTGTGCGGCAGACAGGAAGTCGGGATATGTATCATTCTTTCTTTCATTGGTTCTTGTGATTTGACGGTGCAAAGGTAAGTATGATTTGAATATTTTCCAAATCTTTATGCAAAATAATTATTCAGACGGTATTGCAGAAGGGGTTACAGAGGTCTGCCTGCAAGGATTTCCGGAGGGCCGTCTGCCCATCTTACGGCTGCTTGAAACAGGCTGAATCCGGAGAGACCGGAACGAGAAAGCGGGAAGGGAAGCTGTTCACTTGCGAAACATTTACTATCTTTGCATACGGATCATGGAAACGACAATTTATATAAAGAATATGGTATGCCGCCGGTGTATAATGACCGTTACGGACATTTTCCGGAAAGAAAGCATTTTGCCGCTGAAAGTGGAACTGGGTATGGTCACACTTGCCGCTCCCTTGTCTCCTGAACAGTTCCAGCGCATTCGGGAACAGCTGGAGGCGGTCGGTTTTGAGGTGATCGACGACCGGCGGATGCGGATGGTGGAACAGATCCGTCTGGGAGTGATCGGGTATGTGCGCGATCCGGATTTGCAGGACCGGCAGAACCTGTCCGAATATTTGCAGGACAAGTGTCACCGCGAATATAGTTTTCTCAGCAAGCTGTTCACCGAGCTTCAGGGGATCAGTATTGAAAAATATTCCATTCAGCAGCGGATCGAACGGGTGAAAGAACTGCTCTTCTATGATGAACTGAGTGTCAGTGAGATTGCTGACCGGATGCATTATTCGAGCGTAGCCCATCTGAGTGCCCAGTTCAAGTCGCTGACGGGATTGTCGCCTACCCAGTTCAGGCGGATGAAGGAACACCGGCTGAAGCCGCTGGATGAAATCTGAAATTTCTATTGACAAACTCCAATTATGATAAAAGCATTATTTTTTGACATTGACGGGACACTGGTCAGCTTCCAGACCCATCAGATACCGGTTTCGGCCGTACGTGCCATTGAGCAGGCCAAGGAACGGGGAATCCAGGTATACATTTCTACAGGCAGGCCGTTTGCGCTCATCAACAATCTGGGGGATATCCGGCATCTGATCGACGGATACATCACCGTCAACGGAGCCTATTGCTTTATGGACGGACAGGTCATTTCCTGCAGCCCGATTCCCCGCAAGGATGTGCAGACCCTGATTCGTCTGGCTGACGAAATGAATTTCTCCTGCATGGTGGTGGGCGAGAAGGATCTGGCAATGTACAATGCCAATGAGAAGTCCGACTTTATCTTCCGGCAGATGCTGAATGTCCGGGATCTGAAAGAAGTGGATTCTCTGGATTTCCTTCAGGGACAGGAAGTGCTCCAGCTGACACCGGTCATCACTGAGGAAGAAGAGAAAATCGTTCTGCCCCAGTTGTCCCAATGCTGTTCGGGACGCTGGTATCCGGACTTTGCCGACATTACGGCCCGGGATACCGACAAGGGGAAGGGGCTTCGGGCTGTCATGGCCTGGAAGGGACTGAAGCGTGAAGAAACCATGGCTTTCGGAGACGGAGGCAACGATATACCCATCATCCGGGAAGCCGGAATCGGAGTGGCCATGGGCAATGCCAACGAGTCTCTGAAGGCTGTGGCCGATTATGTGACCTCGTCCGTTGAAGAAGACGGTATCAGCCAGGCACTGAAGCACTGGGTGCTGGATGCTGCTTCCATCTGAAATCCGTCACCGCAGGGAGGATTCTCCGTTTTTCTTCGGATATTCCGGAGATTTTTGTTAACTTTGTGCTTTCAATTTTCAAACTACGTATGAAATCGGATATAGAAATCGCACGCAGCATCGAGCTGGTAAAAATCAAACAAATTGCACGGGACTATGACATCCCCGTAGAAGAAATCTCTAATTACGGACGCTATATTGCCAAGGTGTCCGAGTCACTCATTGATGAAGAAAAGGTGAAACGCAGCAACCTGATCCTGGTGACTGCCATCACTCCGACCAAGGCCGGTATCGGTAAGACCACTGTTTCCATCGGTCTGGCACTGGGACTGAACAAGATCGGCAAGAAAGCCATCTGTGCTCTTCGTGAGCCTTCACTCGGCCCCTGTTTCGGCATGAAGGGCGGAGCTGCCGGAGGAGGATATGCACAGGTACTTCCGATGGAGAAGATCAACCTCCACTTTACGGGTGACTTCCACGCCATCACTTCGGCACACAACATGATCGCCGCTTTGCTGGATAATTATATGTATCAGAACCAGGACAACGGATTTGCCCTGAAGGAAGTGCTCTGGAACCGCGTACTTGACGTGAACGACCGTGGTCTGCGTTACATCGTAACCGGGCTGGGAGGCAAGACCAACGGAATTACCCGCGAATCAAGCTTCGACATCACTCCGGCTTCGGAAATCATGGCTATCCTGTGTCTGGCTACGGATGAAGATGACCTGCGTCGCCGTATCGAAAATATTCTGCTGGGCTTCACCATTGACAACAAGCCTTTCACGGTGAAAGATCTGGGTGTGGCCGGAGCCATCACTGTATTGCTGAAGGATGCCATTTCGCCGAACCTGGTGCAGACCACTGAGCATACGCCTGCCTTCATCCACGGAGGTCCGTTTGCCAATATCGCTCACGGATGTAACTCTATCCTGGCTACCAAGCTGGCGATGACTTTCGGTGACTATGCCATTACGGAAGCCGGATTCGGTGCGGATCTGGGTGCCGAGAAATTCTATGATATCAAATGCCGCAAGGGCGGACTCCAGCCCAAGCTGACCGTGCTGGTAGCTACTGCACAGGGCTTGAAGATGCACGGAGGTGTGGCTCCCGAACTGATCAAGGAACCGAACATGGAAGGTCTGAAAGAGGGTATCAAGAACCTTGACAAGCATATCGAAAACCTTCAGTCGTTCGGTCAGACAGTTGTCGTTGCGTTCAACCGCTATGCCAACGATACGGATGAGGAACTGGATTTCGTACGCCGTCATTGCGAAGAAATCGGAGTGGGCTTTGCCATCAACAACGCCTTCATGGAAGGTGGTGACGGTGCTGTAGAGCTGGCTCAGCTGGTAGTTGACACCATCGAAAAGCAGCCTTCTCAGCCATTGAGCTTTGCTTATGATGAAACGGATTCTGTTGAAGAAAAAGTAACCAAGGTAGCCTGCGAACTGTATGGAGCCAAACAGGTACTGTTCGGTCCGGCTGCCCGCAAGAAACTGAAGATGATTCAGGAGCTGGGCTACACCCGTTTCCCGATCTGTATTGCCAAGACTCAGTATTCATTCTCAACCGACCCGAAGCTGTATGGTGTGGCAAGCGGATTCAACTTTGCCGTGCGCGACATCGTGATCAATGCCGGTGCGGAAATGCTGGTCATTGTAGCCGGTGAGATCATGCGTATGCCGGGACTTCCCAAAGAACCGCAGGCACTGCACATCGATATTGTCAACGGAGAAATCGAAGGTCTGTCCTGATATATCAAAGGTATTTGTCCCTGCTGCATATCTGTAGCGGGGAATTTATAAAAAACGTTTCGACGTAATGGATGAAACAACGAAACAAATTCATCCGGACGCCGAAACGTTTTTTTTTATAGCCGGAGCGGTCCGGCTTTCTCAGTTATGGTCGTAGCGCTGGGCTTTGATGATCATATAGATGGTTCCTGGCACAAGGATCAGTACGGAGACCAGGCTGATGATCATGTCACTGGTGAAAGGCTGAAGGAGGAGAGACACAAGCAGGATGGCAATTCCCATGACACAGAATGCACGGCACATGAATGTCTTGAGCCGCTTGATGTCCACTTTCTTCTGTTGCTCTGGAGTCATGGTGTTGTATCCGGCAATAAGTTTGGGGAATTTCAAGACCAGCAGGCCTATAAGGACCAACATGGCTGCAGTGATGATGGAAGATGTCATATCTGAATGTTGTTAGAGAGTTTCGATTTTGATGTCCTGAATATTCCGGATCTCGTCACTGAAGTTGACACCGACCCTGTAGACCGTACGTTTGTCCTTGGCAAAAGGCTCTGCGTAGCCTTTTGCCCGGATCTGTGCCAGCGCTTCTTCCGCACTTCCGTTCAGTTTGAATTCCATGATGTACACGTAGTCTTGTGTCTGGAGCACCAGATCAATCCGTCCCCGGTTCGTATGGTATTCCACCTGTACATAGAAGCCCATCAGTTTAAAAATGATGTAAAGTATGTTCTGATAGTGCACTTCCCGGTCACGAGCCAGTTCGTAGGGAATGTCGGCAAACATGGTTTTCAGACGCTCAAAGAAATCGTCCACCTTTCCCGCCATGATTTCTTCCACAAAACACTGGATCTGGTAGGGCGACTTGCTGACGCTCACCGAAGCGTAATTTGGCAGCAGGAACTTGAAGAATCCCTGTTCCACCTCCCGGTTGGGGAAGCCCAGCGTATAGTTTTCGAACATCCTGTTGTAACCCTTGATGGTCAGGTAACCGCTCTGATAGATGACGGGGATGGGATCGGTGGAAGCCGTGTCGATGCTGTCCAGTACCGGCTGGCTGGTCACGATGTGTTCCAGATCTTCAATCGGAAAATGGTGCAATTTCAGCAGTTCAACCAGGTAAGTCGGAGTCCCTGTTTCAAACCAGTAGCTGCCGAAGCGCCGGTTGGCGAAGGTATTCAGCAGGCTGAACGGGTTGTACATGCCGATCGCGTTTTCTGTGAAATGATAGCCGTCGTAATTGGTTTTCAATTCCTTGCAGGTCTCTTCGTAACTCATCCCGGTAGCTGCAGCCAGTTCATGGATATCTTCCTCAAACCAGGTATGGATTTCCTTCTCACTGATACCGCAAATCTCTGCATACTGGTCAATCATGGAAATATCCCGCAGGTTGTTCAGGTCACTGAACACACTGACTTTGCCGAACTTGGTCACACCTGTCAGCAGGGCAAAGCGGATGCATCCGTCCATGGATTTCAGAGCCCCGTAAAAAGCCTTCAGGGTACTGCGGTATTCATTCTGCAAAGCTTCGTTGCCGATAGCCTGCAGCATGGGCTTGTCGTATTCGTCAATGAGGATCACTACCCGGCGTCCGGTCTGTTCGCAGGCACGGCGGATAATGCCCTGGAAACGGAGAGAGAGGCTTGTCTCACTTTCACGTGCGCCATATCTGTTTTCCCAGGTGCACAGGTTATCATTCAGAATGCTGGTCAGTGATTCGGGAGTATCGTATTTCTGTGTGTTTAAATCCAGATGCAGTACCGGATATACGGTCCAGTCTTTTTCCAGTTTTTCCAGCGCCAGTCCCTTGAAAAGATCTTTCTTTCCCAGTGCGTATGCTTCAATTGTCGACAGAAGCAGACTCTTGCCGAAACGCCGCGGACGGCTCAGGAAGTAGTATTTGTTTGTGTTAAACAGTTCATACACCTGTGCCGTTTTGTCTACATACACATAACCGTCGTGTATCAGACCTTCAAAATTCTGTACTCCAACCGGATATAACTTGCTCATAACAACTGGATTTTGATTCTACTGCGAATTTAGCAATTAAAACCGAATATTCAAGTTGTATGCATGAAAACCAGGACTGAAATTTGAGAACTTTTTTACATTCACAGAAACTTTATGCTTTTGCGGATGGATCAGTGATTGAGAAATTCTGAGATAGCCGTATCAGGACTGAACTTCAGACGAAGAATTGTGATAACACCGAAAGATTTTTTATATTTGTCACATCTAAAAATGTATAGACAAATGATGAGGAAAATTCTTGTTTTATCCTGTCTGTTCGCCTCCTTGAACGTACAGGCACAGCATGCTGATGCACGTATCAGCCAGCTGATGAACGAAAGCCGCTGGTTTGATCTGGCACAGGAATTGAAAACCACTCCGGCTGATTCGGTTACACCATGGGTCCGTCAGATGGGAGTGGCTATGACACACTATTTCTTTAACCGTCCGGATTCGGCCTGTATGGTACTGACGGATTTGCTGGGCAAGCATCAGCAGGAGCTGGGCGACCATACACTGAACATGGTAGTTTTGCTGGCTGTCAATCTGGGACGGACAGAACAGTATGCCGATGCTGCCGGACTGATCCGGAATCTTTGTGACCAGCTTGGTGCCCTGGGAATGGACAGCACGCAGACTGCTCCGTATCGTATGATGGCCAGTCAGTATGGCCTTCTGGCTTCCTGCGGGCCTGTCTGTCAACCGCTGCACAAGGCAGGAGAATACCGTTTCCCGATGGTGACGGAGCATGAAACGGATCAGCACTTTATTGAAATGGACGGAAGCATAAACGGACAGGCGGGCCGTATGGTACTCGATACGGGAGCGGGCAGCAACATGGTCACTCCGGAGCAGGCAGAAAAGTATGGCTTGCGGCGGCTGGGTATGGATGTTACCGTCGGAGGGATTGGAGGCATGAAGCAGGGATATTATGCGATGGCAGATACCCTGCGCATTGGTGGAATGACGTGGATAAATGTACCTTTTTATGTGGTAGATCTCCAGACGGGACATGCCGAAGCTGACAGATTGGGCAAGGATCTTCAGCTACCGCCTGTCATTGGTCTTCCCATCCTGCTTCGTATGCAGGAAATTCAGCTGGACTTTGCCCGTCGGGAGTTTGTCATACCGGCTGTTCCTATGCCCAGTCCGCTCAGGGAAAGCAATATGATCCGTACAGACTCGGAATGCTTGCAGGTAAAGGTGGCGGACGAGACAGGTGCTCCACTTTATTTCCATTTTGATACGGGTTCCTATTACACCAATATGCAGCCGGCCTGGTATGGACGTCACCGGAAAGAAGTGGAAGCCGTGGGCATTCCGGATTCGCTCCGTCAGGCGGGAATAGGAGGGGTGAGCATTACCCGCAGTTACATTCTGCCGCAGAAGGAGTTCCGTATCGGAAGCGGTACGGCAGTGCTGGATTCGGTCGGTGTCAATACCGGAATTGACCTGCATACGGGACAACTGGACAAGGCAGCCTTCTCGAACGGACAGGAAGACGGTTTTCTCGGCCTGAACCTTCTGAAGAAATTCTCGAAAGTGATTATCAATCTGAAAGACATGTATCTGGAGACTATACCATATACCGATAAATAACAGCCAATCAACTAAATATGATATAAATCGTACCATGAAAAATTTAATGAAAACGGCAGCAGCATTCTTACTGGGCATTCAGGTCTGTGCCTGTAGCCAGGTAGAAAACAAGGTATCACCTGCCATACCTTCTGATCCTGAGATTGAAGCCAACATCCGTCAGTGGCTGAAAAAAATGACACTCGAAGAAAAGATCGGGCAAATGTGTGAAATCACGATTGATGTGGTGACGGACTTTGAAGCCAGCAAGAAAAACGGTTTTACGCTCAGCGAGGCAAAACTGGACACGGTGATCGGGAAATATAAAGTGGGATCTTTGCTGAATGTTCCGATGGGAATAGCCCAGAAGAAAGAGAAATGGGCGGAAGCCATCCGGATTATCCAGGACAAATCGATGAAGGAAATCGGAATACCTTGCATTTACGGGGTTGACCAGATTCACGGAACCACCTATACACTGGACGGGACCATGTTTCCGCAAGGAATCAACATGGCAGCATCTTTCAACCGGGAACTGACACGAAAAGGTGCTGAAATCTCGGCATACGAGACCAGAGCCTGTTGCATCCCCTGGACGTATGCTCCTGTGGTTGACCTGGGACGTGATCCCCGCTGGCCACGAATGTGGGAAAATTATGGAGAAGACTGTTATGTCAATGCCGAAATGGGTAAGGCTGCAGTAGCCGGTTTTCAGGGGAATGATCCCAATCACATCGGAGAATATAACATTGCTGCCTGCATGAAGCATTACATGGGATATGGAGTTCCGGTGTCGGGAAAAGATCGTACGCCGTCTTCCATTTCACGCACAGAGATGCGGGAAAAACATTTTGCTCCTTTCATGGAAGCCGTACGCAACGGAGCATTGAGCGTGATGGTCAATTCGGGAGTGAATGAAGGTATGCCTTTCCATGCCAACCGCGAACTGCTGACCGGATGGCTGAAGGAGGAACTGAACTGGGACGGAATGATCGTTACAGACTGGGCAGACATCAACAACCTGTGTACACGTGATCATATTGCAGCTTCGAAGAAAGAAGCGATCAAAATTGCCATCAATGCGGGAATTGATATGTCGATGGTTCCCTATGAGGTGAGTTTCTGCACCTATCTGAAAGAACTGGTGGAAGAGGGAGAGGTACCGATGAGCCGGATCGATGATGCAGTTGCCCGCGTGTTGCGTCTGAAATACCGTCTCGGCCTTTTTGAGAACCCTTATTGGGATATCCGGAAATATGACAAGTTCGGCTCGGAAGAGTTTGCCAAAGTTGCTCTTCAGGCAGCAGAGGAGTCTGAGATCCTGCTCAAGAATGAGAACAATGTCCTTCCCCTTGTTCCGGGAAAGAAAATTCTGCTGACAGGACCCAATGCCAACTCCATGCGTTGTCTTAACGGAGGCTGGTCGTATTCCTGGCAGGGCGATCAGGCAGACAATTGTGCAGGTGCGTATAATACGATCTATGAATCTCTGTGCAACAAGTATGGAAAGGAAAATATCATTTATGAGCCGGGTGTGACGTATGCTGCTTCCGGCAACTGGTGGGAAGAAAACACTCCTGAAATAAGCAAGGCAGTAGCTGCTGCTTCCCGTGCAGATGTCATAGTGGCCTGTATCGGTGAGAACTCTTACTGTGAGACACCCGGTAACCTTACGGATCTGACGCTTTCTGCCAACCAGCGCAATCTGGTGAAGGCATTGTCTCAGACAGGCAAACCGGTCATTCTGGTTCTGAACCAGGGCCGTCCGCGTATCATCAGTGACATAGAGCCGCTGGCCGAAGGGATTATCAACATCATGCTTCCGGGCAATTACGGAGGAGATGCACTGGCTAATCTGATGGCGGGCGATGCGAATTTCAGCGCCAGAATGCCGTTTACTTATCCGAAATATGCCAATGCACTGGCTACTTACGATTATAAGCCTTGTGAAAGCATGGGGCAGATGAATGGCAATTACAATTATGATTCGGTGATGGACGTGCAGTGGCCCTTCGGATATGGCTTGAGCTATACTGCTTATCAGTATGCAAATCTGAAAGTCGACAAGCCGACATTTACCGCCTCTGACGAAATTACCGTGTCAGTGGATGTCACGAATGTGGGCAAGATGGCAGGCAAGGAGGCCGTGTTGCTGTATTCCCAGGATCTGGTGGCAAGCACCACTCCTGACAATATCCGCCTGCGTAACTTTGAGAAAGTGGCTCTGCAACCCAATGAGACCCGGACTGTGACCATGACGATCCGGGGAAGTGATCTGGCTTTTGTGGGATACGACGGCAAGTGGCGTCTGGAAGCTGGAGATTTCAAATTGAGATGCGGAGATCAGTCGGCAGACCTGAAATGCAGTGAAACGAAGGTTTGGGAAACTCCCAACAGATAAAATCAGGGACTGTTCCTGAAAATATAAGAGGGTGATGCTTAAGTTTTAAACCTTATGGCACACCCTCTTATTTTTATGATGAAATAAATAATGCGACCCGTGTTAAATACAAAGTCTTTTAAATATTATTTCCGGACAGATCAGTCAAAGCTGCCGTAGCGGGTAGGAAGAAGTTTGCGGTCACCCAGCGTATTGTCTACACGGGCTACATTGATCCAGAACTTGTTCCAGCGGACGCTTTCAATGGGGTATGCAGCCTTTTCGCGGCTGTAGCCATGATTCCACTGGTTGCCTACCACTTCGTATTCAGGATGCGGTGCATTGACCAGCACATTGTCTTCACGGGCAGCGTCTCCATTTTTCACTTCTTCAATTTCCTTCCAGATAGCCTGCATCGTATCAACAAAATTATCCAGTTCCGCCAGGCTTTCACTTTCGGTTGGTTCCACCATCAGTGTGCCATGTACGGGGAATGACAGGGTAGGAGCATGGTAGCCGTAATCCATCAGTCGCTTGGCAATGTCGTTTTCCGAAATACCGCTTTCTTCGTGGATCTTGCGGCATTCCAGAATCATCTCGTGACCGACGAAACCATTCTTCCCATGGTAGACAATGCCATAGGTATCCTTGAGACAGGCTGCCAGATAGTTGGCGTTCAGAATCGCAGCTTTCGTTGCACGGGCCAGTCCGTCAGCTCCCATCATGCAGATATAGGCATAAGTGATGGGGAGAATGCCGGCACTTCCGTAAGGAGCCGCAGATACTTCATTGGCATCGTTGCCGAACAGGGCATGTCCGGGCAGGAACGGAACCAGGTGTTCGGCTACGCATACAGGGCCTACACCGGGACCGCCTCCTCCGTGAGGACTGGCAAAGGTCTTGTGCAGATTCAGGTGGCAGACATCAGCTCCGATGGTTCCGGGATTGGTCAGGCCTACCTGGGCATTCATGTTGGCCCCGTCCATATAGACCTGGGCGCCGCATGCATGGATAATCTGGCAGATTTCTGCAATTTCTTCTTCAAAGATTCCATGGGTAGACGGATAAGTGATCATCAGGGCAGCCAGATTGTCTCGGTTAGCTTCTGCTTTTTCGCGCAGGTCATTCAGATCCACGTTTCCATGTTCGTCGCAGGCGCAGGTCAGCGGCTGGTAGCCGGCCTGTACAGCCGAAGCCGGATTTGTTCCGTGAGCCGAAGCCGGAATCAGCACGAGGTTACGGTGTCCCTGTCCGATACTTTCCAGATAACTTCGGATGATACGCAGACCGGTATATTCTCCGGCAGCTCCGGAGTTGGGCTGTAAAGTTACTCCTGCAAATCCGGTAATGGTCTTCAGCTGTTCGGAAAGATTGGCAATCAGCGTGCGGTAGCCCTGTGCCTGGTCTTCCGGAACCAATGGATGCATACCCATCCAGGCCATGTTGCTGAGTGGCAGCATTTCGGATGCGGCATTCAGTTTCATGGTGCAGGAACCAAGTGAGATCATGGAGTGAGCAAGGGAAATATCTTTCCGTTCCAGCCGCTTGATGTAGCGCATCATTTCTGTTTCCGTATGATAGCGGTTGAAGACTTCGTGCGACAGGAAACCGCTTGTTCGTTTCAGGTCGCCGGTGAAAGCCGGGGCATCGGGGATTTCGGCAACGTCAGGAACCGGTTCTTCTGCTGCAATGCCGAAGACGGTCATCAGCAGGTTGGCATCGGCCACGGTAGTTGCCTCGTCAATGCTCAGTCCCACTTCTCCATTGTCAAAATAGCGGAGGTTGATTTCCTTGCTCAGGGCGATGGTACGCAGCTTGGGAACAGAAACATGATCCGGCAACTGCAGGCGCAAGGTATCAAAGAAAACTTCATTCAGCTGCTTGTATCCCAGTCTGGTCAGCTGTTTGCTCATCCAAACGGCGATGCTGTGAATTCGTCCGGCAATTTCTTTCAGGCCTTCCGGTCCGTGATAAACGGCATAGAAACCGCTCATGGTTGCAAGAAGGGCCTGTGCGGTACAGATATTGGAAGTCGCTTTTTCACGCTTGATATGCTGCTCGCGGGTCTGAAGTGCCATGCGGTAACACAAGTGTCCGTATTTGTCTTTTGAGAGACCGATGATACGTCCCGGCATATTCCGTTTGTATTCGTCGCGGGTAGCGAAGTAGGCAGCCGACGGTCCGCCATAGAACATCGGGATACCCAGCCGCTGGGTGCTTCCGAAAACGATGTCAGCTCCCCATTCACCCGGAGGAGTCAGCAGTACGAGTGCCATGATATCGGCATCAACGGCTACTTTGCAGCCGGCAGCATGAGCCTGTTCGGTGAAGGCGCGGTAGTCTTCCACACTTCCGCTGTTGTTCGGATACTGAACGATGCAGCCGAAGATATCGGGAGTAAATTCCAAAGTCTTGTAATTGCCTGTCCGGATTTTCATGCCTTGCGGAATGGCACGTGTGCGGATCACTGCCAGTACTTGCGGGAAGACCTCTTCGTCTACGAAAAGTGTATCGGCTCCAGCTTTCTGCTGGGCACGTGAACGCAGGCCGAACATCATGGTAGCTGCTTCGGCAGCAGCTGTTGCTTCATCCAGCAGGGAGCAGTTGGCCAACGGCATGGCGGTGAGGTCACTCACCACTGTCTGGAAGTTCAGCAGGGCTTCCAGTCGTCCCTGTGAGATTTCAGCCTGGTAAGGCGTATAGGAGGTGTACCATACGGGGTTTTCAAAGACATTACGCTGGATGACGGCCGGTGTAACGCTGTCATACCATCCGGCCCCGATGTACGTTTTGTAAAGTTTGTTTTGTGATGCGAGTTCCGCAATGTGCATGGCAAATTCCCGTTCTGTCATAGCCGGAGCAAGCGGCAGCGGCTGTTTCAGACGTATCTGTGACGGAATGGTCTTGTCAATCAGCTCATCAAGTGTTTTTACACCTATTTTCCCCAGCATTTGAGGAAGATCTTTCTCCTCAATGCCAATGTGTCGGTTCGCAAATTTTGTTGTTTCCATGATACGTATAAGGTTTATTTCGTTAAAAAGATTTATCTGAAAAACGGATTGGTCATTTTTTCCGCTCCGATGCTTGTCGGTTCTCCATGGCCCGGATAGACAACGGTTTCAGCCGGAAGCGAAAACAGGTTGCTGCAGATGTGTTCTCTCAATGTTTCAAAATCGCCGCCTTCCAGGTCTGTACGTCCGATGCTTCCCTTGAAGAGAGCATCTCCGCTGAACAGACAGTTGGCTGCCCGGCAGTAGAAGACCAGGCTGCCCGGGGAGTGGCCGGGTACATGGATGGCTTCCAGATTCGTATTCCCAAAGCGGATCACATCGCCGTCACAGATATATCCTCCCAGAGGAGCCGGTGATTCGTTGATCTGAAAGCCGAACATACGGCAGTGGCCGGCAGCCTTGGCCAGCCAGAATTCATCTTCCTGATTGGCCTCAGGCTTTATACCGAATTCCCGTTCCATGAATGCATTGCCGAAAATGTGATCCAGGTGAAGATGGGTATTCAGCAGATGTTTCAGCTGAAGGCCGTTATTGACCAGAAAATCCTTGAGACGCTGTTGTTCTTCCGGGTAATAACATCCGGCATCGATGACTACAGCTTCTTTGGTGTCGTCCCACAACACGTAACAGTTGACGGGAAACATATTGAATTCAAAACGTTTTATATTCATAGCGGTAGAGTTTTAAAGTCTGATTCATTGTCCGTTGATGGTCACGTAGACCACTTTCTTGGTTTCGAAGAATTCTTCTGTGAAGTCTTCCTTGAGATCGTGGATCAGCGTCTGGTGCTTGACGGGGAATACTTCTTTTTCCAGTTCTCCTCCCTTCAGGCAGATCAGTCCGTTGGGAAGGGCATTCCGCTGTTCCTTGCTGATATTCTTACGGATGATCTTCAGCAGATCGGTCAGAGGCATGACTGCCCGGCTCACCACAAAGTCAAAGCGCTGTTTCTCTTCCTCAGCCCGGCAGTGACGGGTCGTGACATTTTTCAGTCCGACGGCAGCAGCGATTTCCGTAGCTACGCGAACCTTCTTGCCGATACTGTCCACCAGATGAAAGTGGGTATCGGGGAAAAGTATAGCCAGAGGAATACCGGGGAAACCGCCTCCTGTTCCCAGATCCATCACCTCTGTACCGGGCTTGAAGTTAATCACCTTGGCGATGCCCAGGGAATGCAGCACGTGATGTTCATAAAGATTGGTTATGTCCTTGCGCGAAATGACATTGATCTTGCTGTTCCAGTCTGTATAAAGATCATAGAGGGCAGCAAACTGTGCCTTTTGCGTATCGGTCAGGTTAGGAAAATATTTCAGTATAATATCCATATCTTTTTCTTTGTTTCGGTTTTATTTTTTCAGTAAGCAGTTTTCTATCTCGGCATAAGGTACGGTAAGCTGGAAATCTCCCATAGTGTAGGGAGCAATGTCATAACGGTTGTAGAGGAAAGTCACTCCATCCTTACCCAGCTTGAAGTTGTCGGGAACGAACAGGTCTCCTTCCAGCAAAGCTCCGACGGAACGAAGTCCTTCGATGGAACTAATCGTGTCTGTTTCAAGACGTTTATTCGCTTCGTTCAATAATTGCTTTAAGATCATTTCGCAGATGGCCTGATCGGTGTTGGGGAGGAAAACATCCTTGCGTGTCAGCAGCTTTCCGGTGGCAGCATCAATGTTGACCCATTTTCCGCGGGTGTTGGGATGTGCACCTCCGGTATCTTCAAAAATGGATACCTGATAATTCCATACGCTGTCGCGTCCCATTTCCAGGGTGGAGGTAATCTCATACTCGTTGTTATACCAGGCAGGGATATCTTCTTGCTTGACTCCGTTGTGCAGATCTGCGTCGTAGAATTTCTGAAGATTTTTTCTGTATCCGTCGATGTAGCCCTCTTTCATGGAATTGACAAAGGCTTCCGGAGTCAGTGAACCTGCACCTGCCGTCTTCTCTGAAACGGTCTCATAGAATATCCGGTTGACAGCTTCCGAAACGGAATCTGTGGGAGAAGCCGGCTTCAGATACATAAAATCAATGGAAATGCGGCAGTCCGGTGAAGTTTCCACTTCCGGTTTCAGCAAAACGGTCGTGTCTGCCTGAATACTGGCAATTTCGGGGAAGGCAGGAGCGTGCTGCTGGATGCATCCCTGCATGAAAAAACATCCGGTAACGGCCAGTACAGTGGCGGTAAGTAAAATAATTCTTCTGTTCATATATTCATTTTTTTTGTCATGGACACCGGAAGCAAAAGTTCCGATAGGACAAATATAGCATAAGTTCCCGAAACGACCATTTAAAAAAAGTAACTAATTTCTTGCTATATGTTAAAGAAATGTGCTTATTTTGCACGAGTAATTCATTAACAGACTGATATGGAAATAGAAAACTGGGGAGTAATCTCGTATCCGGAAGCCTGGCAGCGCCAGACAGAACTGTTCGACGAACTGGTAAACGCCAAACAGGAGGGACGTCCGTACGTCAATCGCATCGTGTTTTGCCAGCATCCGCATGTATACACCTTAGGCCGCCACGGCAAGGCAGCCAATATGTTGCTGAGTGAAGAGCAGCTGGAGCGCATCGGAGCTTCCCTGTTTCATATTGACCGCGGAGGGGACATTACTTATCATGGTCCCGGACAGCTGGTGTGTTATCCGATTCTGAACCTGGAAGATTTTCATCTGGGACTGAAGGAATATCTGCATCTGCTGGAAGAAGCGGTCATCAGGGTCTGTGCGTCTTACGGCATTGAAGCGGGAAGGGTGGACGGAGCCACCGGAGTGTGGCTGGAAACGGGAACTCCCCGGGAACGCAAGATTTGTGCCATGGGAGTGAGAAGCAGTCATTTTGTTACCATGCACGGGCTGGCGCTGAATGTCAATACGGATCTCCGTTACTTCAGCTACATTCATCCTTGTGGCTTTATAGATAGAGGAGTCACCTCCATAGCCCGTGAAACAGGGCATGAAATATCAGTGGAAGAAGTGACGGAACGTCTGCAACGGGAACTGGAAACGTTGCTGGCCGGAAGATGAATGAAGGTGTAGACTGGCGGATCATAACGCACGTAATCAAGATTAGAAAAGGATAACAAAAACAGCAGTAGAATGAGAAAAACGATGATGGCTGCAGTCGCAGTGGCGATTGCAGGGATGGCTTGTGCAGAAAAAGTACAGGCAGGTGAAAAAGTGGAAGCAAGTGTAGGGGCTGATCTGGTAAGCCGGTATGTCTGGAGAGGACAGGATCTGGGAGGTGTCAGTGTCCAGCCAACCATCGAACTGGGATGGAACGGGCTTTCACTGAGTGCATGGGGTTCTGTCGGCTTTACCCGTGAGGATACGGAAGAAATAGATCTGACTCTCGGCTATGAGCGGGGCGGATTCAGTGTGTCCGTTACGGATTACTGGACCAATGAAGGACCTGGGTATTTTCATTACGGAGCGCACAGCACCAGTCATGTCTTCGAGGCACAGGTCGGTTATGATTTCGGCTGGGCAGCTCTTAACTGGTATACAAATTTCGCCGGTGGTGACGGACAGACGGAAAGCGGGAAGCGGGCCTATTCTTCTTTCCTGTCAGTGAATGTTCCCTTTGCTTTGGCAGGGATCGACTGGAATGTGGAAGCCGGTGCTGTTCCCTGGGCAACCGACTACTATAATGCAACCGATGAAGAAAGTTCCGGAGCCAATGGATTTGAAGTAACGGAAGTCAGTCTGCAGGCTACGAAAGAATTGCCGGTGACGACTTCATTCACATTACCCGTTTTTGCCCGTGTAACATGGAATCCGGCTACGGAAGGAGCGTATTTTGTCTTCGGCCTCAGCCTGGGCTTCTGAGGCTTTTCAGGAGAAACAGTTCCCTTTTATGACAGTATCGAGGACTTTCCGTACAAATTTCTGTCCGTTTTTTCGTTAGTTCCCGAATATTCTCTATATTTGTTCGGGCAAAAAGCCTGAACTTAACTAACAAAAAACTGAAAAACCATGAACATTAAAGCCCGACTGATTTTGATGAACTTCCTGCAGTTTGCCGTGTGGGGGGCCTATCTGACATCGATGGGGACTTATCTGGCCGGAATCGGTTTGGGTAATCACATCGGAATTTTTTATGCCATGCAAGGAATCGTTTCCTTGTTTATGCCCGCCATTATGGGAATTATAGCCGACCGCTGGGTGCCGGCACAACGTCTGTTGGGCATCTGTCACTTATTGGCCGCCCTGTTTATGGGAGGGGCGGGATATTATGGAACGGTTTCCGGAAATGCAGTATCTTTTGAGGTCCTGTTTGCCTTCTATTCCGTCAGTGTTGCATTCTATATGCCGACACTGGCTCTTTCCAATTCCGTTGCATATTCGGCTCTTGACCAGGCCGGTCTGGATACCATCAAAGCTTTCCCGCCGATCCGGACTTTTGGAACCATTGGTTTTATCTGTTCCATGTGGCTGGTTGATTTACTGGGATTCCAGGCTACCCCCAACCAGTTCTTCACCTGTGCTGCCTGGGGAGTTCTGCTGGCTCTTTATGCCAATACGCTGCCGGAATGTCCGACAAGCGGAGGTGGCCAGGAGAAAAAATCTTTTGTTGAAGCCCTGGGCCTGAAAGCCTTCCTGCTGTTCAAGCAGCGGAAGATGGCCGTTTTCTTTATCTTCTCCATGCTGCTGGGAGTTTCCCTGCAGATTACCAACGGATTCGCCAATCCTTTCATCACCAGCTTCAGCGTGATTCCTGAATATGCGAATACATTTGGCGTACAGCATGCCAATCTGCTGATTTCCCTCTCTCAGATCAGTGAAACCTGCTGCATTCTGCTGATTCCGTTCTTCCTGGGACGTTTCGGAATCAAGCGGGTCATGCTGATTGCCATGGGAGCCTGGGTACTTCGCTTCGCCTTGTTCGGTGCCGGTAATCCGGGAAACGGAGTCTGGATGTTTATTCTGTCCATGCTGGTCTATGGCGTTGCCTTTGACTTCTTCAATGTCTCCGGTTCCTTGTTTGTTGACAAGGAAACTGATATTTCCATCCGTTCCAGCGCACAGGGACTGTTTATCATCATGACGAATGGTATTGGAGCTACAGTCGGTACGCTGAGTGCCCAATGGGTGGTCAACCGCTTTGTTGATTTCAACAGTACAGCTCCCCAGATTGAAGGCTGGAGCTGTGCCTGGTACATATTTGCCGGATACGCCTTGATCGTAGCTGTCGTTTTTGCCTTTGTCTTTAAATATAAACACGTAAGGAAATGAGAATGATTGAAATGTTTTTCGGCGATATGTCAACGGTGTTGAAACCGTCTGATTCCTATGCAATGGTACTGACAGAGGCTGAAGGAGGAAAGGACAGAAAACTGGCGGTGATTATCGGGGCTCCGGAAGCCCAGGCCATCAAAATGGCCCAGATCGGTTACCGGACACCGCGTCCATTTACCCATGAACTGCTGATGAACCTGATCTACGAAGGAGGAATGGATTTCATTCAGGCAGTGATTTATGATGTCAAGGATGGAATCTATTATACGCATTTGTACATGGAGCGTCCGGATGGTTCGGAATATGAAGCGGATGCACGTACGACAGACGTCGTGGCTTTGTCCATGCGTGCTCATTTCCCGATCTATATCGAAGAAGAGCTGCTGGAACGTGAGCGTCTGAGAAATATCTCTCCGGACGGATCTGTCTATACGCTGACGGTCAATGCTGTCAGCACTGATATGCTGGAACAGGCCCTGGCAGAGGCTGTCAAACAGGAAGATTATGAGCGTGCATCGCAGTTGCGCGATGAAATCAAGCGCCGGAAAGAAGAGAAAGAAACAGAGGAACCCAATCCTCTTCATTTATAAAACAAGGAACAATATGCATGTATTTTATACTCCGGACATTGCTGTCAGCAATGAGCTCCCGGAAGAAGAAGCCGGACATTGTCTGCGGGTGCTCCGCCTGGGTATGGGCGATGAAGTTATGCTGACCGATGGAAAAGGCTGTTTCTACAAGGCTGTCATCAGTGCGGCTACGAACAAACGCTGTCAGGTGAAAATTCTGGAAACCATTCCGCAGGAACCTTTCTGGAAAGGACATCTGCATCTGGCTTTGGCACCTACCAAGAATATGGACCGCATTGAATGGCTGGCTGAAAAAGCGACGGAAATCGGTTTTGATGAATTGAGTTTTCTGAACTGCCGTTTCTCGGAGCGCAAGGTTATCAAGACGGAACGGGTGGAAAAGATTGTTGTTTCTGCGGTAAAACAGTCGCTCAAGGCCCGGAAACCTGTCGTCAACGAGATGACGGATTTCATGAAATTTATGGAGCGCGATTTTCCGGGACAGAAATTCATTGCTCACTGCTATGAGGGCGAGAAACCCCTGCTGAAGGATGTGCTGGTTCCGGGCGAAGACGCCCTGGTGCTGATCGGACCGGAAGGGGACTTTAGTCCGGAAGAAGTGGCCAGAGCCGAAGAAAAAGGCTTCCGTGCCGTCAGCCTCGGCAAATCCCGCCTGCGTACGGAGACGGCTGCACTGGTTGCCGTACATACCATGAACCTGATAAACAGCTGACCATGCATGTCATTGAACTCCAACAGGTCCTGCCGGAAGTATTTGCCGGTAATGACCGCATCACTTCGGATGTCTGGCATCGTCAGCTGGCCTTCCAGAAAGGACAGAAATATCTGGTAGAAGCTGCTTCGGGTACCGGAAAATCTTCTCTGTGCAGTTTTATTTATGGATACCGGAAAGACTATCAGGGCATCCTGTCCTTTGATGGAGAAAATATCCGGAACATTTCCGTATCCCGCTGGGTAGAAATCCGGAAACGTTCCCTGAGTATGCTGTTTCAGGAACTCCGTCTGTTTGAGGAACTCACAGCCTGGGAGAATGTGCAGCTGAAAAACAACCTGACCGGTTACAAGAAACGTTCGGAGATCCGGCAGTGGTTTGAAGAACTGGGCATTGCTGATAAATGGGACCGCAAGGTGGGGCAGATGTCGTTCGGACAGCAACAGCGTGTGGCATTTATCCGCTCCTTGTGCCAGCCTTTCGACTTTATTTTTCTGGACGAACCGATCAGTCACCTGGATGACGGGAACGGACGTTGCATGGCCCGTATTCTGACAGAAGAAGCCGCCAGACAGGGAGCCGGAATCATTGTAACCTCCATCGGGAAACATCTGGAACTGGCGTATGACCGGGTACTTTCGCTGTAATACATTAATTTGAAATCGGATGAAGATATGGTTTGGAAATTATTAAGGCAGCATCTGAGCGTGTCGCAACTGACCGGGTTCTTTCTGGCAAACCTCTGCGGTATGGTTATTGTCCTGCTCAGTGTTCAGTTCTATAAGGATGTGCTTCCGGTATTTACACAGGGAGACAGCTTTTTGAAAAAGGATTACCTGATTATAAATAAAGAAGTCAGTACACTCGGTTCGCTGGTCGGACGGGACGGCACTTTTTCAGATGCGGAAATGGCCAAACTGGAGAAGCAGCCTTTTACGGAAAGCGTGGGGGCTTTTCAGCCAGCCCGTTTCAAAGTGTCTGCCGGTATGGGAATGCAGGGCATGCAGCTTTCTACGGCCATGTTTTTTGAATCGGTTCCCGACCGTTTTGTCGATGTGAAGGTAGATGACTGGACTTATCGTCCGGGACAGGAAGAAATACCAATCATTATTCCCCGGAATTATCTGAACCTCTATAATTTCGGTTTTGCCCAGAGCCGCAATCTTCCCCAGCTTTCGGAAAGTGTCATGGGAATGATGACGCTGGATATCCGGATGTCCGGACGCGGACAGGTGAAGACACTGAAGGGACGTATCGTGGGATTCTCGAACCGGCTGAATACGATTCTGGTTCCCGAAGATTTCATGAACTGGGCCAACAGTACTTACGGAGAAGAAAAAGAGAAGAGTCCGTCGCGCCTGATTCTGGAAGTGAACAATCCGGCTGATGAACGGATTGCCCAATACTTTCAGCAGCAGGGATACACCACTGAAAGTGACAAGCTGGATGCCGGGAAAACAACCTGGTTCCTGCGAATGACGGTCGGACTGGTACTCTCGGTCGGGCTGGTGATCAGTTTCCTGTCATTTGCCCTCCTGATGCTCAGCATTTATTTACTTTTGCAGAAGAATACGGTCAAGCTTGAAACCTTGCTGCTGATCGGCTATAGTCCGGTCCGGGTTTCACTCCCTTATCAGATGTTGGCCGTTCTGCTGAATGCAGCCGTCCTGCTGATCGGTATGGCTCTTGTATTGCCAGTCCGTTCTGCCTATCTGGGAACTCTGAAACATCTGCTTCCGGGCATGGAGGCAGGGAGTCTGCTCGCAGCCTGGATAACCGGTCTTTTCCTCTTTATTCTCGTCTCGGCAGCCAATGTTCTGGCCATCCGCCGGAAGGTTCAGGCCATCTGGTTAAAGAAAAAATGAGAAATCTGAACATTTCGCTTTTGCACAAAAAACGGCTTTCTGTGTACTCCAGAGCCGTTTTTTTATTTTTCTCCGTGTGAACAAATGTTTAGAAACCTTTTGTTCTATAAATACACTTGTTCTATATCCCTTGATTTATGTCTGATAACATAGTTTTAGGGCTAAAAAATGTTACATGCGATAACACCTTAGTGATTTTATTCAGTAAATTTGCGTAACCGAAACAAACGGAAAGGCACTTTCTGAAAAAGGAAAAAACCAGACGTTTGAAGAACAAAATCGGAGATACTTTTAATTTAAAAAGAATTGCTTATGTCAAAAATCGTTGGACACATTTCGCAGGTAATCGGACCGGTGGTCGATGTGCACTTCAATCTGGAAGGGCAAGATGCGGACATTGCGTTACCTAGTATCCACGATGCGCTGACAATTGTGCGTAAAGATGGCCGTACACTGGTCGTTGAAGTACAGCAGCACATCGGAGAAGATACGGTGCGTACCGTAGCCATGGACAGTACCGACGGATTGCAGCGCGGAATGGAGGTCGTCCCGACCGGACAATCTATCACGATGCCGGTAGGAAACCAGATCAAGGGACGTGTGATGAATGTAGTCGGTGAAACCATCGACGGAATGAAGGAACTCGATCGTACGGACGGTTTCCCCATTCACCGCGAACCGCCTAAGTTTGAAGATCTGGCTACGACCCAGGAAGTCCTTTTCACAGGTATTAAGGTAATTGATCTGCTGGAACCTTATTTGAAAGGTGGTAAGATCGGATTGTTTGGAGGTGCCGGAGTAGGTAAGACGGTCCTCATCAAGGAATTAATCAACAACATTGCCAAGAAGCACAACGGATTCTCCGTATTCGCCGGTGTCGGTGAACGTACACGTGAAGGTAACGACCTGTTGCGTGAAATGATTGAATCCGGAGTTATCCGCTACGGAGACGAGTTCCTGAAGAGCATGGAAGAAGGCAACTGGGACTTGTCAAAGGTAGACTACAACGAAGTTGAGAAGTCTCAGGTAGCGATGGTGTTCGGACAGATGAACGAACCTCCCGGCGCCCGTCAGTCTGTGGCTCTTTCCGGACTGACCCTGGCAGAATCCTTCCGTGACCGCAAGACCGGTGACAACGGTCCGCGTGATATCCTGTTCTTCATTGACAACATCTTCCGTTTCACCCAGGCCGGTTCAGAAGTTTCAGCCTTGCTGGGACGTATGCCTTCGGCCGTAGGTTACCAGCCGACACTGGCTACGGAAATGGGACAGATGCAGGAACGAATCACTTCTACGAAGAACGGTTCTATTACTTCAGTACAGGCTGTCTATGTGCCTGCCGATGACTTGACAGACCCGGCACCGGCAACCACCTTTACTCACCTGGATGCCACAACCGTGCTGAGCCGTAAAATCACCGAGCTGGGTATCTATCCGGCTGTTGATCCGCTGGAATCAACCTCTCGTATTCTGGATCCGCTGATCGTGGGCAAGGAACACTACGAGACTGCACAGCGTGTGAAACAGATTCTGCAGCGTAACAAGGAACTTCAGGATATCATCTCCATCCTGGGTATGGACGAACTTTCTGACGAAGACCGTCTGACAGTCAACCGTGCCCGCCGTGTACAGCGTTTCCTTTCACAGCCGTTTGCCGTGGCCGAACAGTTTACCGGCGTTCCGGGTGTGATGGTTTCCATTGAAGATACAATCAAAGGTTTCAAGATGATTCTGGACGGTGAAGTCGATTATCTGCCTGAACAGGCCTTCCTGAATGTAGGTACGATTGAAGACGCCATCGAAAAGGGTAAGAAACTGCTGGAGGCAGCAAAGGGATAAGCGTATGGATACGAAAGAATTACATCTGACAGTCGTTTCACCTGAACGGACCGTATATGACGGAAAGGTACTTTCGGTGACATTGCCCGGTGAAGTGGGTAGCTTCCAGATTCTTCCGGGACATGCTCCGCTGATTTCTTCATTAGGGGCCGGAGAGTTGAAATATACTGTCGGACAGGAAACACAAGGCCTGCAGATTGCAGGAGGATTCGTGGAAGTGAGAGACAATTCGGTTTCCGCATGCGTGGAACTTTGAAAAGTCATTTTTCCATCAAATAGGCATTTGTTGAACATAAATTTTTGGCAGCTTTTCTGAAAAACTGCACGATACTATGTTTTTGTTAACCGTAAGAAAAAAGTTTATCAAGGAACTCACCGTCATCGGTGTAGTGTTGACAGGTCTGGTGGCCATAGTGTATCACCTATTTATACCGGAAAGGTATTTCCTCTGGTTCCCTGCCATTCCGATATTCTTTTATCTGTTCGGTTTGCTTTACATAGCATTCTTTTCGTTCAGCTATCGCCTGGGTCTGGAAAAACTGACCATGACCTATCTGGTCTGTAAAGTGCTGAAATTTATATTAAGCGCTTTCGTCCTGATCTTCTACGGATTCGTAATCAGGCATGAAGTGGTGGCTTTCATTGCTACATTCATGTTCTTCTACTTTGCGTTTCTGATTTTTGAAACTCGTTTTTTCCTTCGCTTTGAGGAGAAACTGAAACTAAGACAAAAGAATAAAAAATGAAAAAATTACGGTACATAGTCCTAATGCTTTCCCTGCTGCTGGCAACGTCGGCCAGTGTTCAGGCACAGGAGGCGTCTGCAACGGAAGCCGGGGAAGTAAATGTGAATGAACTGGTATTCGGACACATCGGTGACGCTTACGAGTGGCACATCGCCACCATCGGGGGCAAGACGCTGAGTATTCCGCTTCCGGTCATCGTGCATAGCAGTACCGGCTGGCATGTCTTTTCTTCTTCCCGTCTGGAAGAAGGGGAATATGAAGGCTTTTACATCGCCAGGGGAGGTGCTTACGACGGAAAGATCGTGGAGCGCAACGCTGCCGGCGAGGAAGTAAGACCGCTGGATATTTCCATCACGAAGAATGTGCTGGGACTCTTCATCAACAGTGCCGTGCTGCTCATTATCCTGATGAGCTGTGTCCGCTGGTACAAGAAGCATCCGGTAGAACAGGGAGCACCGAAAGGCGGAGTCGGCATGATTGAAGCTCTGGTGCTGATGATCTACGAAGATGTCATCAAAGGCTGTATCGGTGAAGACTACAAGCGTTATGCTCCTTATTTGCTGACCGCCTTTTTCTTTGTGCTGGTCAACAACCTGATGGGACTGATTCCTATCTTTCCCGGAGGAGCCAACGTAACCGGTAATATTGCGATCACACTGGTGCTGGCATTCTGTACATTCGTGCTGACCAACCTTTACGGTTCAAAGGAATACTGGAAGGAAATCTTCTGGCCCGATGTTCCGACCTGGCTGAAAGCTCCGGTACCCATGATGCCGCTGATCGAGTTCTTCGGAATATTCACCAAGCCGTTCGCCCTGATGATCCGTCTTTTTGCCAATATCATGGCAGGCCACGCAGCCATTCTGAGTCTGATCGCTATCATTTTCATCACCGTAAAGGCCGGACCAGTCATCAACGGTTCCATGACCTTCGTTGCCGTGGTATTCGGTATCTTTATGGATGCGCTTGAAATTCTGGTAGCTTTCATCCAGGCTTATGTATTTACGATGCTGTCAGCCGTATTCATCGGACTGTCACGCGTGAAAGGTCACGCAAAAGAAAACTAAAAGAGATAAAAACAGAAAAAGTATAACCATTTAAATTTGAAGAATTATGTTAATGTCAATTTTATTGCAGGCAGCTGCAGGTGTTGGAATCAGTAAGTTAGGCGCAGCAATCGGCGCAGGTATCGCAGTTTTGGGTGCAGGTATCGGTATCGGTAAGATCGGTAGCTCAGCCATGGAAGGTATTGCCCGCCAGCCGGAAGCTTCAGGCGATTTGCGTATGAACATGATTATCGCAGCAGCGCTGGTAGAAGGTGTCGCTTTGATTGCGATCGTTGTTTGTCTGCTGACATTGTTCTTATAATTTCACCGTCCAACTTAAACAGGTAAAAGATTATGGGATTATTAACTCCGGATCCGGGGCTGCTCTTCTGGATGATTATCGTTTTTGGAGTCGTATTTTTCATCTTGGCAAAATATGGCTTCCCGGTAATCATCCGGATGGTAGAGGACCGGAAAGCATACATTGACCAGTCGCTGAAGGCGGCACGTGAAGCCAACGAAAAGCTGGCCAGCGTGAAGCAGGAGGGTGAAAGAATCCTGGCACAGGCCAATGAAGAACAAGTCCGTATTCTGAATGAAGCAGCTGCCACTCGTGACCGCATCATCAACGAAGCCAAGGAACGGGCCCGTCTTGAAGGCGACCGTCTGATGGAAGAAATGAAGAAGCAGATCGAGACCGAAAAGGAAAGCGCCATTCGTGACATCCGCCGTCAGGTAGCCGTATTGTCTGTAGGAATTGCCGAAAAGGTAATGCGCAGCAAGCTGGCTGACGAAAAAGAGCAGATGGAACTGATCGACAGAATGCTGGACGAAATGATAGAAACTTCTAAGAAATAACAGGTCTTATGAATACAGGAGTCGTATCAATGCGTTACGCAAAGGCACTGCTGGCCTATGCCGATGCACAGGGAAAGGAAGACCAGGTCTATGAGGAAGTCAAGACTTTAGCCGACCATTATGTGACTGTTCCCGGATTGAGGCGTGCCGTAGAGAATCCTGTACTGGATATCGAAACGAAGCTGCAACTGCTTCAGGAAGCGGCAGGCGGTAAGGATGTCAGTGAGGAGCTGAAACGCTTCTTCCGGCTGGTGCTGGAAGCCAAGCGGGAGAAATTTCTCCAGTTTATGACATGGTCATACATCGATCTTTACCGGGAAGAGAAGCATATCCTGATCGGAAAGCTTACTACTGCTGTTCCTTCGGAAAGACTGGTGCAGCATCTGGTGGAACTGATTGGTGCCCGGACGCATGAAAATGTGGAACTGGATGCACGGATTGATCCGAACATTATCGGAGGATACATCATTGAATTGTCCGGTTTCCGGCTTGATGCCAGTGTTGCCAATCAGCTGAAGCGGGTGAAACAGCAGTTTATCGCCAGAAACAGAAGAATTGTTTAATCCAAATCGAGTAATTATGCCAGAAAATACAATCAAACCCAGCGAAGTCTCTGAAGTGCTGCTTCGCCAGTTGCAAGGAATCGACACCTCCCTTAAATTCGACGAGGTAGGTACCGTCCTGCAGGTGAGCGATGGTGTGGCACGTATCTATGGCTTGCGCAATGCAGAAGCCAACGAACTTCTGCAATTTGAAAACGGTATAATGGGTACCGTGATGAATCTGGAAGAGGATAATGTCGGAGCTGTGCTGCTCGGTCCTACTGACCAGATCAAGGAGGGCATGATCGTTAAACGTACCCGGAGAATTGCTTCCATCAATGTGGGAGAAGGAATGCTGGGACGTGTCATCGACCCTCTGGGTGTACCGATGGACGGACGCGGCGAAATCAGCGGCGAACGTTTTGAAATGCCGCTGGAACGCAAGGCTCCGGGAGTTATTTTCCGTCAGCCGGTAACAGAACCTCTTCAGACCGGTCTGAAGGCGATCGATGCCATGATTCCTATCGGACGCGGACAGCGTGAGCTGATCATCGGTGACCGCCAGACTGGAAAGACGGCTATTGCCATCGATACCATCATCAACCAGCGTTCCAATTACGAAGCCGGTAATCCGGTATACTGTATCTACGTTGCAATCGGACAGAAGGGTTCTACCGTTGCCAGCATCGTAAGTGCACTCCGTGAAAAGGGAGCCATGGATTATACGGTGGTTGTGGCTGCTACGGCTTCCGATCCGGCTGCCATGCAGTATTTCGCACCGTTTGCCGGTGCAGCCATCGGTGAATACTTCCGTGATACCGGCCGTCATGCCCTGGTAGTCTATGATGACCTGTCCAAGCAGGCGGTAGCCTATCGTGAGGTATCTCTGATTCTGCGCCGTCCGTCAGGACGTGAAGCTTATCCGGGCGATATCTTCTATCTGCATTCCCGTCTGCTGGAACGTGCAGCGAAGATCATCAGCCAGCAGGAAGTAGCCGAGCAGATGAATGACCTGCCGCCCAGTCTGAAGGGAAAGGTAAAAGCCGGCGGTTCACTGACCGCACTGCCGATCATCGAAACCCAGGCAGGCGACGTTTCCGCTTACATTCCTACCAATGTGATCTCCATTACCGACGGACAGATCTTCCTGGAAAGTGACCTCTTCAACCAGGGCTTCCGTCCGGCTATCAATGTCGGAATCTCTGTATCCCGTGTCGGTGGTAGTGCGCAGATCAAGAGTATGAAGAAAGTGGCCGGAACCCTGAAGATCGACCAGGCACAGTATCGTGAACTGGAAGCATTCTCCAAGTTCAGCAGCGATATGGACCCGGTTACTGCCATGGCGATCGACCGCGGACGCAAGAACAACCAGCTGCTGATCCAGCCTCAGTACTCACCGATGCCCGTAGGCGAACAGGTTGCCATCTTGTATTGCGGAACTCATGGTCTGATGCGTGAGGTACCTCTGAGCAAAGTACGTGCTTTCCAGGATACCTTCCTCACAACCTTGCGTGCCAACCACAAGGAAGATGTACTTGATGTGCTGGCATCCGGTAAGATCAACGACGAAGTAACAGCAATCATTGAAAAAGTAGCGGCCGCAACGGCTTTACAGTATAAACAATAAGCATCATGGCATCACTGAAAGAAGTAAAGGGAAGAATCAACTCGATAAACGGGACGCTGAAGATCACTTCGGCCATGAAGATGGTGGCCTCTTCCAAGCTCCACAAGGCGCAGGAGGCCATCGAGAACATGCTTCCTTACGAACGAAGACTTCACCGCATGCTGACAAACTTTCTGAGTGCGGAGCAGAGTGTGGAGTCACCTTTCATTGTGAAGCGTGAGGTCAAGAAAATAGCAATAGTCGTATTTGCATCCAACAGCAGTCTCTGCGGGGGATTCAACATGAATGTCATCCGCCATCTGAATGAGATGATTGCTGAATATGAAGCCAAAGTGGGAAAGGAGAACTTGCTGGTCTATCCGGTCGGCCGTAAAGTGGCCGATGCGGTAAAGAAACAGGGGATCGATCCGATGGGAGATTTCCAGCACATGAGCGGCAAACCGAACTATAAGGAAGCATCTGATCTGGCAACCGATCTGATCAACCGTTTCCTGAGCGGAGAAATACAGCAGGTAGAACTGCTGTACAATCATTTCAAGTCGACTTCCACACAGGTGCTGACGCGTGAGACTTATCTGCCTTTCGACCTTTCGGCTGAAGCTGCCGGCAAAGACAAGGGAGAAGGAGCGGACATGCAAGCCGATTACATCGTGGAGCCTTCATCGGCAAAGGTGTTGCAGGATCTGCTTCCTAAGGTACTGCGGATGAAGATCTACACCGTTCTGCTCGACTCGAATGCAGCCGAACATGCGGCACGTACGATGGCCATGCAGATTGCGACCGACAATGGCAATGAACTGATACAAGAACTGACCCTGATTTACAACAAGAGCCGTCAGCAGGCCATTACCAATGAACTGCTGGATATCATCGGTGGTACGATGGCATAAGGCGTTGTAAACATCCATAAGGATACATCCTCACTCCTTCGGGGGCGGGGATGTATTTTTTTTGCACGCTATTCTGCTTGTCCGTCTGTTTTTCTTACCTTTGCAGACGGTGCCGTTTCAACGTGCAGCCGATGCGTCTGAATCGTGCGGTCATTGCGGTCAGATCGACCGCTCGTTGCGGCCGAATCGTGCAGTCGTTGCAGGCTCATCGACCGCACGATTGATATAATTGTACAATTTATAAATTACCAAACAAAGAAATACACATGAAATATTTAATAGCATCATTTACTCTATTGCTTTTTTTTTCAAATTGTTCTAATAAGAAAAACAATTTTGAGACAACTATTCTTTCTGATTACAATATATACAAAGTAGAAGTATCGACAAATAAAAATTACTACGACTCTATTATTAACTTGATATCAGACACTGCATTTGTAATCCTTAAAGAAAAGGAAAATATTATGTTCTCTTATGCTAATAAGATAATAGAGCATAATAATAAATATTTCATTTTAGATAAAAATTCATTTCGTTCTATCGTTTCATTTAAAAAAGACGGAAATCCTATAACAAAATACGGGCGAATTGGACAAGGTCCAGGAGAATATGTTTCTCCATGGGACTTTGATATAGATACAACAGGTCTATATATCTTAGACACAAAATCAAAAAAAGTCATCCATTATAGTGAAGAGGGTTCTTTCCTGGAAGAAAGAAAAATTCCTTTTTTTGCAGATGCTATAAAACGACTTAAAAATGGTAATTTCGTTTTCAATACAACACCTGATGGAACACAGCAACCAAGCCTGATCTATACAGATTCTGAAATGAATATTGTTGGTAAATCGTTAAATTATAGAAGCAATTATATTGGAGGATATACAACAAATAATATTATAAGAGAGAATAAAACAGGATTAAATTTTTATCGGGCACCCTCAGATTCCCTAACAATATTGGATAAAGATGGGAAAATTAAAGCGTTTATAGTTTTTGATTTTTTAAACAAATCAGTTCCTCAAATTGCAAAGACTGATTACATCTCATTTAGCCAAAAAGAACAATCTGCCGATTTCTTGCATTTTGTCAACAATCCAATCTGTATTTCTGACAGCATTTGGATAGGACTTATAGAAGATGGGAACAATCAATACACAGCTATTTTTAATCCATTTACCAATGATTTTGGATATAAGAAGTTTACAAGGGAATCTTCTGTATATGACATTATAGAACCTATGTTTTCTGATAACAATGGAGCTATAATTAGTCTTATCAGTCCAGAATTGAACGACATGTGCAAAAATTATAACATGTTACCTGACTCTATAACAGACGCATTAAATGAAGGAAATAGAGTTTTATTAATCAATAGTTTCAAACGAAAATAAGTGATAATATCAACGTCAGCCGGAACATTCCACTTATCTGGTTGCACACGACCTGAAGAGTCTCGACTATGTCCGTCAGATTGACTATGCACAGTTTGATTACATCTACCTGATGGCGGCTCCCAACTGGAAAGAATATGATTTTTCAAAGTCCTGCTGTCCTTTGCCGGCGAGGGATTCCGGGAGAGGGTAGAGGATCCCGCACTCCGGGCCAAATTTGTGGATTTCATGGTAGCCTTCATCGACAAATATGATTTTGACGGAATCGAAGTGGATTGGGAAACAGCAGTCACACTTCCGCTGCACGAAGTCTTCGTGAAGGATATCCGGGAAAAACTGAATGTGCTGGAAAGCCGGAAGAACCGGAAAATGTATCTTACTACGGCTCTTCACTCCTGGCAGCGTTATTCCAAAGAACTTGCCGAAAAGGTTTCCCGGTCACTCGACTGGATCAATATCATGACCTACGACATGGGAGGCGGAATCTGGGGCAATGTACCTACCCACAACACTCCTCTGGACCGGATCATTACCGATCTGAAAGCCTGGGAAATGTTTGACAAGAGCAAGCTGTGCATCGGTCTGGCCAACTATGGATTCTTCTACAAAGGGATCAAGCCGGGTCAGAAAATAGAAGGCAAGCTTGACAAGTATGGCGTAAGCATTCGAAGAAATGCACCTTTTACACTTTGAGGTTTGGTTGTAGCTTTGC
>OGGH01000143.1_pt1 | contig 79314 bp, 62 predicted proteins | sample 1571161 | NCBI WGS metagenome assembly OGGH01 (sample SAMEA2582053, study PRJEB24529) | metagenome | biome: Human gut stool | place: China | collected 2011 | reverse complement strand
CGATCGGCCTTGTATCCCCTGGCTGAAGTCAGGGGCTTTACGGCCTCTACTGTAACGTTGATGTTGAGTTCGGAATTCTCAAAGCTCAACAATGTCAATCTGGTATTGACGGCGCTGGCCAAAGGCATCGGAAAGTTCACGGACATTCTGGAAGCGACAAAAATTGCCAAGAGTCCGACGCTTGCCGACTGTTTGGCGCGCTTGACGGCCATGGGACTGGTTGTCAAAGACGCGCCGATCAACGACGAACGAAACAAACGGCGCGTGATCTACCGTATCGCCGATCCGATGACGGCCTTCTACTACCGCTTCGTGTTTCCCAAGAAGTCTTTGCTGCAGCTCTGCCATTACTGGAATTTCTTCGAGGATTTTGTCAAGGACGAGTTTGAGAACGAATATATGCCGCTTGCTTTGGAAGAGGTCGTCCGCCAGTTCCTGACGCTTCGCAACAAGGCAGGCCTCATAGATCCTCCGCTTACCCGCATGGGCCGCTACGTCTACCAACTGCCCAGCATGCGTCGGCCGCGAGAAATTCGTTTTGTGACCGAGGATCAAAACGGTTATTGCTACTACGATCTTTCGTTCAAGCCGAAGGAAATGAAGGTTGAGAGCGTTGTTCGCACTATCGAGCAAGTGAAAGCATCGCCTTTGGATGCACGACGTTTCGTGTTCTTTGTTCGGAAACGAGAATATTGGTACGACTACCGATTGAATGAGGTGTCTGTTGAGCAACACACCGTTCACGAGTTCTATACAAAGATGCAGTGACCAAACCTCAAGCTGACGAATTGCATAAAACCTTGTAGGAGAAATTGAATAAAGACTTTGGGCTAAATCAGGCCTTTGGCAATTAACTTGTCAAGCGACCAATTCCTTTATTGCGGCATTCTTTATCTTCGATACAGTAAGAAAACTTGGCCCGGAAAGCCAGATAAAACAACGATTCGGAGCCTTCCTCGGGGCCGAAAAAAAAGCTTTCCAGTGCCGGAACAAAAAACTCGAACAAAAGGGAGAACTTCATGGCTAGTTCGCAAGCCGTGCGGCAGGAGGCTGCCTCAAAAGGCCTGTATCGTCCAGATGCCGAGCACGACGCCTGCGGTGTCGGCTTTGTGGCCAATATCAAGGGACATGTATCGCACAAGATCATTGAAGATGCTTTGCTCATCCTTCACAATCTTGATCATCGCGGCGCCGTCGGTGCCGATCCCCTGTGCGGTGACGGTGCGGGCATTCTGATTCAGATTCCGGATGCGTTTTATCGTGAAGAAATGGCAGCGCTCGGAGTCAAACTTCCGGCGCCCGGCGACTATGGCGTCGGCATGATCTTTCTGCCGAGGGAACCCGCCTCCCGCCAAGCCTGCGAGCAGGAGCTCGAACGCATGGTCAAAAAGGAAGGCCAGGTGGTGCTCGGCTGGCGCGACGTGCCCGTGGATCAAACGATGGAAATGAGCCCGACGGTGCGGGCCTCCGAACCCGTCATTCGTCAGATCTTTATCGGTCGCGGTCCCGACGTGATGGTTCAGGATGCCCTCGAGCGCAAGCTTTATGTGATTCGCAAGAGTGCTTCGCATCGAATCCAGTCACTGAAACTCAAACACGGCGGCGAGTATTTCGTACCCTCGATGAGTACGCGCACCGTGGTCTACAAAGGTTTGCTTTTGGCCGATCAGGTCGGACGCTACTACAGGGATTTGCAAAACCCTGCTTGCAAGAGCGCCGTTGCCGTCGTGCATCAGCGTTTTTCCACCAATACGTTTCCGGCCTGGGCCTTGGCTCATCCGTATCGCTACATCGCACACAACGGCGAAATCAATACCGTCAAGGGAAATTACAACTGGATTCGCGCTCGGGAAAACGTTTGGAAGTCGGCCGTTTTAGGTGACGACGTCAAAAAGCTCGTGCCGCTCATCTATGAAGGACAATCCGATACGGCGAGTTTGGACAACGCCGTTGAGCTGCTCGTGATGGCGGGCTATTCGCTGCCGCAGGCCATGATGATGCTGGTGCCGGAGGCGTGGGAACGGTCTGAGACGATGGACGCTGATCGGCAGGCGTTCTACGCCTATCATGCTCCGATGATGGAAGCCTGGGACGGCCCGGCGGCGTTGGTCTTTACGAATGGCGTACAGATCGGTGCCATGCTCGATCGCAACGGTCTGCGGCCGGCGCGCTACATCGAAACGGAAGACGACACGGTGGTGTTGGCCTCTGAAGTGGGCGTATTGCCTATTCCGGAAGGACGCGTCCGCCGCAAATGGCGCATCGAGCCGGGCAAAATGCTCTTTATCGATACGGTGCAGGGCCGCATCATTTCCGACGAAGAAATCAAGAATCAGGTGGCGCTCGACAAGCCTTATCGTGAGTGGGTGGAGCGACTCAATTTGCGCTTGGCAGATCTCAGCGCCGATGAAGAGTCAATCGATCAAGCGCCGATGCCCGACGACCGATTGACAGAGCTACAGCGCGTCTTCGGAATGACGCAGGAAGACGTAGACGTCGTTCTGATGCCGATGGCAACCAAGGGAATGGAGCCCACCGGGTCTATGGGAAACGACGCAGCCCTTCCGGTTCTTTCTCAAAAAACGCAGTCGTTTTTTGCCTACTTCAAACAGCTCTTTGCGCAGGTCACCAATCCGCCGATCGACCCGATCCGCGAAGAGTTGGTGACAAGCCTCTTGAGTTTCATCGGCCCCAAGCCCAATCTCCTGGATGTCAACAACGTCAACCCGCCGCGGCGAATTGAAATTTTTCAGCCGGTGCTTGTTGAAAACGATATGGCCAAACTGCGCACGATTGACGAGCACACGGCAGGAAAATTCCGCAGTTTCGAGATTGACATCACTTACCCGGCCGCCTGGGGCGACAGCGGCGTGGAAGCGCATCTGGCAAGTCTTTGCGCGCAGGCTGTCGACGCGATCGGAGAGGGCTACAACATCCTTATTCTGAGCGACGAAAACGTGAGCCGCGAGCGCGTGGCCGTTCCGGTTCTTCTGGCGTTAAGCGCGCTGCATCAGCATCTCATCCGGGAAGGATTACGCACCAATACAGGTCTGATTGTGCACTCGGGGGCGGTTTTCGAGACGCATGACTTTGCGCTGCTTTTGGGATACGGTGCCGAAGCTGTGCATCCGTACCTGAGTTTGGCACTGATCCGCAAGGCGGCTCCCTTGGCAGGGCTTTCGCCTGAAGATGCGGTGTCGCATTACGTCAAGGCCGTCGGCAAGGGACTAACCAAAGTAATGGCCAAGATGGGCATCTGCACGGTCATGAGCTACCGCGGAGCCCGCATCTTTGAAGCCGTCGGCCTTAACAGCGAGTTTGTGGACCGTTATTTTCACGGCACACCGTCCAAAATCGAAGGTTTGGGGTTGTTTGACGTCATGCGGGAGGCGGTTAAGCGGCACGACGCGGCCTACGCCAAACGCATGCCGATCAAGGCGCAATTGGATTCAGGCGGCCAATACGCTTGGCGTGCCGACGGCGAAGAGCATATGTGGACGCCCGAGGCGATCGTCAAACTGCAGAGAGCGGCTCGTCAGAAGAACTATCAGACCTACAAGGAGTACGCCTCAATCATCAACGATCAGAGCCGTCGGCAGATGACGCTGCGCGGTTTGTTGCGTTTTAAGACGGAAAACTGCACCCCGGTTCCGATTGACGAGGTGGAACCCGCCAAGGACATCGTCAAGCGTTTTGCGACGGGTGCGATGAGCATGGGCTCCATTTCTGCGGAGGCTCATGCAACGCTTGCCGTTGCCATGAACCGCATCGGCGGCAAGAGCAACACAGGCGAAGGAGGTGAAGACCCGAAACGCTATGAGGCCGAACTCAAGGCAGGTCACTCCGTGGTTAAAAAAGGCATGACGGTTGCCGATGTTCTCGGACACGACCGCATTGTGGCCGACATCAAGCTCGAAGACGGCGACAGTTTGCGCTCACGCATCAAGCAAGTGGCAAGCGGTCGCTTCGGTGTGACTGAGCAATATCTGGCTAGTGCCGATCAGATTCAAATCAAGATGGCGCAAGGCGCCAAACCCGGAGAAGGCGGACAGCTACCGGGGCACAAAGTGACTGAGTACATCGCTGAACTGCGCTATTCGGTGCCCGGTGTGGGGTTGATTTCTCCGCCGCCTCACCACGACATCTATTCGATTGAGGATTTGGCTCAGCTTATCTATGACCTCAAGTGTGCCAACGGGAAAGCGGATATTTCGGTGAAACTCGTCAGCGAAACGGGCGTGGGCACGGTCGCCGCGGGTGTGGCCAAAGCCAAGGCCGACCATATTGTCATTGCCGGACACGACGGCGGTACGGGAGCCAGCCCTGTTTCCTCCGTCAAGCACGCAGGCAGTTGCTGGGAAGTTGGGTTAGCGGAAACGCAGCAGACGCTTGTCGTCAACAAGCTGCGCGAGCGAGTGGTGCTGCAGGTTGACGGTCAGATCAAGACCGGGCGCGATGTGGTGATCGGGGCCATGCTCGGTGCGGATGAATTCGGGTTTGCCACGGCGCCGTTGGTGGTCGAAGGCTGCCTGATGATGCGCCAGTGCCATCTCAACACATGTCCTGTGGGAATCGCGACGCAGGATCCTCACTTGAGAAAGCGCTTCAAAGGACAGCCTTCTCATGTTGTCAACTATTTCTTCTTCGTGGCCGAAGAGGTGCGCGAAATCATGGCGCAGCTGGGTGTTCGACGGTTTGAAGAGTTGATCGGACGCAGCGACCTTTTGGTACAGCGAGATGACATTGACAACTGGAAGGCCGAAGGCGTCGACCTTGCCCGCGTGCTATATCGGCCGCAAAGCCAGCCCGAGGAATGGCGCCATCGTTTGTGTCAAAGGCACGATCTCGAAAAAAGCCTCGACGCACGGATTCTTGCCGACATCGGACCGCATATCAAGGCAGGGAAGGCGGTTAGGAAGACCTATGCCATCGGCAACATCAACCGTACGGTGGGTACGCAGATTGCGCACGCGATCGTTGAGCAGTATGGCGCACGGGGGCTAGCCGACGATACGGTGCACCTGACGTTCAAGGGGACAGCCGGTCAATCCTTCGGAGCGTTTGCGGTGCCCGGCATGACGATGGTACTAGAGGGCGACGCCAATGACTATGTCGGCAAGGGACTTTCGGGCGGCCGCATCATCGTGAGGTCCGGCGTTGATTTTCACGGCAAGAGTCAGGAAAACATCATCGCCGGCAACACGACGCTTTATGGTGCGACTTCGGGCGAAGCCTATTTCAACGGTGTTGCGGGCGAGCGCTTTGCGGTGCGTTTGTCGGGAGCGAGTGCCGTTGTGGAAGGTACGGGTGATCACGGCTGTGAATACATGACAGGCGGCACCGTGGTGGTGCTTGGCAAAACAGGGCGAAATTTTGCCTCCGGGATGTCGGGCGGCGTCGCTTATGTGTTTGATGCCGACGGCGACTTTGAGTCGCACTGCAACACGTCCATGGTCTCACTTGAACGGGTCGTTGCAAAATCCGAGCAGCGTCGCTCGAGCGACTCTCGTACCTGGCATCTCGGTGTGACAGATGAAGAGCTATTAAAGGATCTCATTGAGCGCCATGCGAGGTTTACGGGTTCCAAGCTAGCGGCCGAACTGCTCGCACATTGGAGCAACGCCCGGGCGCGGTTCGTGAAAGTGATGCCGCTTCAGTACAAAGAAGCGCTTTTGGCCGGTGCCGGTCGATAACCGTGGGAGAGAAAAATGACCGAACAAAAGAACACCTCGACCGAAAGCCTGCAACGCATTGAACTCGGACACCAAAGCGTTCAAGAACGCATCAAGCACTTCGGCGACTTCACGATCGCACTCACGGATGACGAAATCCATCGGCAGTCTCTGCGCTGTTTGCATTGCGGCACGCCGTTTTGCTCGGCAAGTTGCCCGTTGCACAACCGTCCTGTGGACTTCAATCGACTGGTTCGTGACGGCAAGTGGCGCGCGGCCTGGGAGTGTCTGAATTCGACGAGCAGTTTCCCGGAATTTACGAGTCGCGTTTGTCCGGCAATCTGCGAAGCGGGCTGCACGCAGTATTACCTTGAAGATGCCGCCGTCGGAATCAAAACCATCGAACGGGCCATCATTGACCGCGCGTGGCTCTCGGGCTGGGTCAAACCTCTCAAACCCTTGCTTAAAACGGGAAAGCGCGTGGCGGTGGTAGGTTCGGGGCCTGCGGGATTGGCTTGCGCTCAGCAATTGGCACGTGCCGGACACAAAGTGACGGTGTACGAGAAAAATGATAAGGCGGGCGGCCTGTTGCGCTATGGTATTCCGGACTTCAAACTGCCGAAGGATCTTATCGATCGGCGCATCGAGCAGATGCAGGCCGAAGGCGTCACCTTCAAACTTAGTACCGCAATTGGTGCCAGAGCGTTTGCGCAAGGCGTGTTTTCCCAAGCGCAAAAGTCAGTATCGGCAGACAAACTCAAGCGCGATTGCGACGCTGTTGTTCTGGCGTGCGGCTCCGAGATTCCGCGAGATCTCAAGGTGCCGGGAAGAGAAGCCAAGGGGGTGCATTTCGCGCTGGAACTTTTGATCGGACAAAACCGTGTCGTCTCGGGCGAACTTGATGAAGCGCCGATTTCATGCAAAGACCGCAAGGTTGTCATCATCGGAGGCGGCGATACCGGCAGCGACTGCGTGGGCATTGCGCGACGTCAGGGAGCGGCGAGCATCGTTCAAATCGATATCGGACCGTGTCCGCCGCAGCAGGAGGATAAGGTTGCCACCTGGCCGGATTGGCCCGTGAAGCTTCGCACCTCATCGTCTCACGAAGAAGGTTGTGAACGATTGTGGGGAATTTCCACCAAGGCGATTTTGGTGAACGATGACGGAGAAGTGCGAGGACTGCACTGCGTGAAAGTGACGAGGGATCCGGTCACAAAAAAATTCACGGAAACTGTCGGGTCGGATTTTGAGATCGCGGCCGATCGCGTGTTTTTGGCGATGGGTTTTGTGCAACCGGCTCAGGAACTTCTTGAGGCCTTAGGGATCCAACGCGATGCCCGGGGAAACGCACTGGCCGGTATTGAGTCAGCTGCTTATCCTTTTGCGACTTCAGTGTCCGGCGTGTTTGCCTGCGGGGATGTCAGAAGCGGACAGTCGCTTGTGGTGCGGGCAATGAGCGAGGGGAGACGCTGTGCACGTGCCGTGGATCTCTATCTAATGGGATCTACTGAAATGCCGGCTTTTCGCGCATAGGAGCCGGAGACTGCCGAGATGGACAAAACTCGGCAGTTTCTCCACACTTTTCTTAGTGCGCCATCAGCGGCGAGACGAAGGCGTCCCACAGCAGTACGCACCACACGAAGATGCAGAACGTGAGTGCAAAGAGCACGGCACAGCTGCTGGCATCCTTGGCGTACTTGCTCATCGGATGAATTTCCGGCCCGATGCGGTCGATGGCGGCTTCCACGGCGGAATTCAGAAGTTCGGTTACGAGCAGAAACACGAGAGCGAAGACGGCAAAGAGCTTGAGCGTGAAGGCTGCCGGGATGAAAAAGAGGGCGACGAGTCCGACAACGGACAGAATGGATTCCTGCCGGAAAGCTTCTTCGGTTCGGAAGGCTTTGGCAAAGCCGTCGCGCGAGTAACGTGTGGCATTGATGAGGCGCCGAATGCCGGTTTTGCCTTTTAAGTCGCGTGCATCCTGAGGCATAGCAAAATTTCCTGCGTCAAAAGAGCGTCAAAAAATTGCGGCCGGGGAACTCAATTCCACGGCCGCAAAACTGTGGCGTAAAAACCGAATTACTGAACCTTCTGAGCCAGTTCGCCGGCATCGTACTTGGCGGCCATCACAGAGAGCGAAAGAGGCTTGATGCGAGCGCCCTGACCTTCGCAGCCGAATTCAAGATAGCGGGTCTTGCACAGCTCGTAAGCGGCCTGACGGGCCTTCTTGAGGTATTCGCGCGGATCAAACTTTTCAGGGTGTTCGACGAGGAAGCGGCGAATCGCAGCCGTCATTGCCAGACGAATGTCGGTGTCGATGTTGACCTTGCGCACGCCGTGCTTGATGGCTTCCTGAATTTCGGAAACGGGCACGCCGTAGGTTTCACGCATATTGCCGCCGAATTCGCGGATTTCTGCGAGGTATTCCTGCGGCACCGAGCTTGAGCCGTGCATCACAAGGTGCGTGTTCGGAAGACGTTCGTGAATTTCTTTGACGCGCTGAATCGAGAGAATTTCACCGGTGGGCTTACGCGTGAACTTATAGGCGCCGTGGCTCGTGCCGATGGCAATTGCCAGAGCGTCAAGCTGCGTTTCGCGCACGAACTCCGCGGCCTGATCGGGGTCGGTGAGAAGCTGTTCGCGCGACATGGTAGCGTCCGTGCCGTGACCGTCTTCCTTGTCGCCCTTCATGGTTTCCAAAGAACCCAGGCAGCCCAATTCGCCTTCAACGGACACGCCGATGCAGTGGGCGTTTTCAACCACTCGGCGGGTGACGTCAACATTGTATTCGTAGGAGGAAATCGTCTTGCCGTCGCTCATGAGCGAGCCGTCCATCATCACGGACGTAAAGCCCATGCGCATGGCGATCTGGCAGACAGCCGGGCTCTGACCATGGTCCTGGTGCATGCACACCGGCACATCGGGCCAGCTTTCCACAGCGGCTTCAATGATGTGGCGAAGGAAAGCCTCACCGGCATACTTGCGGGCGCCGGCGCTAGCCTGCATGATGACCGGAGCGCCGACTTCGGCGGCAGCTGTCATGATGGCCTGAACTTGTTCAATGTTGTTGACGTTGAAGGCGGGAACGCCGTAACCGTTTTCCGCTGCATGATCAAGCAGCTGGCGCATGCTCACTAATGCCATGTCGTATTTGTCCTAAATTGTGGCGCGCCCCTAAAAGGAAAGGGCATCGCAAAACAAGCGTTTCCTAATAAACGCTCCATGGAGTTTGGGAAGCATTCTAGCAAGAGAGGATTTCGAACTTACGGAAAATTTGCAATCCGTCACGAGCCGACTGCTCAAATGCTTTCTGGTTTTTCCGTCAAACTTTTCGTGCGTGCGCGGCGTGTCCATGGGCAAGCGAATCGGCAACACGAACTTTGGAGACCCAAAGCGCAATGATCGAAAGCGTGACGCCGGCCAAGCACAGACCTACGGCCGTACACATCCAGAAGCCTTCGGCACGTAACGGTTGACCGAAGATGAGCGTGCCGTCAAAGGCAAAATAGTATCCGCCTCCTAAGCCCACGCCCCAGAGCATCACACCGTAGATGATCATCGGCAACATCGTGACACGATAGCCTCGCAGCGCAAAATTGGAAACAGTCTGTGCGGCATCGGTGATGTGGTAAATCATGCCGAAAACAAGCAGAGAAGCGGCAAGCGATGTCACAGCCGTTTCTTTGGAATAGAGCCCCAGCAGGAAGTTTTGACCGAAATACATAAAGGCGACCGAACAGGCGGCAATGCCCAAAGCAACCTTAAGGCCGCGAACGGTGATTTCACGAGCGGCTTTCGGACTGCCGGCACCAAGTGACTGACTTACCATCACGCACACGGCAATCGCGATTGAAAGCGGGATTTGGTAAAGCGTTGCCGTGATGTTGCCGACGATCTGATGGGCCGAGACATCTGTCGTGCCCAGGCGTGAGATGAAGATCGCCATGAGCGTAAAGGAGCTCACTTCAAAAAAGATCGATAGGCCGATGGGAATGCCTAACTTGAGCTGCGTGAGTACGGCTTTGATCTGCGGCCAGAAAAAGCGTTCGGCGCGCATCTTGTCGTAGAAGGCGTCCTTTTTGTAGATGACGATGTAGCAGATGAGCGCAAGCCATGCGTCGACAGCAAGCGACAACCCGGCACCCGCTCCGCCCAGAGCGGGAAAACCGAGCCATCCGTACATGAAGATGCAGTTGAGCGGAATCTTACAGGCGAGCATCAAAAGGCTCACGTACATCGTCACGCGAGGGCGACTCACCGCCGCATTCAGAGCAATGAAGCTTCGGGAGACGATGGACGCGAAAATACCCGGCGCGGAAAAGACGAGAAAGAGCGAGGTCATGCGAGCGACTTCGCCTGAGACCCCGCCGAATTTCGTCCAAAAATCCGTTTGCAGCAACAATATGCAGCCGATGATGCCCAGCAGAATTGCCAGCCACAGGTTTTGAGAAAGTTCAAAGCCGATTGCTTTGTAATTGCGTGCGCCGTAATGGTGACCGACGATGGGGGAGAGCCCCTGCAAAATGCCCACCAGTCCGAAAAGAACCATGACGGACGTCGCACCGCCCAAAGCGACGACGGCAAGGTGCTCTTTGCCGAGGTTGCCGGTCATCAAGGTGTCGATTGTGGCTGCGCCCATCAACGCCAGATTGGCGATGAAGATCGGGGCGGAGAGTTTGGCAAGCGCCCCGAGGCTGACATCGGGCTCGGCGGCGTGGTGCGGAACGATTTCAGGGGTTTTGTCGTTGGTTTTGACGGCTTCGCTCATACGAAAAAAGACTCGAGGAATGGCAATCCGGGCGAAAGGAGGCGCCTTCGGGAGACACCTCAAACCTTCGGCGTCGATATCCCACAGGTTGAATCGACGTTCGGATTGCTGTGCAGAGGATTCTACGCAGAATTGCTTAGAAAACGCGGATTTATGCAAAGAAAAAACGAAGGGGGGCCGCGCGGACTAAAATGCTATCAAAAGAATTACTTTTTTTAAAAATAGTACTATTCTGTAATAGTAAATTTTTCGGAATCCAAGTATGTATACATTCATCGGTCGAGACAAAGAACTTTGCACGCTGCAGACGGCCTACGAATCGGATCGCTCCGAGCTGGTCGTAGTCTACGGACGCCGCCGCATCGGAAAGACCGCGTTGCTGACGCAATTTTGCAAGGACAAAGCTGGCGTCTACTTTGCCGCCAAACGACAGGACGATGCGGGTCAACGGCAGGATTTCAACGAAACGATGAAACGGGCCGGTGCGCCGGTTTCCAGAATGCTCGAGACGCTGCCCAATTGGGAGGCCGGTTTCCGTCAGTTGGCGGCGTTACCAGGAAGCGGCAAGAAGGTGATGGTGCTCGATGAGTTTCCGTATATGGCTGAAGGTAATCCGACGTTGCCATCGCTTTTGCAGCATCTGTGGGATCACGAGCTGCAGTCGGCAAATGTGATGATCGTTCTGTGTGGCAGTGCGCTCTCTTTCATGGAAAAAGAAGTGCTTTCCGAAAAAAGCCCGCTTTTTGGGCGCGCTACGCGCACCGTCAAGGTTGATCAGATGCTCTTTGACGATGTGCGTCAATTTTTTCCTCAGTACGACGCGGCTGATGCCGTGCTTGCTTATTCCGTACTGGGCGGAACGCCGTACGCGCTGAACTGTTTTGATCCGAACCGTTCGGTCGAAGAAAACATACGCGAGCAATTGCTCTCGCCAAGCGGTCGACTGTGGGATTATCCGACTCAGCTTATCGCGCAGGAGTGTCGGGAGCCCGGGCGTTTCAACGACATCCTGAGGACAGTAGCCACAGGAAGCCATCGATTTTCCGAGATTGCATCAAAGACGGTTATTCAGTCGCCTAATCTGCCGCGCTACTTGCGCTCGCTTGCCGAGATGGGTTTTGTTGAGCGATCGTTTCCTGCCGATCAAAGTTTTAAGGAGAAGGCCAACAGTCAGCGAGGGTTATACGACATTGCGGACAATTTGGTAGCGTTCTGGTACCGCTATGTCTGGCCCAATTTCAGCGTTTTGAACATGGGAGGCGCTGAACTCGTCTGGAAGCATCAGGTTGCTCCCAGGCTCAACGAAATCGCATCCTTTCCTTTTGAGGAAGTCTGCCGGCAGTATTTGGAAAAGCTCAATCTCAAGGAGAAGTTACCTTTTGCCGCGAGCCGCATCGGTCGCTGGTGGGATAAAAACGAGGAGGTTGATATTCTCGCGGTTCCGTTTGAAGGCCGCGCGCGGCTATTTGGCGAGTGCAAGTTCCGGCAGTCGGAATTTGCGATCGGTGACTATGTGAGGCTCAAAAAGAAGGCGCAAGCAGTGCCGCACGAACAAGCGCACTACGTTCTGTTTTCCAAGTCAGGATTTGCGCCCGGCCTGAAACTTTTGGCTCAGGATCCAAACGAACATCTGACGCTCGTGACTTTGGACGAGGTTGCCGACAGCGTGGAGAAGAGCTTTAGCTGAGCCGGCAAGATCATTGCGGCATCAATCTTCGAGCCCGACCAGGTCGTCGACGCCGCGGTGGGCAACCGGCTCGATGCGGTGCAGGCCCGGGTTTTCGTGGCTGTATGCTTGGCCGCTTACAATGGCGCGCAAACCTTCGAAGTCCATGATCTGAACGTGCTTTTGATTGACGATGATCAGGTTGTCGTGCGAGAAGCGGCTCAGAACGCGGCTCACCGTTTCGAGTTTGAGGCCTAAGTAGGAGCCGATTTCGGCTCGCGTCATGCGCAACACAAATTCGCTGCGGGAGTAGCCGCGCTGCTCGAAACGCTGCGAGAGATTGAGGATAAAGGCAGCCAGACGCTCTTCGGCATGCATCGAACCCAACAGCAGCATCACGCCGTTTTGGCGCACGATTTCCATGGCAAGCAACTTTTGGAAGTGCTGGCTCATGGAGAACATGTTTTGCGTAACTTCAAGAAGCTTGTCGTAAGGAAGGATGCACACTTCCGTGTCTTCAAGTGCGATCAGATCGCTCGAGTAGACCATGCCGGCCAGGCCGTCGAGACCGACGATGTCGCCCGACATATGAAAGCTTGTGACTTGTTCGCGACCGTCGGAACTGGTGACGGCGCTCTTGAGAAATCCCAGACGGATGGCATAGAGCGCATCAAAGCGGTCGCCCGCGCGATAAAGCGCCTCACCTCGGCGCACACGCTTTCGGGTGCTCACCAACTCTTCAAGCCGTTCGATTTCTTTGAGGGTGAGGCCGAGAGGCAGGCACAATTCGCGCAGGTTGCAGTTGGAGCACGCCACTCGAAGCGTTGCCATGTTGATCGTGGGGTTGTTGAGCATAAGAGTCGATCGCAAACAAAACGTCCCGGGTCGTCAGCTCACGGCAAAGACGCCTTGCTGCTTATGCGGAAATCGGATCGGGCGAGGCGGAAAGCAAATTCCGGACTTGAAAGGGCGTGCAATGCTAATGAAAGAATAATCTCCAGCGTTTACACTGCCGCCAGCATCCGAAGCCCGTCCGCAAGGATGGCCGACAACCGAAGACCGCCGGCAGCCAGGTGAACTTTGCCCCTAAGAGCAGAGCCGATTCAGGCCGGCAGTAAACTGTCGTCGAAACATTTGATTGTTATCAAAAGTTTCGTGAATTGCTGAATCATAACAGGTAAGTTTGCGTTTTGTCATAGAAATTTCCGAGGTTTCTCAATATGGATTTCGACCCCACACGTGCCGGCGTAGAGCTGCCCGATGAAGCTCTTTTGAAGAAATTCGATGTTCCCGCACCGCGCTACACGTCCTATCCGACGGCCGACCGATTCCATGGCCGCATCACGCCTGAGGATTACCAGGCGGCGCTTGCCCGCCGCGAAAAGGCAGCCAAGCCCGCCAAGCTTTCGCTTTACTGCCACATTCCGTTTTGCAACGACGTTTGCTTTTACTGCGGCTGCAACAAGATCGTCACGCGCGATCATTCGCGCTCTGCCGCCTACATCAAGACGCTCTTGAAGGAAGCCGATCTTGCCAAGGAACATCTGACGGGAATTAAAACGCTCGAGCAGCTGCACTGGGGCGGCGGCACGCCGACCTTTCTGAACGATGACGAAATTCTCGAACTGATGGCCGGTCTCAATGCACGCTTTCCGTTTGAGGAAGGCGGCGAATTTTCGATCGAGGTCGATCCGCGTAGCTGCCCTCCGACCAAGATCAAGACGCTTCGCAAGGCGGGCTTCAACCGCATGAGCCTGGGCGTGCAGGACTTCAATCCGGACGTGCAGAAAGCCGTCAATCGCATTCAGCCTTTCGAGATGACCAAGGAAGTGCTCGAAAGCGCTCGAGCCGAAGGGTTCGGCTCGATTAACATGGACCTTATTTATGGCTTGCCGCGTCAGACGCGTGAAACGTTTGCCCGCACGATCGAGCAGGTGATTGAGCTTTCGCCCGATCGCATCGCGCTCTATCACTACGCGCACCTGCCCAACATCTTCAAGCCTCAGCGCCGCATCATTCCTGCGGAACTGCCCGGAGCGGCCGAACGCGTCAACATCATGTTCGACGCGATCAAGACGCTCACGAGCCATGGCTACCGCTACATCGGCATGGATCACTTCGCCAAGGAAACCGATGAGCTCTCGATTGCTCAGGTCAACGGCACCATCCAGCGCAACTTCCAGGGCTACTCCACACGAGCCGAGTGCGACATGGTGGCCTTGGGACCGAGCTCGATTTCGTTCGTCGACGGCTTATACGCATGCAACCCTCGCGAAATCGAACCTTGGAGCGAAGCGATCGAGTCGGGCAAGCTTGCGACCTGCCGCGGCTTTGATCTCAACGACGACGACAAGTTGCGCCGCGCCGTCATCATGACGATCATGTGTCGCTTTGAACTCGACAAGCGGGAAATCGAAGAGGAATTCGGCATCAAGTTCGACGAATACTTCGCCTATGAAATGAAGAAGCTTCAGGCATACGTCAAGCACGAGCTTGCCGAACTCACGGCCGACAAGATCATCGTTTCGCCCAAGGGCAAGATCTTTGTGCGTGCAGTGGCGATGCAGTTTGATCGCTACCTGCGCGAATCTGATCGCGCAGGCGGCTACTCCAAGATCGCCTGACGAAGAAAGATGTGGATATGGGCCTGTTCCTCCTTTTTGTTCCGAGTCGTTAAACTCTCTTTGAAAAAGGAGGATGGACCCTTTTCCGACGCGTTCTTGACGGAGATGATTTCATGCAGAAGTTTTTACCGGTAAAACTTGCGGTGTTAGCTGCCGCAGCTCTGTTGCTTACGGGATGCCCTACGGCACAAAAAGCTCAGGAGGGTGAAGTTCAACAGCAGGCTCAGGCAAGCAAAGGGAAAATCGATACCATTTGTGTCGTTCGGCATCAGAACGCGCAACTGGGTAATGAAAAGCTTGTTAAAGCCATTGAGGCCGGGTTGCAGCACACGGGTGTCAAGACGCGGGTTGTGGAACACAATCAGGTTCCCGCTGACTGCCGGTTGTGTCTCTTTTATGGTGTGACGACGGACGACAAGGTCGCGAAGTCGTTTGATTTCCAGGCGGTGATTGACGGAAAGGCGTTGCAGCGCGGCTCCGGTCCCGTGCAGCCCGACGGCAATATCAAGCTTGAGACGGTGGCACAATATGCCGCCAACTACCTGCAGAGCTTGGTCAATGCGAGTAAGCAAAAGGAAGCTCAGCAAAACGGTTCTGAGCCCTGACAGGCTTTAGCTTGCCGGCTTGCGATTTGTCCCGGAATGAAGTCGCCGCAGGGATAAGTGTGCGGCGGCTTTTTCTTTAGAAACAGCGCGAGACGAAAACCGAGATCCCAGTCGACGACACAAATGACGCAGAGCACAACTTTTTATTGGTACGACTACGAGACGTTTGGGCTCGATACGGTGCGCGATCGGCCGGCGCAGTTCGCCGGGATGCGTACGACTTTGACCTTTGAGCCGACGGCAGAGGCCGACTTGTTTTATTGCCGTCCTTCAATGGAGTACCTTCCCAACGTGATGGCCTGTGTCCTTACGGGTATCACACCGCAGGAAGCCTCTGACAAGGGGCTGGCCGAAGTGGATTTTGCCAAGCGTGTTTTTAAGGAACTCAATACCCCGGCAACCATTTCGGTGGGTTACAACAGCATCGGGTTTGACGACAAGGTCAATCGCTCGCTTTTCTGGCGTAACTTGCTTGATATGTACAGCCATGTCTGGCGCAACGGCTGCTCTCGTTGGGACTTGTACCCGTTTGTGCTTGCCGTCTGGGCGCTTCGCCCTGAGGGCGTCGTCTGGCCCAAGGTACGCAGCAACGATCCCGAAAAGCCCGATCGTCACACTTTTAAGCTTGAAAAACTGACGGCCGCCAACGGAATTGAGCACAGTCATGCGCACGATGCATCAAGCGACGTAGCGGCAACTGTGGCGCTTGCGCGTTTTTTGGCTGATAAAAAACAGCGCTTGTGGCAGTGGGCCCTGAACAACAGAAGTAAGCTCAAGATTGCCGAGGCGCTCGATACCGGTCGCCCCTGTTTGTGGGTTGATCCGAGAGCCGGGCAGGAACGCGGCTTTTTGCGTTTTGTGATGCCGGTGGCCCGCAATCCGGAAAACCAAAACGAATACTTCGTTTGGGATTGCAGAGAAAATCCCGAAGAGCTTACGGGACTGGATCCCGAAGCAATCGCTCGCCGAGCGTTTGCGCCCGCCTCTATGCGGCAAGAGGGGGAAGAGCCCTTGGCCTTGCGGCGTCTTCGCATCAACGAGTGTCCGTTTGTTTGCTCAGATCTGCGTGTGGCGTCGAACTCGGTCTGCGAGCGATTCCGCATCAATCTGCAGACAGTCGTGGATAACGGCGAAAGTCTCACACGCCTGCATGGTTTGATTGAAGGTCCGGTGCTGCAGGCTTGGCAGGTATTTGATGAAAATAATAAAGCGCGCTTTGCGACAGAAGGCCCCAAAGATGCGGAGGCGGCTCTCTACGACGGTTTTGTGAACGATGCTGATCGTGCGCGTGCCCAAGGACTTTTGAATCTCGACTTTGAAACGATTGCCGAACAGGTCCACGAGGGACGACTGTACTTTGACGACGATCGCTTAAACGAGTTGCTCTTCCGCATGCGTGCGCGCTGTGCGCCGCAGACCTTGAACGAATCCGAAAAGGAAAAGTGGCTGAGCGAATGCCGTAAACGACTGACGCAGGACGACGTCGCACCGATGACACTCGAAGCATATTTCGAAGAGATCGATTCCGTGCGTGATCGCTATGAAACGCTCCTAAACGAAGGCAGCATCACGGAAGAACGCTATGAAGCCATTGAAGAGACGCTTTCGGCTTTGTACGACTGGGGCGATCAGGCGGCCGAATACGCTGAGGTGGAAGGCTAACGGAAAGGAGAGGAGCAATGAGTATCAAATGTGCATTTTTGGGACTCGGCGTCATGGGCTATCCCATGGCTGGCCACTTGGTTAAAAAAGGCTTTGATGTGACCGTCTACAACCGCACGACCGTTAAAGCTCAAAAGTGGGCGCAGGAGTATGGTGCGGGCTACAAAGCAACGGCCTTTGAAGCGGTTGAGGATGCCGATTTCGTATTTGCGTGTTTGGGTAACGACGACGATGTGCGAAGCGTCGTGCTCGGAGAACAAGGCGCCTTTGCCGGCATGAAATCTGGAGCCGTCTTCGTGGATCACACGACTGACTCGGCTGATCTCGCTCGTGAGCTTTTTACGGCGTGCAAGGCCCGTGGTTTGGGCTTTCTGGATGCTCCGGTGTCGGGAGGGCAAGCTGGTGCCGTCAACGGCGTTCTCACCGTGATGGTAGGCGGAGAGGCCGACGTCTTTGAAAAGGCCAAGCCCGTGATTGACTCTTATGCATGCAACGTCACGTATCTCGGTGAGGCCGGTAGCGGGCAGTTAGCCAAAATGGTTAACCAGATTGCCTTGGCAGGAGCCGTGCAAGGGTTGTCGGAAGCGGTTGCCTTTGGCATGAACGCCGGCTTGGACATGAAAAAGGTTCTGAAGGTACTCGAAAAGGGGGCGGCTGGCTCCTGGCAGATGGCCAACCGCGGCGAAACGATGGTGGACGACAAATTCGATTTTGGCTTTGCCATTGACTGGATGCGCAAGGATCTCGGCATTGCGATGGCCGAAGCCAGACGTAACGGTTCATCGCTTCCCGTGACAGCGCTGGTTGATCAGTTCTACGGTGAACTGCAGGCAATGGGGGCGTCGCGAATGGATACCTCTTCGCTGATCAAACGTCTGCCGCGTAAAAAAGCATAGTTGACCGCCGTCTCGTTTCTTTCGGCCCGCTTCGAAGCTTGTTTTCGTTGCGGGCTTTTTGTTGCTCTAGGCTAGGTAAAACTCTCTAAACGCTTTGCTTTTTTGTCAAAGAAGCAACGATTTTCGAGTGAATTCTGCTCATCGTTGCGAAATGAGAATAATTCTTATTACAATTCGCAACGATTCAAGACGGTTCGATAGGTCCGGAAAAAACGCTTCTTGCCGTCGCTTCTTCCTACTTTTAAAGAGACAACAAATGACCAAATTCAAGACAACGCTTCTGGCGATGGCGGTGAGCGCCGCCGCCTTCTCGGTTCAGGCAGCTCAGGTTTCGCTTTATGGTTCGGTTTCAACGGGGGTGCTCTACCAGAACCAGGCTTCCTTGTCAGGAGGAATTGATCAGGAAAACCAAGAAAGCAAAGATTCTTTTTCGATGGAAAGCGGTTTCTGGGGCGATTCCATCTGGGGCATTACCGGTGAAGAAGATCTCGGCAACGGTTGGACTGTCGGCTTTACGCTGGAAAACGAGTTCGGTTCGGACACGGGTGCCTTGGCTACGGACGGTAAGATTTTTGATAGCCAGGCCTATCTGCGCATCGGCAATGACAAAGTCAATTTTGCCTTCGGCAACATCGGCGGTCTGTCAAGTGCCGGCGGCGACTTTGATCTGATCTGCGGATTTGACCCGATGGAAGCCTTTGTGGGCGTCGCTGGTTTGGGCGCTTTTGCCTCCAAGGACTACGCCAGCGGCAACATGGCTGTTGTCGAAGTGACGCCGATGGAGGGCTTCAAAGTTTCTCTGATGGGCAACACCGGTGATGACGACTCCAATGCCAAGTGGTCGGATCGCGATCACTACTACGGTTTGGGTGTGTCCTATGAAAACGGTCCGCTGGCGCTGGCGGCGATTGCAGAAATGCGCAAATACGATCGCGCAGCTGATTGGGCAGACAACGATGATTCCTGGACCTTCACAGTGGCGGCTGCGTATGACTTTGAAGTAGTCCGTCCGAGCTTTGTGTATCAACACGCCAGCAAGACGCGCGAATTTGCGGCAGGAGAGATCTCTGGCGCCGCTTATAACTTCGACAGCTTCATGCTCGGCGCTACAGCTCCGCTTGGTCAGGGCACGCTTCGAGCTTCCGTTCAGTACGTCAAGGGTGAAAACGATGCGGTGCCCGACGAAGAGGGCAACGCCACGATTCTCGGCTTGGCTTACACCTATGACATGAGCAAGCGTACGACGCTTTATGGTGCTGCGTTCTACTCGGTCGGCGGCGACGGCCTTGACAAAGATCTCGGAACAAACGAAATGGCGTTCGGTTTGATGGATCGTGCCGAATACAACAGCGTCGGTTTCGGCGTGGGTCTCGTCCACACGTTCTAAGCGCATAACGACGCAATGAAGGTGTAAACCGATTCGCAAATCAAACAGAGCCGGGGCCCTTGATGTCACGGCTCTTTTTGCAAATCTTGAGCGGCGACGAACATTCTTTTGATGCGAACGAGAATTACTAATTTTCAAGCTCTCATGTCGTTTTCTTTGCTGCTAAGCGACATCAGGAAACAAGTGTCAATGTTTGAGGTGCTGATTCATTGTTGAAAATACTGATTGATAACCGTTCTCATTGAGATTGAGAAAAGGTATCATTCGCATTGAATTTATCCATCGTTGATGACTTCGGGTCGCTCGGTGAGCGATTTCGGTGCCACCACAAACGCAAAAGCAATGAACAAAGAACGAACAATTCGCAAGCTCACGCAACTGAAAATCGAAGAACCCGGCATCGTTGCCAAGGTCAAGCTTCCGGCTCCCGAGGCGGCTCGTCTCGATGAACTTGGATTGCATGTGGGCAGTTCGGTTCGCGTGTTAAGCGGAGCGGTCAACGAGAGCATCTTGATTGCTGTCGGTGACAGCCGTATCGGCGTGAACTTTGACGTTGCTCAGAAAATTTACGTGTACTAAGCGCCGCGGATTTGTCAGTAAGAAACTCGCGGCTCGAAACAAGGGACAGGCAAACCATGTTGTTAAAGGAACTTTCCCCCGGAACCAAGGGGACGATTGTCGGCTATGACAAAAGGGCGCCGGAATACCGTCGGCGTTTGCTGATGCTCGGCGCAACACCCGGGACAGCGTTTGAAGTGGTGCGCGTGGCTCCGCTGGGGGATCCGGTGGAGATTCGCGTGCGCGGCAGCTTCATCAGCGTTCGAAAGGACGAAGCCGCCATTATGGAAGTGCGCTTGGATTGAGTTGGGGATTGCAATATGAAAAACATCATCTGTATTGTCGGCAATCCGAATTGCGGCAAGACAACGCTTTTTAATGCCCTGACGGGCTCGAAACAAGAAGTCGGCAACTGGCCGGGCGTAACCGTCGATAAGAAAACCGGCCGTTATAGCTTTGAAGGCAACGACGTAGAGATTGTTGACCTTCCCGGCATTTATTCCATTACGCCGGCTTCGACTTCCGGCGAAGACGAACGCATTGCACGTGACTACATCCTCACGGATGAAGCGCAGGCGGTGATCAACATCGTTGATGCCTCCAACCTGGAACGCAACCTTTATCTGACGGCCCAACTCATCGAAATGCGCGTGCCGATGGTCGTTGCCGTCAATATGCTCGACATTGCCAAGAACCACAAAATTGAGGTGGATTTGAAGGCGCTGCAGCAGGCACTCGGTTGCCCTGTTGTGGGACTGGTGGCAGCGCGTGAACAGGGTGTGCGTGAACTGCAAAAAACGGTTGCGGAATTTTTAAAGAATCCTCAATTGCCGCCGATGAACGTTTCTTTCGAGGAGCGCATTGAGAAGGCTCGTGAAGCGATTACTCAGGGACTGCGCAAAGAGGGCGTGGAACGTCCCGAATGGTTCGCGTTGCAGCTCGTTGAAGGTGCTCCGGGAATTGAGGACAAGCTTCCCACAGAAGCCTACGCCAAGGTTAAGAAGATTGTTGATGAGGTGAATGCCGCTTATGACGGCGACGCCGATATCGTGGTTGCCGACGCTCGTTACAACTTTGTCAACCGCATCACGCAAAAAGCGCTGATTCGTCACGGCGAAATGAGCAACACGATGACCGATAAGATCGATCGGGTGGTGCTCAACCGTTGGTTGGGTTTGCCGATCTTCCTGGCGATCATGTACGTGATGTTCCTCTTTACGCAGAACCTCGGCGGCGCTTTTATTGACTTCTTTGACATCACGTTTGCCGGCATCTTTGTCGACGGGTTCGGTCGCCTGCTTGAGGCAGTCGGCACGCCCGAATGGCTTAAGGTCTTGCTCGCCGACGGTATCGGCGGCGGTATTACAACGGTTTCGACCTTTATTCCGCCGATCTTCTTCCTATTCCTGTTCCTCGCCATGCTTGAGGACTCGGGTTACATGGCCCGTGCCGCGTTCGTGATGGACCGCGTGATGCGCGCTCTGGGTCTGCCCGGCAAAGCCTTCGTACCGTTGATCGTGGGTTTTGGCTGCAACGTCCCCGCCATTATGGCTACCCGTACGATGGATAAGGCAACCGACCGCATCATCACCATCATGATGGCTCCCTTCATGAGCTGCGGCGCTCGCATGCCGGTGTATGTTCTGTTTGCGACGGCGTTCTTCCCGACCAATGGCCAGAATCTGGTGTTCGGCATCTATGTGATCGGCATCATTGCCGCCATCATCACGGGCTTTTTGATCAAGCGCGTGGTGCTGCCCGGTGAAGTTTCCGCCTTCGTGATGGAAATCCCGCCGTACCACATCCCGACGGTTAAGGGCGTCATGATGCGCACCTGGGATCGCCTGAAGTCATTCCTCAATCGTGCCGGCAAAGTGATCGTTGTGATCTGCGCCGTGCTGGGTTTCTTGAACAGCTGGGGTACCGACGGTTCGTTTGGCAATGAGGACTCCGAAAAGTCGGTTCTCTCTGAAATCGGCTACACGATCGCTCCGGTGCTCTCGCCGATGGGTGTAACGCAGGAAAACTGGCCTGCTGCTGTGGGTGTGTTTACCGGCATCTTTGCTAAGGAAGCCGTGGTCGGTACACTCAACTCGCTCTATGACCAGATGGCGCGCGACAAGAATGCCGAGGCTGCGGGCGAAGACGGTGCCGCTCCTGCTGAAGAAGAAGCTGACGAAGGTTGGTCGCTTGGTGCCATTCTCTCGGAAGCCGGCGGCACGATTGTTGACAATCTGGCTGACCTGGGCGGAGCCTTTACCGATCCTCTTGGTATTGCCGTGGATGATTTGTCGGATACGGCAGCGGCTGCGGAATCTCAGGAAGTGACGGTGACAACCATCGACATGATGCAAAAGCTCTTCGGCTCTCAGCTTGCCGCCTTTGCATACCTGATGCTCGTGTTGCTCTACATGCCCTGCGTAGCGGCAATCGCAGCGGTCTATCGTGAAGCCGGTGCAGCCTGGACATTGTTCCTCGCGGCCTGGACGACGGTTCTTGGATACTCCACAGCCACCATTGTCTACCGTGTGGGTACGTTTGCTCAGGATCCGCTTTACGCGACCGTGGCCATCGTGATTTCGCTCGGCCTTTTGGCTTCGCTTTTAATCTTCATGCGCAATTACGTGAAAAACAATCGCGGTAAGGGTCCGAAGGTGATCCCGATTGCCGTGGCGCAGCCCTCTTAATCAGCCAACCGTAGAGTTTCGGAGAACAAAACTCCGAAGCATCTGACCGACCGCATCTGATACTCAGGCTAGAGACTTACCGTCGGATGCGGTCTTTTCTTGCACGCAAAACAAGGACACAGTATGAGTCTTTTGATGGATATTCAGGATTATTTGCGCCGTTACGGAACGGCCACGCAACTGGAACTTGCGCAGCAGCTTCGCACGACGCCCGAGATGGTGGAAATGATGGCGGAGACTTTGCGAGCCAAAGGAAAGGTGCGGTTTACGAAAACGATGCCGGCCTGTATGAGCGGTGCTTGCTCGGGATCGTGTTGCGACACACCGACGACTGCTGCAGGTAAACGAGTGCCGGTACGTGTTTACGAGTGGATCGGCGCTAGATCCTGACGGAGATTCAGCGTCTACTTGCTAAAGCAGATCGTTGAGTAGCGTGGAAGGCGGCGTTTGAGAAAGCGGATCGAGCCAGTTTTCGTATTTCAACCCCATGTCGGCATAAAGCTCGAAACCGGCTCGACGATCGCCGGAGACAAGCACAAAGTCGCGGGACAGTGCCTGTCCGGCAATCAATGCGTCTTGAAACGACAACGTTCGGCCAATTCGACGAGAATGATCGTAAAGCTTGGCGGCGGCTTCGGCGTCTTCTTTGGTAAAAGGTTCGATCAGAATCGATGACTCAAGTTTTTCGAAAACTTTGAGATACATCTTGGCCTTATGAGTCATCACTCCCTCGGGATTTATTCTCAGAATTCTGTGGTAAATCTCCATCCAGCTCAAAGAAGATGTAAACAGTTCGCCGTTGGTATGTTTCGCAAGATAGCTGTTAAGAATGGCCGACGTGTCGTTGGCTGCGGCGATCAAAATATTCGTGTCCAGCAGATATGACTTCACTTGAAGAGCTCCTTGGGATTCCAAGGTTCTCTTGGTTCGATTTCGAGAGGTTCCCAATCGTCGCCGAGCTCTTGTCTGAGCTGAGCCATTTCGTGCATAAAGAGTTGAAGACTGTTACTGAAGCCCTCGGGTAGATCAGGTTTCGGCTTGAGAATAATTTCTCCAGTATCCGGATTGCGGCGGATCCAGACTTCTTTGGTGTCGAAACGAAATTCCTTCGGCAGCCGCACGGCCTGACTGCGGCCGGACATGAAGACTTTTGCGGTTTTTCTCATTGTCTTGCTTAGAAGATATATCAATGATATATGCCGAAGTGTAGCAAAGACAGCGAATGATGAGTCTGGATAGAGCGATTTCGCCGTAGAATCCTTCGGCTTTTAATGATTTCAAGAGGGCTTCAAGATGGCCGGTGGCTTTGCAGACAAGAAGGCGTTGGTACTTTTTTCGGGTGGACAGGATTCCACGACATGCTTGGCGTGGGCGCTGAAAAACTTCAAGGAAGTGGAAACCGTCGGTTTTGACTACGGTCAGCGTCACACGGCCGAGATCACTTGCCGTAAGCATATCCTCGAGACCATTGAAGACGTTCTGCCTTTCGCCGAGGGACGCCTTGGTCAGGATCACATGATCGACATGAAGGTGTTGGGGCAGATTTCCGAGTGCTCATTGACGCGTGAGATCGAAATCGAGTTCGAAAAAGACGGCGTCCCCAACTCCTTTGTTCCTGCACGCAATCTTCTTTTCTTCACATTTGCCTCGGCCATTGCCTATCGCCGCGGTGGCTCTGTGCTCGTGGGCGGCATGTGTGAAACCGACTACTCGGGCTACGCCGACTGCCGGGACAACACGCTAAAGAGCCTGCAGGTCTCGCTATCGCTCGGTTTAGATCGACAGATCGTGATTGAAACGCCGTTGATGTGGCTCACGAAGGCAGAAACCTGGCAGCTGGCGCACGACCTCGGTGGAGACACTTTTGTGGAGTTTGTACGCACTCAGACGCACACCTGCTATATGGGTAACCACGACGTGCTCCATGAATGGGGCTATGGATGCGGCGAGTGCCCGGCCTGTAAGCTACGTCAGGACGGCTGGGAAAAGTGGGTCAAAAATCGGCAACACGCTCAATGACGAGTTTGGATTTTAAGTCCGAGATGCAGCTTTAGACGGTCGTCACGAAAATCGGATATACAAATGACACGGGCCGGAAATTCCGGCCCGAAATGTATCAGTGATTGCGGAAGCGCTGTCTGGGATTGACGGCGTCCGGATTGGCGGCTTGGGAGAGCGTCCAGCGCGGCTTGGCAGAAAAACTCCAACGCTTGCAGGCGTTTTGGAGTTCTTCTTCACTCATGCGTTGCAAACGCATCATACCGGCTACGGCAATCATGGCGCCGTTATCGGTACACAGGCGCTGAGGCGGGAAGAAGACGTGAGCGCCGCGCTTGCGGCAGGCTTCAATAAGGCTGGCTCGGAGCGTCTTATTGGCGGACACGCCGCCCGCCACCACCAACTGTTTGATTCCTGTCGTTTTGATGGCTCTGACGGCTTTGGTGGTGAGCACTTCGGCCACGGCTTCCGTAAACGCCAGAGCCAGATCGGAGCGGAACTGGGGATCAGAGGGATCCTTGGCATCGTTGACGGCTGTTAAGACGGCAGTTTTTAGGCCCGAAAAGCTCATATCAAGTGACTGCGAATGCAGCATTGGACGCGGCAGTTCAATGGCTCCCGGCGTTCCTGATTCTGCCAAGCGAGAAACAGCAGGACCGCCCGGATAGCCTTCGCCTAGCAATTGGGCGGTTTTATCAAACGCTTCGCCAGCCGCATCGTCCAGTGTTTCGCCCAACAACTCGTAACTGCCGAAGGCATTGACGCGCATGAATTGCGTGTGTCCGCCGCTGACCAAAAGCGCAATAAACGGAAATTGTGGGGCGGGATCAGCCAGACAGGCTGACAGCAGATGGCCTTCCAGGTGATGTACACCTACGACAGGAATGCCCAAGGCGTAGCCGATGGCGTGCGCAACGGATGAACCAACCAGGAGTGCACCTGCCAACCCCGGACCTTCGGTAACGGCGACGGCATCAATGTCTTCTTTCTGAACGTTAGCGCGTGACAGAACGTCGTCAATCAACACAAGCGCACGGCGGATATGGTCGCGGCTTGCGAGTTCCGGCACTACGCCGCCGTAGGCTCGATGCATATCGATTTGAGTGTAGACGGCGTCGGCCAACAATCCTTTTTCGCTGTCGATCAACGCAACGCCGGTTTCATCACACGAGCTTTCAATGCCGAGAACTTTCATAAGAGCAAAGAATTAAAAAGAAAAAGCGCTGCCATTCTAGCCAGAGCGATTCATTTCCGCTCTGTTATGTGAAGAGAAGATCATCTACGGTGATGGCGAGGCGGAGGCGGGGGAGGAGGCATCATCATCGGACCCCACATAAACGGCCCCCACATGAAGCGATCGTTGTAAAGCCGTTCAGTTTCCAACTCGGCTTGCAACTGGGCTTCGCGTCTCTTCGAGAGCTGAAGAGCGTTTTGCAAATCTTTTTCCAAACCCGGAGCATCCGAGGGACGCTTCATAACGTATCGGAATTGGTAACCGTCTCCGCAAAGCACGATCGGGTTGGGAGAGGCGACTTTGGCGCCCGAGGGCCATGTGTAGGTCACTCCCAGAATGCGCGCACAGCCGTCAGGACCTCGGGAGGCATCCAAGTCATCATTGGAAAAGGAAACAGAGACGGGAGTCACGCCGTATTTCTGTCCGGCAATCGTCGTGACCTCAGCACCTTCCAGATCACTCTCAAAGATCACGGTTGACGAGCAACCGCTGAGGATCAGAACTGAAAGTACAGCAACAATAATCGGTAAGCGCATAACTAACCTTTTTGGACGGAATGTTGCCTTCAATTGTAGAGGTCACAAAGCAGAGCCGAGTATCTGAATTGCAAAGCGTTGTTGCTCACCAATATATTTTGGTGTGAATAAGAAGAAGGTTCTTCACAGGTTTTGTGAATAAGTGAGTGTGCTGGGTGTCTCGGTCACTGATTTGTAATAAATTTTACGGTGTGCCTAAAAATGAAGCACTACAACTTTGATGTTTGAACATGCCGAAATCACCGGATACGAAAAGCCCTCTGAGGCTTCGGATAGTTCCGAACTTTTCAGAGGGCTCAATGTTTAGCTAAAAGCTGAACGCGCTGTAATCAAGCTAGAGCTGATTAGAAGCGGTGACGCAGGCCGACGTAGAAGGTGTAGGCGGGAGGATCGCCTTCAACCTTATTAGCGGTGGATTTGTCTTCCCAGTTATCCTGCATGTAGGAAGCAACAGCGTAGACGTCGGTGCGCTTGCTGAACGGATAGTCGTAGCCAACGCTGACAACGTAACGCTGGAAGTCGACGTCCTGTGCCTTATCCTGGCTGTCGGCGGTTTCCGCATCGGTGTAGCCAATACCGAACATAGCCTTGCCACCAAGGAGCGGTGCATCGCCGGTCAGGCTGAGGCCGTAACCCTTAACCTTGCTGCCCTGGCCAACACCAGCGTCCTTGATCGGGCCGGAGAAGCCGGAGAGCTTGACTTCGTCAAAATACTGAGCGCCGAGGTAAACCTTGACGACTTCGAAGTCGTAGCTACCGCCCAACGTGATGGTCAGGCTGTCGTCGGCATCAGGATCGCCACCTTCGCCAGCGGTTGCGTAATTCAGGGAGTCCACAGCAAGATAAGCGGCAACCGGGCCATTGTTGTAGGTAGCACCGATAGCATAGTAACGATTGCTCGTGGATTCGTTTTTATCGCCGTACAGCGTGTCGTCAACTTCGATCTGATTACCCATACCGTACTGGGCATAAACCTTGAAACCTGCGAAGTCAGGAGTCTGGTAGGCAATCATGTTGTCCCACTGACCGGCGGTAGCCATGATGCTGCCAACCTGAGCGGAATAGCTACCCCAATCGGACGTACCGAAGGCGTTGATCATACCGACCTTAGCCCAGGACGACTGACCGTTGTTCAGAGAACCGATACCACTTCATAGGAAGACGCAAAGAAAAGCCCCTCTCAACGGAGGGGCCGCTAATCAGAATCTCAAGAAGAGATCAGATTAGAATCTATGGCGGATACCAACCATGGCAGCGAAGACCGTCGGATCCTGGTCTTCAACCTTGCTGGTGTATTCCATGCTGTCCTGAGCATAGGTCAGGATACCGTAGACGTTGGTACGCTTGGAGAGCGGATAGTCGTAACCTGCAGACACAACCCAGCGGGTGAGTTCGTCCTTATCTGCGGTCTTCTGGCTGTCAGCCGCTTCTGCGTCCATGTAGCCTGCACCAACCAGAACGCTTCCTCCGGCAACCGGAATGTTGGCAGAAACGCCAAGGCTCCAGCCCTTGAACTTGGTGGAGAAAGTGTCGTTATAGTCGGTGGCCCCCAACAGACCGAAAGCAGACGAAACCTTGGCTTCGTCGAAGTACTGAGCACCAGCAAAGAGCTTAAGAACTTCGAAGTCGTAGTTACCGCCGAAGGTGACCGTCAAGCTGTCGTCAATGTCGTCAGCGTTGGGGAGGGCACCGTTGGCATCGGCCGTCTGGTAGTTGATGGAGTCAACGGCCAAGTACAGGTTCAGGGGACCGTTCGCATATTTCGCACCGAGAGCATAGTAACGATCGCTGCTGGATTCGTTTTCGTTGTTGTTCGAACCCATGCCGTACTGAGCATACACAGTGAAGCCAGCAAAAGTCGGAGTCTGGTAGGCGATCATGTTATCCCAAATGCCAGCGCCAACTGCCCAGGTGCCCATCTGAGCGGAGTAGTCCCAGGACGTACCAAAAGCGGACAACATACCGAACTGGGCCCAGGAGCTCACACCGTTGTTGATGGAACCGATGCGGCCCATGGCGATCTTACCGAAACCGCCTTCCAGGAAGAGGGAAGCTTCACGGCGGAAGAAGTGATCTTTGTCAGACAGGGAGCCGTCGTCGGAATTGAACTGGCTTTCAAGGACAAAGCCAACCGTCAAGCCGTTGCCGAGGTCTTCCGTGCCTTTGAAACCGAAGCGAGAGCCGGACTGCATGCCGGACTTCATTTCGAACTTGTCAACAGCGTCATAACCAGCGGCGGCAGCGTCACCGTCAAAGTGCATATAACGCAGACCCGTATCAACGAGACCGTAGAGCTGAACGTCAGCAGCCAGAGCGGAGCCGGCGAAAGCACCGAGAACAGCAACTGCAGCAAGAGTCTTTTTCATTTTGATTTGTTCCTATAAAGATAGGGGATCTTTTTGATCAAAAAGGCCCGGGATTTGAGAGTTGCAAGCCTGCAAGGAACCGCAACATGCCCGAAGGCCCAATCACCCTTTGTTCCGAAAGGGTGCCTGCATTTTTGCTCCGAATTGACGAACTCTCAATAGATAACGCAAGCTTCAAACGAGAGTGATGCTTTTTTACAACACATGTAAGGCCTCCGAAGTCTCCTCGTTTATAGGGCTGTTTGGAGAAGCGTTGGGGGTGGCCTCATTTTCCTTGAGACAAACGTGAGAAGATTGCTTCGTATTAATACATACGAAGGAGCGAACCATGCCCTACGTCAACATCAAACTCACTGGTGACTCCGAAGCTCCGACACCGGAACAAAAAGAACAACTGATTGCAGGAGTAACCAAGCTCATCGCAGAAGTGATGGGCAAAGACACAACGCATTTAGTTGTCGTGATTGACGAAGTGCCGATGTGCAACTACGGTATTAACGGCAAAACTGTTAAGCAACTGCGTTTGGAAAAGAAAGCCTGACGACACAAACAAAGCGGGCGATCTGCAAAGACCGCCCGTCGGGAAAGGGGTAACTGTTTTGCTTAGAGGAACTGAGCGCCAACAATACCGGCAATCATCAGCGGGATGTTGTAAGCAATAAAGGTTGGCACACACGTGTCCCAAATGTGATCATGTTGTCCATCGGCATTCAGACCGCTCGTGGGGCCAAGTGTCGTGTCGGAGGCGGGAGAACCAGCATCGCCTAACGCACCGGCAGCGGACATCAGGAGAATGGTGGCCGGAAGCGAGAAGCCTACCGCGGAGCATAGCGGCACGTAAATCACGGCAAGAATCGGAACGGTACCAAACGAGGTGCCGATGCCCATCGTGACCACAAGACCGATGGCGGTGATGATCGTAGCGGCGAGTACCTTATTGGAGTGCAGGTAAGGAACCACGCTTTGGATGAGTTCGTTAACAGCGCCTGTTTCTTTGAGAATAGCGGCGTAGCCACCCGCAATGAGCATCACAAAGGCGATAAAGCCCATCATGGAGATACCGCCAGCGATGTGATCGTCCAATTCACGGAACAGAAAAGCGCGACCGAGAATCATGACCAGAAGACCGATCAAAGCGGCCAGCGGCAGAGATTGCCAGATGAGCTGAACCACAACGGCGAGAACAATGGCCAGAAGCGTGGCCCAGTGTTTGAGTTCAAACTTTTTGATTTCCTCGGCCTTGGTGTCCATGCCGATGACCGGACGGTCTTCGTAGTGACGGGGTTTGCGATAAAGCACAAAGACAGCAATCAGCAAACCGATCAACATGGATGCACCGAGGATCCAGTTGACGGAAGCGACGTCCGACACCGTGGTCTTCATGCCGCTTTGAGTCATGCTGTCAGCCACGATGCCCTGGAAGATAAGGCCGAAACCAACGGGAAACGTGATGTAGGGAGCCTTCAGGCCGAAGCTGAGCGAACAGGCAACCGCTCGGCGGTCGAGCTGCATCTTATTCATCAGATAGAGCAGCGGGGGAATCAACAGCGGAATGAAAGCGATGTGCACCGGCACGACGTTCTGCGACAGGCAGGCGATGGCGGCCAGAACCAGGCAGAAAATCGCCGGACGAGACCCCAGATGCTTGGAAATCCAGGAGACCAACACCTGCATTAAGCCCGTGTGCGCAATGGCAACGGCGAAGGTACCCAACAGGATGTAGGAAAGCGCGGTGGTGGCGTTGGCGGAAAAACCATCAGCCAAGAGTGTCATCGTTTTGCTGATGTCAATACCGCCCGTCAAGCCGGCGGTGATGGCAGCAAGGATAAGCGCGACAAGTACGTTGACCTTAAGCAGGCACAGCACGCAAAGTACCAACACCGACAAAATGATGGGGTTGAAAAGCAAGTCCATCCGGAAGCCTCGTTTGGTTTGTGTGAGGGGAAACTATGGCGGAGAAAAGCGGTCTAAAGCCGCATTGTTTTGAATTGTTTCAGGGGATACTACCGCATTTGCTGGAGCTGGGAAAGAGATTTAGCACGGACTAATGCCTTTTGCTTAGAGGCCTGTGTCTGGAGTGGAAGTAACTTTTGGGTAGTGGCTACACCGCTGTTTGTCGAGATCTGCAAGCTCCAGTCACAGACCAGATCGAGCATTTTCAGATGTGACGGCGCACGACGCTCAGGGACAAGGTAAAGACAATAAAAAAACCGCGAACCCTTGATTTCCGGGCTTTCGCGGCAATTTCAGTATTCAACAGTCTCAGCTGTTTCAGTGCTTTGGCGTCCCCATGGGGATTCGAACCCCAGTTCTAACCGTGAGAGGGTCATGTCCTAGGCCTCTAGACGATGGGGACGAGAGGCTTTCAATTGAGAGGCACCATTGTACGACCTGGCAGAAAAATTTCAAGTCTCTCGGAGGCAAAAGGTCGACCAGACATTACCTTCTGCTCGACCTTTTCTGGAACTGTGTTAATGCTTTTCTCGGAAGCTGCCCGCTACCAGATTGAATTCAAAAAAGCGGCATTCCAGCGGTCCATTGAAAAGCGGCGTTTTCTTGCTTTCCTTCAGACGCATCTGACGTGGAAGATTGCGATCGCTTGTTAGGAACCGAGCCGTCCAACCTGAGAAATTGTGTTTCAGGTTATCGGCTACATCCTTCATCATGGATGCAACGGTGGCGCTCTTCGGATTGGACTGTTCACCGTAGGGAGGATTGGCCACAATGAGCCCGGCAGGGGCGATCGGCGTTACTTGACGGGCATCGCACTGCTTAAATGTCAAGCGTCCGTCGTCAATCAATGCACCGAGCCCTGCACGACGAGCATTTTGTTCAGCTTTGCCGACTACGATCGTACTGATGTCGCTTGCAGCAATCTGCACCTTCGTGTGCATATTGACTCGCGCTTTGGCTTCCTCGATCTCTTCCTGCCAGATATCTTGTTCAAATCCGGAGAAGTTCTCAAACAGGAAACGGCGCTTAAGCCCAGGAGCCACACCACAAGCCGCAAGGGCAGCTTCAATGGCAATCGTCCCGGAACCGCAGAATGGATCTACAAGGGGCGTTTCAGCGTTCCAACCGGCAAGCATCAAAAGGCCCGAAGCCAAGTTTTCTTTCAGCGGAGCTTCACCCTTGTCTGTGCGCCAGCCGCGCTTGAAAAGCGCTTCCCCGCACAAATCCAGATAAAACGTGCAGTGCGTTGCGTCAGCAAAGGCAAAGACACGAATGTCTGGATGAGCCGTATCCACGCTCGGACGACGATCCATGAAGTGCATGAAACGATCGCAAATGCCGTCTTTAATGCGCAAGAGCGTGAAGTCGAGACTTCTCAACGGAGAACGACGGGCGTTGATATCGACACGAATCGTAGAATCCGGCCCGAACCAGTTTTCCCACTTTGTACGACAGGCAAAGTTGTAAATGTCTTCTTCATCCTGATAGTCGGAAACACCCACGCGCATCAGGATGCGACTTGCCGTACGGCAATAGAGACAGGCACGCTGAGCCATGAGCATGGAGCCGCCAAAGGTCACAGCGCCACGTTGAACGCGTAGATTGGTTATGCCGATGGCTTCCAATTCCTGAGCGCAAAGCTCCTCAAGCCCCAGAGGCACAACAACATAGAAATGAGTGGGATTTTTCATTGAATTTCGAAGGTCTGCCGCTTGTGCAGGACGGGTCGTTATCAGTTTTTTGCCGACAACCAAACGGATGAGAATAGCAACGGGGAGAATTGTAAGGAAGATCGGTCTCCGATTGCCAAAATAGTGTGCAGTTTGTTGGTAATGGCATTCGAAAATCTTCTACTCTGACTTGAAGTCTTATCCGCGAATTCCCAAATTTTCCTCGGTGTTTCGGTACAGGGCAATTTCGGTACCCGGATTAGCGGCTCAGTTTGTAGCTTGCGTATGATTCTTGTCAATATCCGATTTTTTGTCATTTTTTTCATGCGTGGCATTTGGGCGAAGTTCTTTATCGTTTTATGCGTCGTTTGCGGCCTCGGTGTGGCATCCTCAGGTTATGCTGCAGACGAGCGGCCTGTTGTGCGCATCGGTTTGGTGGATACCTTTTCGCCGGAGTTCTACATCAATACATATGCCGCGACGATTCAATACCTGAAACGGCAACTTCCTCAGTATCGCTTTGAGTCTGTCGAGTTTACGAATGTGGATTCTTTTACTCGGGCGGAGGCGCTGACGTTGGACTTTTTGGTCAGCAGTGCCGGAACCTTTGGAATTCGAGCTCAGGAGTTTGGTGCGGAGCACATCGTGATTCGCAAACGCTCGGATGTGAAGAATGCCTCGAGCAGCGTAGCGGCTGTGTTTGTTGCACGAGCTGACAACAAGAGCATCAATACGTTGCAGGATATGCGTCACAAACGGGTGACAGCCACCAATCCCTCCAGTTTCGATGGCTGGTTGATTGCTCAGGACGAACTCTCGCAAGCCGGTTTTTCGCCAGACCAATTCTTTTCCAACATTCAATTTACGGAGTACAACTACCCGGATGTCATTAGCCGTGTACTTATCGGACAGGCTGATGTCGGGGTTTTGACGCGCTGTCAGCTGGAGCGCTACGAACAACAGGGTCTGGTGCCGACCGGGGCCGTCAAAGTAATCAACGGTAAAGACGAGGCGGGTGAGCCGTGTCGTCGATCGTCTGATTTATATCCGGCAGAAGTCATTGCCGTATTTCCGCATACGGATCCAGAACTCGCCAAAGCTGTGACGATCGCGCTTTTGCAAATGCCCGAGCATGATGCGGGCGAAGTGAAGTGGGAGTGGGTGACGGTCAACGATATGGTCAACATTTCGGGACTCATGGAGCGTCTGTCATTGGGCAGTTTCGCTTATCAGAGGGAATTCACAATAGAAGCGCTGACACGTCGCTATTCCCGAGAGATTATTTTGATCGCCGCCTTGATCGCTGCAACTCTGTTTCACATCCTGCGCGTTGATCGACTTGTCATGCAGCGTACGCGCGAGTTGGTTCAAACGGTCAGAGAAAAAGAAGCTTTGCTCGAACGCATGAAGCGTACGCAACAGTATTTGCAGTTGCTTGAGCGAAACACGATCGTGAGTCAGCTTTCAAGCTTGTTCGCTCATGAAATGAAACAGCCGGTGACCAACATTATTAATTACGCCACAGGTCTGGAAATGCTTCGAAAATCCGGGCGTGATGCCAACACGACAGCCGTTGATCAGGCATTAATGGCAATCAATGACCAGGCTCATCGCATGGCGCAGATTGTGGATCGTGTGCGAGCCTATGCAAAACACGAGCCACAAGCCAAGTCCGAATGCTTCCTTTCGGATATCGTGAGAACAATGCTGGACAATTTTCGTATGGCTCAAAAATCCGTGAGTTCCATTATGGTGGATGTTCCGGACACAATCCGAATATCGGCCGAGCCTGTCGCATTGGAACTGCTGCTTTTGAATCTCGTACGCAATGCCGAAAGAGCAGCCGCAGCTGGTCCGTCGCCCCGGGTCTACATCGTTGCTAAAGCTGAAGCTCATTTGGTTCGGGTGACAGTGTCAGACAATGGTCCTCGCGTGCCGGATGATTTATTCGCGCAACTTGATCGGATTGGTGGTGTCCAAAGTTCGCAGGGACTTGGCATGGGATTGGCCATTGCCAAAGGCATCGCTGAAAACCATAACGGACATTTGGAATTTTCCCGATCCAAGGACGGTGGTCTGGCTGTGGCGCTGGTAATGACAACAGTAACCAAAGAGGAGAACTCTCGTGGTGAGAAACCTTGTACCTGATCTCATTCGCATCGTGGACGATGACCCTTCGGTGTGCGCCTCGCTCACGTTCATTCTCCAGATAGCCGGGTTTGATGTGGTGTCATACAACAGCGCCGACCAGTTTCTTGAGCAGGCGACAGATCTGCGTCCAGGATGCGTCTTGTTGGATGTCAAAATGCCCGGCAAGAGCGGACTGGAACTCTTCTGTGACATTCGTCGTCGGGGAATGCTCCTGCCCGTTATCTTTTTGAGTGGACACGGGGACATTGAGATGGCTGTTCAAGCCCTTCACGACGGAGCATTTGATTTCCTGGTAAAACCAGCGGAACCCGAGCGTTTGATCGAAAAGGTGCAAAAAGCGGTCGAGTACGGCAAAAAAATCAGAAGTCAGGCGCAGGAACAGGAGGAAATCAAAACCTTGATGGCACGTCTGACACCAAGTGAACTGGAAGTGGCGCAATTGATGGCAAAAGGATTACCGGTCAAAGCCATAGCGCAGTTGCTGAAGGTGAGCGAGCAGGCGATTAAAGCACATCGTTCCTCGATCTACCACAAGCTTGATGTCATCAATCCGGTGGAAGTGGCCGGTGTTGTCAATGATTGGCTAAGGAGTAGAAAAGTATGACATCTCGTCGCAAACTTCTGCAGAGCTTGGCGTTGACGGCTATAACGCCGGCTTTGACCGAAGCGGCGGTGCCGGAAATCTGGACGCAGACCTTTGATGTCATCGTTGTAGGCGGCGGAGGAGCCGGACTTGCCGCAGCCGTTGCTGCCGCACAGAACAAGGCATCTGTTTGTTTGATTGAGAAATTGCCGCTTTTGGGCGGAGATACGCTTCGTAGCACCGGCTATTTCTCTTGCGTGGAGCCTCGACGCCAGAAACTCTGCGGTATCCAGGACTCCCTGGATTTGCATTATCGACAAACGATGGAAGCGGGCGGCAATCAAGGCAATCCGCGATTGGTCCGAAAAATGGTCGAAGAAGCCCCCAAGACGGTTGCTTGGCTTGAAGCTTGCGGGGTTTTGTTTCACGACACTGTTTATGAAATTTACGGGTCGGATTACAGGCGCTGTCTGAAGCCTTTGTTGCCGCGCGGCTCAGCCTACGTTCGAGCTTTAAGTCAGCGGGCAATGGCCCTTGGCGCCAAAATTATGCTCGAAACGAAGCTTGTTGATCTTCACATGGATAAGGGCGGACGCGTCGTCGGTGTTTCGGCTTCGACAAGCTCGGGCAGGGTTGTTTCGTTTCAAGCCCGCAAAGGCGTCGTTTTAGCCTGTGGTGGTTTTGGTGCAAACGCGGAAATGGTTGCTCAATACGCTCCGCAATTAGCCGGCCTTCCTACGGATAATTCGCCGGGCTCGAGAGGGGATGCTCTGATATTGGCGCAAAAGTACGACATTGCACTCGAAGGATTGCCTTACGTTGAATGTGTTGCGGGCAATCCGCCAGGTCGCAAGACGCACGCTAGACTTTTTCTGCCGGCCGATTTCATACTTATCAACGACAACGGGAAACGTTTTGTCGAAGAAGACGCTTTGCGTTCTTCCTTAACGCAGGCGATCCTGCAACAACCGAATCGGCGTTGCTTTACTGTCTTCGATAAAAAAGGCGTCGCACACCTTGATCCGATTTCACAAAAGGGGCTCTATCAAGCGTTGGTGGCTGATGAAGCCTATAGTGCAGAGACACTTGAAGAGCTTGCGAATCTGATGCGTGTGCCGGCAAATCTTTTTAAGGCGGAAGTTGAGGACTACAACCGCGAGGCGCTTCAAGAGAATCGAGGCATTGAAAAAACGCCTCGTCGCATCAACAAATGCTCTCGTGTGGGGTGTACGCCGTTGACGGAAGCACCGTACTGGGCCTATGAGGTTGGCTTGACGGTACATTACACGCCGGGCGGTCTCGTGATTGATGAAAATGCCCAGGTGCTCAAAACAGACGGTGGCATAGTGCCGGGACTATGGGCTGCCGGAGAAGTGACAGGCAGCGTTCACGGTGTCAACCGTCTGGGAGGAAACGGCTTGGCAGATGCTTTGACGTTCGGACGTCTTGTTGGGACTGCTATATCCCAAATAGCATAAATGAACTATTTTCTACTTTTTGATCAAGAAAAGCAATAGACGCTCGTTTATGTTTTTCGCTTTCCTTGTTTCCTAAGATGCAGACATCTACAAGTGCATGGAAGACGTGTTGGTTTCCTGCACTTTTGCAACAACAAGAGGAGAGAAGGAATCATGACCGAAGTGCTCAATTCCCGTCGCACGTTTCTGAAAACGGCTGCATTGGGTGGTGCCGCGATGATCGGTGCCGGCGCAGCCGCATCGGCTCAGGCTGCACCCAAGAAGATTGCGGAATCAACATACGATTTCGTGATCGTTGGCGCCGGTTGCGGCGGTTTGGTTTGCGCCATTCGTGCAGCTCAAAACGGCCTGAAGCCGATTTTGATTGAAAAGATGGGCTCACCTGCTGGTAACACCGTGTATGCCGCAGGCTTTATGTTGGGTGTGCATACCAAAGCTCAGCAAGCCAAGAACGCGAATGCAAGCGACTCAAGCGAAAAGTTCTACGAAGACATGATGAAGGTCTCGCAGGGTAAGGGTGATAAGGCTTTGACCCGCTACGTGGCCGAGCATGCCGACGACATGATGAACTGGATGATGGATTATGTAGGCGTGAAGTTTGCTGCCGGCATGAAGCTTGTGTTCCCGATGCTGGAACGCGCTCATCTGCCTCTGGGTGAGGCCAAGCCGGGTGGCAAGCAGCTTGCCAATGTGCTGATGGCCAAGGCTCGTAAGTTGGGCGTCAAGATGCAGTTCAACACCAAGGTTGTTGAATTGTTGACCGATGAAAATACAGGCGCTGTGACGGGTGTTCGTGCTCGCTCCAAGAAGGGAACGGAAATCATCAACGGCAAGCTCGGTGTGGTACTTGCCACCGGCGGTTATTCCGCCAACCAGGGTTTGGTGACGCAATATTGCGGCAGTGCTGCTGCCGGGATGCCGATTCGTGGTTCCCGCATCATTGCGGGTGAAAACATTGTTCTCACCCAGAAGGTGTTTGCGAAGTTCGTCAACGTTGATCAGTACCACTGCGGTCCGATTCACGGCCCGACCGGCGCCAACCCGCTTAACATCGTCAACAACGGTGTTTGCGTGAGCGCCGACAAGACCGAACGCTTCACGGATGAAGGCAAGACCTATGTTCAGATGAGCCGCGATACGGCTGCCATGACGAAGGGCAACTGGGCCTTCATGATCGTCGACCAGGACACGCACGACATGAAGAAGCTTGCCAACGACTGGGAAAGCTACGCCCGCAACAAGGCTCCGGTTTTCCAGGCCGATACGATCGAAGAACTTGCCAAGAAGGCCGGTCTTGATCCCAAGAAGCTCGTTGCTGTCATCGACGAATACAACAAGGCTTGCAAGAACAACACGCGTGACAAGCTCACGCCGCCCAACAGCCTGCCCGAAGCACGTCCGGTTATCAAGGCTCCGTTCTACGCCGTTCCCTTCCAGGGTGGCATGACGGCCACCTTCGGCGGCCCGCTCATCAACACGCGCGGTCAGGTGCTCGATACGGAAAACAATGTCATCCGCGGTCTGTTCGCCATCGGTAATGCCGCCGGCGGCCTGTTCTACGACGACTACGTGGGCGGTGCTCAGCTCACCAGCGCAGCCGTCTTCGGTATCGCTGTCGCCGACTTCGTGAAGGCCAGAATGGCTTAATTGAGTTCGGTCGCGGAACCGAAACTTTCCTGGTTCCGCTGATTTGAGAATGTCCCCGCTGCTTGCTGATCACGGCATCAGCGGGGAACTTTTTTGACTGTTTTCAATCCACGACGACCATGAAGCAGCAATCATTTCTCTCTGTTTGTGCAGCCGCGTTCTGTGCTGCGTTTCTGGCTGCCGGCAATGCCTCGGCTGCCGATACCATGCCGCTCAAGGGTGCGCATAAGGCTATGAATCTTCCCTGTGAAGCCTGTCACGGCAACATCAAGCCGCGAGAAGTTCCGGAAGAATCGGCCTGCATGACTTGTCACCAGAGCCGAGATGCCGTTAAAGCAAAAACGGCAAAGTTAAAGCCCAATCCGCACTACGGCCATGATGAAACGGTTGAGTGCACGGCTTGTCATAAGGAACATCAGGAAAGCGTCTTGATCTGCGATGAATGCCATCAGTGGGGGTACAAGACGCCCTAATAAGTGGTTTTCTGTTCAGGGCTTCGACTTCTTTGTTTCTCCTTTGCTTGAAGCCCTGAACTTCCTTTTCCGTTTGTGTTTCGGCACTAAGCGCGGATTAGTGTCGCCCCTCGCCGTTGCCGATCACCACATACTTCAAGCTCGTCAAACCTTCAAGCCCCACCGGTCCACGGGCATGCAATTTTCCCGTGCTGATGCCGATCTCTGCTCCGAGCCCATATTCAAAGCCATCGGCAAAACGCGTCGAGCAGTTCACCATGACGCTGCCGGAATCCACTTCACGCAGGAAGCGTTGAGACGCTTGCAGATTGTTCGTGATGATGGCGTCCGTATGTTTGGACGAGTGTTCTTCAATGAAAGCGATGGCTTCATCCAAGCTTTCCACAACCGCAATCGAAATGATCGGCGCGTTGTATTCCGTATCCCAGTCCGAAGGCTCCGCATCAACGCAGGACAGTCCGGCAGATTCCAACACGGCCTTGGACTTGGTGTCACAACGCATCTCCACGTTTTTCTCGGCAAAGATTTTTCCAATGCGGGGAAGGAACGCTTTTGCAATGGCTTCGTGCACCAGAAGCGTTTCCGTGGCGTTGCAAGGCGAATAGCGTTGTGTCTTAGCGTTGTCGGTGACGGAAACAGCCATGTCGATGTCGGCATCCTTGTCGACGTAGGTATGGCATATGCCGTCGAGGTGGTGAATCATCGGCACGGTAGCTTCTGCCGCAAGACGTGCAATCAGTCCTTTGCCGCCGCGCGGGATGATTACGTCAATGTATTTGTTGGCCCGAATCATTTCGCCCACAAAATCGCGATCAGTAGTGGGAGCGATCTGCACGGCTTCAGTCGGTAAACCAGTTTCAGTCAGAGCTTGTTGCACCAGCTCACCCAGAATGCGATTTGTTTCAAACGCTTCCGAGCCGCCGCGCAGAATGCAGGCGTTGCCGGATTTGACGGCAAGACAGGCCGCGTCCACCGTCACGTTGGGTCGAGATTCGTAAATGATGCCGAGAACGCCCAGCGGCACACGCATTCGTCCGACTTGAATGCCCGAGGGACGGCGGCGCATTTCGGAAATTTCGCCCACAGGATCGGGAAGAGCGGCTGTTTGTCGGGCACCTTCGGCCATTAGCTGAAGGACTTTTTCCGTTACGCGCAGACGATCGACGAAAGATTCTTTCAAACCGTTTTCAAGAGCTTTGGCAAGATCCCGCTTATTGGCTTCAAAAATCTCCGGTCCTTTGGCTTCAAGAAGATCTGCCAGGCACAGCAAGGCCTTGTTTTTCTCGGCGGTGGAGGCTGCAGCCATACGGCGCGAAGCGGCACGGGCCTTTTGCCCGGCTTCAAGCATCAATTGTGAAACGGAAATCGTCATGTCAAAACCCAAGAATGAACGCGAAATGTGTTCTTGGATTGTAGCGAGTCAGGACTTGAGGAAGGCGGGAGTAATCAACGAATGTACGGTGGGCAGAAAGCGGTCAGGAAGCAACAAAGGCGGCAAGAGCTGCAATCTCAATCCAAGGATCGGTGTCTCGGTTCGGAACCGTCAGTCCCTTGCTGATTTTGTCGATGTCGGCGCACAGCAACAAGGCGCTTGAGAGCTTGCGGGTGTTCAAACGTCCCGCTGCACGCGTGATGCGAGCGGAGCGATCGCCCCAGACGCCTGCCTGACGAAGTGCGGAATTGCGATCCGAGCCGTTGTCAATTGCGGCACGGAACTTAAGTGTCATGCGAAGCTCTTCAGTGATCATCCACATGAAAGAAGGGATGGACTCACCGGCGGCGTTGAGATTTTCAACGATGCGAAGCGATTTGGGGGCATCTCCCGCAAACATCGCTTCCAGCAGATTTTCCACATCAAATCGCGCCACATCTCGTACGGAATCCGTGACGGCTTCTTCGGAAATAACCGAACCTTCAGGGAAGAGATAGGCAAGCTTCAGAACTTCCTGTGCGGCAGCCAGAAGATTGCCTTCGCAGCGATCCGACAAGATTTTTAAAGCACCGGGCTCCGCCTTGAGGTTATTCTTGGCCAGGCGCGCCGCAAACCAGGAGGGGAGCTCCCGGGCCGAGACGCTGTTGCACTCAACAACTTCGGCGTTGGCGGTAAGCGACTTGTACCAGGCCGCTTTTTTTAGGCTCCAGTCGTACGGAATGGTGACGATGAGAGTGACGCCGTCCAACGGCATCGCGGCGATGTCGGTGAGCGCCTGCGTTCCCTTGACGCCGGGACGAGGACTCGCCAAGCGCAGTTCGACGATCTTTTTGTCGCCGAAAAGGCTCATCGCCGTACAACTTTCGGGAAGTTTGGACCAATCCCAGAGGGCGGAGGCATTGAGCACTTCGCGTTCTGTGGCGCCTTCTTCACGAGCCTTGGTGCGCAGAAGATCGGCCGCTTCCAGCATCAGAAGCGGCTCTTCGCCCGTGATCACCCACAGAGGTGCCAGAGGGGTTCGCGCGAGATAAGACTCCAAGTCGGAAAAGCGCATCGGAATCGGTAGTTCGTTAGAAAAAAGTTAGCGAGTGGTGAGGTCTTCGGGCTGCTTGGGCGGCTGTGCCTTTTCGATGCGGCGCACCATCTGCACAACGATGTCCGAGAGCATCTCGTTGATCACCAGCGCTTCCTCAGTGTCGCGCGTAAGGTAGTCCTCCTCGTTGTAGGAGATTTCACGCACGGCCGGGATTACGGTGTCGGGCAGGTACAGTGCGCCGTCGGGAGCGGCCAGACGGAAACTCACTTCGAGTTTCAATTCGTACTCGCGCGCGTTACCGTACGCGTTGTAGGCCACTACGTTGCGGGAACGGCGTTCACCGAGAATGTAGAGAATGGCCTGTGCTTCCGAAGGCGAATTCACCAGTCGGACGTCGGAACCCGCCTTGAGCTGGCGCGAAAGCTGAGAGCCCAGCGGGGTGTTGAGGTTATAGTTGATGTAAAGCGTCTCAAACGGAAGCGTGAAGCGGCCGCGCAGACGAAAGCCGCAGCCCGTCATGGCGAGCGCTGCGGCAGCGATCAACGTACGGCGACTGGTGGTTCGAAACATAGAAGTACCGGAAATGTAGGAAAAACCGAAGGCGGGCTTTGATGGCGATGCCCGCCTGCAAGCAGAGCCCAATTATAAGGAGCCTCCCGTTGCTCCGAGTCAAAAATCAGGCCGAGCCTTTGCTCGTGGTCGAGATGTCGGCTGCCGTTTGTTTAACCGGATGACCGCTGAAGATCGCGTCAATGTCTTTGGCGTCGAACAGATAGAGCGACCCGCAGAATTCACAGCGCACCTTGAGCGTACCCTGTTCGGCGATGATTTCGCGCGCTTCCTTTTCGCCGAACGAGCGGATCATTTGCGTGATGTTTTCTCGCGAGCAACGGCAGGAGAAGGTGGGCGTGAGCTCATCGAGCACGTTGGGATTGAGTTCCCAGAAAAGACGTCGGCACAATTCCATCGGTTCGATTTCGAGAAGTTCCGAGGGCGTGACGGTCTGCGCGAAAGTCTGCACTTCACGGAAGCCTTCTTCCACGGTATCTTCGGTCGTGCCTTCGGCCGCTTTGCCTCCGTGTGCGGGCAGGCGCTGCATGATGAGACCGCCCGCAGCATTTTCGTCGGCCGACAGCCACATACGCGTGGGCAGTTGCTCGGACATCGTCATAAAGCCTTCGAGTGTTTCTGCGACGGTGTTGCCTGTCATAGGCACCACGCCCTGGTACGGATCTTCGTTGGGGCGGCGATCGGCAAGGTCGAGAATCGCTGCACAGCGGCCTTGGCCGTTGGCGTTGACCATGTCTTTGAAGGTGGCGTTGGGGGCCACTTCCATGCCGGCGCGCATCTGCACGGTGGCGCGGATTTTTAGGCCGGAACGCACTTCAACGAGAGCAAGCTTTACGGGGCCGTCGCCCACAATCTGCAGCACCAGTGCGCCTTCAAATTTCAGACCCGAAGCCATCAGGGCTGCGGCAGCGGCTAGTTCGCCAAGCATGCGCAACACGGGAGCAGGTGCTTCTAGCGAAGCTTTCATCTGCTGCCAGCTGTCCGTCAGGCGAATGCTTTGCACATGGCAATTCTGATTGGGGAAAAGGAGCTTAACGAGAGAATCAGCCATAAATTTCCAAGGATTCGTTGTTGAGCGATGATGCGCAACAGCGGTGTAAAAAACGATTTGGGATGACTGTATAGAAAACACAGTCGCGCACCCCATAAATGAGGGCAAAAACGAGAGATTTCAAGCCTTTGGCGGACAAAATCTTCAGTCGATGCGTCGCAGGCCGGATTCAAAGCGCTGAGCTTCTTCGACGTAATGCGCCGTGTTGCGGTGCATCGTGAGGATTTCCTCTTCGGTGAGGTTGCGCACGAAACGGGCGGGAGTGCCCACGACGAGTGTGCCGGGCGCAACGGTTTTGCCTTCGGCGACGAGACTGCCCGCGCCGACAATGGCGTTTTCACCGATGACGGCGCCATTGAGCACAATCGCACCCATGCCGATCAGAGCACCGCTTTTGACGGTGCAGCCATGCAAAACGGCGGCGTGTCCGACGGTGACGTTGTCTCCAACGACGCAGGGAAAACCTTTTTCCGTATGAATGACCGCATTGTCTTGTACGTTGCTGCCGACTCCCACGGTGATGGACTCCAAGTCTCCGCGCAATACGGCCCCCGGCCAGATACTGCTGTCGTCTTTGAGTTCCACACGACCGATCACTTGAGAGGATTCTGCGGTCCAGGCGGAAAAAGATATCCGAGGGACGTGGTTTTCGAAGGAGAATCGAGCCATAATCGTACGACTGCTAAAAGTCAGAAAGTTGCTTGGGTTTGGGATTGTACCGACACCTGAGAACGTTCGATGCGGCAACACATTTTGCAAACATAACGAAGCAAGAAGGAGTCTCGGTGGGAACGCTCGATTTGCACATGCACTCAACAGCCAGCGACGGCAGCTTGGCGCCGGACGCACTGGTACGGTTTGCGCGCGAGTGCGGCGTTCGCACGATGGCTCTGACCGATCACGACACGGTGGCCGGTGTTGATCTTGCGCAGCGTACCGCGCAGCTTGAGGGCCTTACTTTTGTCACCGGCATTGAAATCTCGACGATTTACGCCGGCAAAAACATTCATGTTGTGGGGCTTGGCATCAATCCGCACGACGAAGAGTTGCTCGCTGTCACAACGACGATGTGTTCTGAGCGAGATCGCCGTGCCGTTTTGATGGCAGAACGCTTTGCAGAACTCGGTATTGAGGGGATGTTCGAAGAGGCCATGACTTTTTCGGCCCGCGAAAGCAATCTCTCGCGTCTGCACTTTGCCAAGGCGCTCATGAAGCGCGGCATCGTCAAGAATCAGCAGGAAGCCTTCGACAAATACCTTGGCGAAGGAAAGCTCGCGTATGTGGCCGCTCCTTGGGGATCGGTGGCCGACGCCGTCGAGCTCATCCACAAGGCGCGCGGTATTGCCGTGTTGGCTCACCCCGGCCGTTACAACTTCTCTGCCGACTGGCAGCTTGATGCTTTGGTCGAAGGCTTTGCCGAATGCGGTGGTGATGGCATTGAGGTTGTGAGCGGCTCGCAAAGTCCGTCGTTTACCGAGAAGGCGCTTCAGTTTGCCCGTTTTTACGGATTGGCCATCAGTACCGGCAGTGATTTTCACAGTGAAGCGGGGACTCGGCCGGTTCCCGGAGCGCAGGGCGAACTGCCTTCGGGACTGCCGACCGTGATGAAGGTGCTGGGTTTGGAGTCGGTCTGAGTTGCTCCAAAGTTCTTTGCTTGTCGGATTTTTCTTCTAATCTTCTACGCAAAATAGAAGAATATAGAAGAAAAGCGGAAGGCAACCGTTCTCGATCGCCTTCCGTCAGAATAGGCCTAGGAATTTCCTAGGCATTTGCTTCCGAAGTTATTACGCCAAGTGCCTCAAGCAGCGCCTGCAAGGCTTCATCCGTCGTTGACCACGCCGTGCAGAAGCGTGCGATTGTACGGCCGTCGCTGTGTTTGCCGCAGTCTTCCCAGATGAATTTCCCTTTGAGATGCTCAATTGCTGCATCGGTCAGCAGCACGAACTGCTGATTGGTGGGCGAGTCGATATAAAGCTCGATGCCCGCATGAACGAAGGCAGACTTAAGCATCATGGCCTGCTCAATAGCTCGCTTGCCGATCTTCCCGTAAAGATCATCGGTAAAGAAAGTCGAGAAACTCAATCCCGCAAGACGACCTTTGGACAGAAGCGCTCCGCGCTGGCGCTGTGCCGAGAGGAAGTCGCGCGCAAGCTTCTGATCAGTGATGACCAAGGCTTCGCAGCCCAGCGCACCGCACTTGGTGCCGCCGATGCAGAAGGCGTCGGTGAGACGTGCGTAGTCTTCAAGTTTGATGTCGCCGGCAGCAAGCGCATAGGCAAGACGCGCGCCGTCGACATAAAGAAAGAGTCCTTCTTCGCGGCAGATCTTGGAGAGTCCCTTGAGTTCGGCAAGGCTATAAAGCGTACCGAGTTCTGTCGGGTTGGAAATGTAGACGAGCCCGGGTTCCACGTAGAAGATGCGCTCGGCGTTGGTGCGGTAGGAAACAAGCGCCTTCTTGACAGCTTCGACCGTCAGCTTGCCGTCGACAGCGTCAATTTCAAGCACCTTGTGGCCGGTGGCTTCGATGGCTCCCGTTTCGTGTGCGGCAATGTGGCCGCTTGGTGCCGCCAGAACACCCTGCCAGGGCCGCAGAACGGCAGAAATCAGGGAGAGGTTACAAATCGTACCGCCCGCAAAGAAGAATACGCCGGCGTCAGGACACTTGCAGGCTTCGCGGATTTTCGCTTCAGCTTCCTTGCAGAACATGTCTTCGCAGTAGCCGGGCACTTCGGTGAGATTGTGGCGAAGCAAAGCGTCCATGATCTGCGGCGTGCAACCGGCGATGTAGTCGCATTGAAATTGATAGGGAGTAGCCATGATTTGCAGCCTCAATAAGAGAAATTGCTTTTAATTGTCGCGATCTTTCGTCAACTGTTCGAAAATCTACTGACGCATCTCTCGAATGATCTCGTCAGGAGTGTCACGCATTGATGACCGGAACGGATTGATGTCAATGCCGCCGCGTCGGGTAAAGCAGGCGTACACCTCAAGCATTTCCGGCGCAAAGGCTGCGCGCAAGTCGTGAAAGATCTGTTCGACGCACTGCTCGTGGAACCCGCGGTGGCAGCGGTAAGAAACGAGATATTTCAAGAGGCCGGCCTGATCAATCGCCTTACCTGTGTAGGAAATCAGAATGCTTGCCAGATCGGGTTGTCCCGTGACCGGGCAGAGAGAGCGGAAAACGGAGGTCGAAAACGTTTCGGTAGCTGTCTCCGAGAGATTTTCATCAAACTTCAGATAGGCCGGCTCGGTTTCGTACGCGTTCACGATATCGCCTTCGGACAGCGTCAGGGTGTCAAGATTGATGCCCGGCATCGCACGCACGGCACCGGGATAGGCGGTTACATCGTAAAGACGCACTTCGACTTGTTCCCCCAGACGGGACGACAGGTCTTCGGCCATGCGGTGAGCCACTTCATCTTTGCCGCTCATCTTGGTCATGGCAAAGGAGCCCGCGTAGAGCTTCAAAGACTTCGACTCCACAATGGAATGCGTGCTGGCCGGTACCAGAAGTTCACCCACGGCCGTCTGCGGGATGCCCTGTTCATTGAGCCAAGAGAGTTCATAGAGGCGCCAGATGTCCGTGCCGCGGAAATCATGGTCTCCGATGGCATCGCGCCCGAGTGCGCGCGGAATCGGTTGAAGCAAGTCCGGGTTGTAGCGATCGCTGTAAACAGTGTCCTTACCAAGCAGCGTGTTCTTGGGTTCGGGCATCAAAACCGACATGGAAGTCCTCTAAAAAAATTAATCAGTGAAAAGCTTCAATGAGCCGAAAAGCTTGTGCAGACGCTCTTCGTCAAACGGAAGGTATTCGGCAATCGTTAAGCCTGCAATTTCTGAGTTAGCGGCAACAAGATGCAGGATTGAAGCAAGTTGTTCCATTGTCATGCGTCCGCCTCCTGAACCGTCTCCGACAAGATTCGGATTAGCGAAATAGGTGGAGTGGAAGCAGTGAGGATCAAGTACGTCGATATCCAGATGCACGAGGACATGATCGAACTTTTGCACAAACGCTCTGATGTCGTCGTCAGAAACGAAGTCTTCCGTCTGCACTTTGTAGTCAACGCCCAAATCATTCAGGAACTTGGCTTGATAGTCATGTAACCCCTGAAGGCCGACGTAGAGCAGTTCATCGGGCTTGAACGTCGGATTCTTCATGAGCCCCGCCATTGACGGTTCGCCTGCGCCGAGCAAAGCTCCCAACACCATAGCATGCGCGTTCGGATAGCCGTCTTTAGGCATGGAAACGTCCGGATGGGCGTCAAGCCACAAAATTCCGGTATTTGGGTACAGACCGTGCAGGTAATCGAACGGAGCCTGTGAAACCAGGCAGTTGCCGCCGATCGTGATGATCCGCTGCGGGGCTTCTTTTTCAATGGTGGCTTGTGCGGCTCGAATGCCGGCGAGCACTTCGTCTTTTCCGGCGATGCCGTCTTGAACCTCGCGCTGACGGCCGTCCGGAGCCGGAATGTCGACTTTGACAAGCGGCTGGTTTGGGTTGACCGGAAGAATGTGCTGCAGCAGGTTGGCGCCGAAGTGGTACGTCTCAAGTCCGCCGCTTATCCAATCCGGATAAAGCAGACGAATGGTTTTCATAGGTTTAGAAGAGTAAAAAAAATCAGTCGAATAGTCAGTCGGATTATAGGCAGGAGCGGATTCGTTCAACGGATGCTCTTTGTCATGGATGCGTCATAAAACCGACAAAGAGTCGACACAGAACAGTCACGGCTTCGATACAAGCACCTCTCAAAATGGCGTCTGCCCAGAATTCAATTTCAAGACGCTAAGAAATGCTCACCCTCAAACACATCAACAAGAGCTACGGAAATCGAACCATCCTTTCGGACATTTCGCTCTCCATTCGCAAAGGGGAAATTGTCTCCATCCTCGGTCCGTCGGGTTGCGGCAAAACGACACTTCTCAATCTGATTCTTGGTCTGACACAAGCCACATCGGGAAAAATCATGTTCGACGGCGAGGACCTCACAAATGTGCCGATGCAAAAGCGCGGTTTCAACATTGTGTTCCAAGACTTCGCACTTTTCCCGAACTTGAACGCCTACGACAACATCATCTACGGTCTTCGCAACAATCCCTCCGCTTCGACGGCCGAAGAGGTGAATGAACTTATTGATCTGCTGGGATTAAGAAAGCACCTGAACCAGCGCATCGACGAACTTTCCGGCGGCCAGAAGCAGCGTGTGGCCATTGCCCGTACGTTGGTTCTCAAGCCTCGCATTCTGCTGCTCGACGAACCGCTTTCGGCTTTGGACGGTCTTATCAAGGAGTCCATCAAAGAGCGCATTCGCATGATCGCTCGTCAGTTTGAGCTCACGACGCTCATCGTGACACACGATCCGGAAGAAGCACTCACGCTTTCGGATCGCGTACTCATTATCAACAACGGTCAGATTGCCCAATTTGCTGATCCGATGACGATCATCAACAAGCCTGCTGACGATTTCGTCAATGACTTCATCATTTCTCAGCTGATGGTTAAGCGCACCAACATCCTGAAGCTTTTCAGCGGCCCCAACCCTAAAAACGCCTCAACGCTAAAGACCGAATCTGGCGCTCTGGCTTAAGTTGCGGGATGACTGTCATGATTACTCTTACAGATAAACTCCTCGGGCGCGAGCGCCGCGAACTCAAAATCGTGTTCGCTTTGGTGGTGCTCACGCTCTCGGCTGTGCTGCTCTATCCGCTCGGCTGCGTTTTGTTTCAGTCTATTTTGGACGGCAACGGCAGCCTGACGCTTGCAAACTACACCTCACTTCTTTCGGAACCGCGCTTCTGGAATGCGCTTTCCAACAGCTTTGCCGTGTCGGGCCTGTCGGCCGACATCGCTGCTGTGCTTGCCTTCGGCTGTGCCTACGGTTTGCATTTCACGAGACTCAATCCCTGGGCCAAGAAGGTCTTTCAGATTGTCATTCTTTTGCCGCTCTTCCTGCCGTCAATTACGTACGGCTTTGCGGTGATCTATTCCTTCGGACGTCTGGGGCTGGTGAGCCAAATCTTCGGCGTGTTGCCGTTTTCGATCTACGGCTTCTGGGGCCTTTTGATTGCCGACGTGATCTACACGCTGCCGCCCGCGTTTCTTATTCTTTCCAATGCTTTCCACTACATTGACCGCAACACGATCACGGTGAGCCGTCTGATGGGTGACAGCCCCTGGCGTACCTTCTACATTTCGGCGTTGCGTCCGGTGGTAGGTGCGTTGTGCTCGGCCTTCATTCTCAGCTTTTTCTTGTCTTTCACTGACTTCGGTATTCCGGTATCAATCGCCGGTCAATACGACGTCATTGCCACCGAGCTCTACACCACGATGATGGGTGCCGTGCCCGACTTCGGCCGCGGTGCCGTGATCGCCATGGCGATGCTCGTCCCTTCGATTGCTTCCGTGATGCTTTTGAAGTACGTCGAGCGATTCAACTTCCGATACAACCGCATCAATTATCAGCCGCCTGCCCGCAACCGCGTGCGCGATGCGCTTTTTGCCGGCTACTACGTGATTATCGCCGCCGTACTGCTTTCGGTCTTTGCCGTGATGTTCGTGGTGCCTTTCGTTGAGCAGTGGCCCTATAAGCCTGTTTTTACGCTTGACGTGATCTCCCGCATTCTCTCCGACAGTGTCGTCTGGGAGGTCTACGGCAATTCGGTCGGAGTGGCCCTAGCAAGTGCCGTGACCGGCACGTTGCTGTGTTACGCCGCAGCAATGGTCAATGCACGTTCTCAGCTCAAGGGCTGGTGCCGCACGACGATGGACAGTTTTGCCATGCTCACTAATACCGTGCCCGGCATGGTGCTCGGTATCGGCTTTCTCTTTGCCATGAGCGGCACGATGTTGGCCAACACGTTTGCCATTCTGGTGCTCGTCAACCTGGTGCATTTCTTCACTTCGCCCTATCTGATGGCCACTTCGGCACTGAGCAAGATGAATGCCGGATGGGAGACCACGGGTGCTTTGATGGGTGACAGTTGGCTCAAGACCGTCATGCGCGTCGTGGTGCCCAATTCGGCCGCCACGCTCTGGCAGATGTTCCAGTACATGTTCGTGAGTTCCATGGTGACCATCAGCGCCGTCGTGTTCCTGTCGGGCGCCCGCACCATGCTGATCACCACGAAGATCAAGGAACTCCAGTATTTCGAGAAGTTCGAAGAAATCTTTGTGCTCTCGCTTTTGATTTTCTTTACCAACGTTGCGGTCAAGCTCATTTGCGACGCCCTTGCAGAACGTGCAAGAAAGAACCCGCAGGGCGGTCTGATTCAGTCGATCATGCGCCGCCTGAGCTCGAGCCGTACTCCCACGCTTTCAACTGTTTCCACCGGAGCTTAAAAGAAATGCAACCGATGACCTGTTTCAAACTGACTTTTGCTGCTTGTGTGTGCGCTGCCATGGTCGGCTGCGGCAATGACGGCAGTACCGATGCCGACAAGGGCAAAACCGCTGCGGCTCCCGCCAAGACTGCCGAAGTGGTGATCTACACCAACGCCGATGAAGAAGCTCAGACGGCAATGAAGAATGCCCTTGACAAAAATGGCATGAAGGGTGCCTATCTCATCCAGTCGTTCGGCACGTCCGAATTGGGCGGCAAGCTTGCTGCCGAAGGCAAGAACATCGAAGCCGACGTGGTGACGCTCTCGACCTATTACCTCGACAGCTTCCAGAAAAAGGAAAAGCTCTTTGCCGATCTGCAAAACAAGGCAAAGACAATTCAGCCGTCTCCGTCCTACTGGACGCCGATTCTGGGTAACACGGGTGCGCTTTTCATCAACACCGAAGTTTTAAAGCAAAGCAAGCTCGAAGCTCCGAAGTCCATCGCCGATCTGGCTAAGCCCGAATATGCAGGCCACATCTCCGTGCCGGACATTATGGGCAGTTCCACGTCTTGGTTGATGACCCAGGCCGTCATGTCTGCTCAGGGTGAAGAGGCCGGCGCCAAGACGATCGCCGCGATTGAAAAGAACGCCGGTGCACATCTGGAAAAGTCCGGTTCTGCACCGTTAAAGAAGTTGCGTGCCGGTGAGGCGGCAGTGGGTTTCGGTCTGCGTCACCAAGCTGTAGCCGACAAAGCCCGCGGTCTGCCGATTGACTACATTGATCCGACCGAAGGCAATTTCCAACTGCAGGAAGCCGCTGCCGTTGTTGACAAGGGGGCCAAGACCAATCCCAACGCACAGAAGGCCGTTGAAATTATCGTCAAGTACGGCCGTCCCGAACTCTTGAAGTTCTACCCCGTGGCGCTTTACGAAGGTGAAACGGTTTCTGCTGAAAACAAGCCCGCTCGTCCGAGTTTCTACAAAGAGCCGCTCACTGTTGAATTGCTGCAGAAGCACCAGAAGATGGTCAAGGACGCCGGCAAGTAATTCTTTTGATTTCCAATAAGCCGGCTCTCAAGCGAGAGTCGGCAGTTTTTTTTGATTTGTCATGATTACCGATCCGAATACCTACAAACTTTTGACCCCGGGGCCCCTGACGACATCATTGTCCGTTCGTAAGGAAATGCTTGTCGATCGCTGCACGTGGGACGACGATTACAAAGAAATGACCCAATTCGTGCGTCGTGAACTCCTCACGCTTGCCCACGTTTCCGAACCCGATTACACCACCGTGCTGATGCAGGGTTCGGGTACGTTCGGCGTGGAAAGTGTTCTCAGTTCCGTGGTAGGTAAGAATGACTGCGTGCTCGTGCCCGTCAACGGCGCATATTCGGAACGCATGTGCCAGATTCTGGAGCGCTACGGCATCGCCTTTGTGCGTGAAGACTTCGCTTGGAACGAACGCGTCGACGCTGCCCGTCTGGAGTCGGTGATTGCCGCACATCCCGAAATCACGACGATCAGCATCGTGCACAACGAAACGACTTCGGGCCTCATCAACGATCTGGTGAGCGTCTCAGAAGTCGTGAAGAAACGCAACCTGCGCTTCATCGTGGACGCCATGAGCTCCTTCGGGGCCGTGGATGTGAATGTTGCCGAGCTCGGCATCGATTTTCTGATCTCTTCTGCGAACAAGTGCATCCAGGGTGTCCCTGGCTTTTCCTTCATCATTGCCCGCCGCGAAGCGCTTACGGCTACCGAAGGCAACGCCCGCACGATTTCGCTCGATCTGCACTCTCAGTGGAAGACGATGGAAAAGGACAACGGCAAGTGGCGCTTTACGTCGCCTACGCACGTCGTAGCCGCTTTTGCGCAGGCGCTCAAGGAACTGCAGCAAGAGGGCGGAGTGACGGTTCGCGGCGAACGCTATGCAGCTACAAACCGCAAGCTGCGTGAAGGAATGCGTACTCTAGGCTTTGAACCGTTCGTCAGCGAAGCCTTCCAGGGGCCGATCATCACCACCTTCCTTTATCCGGAAGGTCGCAACCTCGACTTCAAGCACATGCACCATTGGCTCAAGGAGCAGGGTTATGTGATCTATCCGGGCAAGCTCACCGACCGAGACACCTTCCGCATCGGCAACATTGGCGAAACCTACGACGCGGACGCCGACCGCATTCTTGAATTGTTTGCACAGTACACCAAGGAGTTTATGTAATGAACCGCATCAAGGGCGTGATTTTCGATTGGGCGGGTACGACGGTTGACTTCGGTTGCACGAGTCCTGTCTCGGCATTTAAGGAAGCATTTCGCCGAGCCGGCATTGACGTGACGGACGAGGAAGTTCGTGCGCCGATGGGGCTTTTGAAACGTGATCACATCAAGACGATGCTCGCGATGCCTCGTATTGCGCAAGCCTGGCAGGACAAGTACGGTGCCGCGGCAACCGACGCCGATGCCGAAAAGATCTATGCCGACTTTGAACCGGCCCTGATGGCTGTGCTTGATCGACATTGTGATCTGATTCCTGGCATTCTCGAAACGATGGAGTATCTCCGTCAAAACGAGATCCGTGTGGGTTCGACCACCGGCTTTACCCAGGAAATGATGGCTGTGGTGACCGAAGGCGCCCGCAGGGGCGGCTACGCACCCGAAATGGTTCAAACGGCCGACAGCAACAACGGTTTTGGCCGTCCTTGGCCCTATATGATCTTTTCCAATATGCGCGGTCTCGGTTTATCAAACGTGCGTCAGGTTGTGAAGGTGGGCGATACGACCTCCGACATGGCCGAAGCAAAGAACGCTGGGGTGATTGCCGTCGGCGTCTGTGTAGGCAGCTCCATGATCGGTCTGGACGCGCAGAGCTGGGCGGCGTTGCCCGAAGCAGAACGCACCGAACAGATCAAATCGGCACGTCAGCGCTTCTATGCCGCCGGTGCCGATTATGTGATCGAGAGCATCGGTGATTTGCCGGCTCTCATTGAGGATCTCAACGCTCGCAGCGCTGCGTAATTCGCACAAAAGGGTCTTTCGAAAGCCCGTGTGTCGATCTTGGCATACGGGCTTTTTGACGTGTCGGCATCGTTTTGGTTGATCAGACGAATAGGTTATCGTTTTCTTCGATCTTCCCGCGGGCGCGAGCAATGCGCTGCTCCCTGAGTTCGTCGAGTTCTCTTTCGATACGTTCCGCACGACGCCAAAAATAGACCACGTTGCCGAGGATAATGCCGATGAGCAAGGCTGAACCGATGCCGATGACGTAGTGGATGCGCGAGTCTGCAGTTGTGATTCCTTGGGCTGCCGTTGCTTGGTTCGTCGCAATAGCCACCTCGGCTCTGACAGGCAAAGTGATTCCGGTCAGTGAGAAGAACAGCACAAGCTCCGCAGCTGCTTTGCAAAGACAAGAAGATGAAAACCACATGACCGTCAAAATCGTTCGAAGACAATCAGAAGCGTAGTGCGAGAACCGAATCGGCGCGATCGAATGGCGCACTACGAGAAGAAATGGCAAGAATGCGCAAAAAGTCTCTTCCAGAATTTTTTTGAGGTTTCTTGACAGATTAACGTTGGAACAATTGATTAGAAAGCTTTTCGAGCTGCTGGAGTGTTGCCGGTTTAGAAAAACTTAACCGTGATACAAAACTTCGAAACACGGACGTCTTTGCGTTTGATTCAAGTCAAAAGCCGCGCTATCGCTGCCCCTACACTCTTTGCCTGACAACATAAACCACCGCTTTGCTGCTTACTGACACTACGTCAATAGCCGGAAGCATTGCGAATCTAAGGAGAAAGAGATGATCAAACCAATTACGGCAATTGTGCTCAGTGCCTTATTTTTCACTGTCTCAGGACTGGCAACGGCCCAAGACCTGGCTTCTTTTCATGCCGGTATGGGTGGATGCACTGCTTGCCACGGCACGAACGCTGTGACGGCTGCTAACGTTCCGGACGACGAAATTGATCTCAACAACAAATGCATGGCCTGCCACGGAGACTATAAAAAATTAGCTGACAAAACAAAACACTTTGATCCGCACGCAAGTCACTTAAGCGACAGAAGTCCCATTAATTGCACGGCTTGTCATACCGCACACGCAAAACCCAAGCTCGTCTGCAATGACTGTCACACATTTGATTTGAAGATGCCATTTTCCGATGCTCCTGAATCAGCCAAGTGGGATGCAACGATTGATGCCGAGGCTGTTGCAGCCGCCGAAAAGTCTGCTCCGCGCGAAACGGTTGACGTACTGGTGATCGGTGCGGGTTCGGCCGGCTTAAATGCGGCAATTGCGGCAAAGCGCGCCGGAGCCAAGGTGGTTTTGCTTGAGAAACATTCTTTTGCAGGCGGCAATTCAATGCTCGCTGCCGGCGGTTACAACGCTGTCGGGACGCCTCAACAGGCTAAGAAAGGCATTAAGGATACCGTTGATCAGTATGTCAAAGACACCATGAAGGGCGGGCGTGGCAAAAACGATCCGAAGCTTGTACAAATTCTTGCTGAAGGTAGCGCCGACGGCGTCAAATGGTTGGAAGACATGGGTGCTGATCTTTCGGACGTCAAACGTTCCGGAGGAGCCGCCGTCGATCGAACGCACCGTCCCCACGGAGGTATGTCTGTCGGGCCGCATATTGTGGATGTGTTACGCGCCCAAGCCACAAAAGAAGGCGTTGGCGCCCGGGTGAATTCCCGTGCCGTCAAGCTTTTGCTCGACAAAGACTACAAAATTGCCGGAGCCATTGTGCATGGCAAGCACTCCGGTTACTACAAGATTGCAGCGAAGGCGGTGGTTTTGGCAACCGGCGGTTACGGTCAGAATAAGCAGATGATTGCCTTCTATCGTCCGACCTTCAAAGACATGACGAGTTCAAACAATGTAACGAGCACTGGTGACGGCATTACCATGGCACTTAATATCGGTGCTTCCATGACCGATATTGATTGGGTTCAGGCTCATCCGACTGTTGGCCTCGACAGCCGTATTTTGATCAGCGAAACTGTTCGCGGAGTCGGCGCCGTAATGGTCAACATCAACGGTGAGCGTTTCGTGAACGAACTTACAACACGTGACCGCGCAAGCGACGCAATTTTGCATCAGCCTCAAAAGCGAGCTTGGTTGGTTTTTGACAGCAACCTCTATAAGTCTGCAAAGATGGTGCAAGGCTATGATCACCTGGGTATGCTCAAGAAAGCTGATACTCTGGCTGAGCTGGCCAAGATTTGTGACATGGATGCGAAAACTCTCGAAAAGACGGCCAGCGACTACAACAAGTTCCGCAAGGCAGGAAAAGACGAAGCATTCGGTCGTCCCGATATGCCGCTTGGTATTGAAAAGGCTCCCTTCTATGCGGTAGCTGTTGCTCCCGGCATTCATCATACGATGGGTGGGGTGGCGATCACGCCGGAAAGCGAGGTGCTAGACATCCAAAGTCGCCCGATTCCGGGGCTGTATGCGGCAGGAGAAGTGACGGGAGGCGTACACGGCTTTAACCGCCTCGGAGGTAATGCTATTGCCGATACCGTCGTCTTCGGTCGCCGCAGCGGCGAACATGCAGCTGCCTATGCACTCAAAGCAAAATAAGCAAACTTTCTTCTCCTAATCTCGTCTGTTTCTTGGCAGTGGAAATCTGCTGTTGCCAAAAGGCAGACATTTGAGGTTCTGTTGGTTCGACAGGACCTCTTTTTTGCACTAGAGAGTTGACAGCGGAGAAATGTTGCATTCCTTGAAGAAAAGCTCTCGCAATGCAGGCAAATGCTCTTGTTTGTATATCGCGTAGATGCAGCGGCTGCTTTCTTTTTTATGATCCGGATTAACCTCTTTTCTCAACTCAACCAAATCCCCACGGCGAATTTCTTCCGAAACGGACAGCAACGGCATCACAGCCAATCCAAGACCGGTTTGAACCGCTCGTTTGATCGCGCCCATCGTATTCATAGTAAGGATGTTGGAAACGGTAATTCCCTGGGCCAAAAGCCATCGTTTGGCTGCATCGCTTACCGTTGCTTCCTGATCCATGATCCAGGTGGCTAAACAGAAATCTTCCGTTGTCGCTTCGACCGATATGTATGGACTCTTCGGGCTGGCGATCAATACGAAATCGTCACGGAAACACGGGAAAAAGGTTAACGATGGATTCACAGGCGGACGACTGATAAAGCCAATATCCATACGGTTGTCAAGAACTCCGGCTTCTACGATTTCATTGTCTTCGATCAGCAAAGTCGGATCCACAGTCGGATAACGTCGCTTGAATTCAGGGAGCCTTCGGGAGAGGATATAAATGCCGCTGGCGCGGTTGGCTCCGATGATCAGTTTGCCAGCAAGTCCTTTCTCTCTGGCTGCGAAAATTTCCTCAATTTCGCTGACTTTAGTTACGACCAGTGTGGCCAGAGGGAGGAGAGCAGAGGCAGCGTCTGTCGGAAACAAGCCATTGGATTTTCGTTCGAACAGTTCTGTTCCAAGTATTCTCTCGAGTTCTTTGAGCGACTGACTTGCCGCACTTGTTGTCACACAGAGTTTGGCAGCAGCTTTTGACAAGCTTTTCTGATCGTAGATACCAAGAAAGATTTCAAGCTGACGCAGTGTGATGTGCATAACCGGAAATTTTCGAAAAAAAAGACGCATCACCAAATGGCAAGCGTCCTTTTTTCGCAGCGTTTCAGAAATTTGTGTTTGGTGCCCAAGACTGCTCGTAATATTTCTTTTAAATCAGTTGGTTGTCTGATTTTGTGCTACTTTTTGTGTACCGCATTGTGCATTATTTCACCTCCTTTGTCGAATAAAGCTTTGAAAGCTTTGAAAGTGTTGCTGTGTGGTGACAGATTGTTCTTATAAGGCCTTATGCTCTCCGTCTGTCATGAACCAAATGTTCGTTTTTTTCCTTGAAGCGCAAGGCTTTACCTCGTGACAATCCTTTGTCAGTCTTCCGTCACGCAAGCGTCACACTGACGGTCTGAAGTCAGGGAGGGGGCGGACTTTGGCCAGGTATTCGAATTTGGACTCAAAATGGCCGCTCCCGGAGATGCTTTTTCCATCATCCGACATTGGAACCAGAATCTTGCATATGGGCGTTTCGAGTGAGCTTACATAGGCATCCCATTGAGAATCTTTCGTAAGCCTTCCCCGGTACCCAGGAAGGTCTCTGCAAAGATTACGTACGATTTCGGCGTTACTTTTAACTCGCTGACGAATAACCGTGCTGATTTTCTCCTTTGGTAAAGGCGGTTGAGCCCGGAGCGACCAAGCTGTCAGGATAAGGATTGGCAAAGCAATGGAATTGTTAAATCCAGGCTCTCCCGTCTGAAAAATAATATTCTTAAAGAATGAGATCGGGATTTTGAACGATTGATCTTCAGATTCGATGAACAGATCTTCCAATAGGGAAGTTGCATTTGTTTTATAGGTGTTGATTTGCTTCTGAAGGGCTTCAAGGTTTTTCGATAATAAGTCGATTTGCTGAGCTTGCTCTGCATTGAGAGCTTTTAGCTGACTAAGCGAATCTCCCGAAGCAAGATCGTTGAACTTTTCTATATCCCTAAAAATCTGTTGAACTTTGGATCCCCAAGTCTTGACTGTGCGGAATTCTAGGAGGGCACCATGCAATTCTTCCATGTGCTCAGAACTGAGGACGACCTTTTTTCGAAGCCAGTGAGTCCAGTTATGGATGAGATACCCGATACCAGTAATTGAAAATCCCTTTATTGCGGCAATACTCAGCACACTGGCCCACTGTACCGAGTTTATGTCAGCATAGGGATTTAGGGTGAAAGGTATGGTTAAGACAGAAGCAACAAACCAGACCAAGCCTAGCGACCCCCAGTAACCAATTACATCCCATCGAGAAGAGGTCGAAGAGAACGTGTCGATGGCTTCTAAAACTTGAAGTGCTGACAGTCGTGCCGTTTTGGGGGTCAGGGGGAGGTTCCCATCTTTAGCTAATGTTTGGCCCATGAATTTCAACTTCAGTGTCGATCCCTGAAACCCAAGTCGTATGCTCTTAAAAAGAGCTTTGGCTTCATTGAACGGTGAAAATACATCAATGAACGGGTAAACGTACCAAGCTGTTACTGCGGGATTGAGCGCCATGACCCACTCTCGGGTAGTGGCCAAGGGGGGAGTTTGCCTGATCGAATACTCGTCTGGTAAGTCGATGGTTTGCGTTTGATAGCTGTTTGATGTCATGGTCAATCTCCTCAAATACTCAGATCTAACAAACAAAATACCTGTCTTGCAGATTCCGCAGCGGCCCAATTTGTAACATGTAACTATTTATTTCTAAAGAAATAAAATATTTCTGAGATTTAGGAGGTTTTTAGCGGTTTGCGGAGGATGGTCGAGCTTTTAGCACGTTGAAAATAAAGGAAAAAATTGTGTTTAATAGAGCAAATTTTCCAATGTTTTCTATGTTATGCAGACCATCTACTACAAGGCACAAAGGCTGGCACAGTCGCAGTTGGAAGTGATGATTTCAAGAGCACCAGTGCCATGCCTGTCAAGACATGAAGAAGAGAGAGATTTCTGGCGATCTCGGTTACACCGTGCGATTTTTATGCAAAGGACATTGGGGGCATTGGGGGTCGTCCCATTCCGTTGTTTGGCCAGTGAGGCGGAGATTCGGACTCAATTGGCAGCTGCTCAAACCAAACTGGCGACGTGCCGATGTATCACTACTTCAGGCATTTCATCGGATGCGCTTTCGGTTGATTTTTTCCGTTTGTATTGGGGAACGTGCGGGGCAATTGCACGTATGTCTCCTTGTTTGGCCTGTTTGTTTTTCGGTGTTTCTTATCAACTGGCCAAGGAGTTGGGCGCCTTCGTACTTAATACATCAGCCCTAGAGATGTTTAGTCGGCTATATGAAAATGAGTTTTTCATTCCAACGACAAGATGTATTTATGAGACGTCAACTCCGGATGCTTTTTGGGGACCGATGCCGGTACGGCAATCTGCGTCCCAAACTTTATCGGGGCAAACATTAAGTCAAGCCTGGGAATGCTCACCACCGGCCAGATCTTTGCAAAGGCATTACATGCAACGGTCGTGCCGAGCGACAGTTCACGATTTAACTCAGCGGTTGGCAAGGCAAGGTTTTCATTCGATGAGTCTTGCCCGGCAGGTATGGTTGCGCACGTCTGTATGCATGGCTACTGCCAAGAATGCGGCCGATGTCACGACCTCTGGCGAGACTATGCATTACCCCACGCTCAAAGTATCCAGCCGCAAAGTCATGAGCGATTTTTTTGAGCGCGCGATGGTGCGAGCTTTGGGCGGAAATTTCACCCATCAGACTGTGGCAGACGCGATCGTCTACGCAGCTCTTCTTACCGTGGATTTCTTCGATTTGGACCCTGATCTGTGTTGGTTGGATTATTTCGAACGCCGAGCGGCCAAGATTTTGAAAGGGCTTCCCAGAGCTGGTTATTTCGTAGACGTGGCCAATTGCGGAGAGAGGGTTGCACTCCCCGCACAGATAACTTCTGAGGGGAGATGATGCTTCGAGAAGAAATCATGTCGTCAGCTATGTCCAAAGATGTGGAACGTCGACGCAATCTGTTGTCTGAACAACAAGAAGCTGAGTTTGTTCGTGAGCGTCTCGAGCACATTGATGAGGCCTTAAAGGACCTCAGAGCGCTGTTGTATTTTCGTGGAGTACGAGAAACGGATGTGTACTACACGGCTGCCAAGAAAGCGGCGTTTACCAAAGACAATACGAATCTGTCGCCGAGAGTCCGATGGGATAACCGCTATGGAACCCCGAGTTTTTCATGGGAACGCCTTCACAGAAAGGCGCACATGTTGGGGACCGGGGCTTCGGTAAAGAAGGCGTGCGGCAAAGGTAAAAGTTATGAGGCTTGGGTGACACGAGGCAAATCCAAGTCCAAAGAGAAGATGCGCGTTGTTTTGACTTCTGAGCATGTTTCTCTGCGAGCGCGTTCTCAGTCAATTTCTCCATCGGAATTTTCCAATGAGCCACTATGGGCCAGGGTGGTCGGACTGGAAACCGAAGTGAAACTCACGGAGCTTCGCCGAAAAAATCGGGTACTGGCCGATATCGGACGTCTGCTTGCCCGTCTGAAGGCGATGGAAAGCGGACAAACAAATCCTGAGAACAACCTTTCGTAGGCTCAATATGGGCATCTTTTCGCATTGGTTCAGGGCTACGGAAAAACGTAGCTCAGGCGAAGCTTTTCCTGAATTGCGGTGCAGGGATCTGGCTCACAAACAAACGCCGGCGGCTTCGTTTTGGCGTCAGGCACAAAAGGGCAAGACGATTCATAAAGTGCCGGCTCTTTCCTTTGAAGAAGTGGTGGAGCACTTTGCGCCTGAAATCAGTTCCTATGTCGGGGTATTGCCGTTAGAGGAGACTGTCATTGACAACGTGGTCATGCCGGTGATCCGCAACCTCATCCTGCATCTTCATCTTTTGCCTGCCAGCGAGGCACATCATCACAGCGGCATTGGCGGATTGTTGGTGCATTCCCTGCAGACGGCAAGAGTTGCGGTACAGCTGGCTGATCAAATGGCACCGCCGCAGGAGATGACACCGCAAATGAGGTACCGATTCCGGCATCTGGTTCCGGTTGCTGTATCGCTCGGCATGCTTCTGCACGATTGCGGCAAAACAAACGATATGGCGGTCGTTGCCGAGAATGGAGACGAGTGGATGCCTGATGCCAAGCCTTTGACTCTTTGGCTTGATGCCCACGAGCACTACTTTGTGTATTGGCGACCGGATCGAGAACATAAGCGACATGAATTGACCTCAATGAGGTTTGCCTATTCAAGACTGCTGACTCAGGAGGCGTTGAATTACCTTGTCGAAAATCGGGCCATGACCTTGTTTGATGCAGTTGCTGAGGCTGTACTTCTCGGAAGCGGATGTTTTGCCGCTCTGTGCAAATCCGCTGAACAACGATCAATCGAGGATGAAAAGATCGAGAAGCGAAATGCCTGTGTTGCCGGGGTGCAAGTTTCCGTTCCGTTGGTGGCGCTCATTCTGCGATCAATCAAGGCTCTTATTGCAAACGGTGAATGGCAGATCAACTCGCAAGAGGGCCCGATCTTTATGACAAGCGAGGGCGTATTTCTTGTTGTTAATGAGAAGACCGGCCAGCAGATTCGAACTGCCGCCATGCGCGAAGAAGGAGCTGAACAGGTTCCCGGAACAACAGAGAGCATTCTGCGGATCTTGGAAGACTCGGGGGTTATTGCTGTTGGCGCAGAAGATCGCGAAGAGGGCTTCTGGCAAGTAAACCCTCGTGAGGAAGTGGCAAAAGGATTTCCTTGCGTGAAGTTCCTTGGCGACATTCAGGTATTGGTTCCGGACGGCATGTTGCCCAAGATGCTTGAGGCTCGCAGTGAGCAGAGTGTTGTGACGATTCTCTCTGATGAGAAAAAAGACAAATCGCTCACATCTGACCGATTGCCGAAGATGTTGGAGCCAAAGGAACAACAAACAAACCAAAAGGATACGACTCTCAACAAAACTTTTGATTTGATGTCTCTGCGAGCGCCCAAAGGTCGTTTTTTAGCAGAGAACAAAGAACAAATTTCCGAGGAGGTGGCAAAAAGACTTCCTGGTGAGCAAAAACTGCCTTCCAGAGAGGAGTTGCTCAATTGCACCGATGTCAGACTTGATCGACAGACGTGCATGCAATTCTGTCAACGCCTGATGAGAACGGCCGCAGCCCAGCTTTTGCAAGGGGAAGGCGAGCTGGTTGTCGATGGCGTGAGAACGTCCGGAAAGTGGCTGACAGCGTCTTCATACGAGTTCGAGAAGGTGCTCGAACGACAGCAAATTGACATTTTTTCGTTTCAGACAATTTGTCAAATGTTCAAGGACGACTGCGGCTTTGTTTTTGACGAATCCGCTCGGGTGATACGGATAGCTAAACCTGCGGGGCACCCTTGGAGTAGTAATGGATAAACGTTTGTTGCTCGACAGCGAACGCCCCAATTGGGAATACGCTCAGGTAGTGGTTGGAGCATTCTTAGCCGTGATGTACACGGTTGTTGCGATGATGTTGCCGGCATGGCGACTTCCGGTGTTGGTTTGTGCGGCAATGTTTGGCTGTGTGGCAATTGCTTACTACAGACCGGCCAAACGCCGACAAAGATTTTTGAGTAAATCAACAAATGGGGAATTAAGCTTTTGCACATATGCACAGGCGGCACAGAAATGTGCAGACCCGGCACACGCAGAGGACGTTTGGTTGGGCGAGTGTTATCCGTGGCAGTCTAGGAATTGCCAACAAGCTCAGGAAATCCTTCGCAAAGACTGGCAAAGTCATCATGCGGCTTCGAGACTGGCGGCCGAGAAGAAACGCATCTTCAAAGAAAGGCCGTTGTGGAGTCTGTTGCATTATCCGACGTATTTGCGAACGGTCAATGAACAGATCAAGCGTGTGGCCTCCTACCCGGGATTCGGGTGGATCCAGAACTTGGAGCCTGCGCAGGACTGCTATATGCCTGTACAGGTGGCGCAGGGGCATTCGCTAATCCTGGGGACTACCGGTGCTGGCAAAACACAAACGTTGTCCTTTCTGATCTTTCAGGAAATCTGCCGCAAGCCTCGGCAAGCGGTGATTGTCATCGACTTGAAAGGAGACGAAAGTATTGAGCGCAGCATGAGGGAAGCCTGCCGTCAGTCCGGACGCGTGGGTGATTTTCGGATGCTACAGATGGCCAGACCCGAAAGCTCTATGCGCTTGGATTTCTGTGCCAACGCTGCGAGACCTTCGGATGTTGCTTCCCGATTTGCTGACGCTATTCCCGATCCGGGCGGACAGTCTCGGCCCTTTATTGAAATGGCTCGAGGGCATTTGACGAAGATTTGCAACGGCTTGGCGATGATCGGAAGAAAGCCCTGTCCGAAGGCGTTGTTGCACTATTTCCGTAATCGAGTGGAATTTGCCGAGCTTGTTCTCAGGGAATACATCGCCACTCAGAGAAGTATTGGCGCTGCCCCTGAAGGTTTTGAGCTCAAGTCCGCCTTCTTGAAAGACTTGGAGACTTTCTATCGCTGTCATTGCAATCGGGTTGAGGAAATTGATGCAGTTATTGGACTGGCCGAAATCGATGAGCAGTTTCTGCAGAAGACAACGTCCAGCATGTCAAACCTTCTGGAGCTGTTGACGACAGGGGATGTCGGCCGGCTTTTTTCGCCTGATGAAGAGACCGATCGAATCGAGCCACTTACCGATCTCAGAAAGCTGATTGATCAACGCGCAGTGGTATTCATAGGCTTGGATGCGTTGTCCAATTCCGGACTGGCAAGAGCTGTCGGATCGCTCTTAATGGCTGATCTGGCAGCTTTGGCCGGTGCCCGCTATGCCCATGAACGAAACATGAACAAAGTGGCGATTTTTATTGACGAGTGCAGTGAATTGGCAACCGAGCCGTTCGTGCAAATGCTCAATAAAGCTCGCGGTGCCGGTTTCCGGATGACGATTGCTTCGCAAACCATTGCAGATTTCACCGAAAAGCTAGGGAGCAAGGCAGCACAAGAGCGCGTTTTAGCTAACGTGAACGTCCTGCTTGCACTCAGAACCCTTGATGCTGAAACACAGCAGTTTTTCTCGGATCGCTGTGGCAAGACAACTACCCAGATGGCGGAATATTCCACTTCAACGGCGGCGACTTCTCAAGGGCTATTGGCTAGCGCTAAGGTTGACTCCTTCAGGGTTAAAGAAACAGAAGTCCCCTTGCTCCCCGCCATGCTTTTAGGTGCATTGCCGACATGCCACTTTTTTGCGATCTTGTCTGGAGGCTATCTGGTCAAAGGGCAGATACCAATATTGGTTGACACATTACCGAAGGCGGCGAAGGGGAAGTGCAATGGCAAAAGATAGAGAGCCAAAATTGACTGGCGCAACTTGGGACTTTTTGTTTTCCCTTGGAGCAATTGCTGCCATTGTCGGAATCTTTAACTTGCCTACTCAATGGCTTCAAATCCAATTGCAAGCAGACTGGGCGGAGGTTTCTCAGCTGTTGAATCAGTTGCATTTGCTGGATTGGGTGAAGAATTTTCTTGGGTTTGACGCGTTATCGGAAATGCTGTTGAGTTGGCTTTCTGATGTGCAGCACCACCATCTTGTAACCTACAAACCGCTGGTTGGAAACTTTAGGCTAGTCCTTGCGGAATATCAGGTACACGCGATTTGGTTGTTAATGATTGCGTTGGTTCGAGCCTTAGCTCTGGTCGGAGCAGGTGTGCTGTTTTTCCCTGCTTTTCTTGGGATAGGCTTTCTAGGTATTCGAGCCAGGAAAATTCGACAAACAGGTGCAGGTCAAAGTTGTACGCCCTTTATGCAACAAGTTCTGTTGTTTATGGTCTGGAGAGTTGGTCTTTTGGTTTTTATCACCAGCCTTACGCCGATCCTGTCAATTCAAGTGAGCATTAGTTTGATTGTGGGGTGGTTGGGCTTGACGGGTTTCATGGTGGCCCGCGTGCAAAAACTGTAAGTAGGAATCTTGGCATGTCTTCATAAAAGATTCTTATGGAGTGACGGCGTGTTTTGACGGTTGCCGAGCAGGAAAACAGTTTCTCTTAACCTCGTTGACTTGAGTACAGAATTGACGAAATCGACGTACCCAGGATTGCACGAGTTTGTGTGCATTGTCGGGCGACAAAAGACCGATGATTTCAAGGGCATCACAAAGAGCGAGGAGATGATCTAGTTTCTCGTAAATATTTAAGAGACGAACGGAGATGTGCGTACTGCAGGCGGCTTGGAACTCGGTGGTGTGATCGTAGGCAAATGATTCGGAAGAGAAGTTTTTGTCGGCAGAATAGGTGTGAGTGAGAGAGGAAAGCGTGTTTTCAATTTCGTTTTGAAACTGCTTCAACATCTCGTCTAACAGGCGGTCGTTTACGTTTGCCTCGTTGTCTCTACGCTGAAAACGTAAAACTTTGGTGGACATATAAAACGCATCGTCCATTCTCTCGAAGTATCGACGGAACAGCCTTATTGAGTATTCAGAACCTAGAGATAACGGCAGATTGTGTTTGAGTCTTGAGTGAATCTTCTGAGGGGCTGGAAGACTGGGAACAGATGGGGGCATGGAAAACTCCAAAGAGAGATTGTCTTGGAGTTAAGGTAACGGAATATTCAGCCGTGACGAGTCGTTTTTTTCCATACATGGTGGAGAAAAACGTTGCTGATCTGAGAAAGTTCCGGTTAAGCTGATCAGAAGCGAAAAGATAGTCTTTGCGCAGGGTCAGGAACAAAAACTATGTAGCCATAGGTCGCCAGTTAAGCGTCTCATCAAAACTAGCAAACTAGGAAATTGCTCTTGCAGTTCCTTTACGACAACCCGATCCGGGAGTTCATTCCCGGTTGACGGGCGTGGGCTCCCTTTTTTAGGAGCTCACACGATGCATGAAGATGCACTTTCACCGGAATTCAAGTATTTCGGATCTGACGTCTTTTCGAACGTCTACGACGGCGAAAAGAAAATTGAAATGCCGAAGTCGCTTCAGATTCTCGGCTTTTCAGACGACAAAGATCCTGGCGTGCCCAAAGCCCACGAGAACTATGTTTTCAGGCGAGAGGTACTAAGGGATCTTCTTGGTTTTCTCAGAAAACCCAACCACGACGCGCTTTTCATCACAGGCCCCACAGGAAGCGGAAAGACCAGTGCAGTTCTCGAGACTTGTGCTCGACTTAACTGGCCGGTTCAATCGCTCACCCTGAGCAGCCGTTTTGAATACACGCAGCTCACCGGTCACTTCACTTTCGCTGCAGCAGCAGTTGGTGAAGCGCCGCAGATGAGATTTCAGTACGGCCCTCTGGCTGTCGCGATGAAGTACGGTCACGTGCTTGTCCTCAACGAAGTTGATCTGGCAGACGCCGGTGAACTCGCAGGACTCAACGATGTCCTTGAAGGCCGGCCACTTGTACTTGCCGAAAACGCAGGAGAAATCATCCAGCCGCATCCGATGTTCCGTGTCATTTGCACGGCCAACTCATCTGGTGCTGGCGACAACTCCGGGCGTTACGTCGGCGTACAGCAACAAAACCTGGCATTCATGGACCGCTTCCGCTTTCTGGAAGTGCCGTACCAGGATGCCAAGGTCGAAGAAGAGTTGCTGACGCAGTTGGCTCCGGCCATGAAGCCCGTCTTGGGCGGCATGGTGCAGCTGGCTAACGAGGTCCGCAAGCTTTTTACCGAAGGCAGGCTATCCGTGACGCTTTCCACGCGCACTTTGGTGCGTTGGGTTCAAATCGCGCAGGACTTTCGCAACAGTCCCAACTCGTTGGAGTATGGACTGCAGCGAGCGCTTCTGATGCGAGCCGAGCCCGAGGAAAGTCAAGCCATCGTGGGGCTTTGCCGCACGGTTTTTGGCGACGCCTGGTCTTCAGCCACTGAAAAGTAGCCACTACTTTTATCCGCACCCGTCATAGGGAAACACACTTCCCTATGGGGGACGAGTGTTTTCTTGTGGCGGGTTTCTTTTTTGAAACGAACCACATAGGAAACATTCATCATGGAAAATCGCGACACCTCTGCAGCAAAGGCTCAGACGCAAGGCCTGATTGCCCGACTGGCCGGCAAGTTCGGTGTTGAACCGAACAGGCTTTTGAAGTGCCTGACCACTCAGGTCTTCAAGCAGGCAGACGGCAGACAGCCAAGCAACGAAGAACTCATGGTTCTTCTCCTGGTCTGTGAAAACTTCGGCTTGAACCCTTTTAATCGTGAGATCTACGCATTTCGCGGCAAGAGCGGCGACATTGTTCCGGTTGTCAGTCTTGATGGTTGGGCAAAGATTGTCCGAAGCCAGAAGGACTTCAACGGCGTGACATTCGCTTTTTCGAACAATACGGTCAAAGTTCCCGGGTGCGCTCAGGAACTTCCCGAATTTGTCGAATGCGCCATGCGGCTCAAAGGCGTTGACGAACCGATCGTGATCCAAGAGTTCATGGTCGAGTGCTTCAACGACAAGAGCCCTGTTTGGCGTAAGTGGCCAAGAAGGATGCTTCGAACCCGAGCATTCATCCAGTGTGCTCGTTTGGCTTTCAGTCTGATGGGTCTCTACGACGAAGGCGAAGACTTTGCCGAAGATCTCTCCGGCATGGTCGCCACAGGATCGGTGCCGCCTCAAGCGCAACAGCCGGCCATTGCTCAGACGAGCGTGCCGAAACTGGTGCTTGAACGCGAAAAGCTCGACGAGATGCTTGGAAAGCTCATGGTCTTTGCTCAAAACCAGCCCAATGGCTGGGAGCGCGCAGCCAAATGGGTTGAGGCCAAACTCACGGGCGAAGACAAGCTTTATGCGCAGGAAAAACTGCGTGTTGAGCGTGCGACTTTGGAAGCTTCCGAAGTACTTCCTCCTGTTGAGGAAGTGAATGCGGAAGTCGTTTCAGAGGAGGCCGATCATGCGTTTGCTTGATCTTGAGCAACGCAGCCAGACTTGGCTTGCTTGGCGACAAGCCGGCATCACGGCTACGGAAAGTTCCGTCATCTTGGGACTCAATCCGTACATGACGCCGTGGCGTCTATGGTGCGAGAAGGTCGGCAGGGCACAACCGGCAGACCTTTCTGCCAATCCGTTGGTGCGCTTTGGAATCGAACACGAAGACGAAGTGCGCCAACTCTTTGAGCTCAAGCACCTTGACGTGGTCATGCCTGCCTGCGGCGAGTTCGATGAGGATCCGATCTTTCGGGCTTCTTTTGACGGACTCACATCGACGATGGAGCCCGTGGAGATCAAATGTCCGAGCGAATCAACGCTTGTGGACGTTCGACAAAACGGGCTGGAGAGTGCCGCCGGACGGCTTTACCGCATACAGGTTCAGCACCAGCTGATGGTAAGCGGAGCGCTGCACGGCTGGCTCGTGTTCTTTGATCGCACGACAAACGAGCTCATCGAGTTCGTGATCGAGCGTGACGAGGAGTTGATCGCGGAAATCCGCAGCAAAGGACGCGAGTTCTTTGATCGATTTGTAGCCAAGCGAAAGGAACCTCCGAAGGACCCGACCCGCGACATTTATGTGCCCAAAGGCGACGTGCAAATCGCGCGCTGGAACCAGTGTGCAGCCGATTACGCGGCAGCGCAGAAGGCCACGGACGCTTTGCAGGAACAGATCGATGCGTACACCGTCATCAAGAACCGTTGCAGGGATGAGCTCACAGCGATGATGGGCGAATTTCTACACGCGGACTTTGCCGGCATTGCGATTACCAAACGCATGACGCGCGGCACAGTGAACTACAGGGATTTTCTGCAGGCAAAAGGCATTGCCGAAAGCGAGCTGGAAGCTTTTCGAGGGAAAGGTTTAGAGAGTTGGTTGGTGCGGGTGACGCACGACAAGCTGCCGAAGGACTTTCATGATGAAGAGCTTGAAGCGGCGCTCTCAAAAACCCAGTCCGCAGAAGATCTGTGGTTCTGACACGAGATTTAGTTCCCAAAGGGGATGTGAAGACATTCAATCCCCATTTGGGGAGAAGTGTATTTCCACATTCCCACATATCAACATTTGTCGGAGTAAGGAAATGACACATCATCAAAACACAAACGACATGGCCTTGATCAGAAAGATTGTGGTCGTGGTGCCGCGCTTTACACAGTGGACCGGAACCCGCGCGATGCACGAAGGTGATTACACCATCGGCACGGGCGGGCAGTTGCCACCCAAAGAAGTAACTAAGTCTCTGGGCTTGAAGGCGATCATAGATACGCAGGAGTTGCGTGTGTTTGACCGCATCAAGCACAAGGCCGAGGTGCTTCTGGAAGGCTGCGGCGTGAAGTATCTCTCAGGATGGGCGATTCCGGAGGATAAGGCCGACGAGGTGTTCAAAGCTTTGGACGCATTAGTTGAGCAGTATTCGATGGAAAAAGCCGACTTCTTGAGTCGATACGATGCCTTGGTGAAGGATTGGGCAGATAAAAACCCATCTTTTTCCAAGGAGATCATGGAAGGCAAGCTTGACGTGAATGCTGTTTCCGAGCGCATCAATGCCGGATACGAGACGTTCCGTCTGCAGCCTGTTTCTGCGGAAAAAGCGGTTGCTCTGGCAAAAAGTATCGGAGGTTTGGCTTCCGAACTCATCGCCAGCGTCACGCGCTCGGCAAGGATCTTTTTCAAGGAGAGCTTTCTTGGGAAGACCCGTGCCAGCCGCAAGACGGTGAATGCCGTTTTGAAGATCCGGCAGAAACTGCAGGGCCTGGCTTTCTTAAGTTCAAGCATCCTGCCGGTGATCGCCTTCATTGACAAGGTTGTCAACGAGATGCCCGCTGAAGGGTATTTCTCGGGGGAGCCTTTCTGGAAGCTCGCCGCTCTGGTGAAAACCTTGGGTGACGCAACGCTTCTGGAAGAAGTCATGGCCGATCCGGCGTATGCCGCAGCAGCATTCCCGACGCAGGAGACGGAAGGCTCTAGTGCCCAAGAGGCATTAGATCTTGACGTGCCGCAACTGGACGCCAACCCGCATTTGCCGATTAAAGACTCAAGCGAAAGCTCGGAGTCGGTACAACAGGAGAGCTCCTCTGAAAGCCTTGATTTACAGGGCTTCGCGAATGGGGATGAAAATCAAAAAGATCTCTTCAAGGAACTTGAGGAGTTTTTTGAAACGCCTGTTGGGCAAGGAAAGTTATCGTCAGAAAATCCGACGACAACTGCAAGTGAAGGAGATCTCGTGGGCAACAACGACGAGAAGTCGTCGATTTCTCAAGTCGCTGTTTCACACGAGTGTTCAGAGCCCATTGTTCCCGTCACGGTTCCGGCCGTCGCTGTGGGCGAAGGGTTGTACTTCTGACCTGACACGCCTTTTCCTTGGTTTGTCATCTTTCCCCGCAAGGGCATCTTCATTGCCCTGCGGGGGAGGGAGTGTGCCTTTGCGGGATTTTTTTGGAGAATCCCATGAAAGCACAACACACATCAAAGCCGCGCTCGGTGTTCGAACAAAGCCTTCCCATTGTGGCGGCTGCGCTCGGACGCCTGTGCGGCGTAGCAATCGAGTTCGGTGGTCAGATTCCGGCTACTGATGGCAAGACGATCTACATGCCGATGCCAGAGACAATGACAGAAGAGGACGAACTCAAAGTTCTCGGAATCCTTTGTCACGAAGCCGGGCATGTACGGTTGACGGACTTCGGAAACGTGGGTCAAAAGCTCACTCATCTGGAGCGGGCGATTGACAACGCGCTTGAAGACTGTCGCATTGAAATGGCGATGAGCCGCCTTTATCCCGGAGCAGAAAGCCTTTTTGAGAGGGCGCATGCCTCCAAAGTGCAGGAATTGGTCAGCTGGGAAACGTTTGACGAGCAAACGCTTGTCCCGCTTTTTCTGTTGGCCATATCCGAAGAAAGGCTTCTTTATCGCAAGTGGTTAACGCCGCTGACGACCAAGCTCTCTGAGCACATGCAAGAAGCTTTCGGCAAGGAGGTACCTGCAAAACTCGAGGCTCTGGCACTTGAGGTCAGGGATGCAAAAAGCACGCAGGATGTCGTTGCGATTCGAAAGCGGATCATGCGACTTTTGAAGCGTGAAGCAGCCCGGCAGGAGTCTTTTGCAGAAGCGCCAGCTTCCGATAAGGACGCCTCGTCGGAAAACGGCAAGACAGAACGACCGTCTGATTCGTCCAACGGGGCAAACGAGAGTTCTGACACTGCGTTGGAGCGACTCTTGAGACCCACGTTGAAACCGGTGGCCAATCCGCTGGATATCTCAGGCAACTTCAAACGGCTTCAGGCCGATGAAAGTGTTCCGGGGTTGAAGGTTGACTTGACCGGACGTATCCGTCCGCTACCGGCAAAAGAGGATGTTGGCCTTGAGCGCCTAGCGCGTGCCCGAAAAGACTCTGTGGCGCTGAGACTGGCTCTTCGAGGGCTTGTGCAGGCTCAGGCGCGCGTCGGCCATCGCATCAGCGATCGAGGGCGGCGGTTATCGACATCGCACCTCTGTCGGCTCGTTGTTTCGGATGCTCGCGTTTTCCGTGAGCGAACAGATCGACAGGCTCCCAACGCCGCTGTTCACATTCTTCTGGATATGAGCGGCTCGATGGGACTTGCCGGAGGCGATCTTGCGGTTCGAGCGAGCCTCGGACTCGTTCTGGGGCTTGAAGGAATACGCGGGGTCAACCCGGCGCTGAGCGTGTTTCCGGGCGCAGCCTGCGGGCACGCCCAACAGGTGATCTGCACGGTACTCAAGCACGGTGAACGCCTTACCCAAGTGACACCGGGACAAATCGCCGCTATTTCCAGTCGGGGCGGTACGCCGCTTCAACAGGCTCTGCAGGCGGCGGGCTTTGCGCTTGCCGCTTGTCGGGAAGCCAAGAAGGCGCTCATTTTGATCACTGATGGGCGAGTGAGCGTGCAGGCAACGGCGCCGCTCATCGAAGACTTGAAACGGGTCGGCATTCGTGTGTTCGGAATTCAAATCGGTGACATCAACGACCTCAATGGGTTGCCGATTGATTCCGCCCATATTTCCAATGTCGGCGAGTTGCAGCAAGTGCTTTTTGGCTTTGCCAAGAAGCTCCTCCTGTGAAGGAGGTCTCACTTTCATCAACCCGAAGGGGACTTCGCTTCCCTTCGGGGAGGGTGAGTTCCCTCAATTGTGCAAATGCACAAAACAATAAATCAACAGGAGGATGTTATGACTTACCGATTGGATGTTTCTGTCGTTCGAGAAGCGGCTCGTGGCCACTGGGACGCGATTTTCTGTGCCCTGGCACCGATGCTCAAGGCAGCGATGCAGCAACCTGGAAAACACGTGCCGTGTCCTGTGCATGGAGGAAAGGACGGCTTTCGACTGTTTCCTGACTATGCAACGGCCGGCTCTTGCGTTTGCAACACCTGCGGAACGTTCCGCGACGGGTTTGAAACGTTGGAGTGGCTGCATGGCTGGGGCTTTGCCGAAACGCTCAAACGGGTGTCTTGTGTGTTGGGGCTTCAACCTCGACAAGGGGAAGAGGTCCTGGCACGCGAGGTGATTAACCGTGTTTACCGTGGTCATATCTTGACCATGGGTAAACCGGAGAAGCGGCAGGCAAAAGCGTTTGAAGATTTTGTTGTCGAGATTGACGACGAGATCTCCAACTGTGTCCGCAAGCTTGGCACCCGCTCGCTCAAATGGACGCTCGCTGAAGCCGGCGTCAAACCGCTTGATAGAGTGGAGATCGTGCTTGTTTCGCGTGAGCGAGTCCGCCGAGCCAACGGTTTTTCTTGTACTCGGTACGTCTGGTGCGTGAAGCACCTGATGTCAAAAGCGCAGGAACAGCTTTTTTCGGCAGAGAAGGCGCATTTCAACAGCGAACTGGCTCGAGCCATACGAACTCGTTGGCTTGAGGCGATTCCTTTTGATGCGTCAGATCCGAGACAAATGCCGTTGCTTCGGTATCTGCAACGTCGAGGGCTTTCCGCAGTGGATGAGGGTGTTCTGAAGAGCCTTCGTTTTGAGGAACGTTTCTTTGACAGTGAAAGTCGTCAATGGTGTCCGGCAATGGTGGCTGCCGTGCGCGACATCTCCGGGCAACTGGTGACGCTGCATCGCACGTTGCTTACGGCTGACGGACGCAAAGCCGACCTCAACGTTCCGAAGCGTCTCATGCGCTTGCCTGACGACAGAACCATCAACGGATGTGCGATTCACTTTGGTGAACCGTGTGATGTGTTGGCTTTGGCCGAAGGCATTGAGACGGCGCTCTCGGTGGTGGTTGCTACGGGACTTCCGTGCTGGGCGTGCATCTGTGCGCACGGTCTGGAAGCCGTGGAGATTCCGGACGGTGTCCGAGAGGTCTTGATCTTTGCGGACAAAGACCGATCGCTGACAGGAGAGCGAGCAGCTCAAGCGCTCGCAGAACGCCTCAAAGGGGGTTGTGTTACGACTCGTGTTGTGACGATTCGGGAAGAGATTCCTGAGACAGAAAAAGGCATTGACTTCAACGATCTGCTTTGCCGATACGGTAAAGAGCGTTTGGCGTCGATGCTGTCATAAACCGCGCTTTCGACCGAGGATTTTTCTTCGGTTGGAGGCGCACATCTTTTCGTTTTTCTCAGAGTGACTTATGAACAATAAACCTGCATCGACAAAAGATTTTGAACAAGAGTGGGATCGTTTGATGTGGCATCTTATGGGGAGTACTCCTTACCCAGTCTGGCAGTACCTTCAGGGACAAAACGTAGAAGCGCTGGTTAATCACCGTGAGCAATTTTTGAAAGACATCAAGCTTGCGTCTTCGCTTGATGAGAAGGAGCCCCAGATTGCGTTTGCTGTGCGAGATTGCGTAGGAAAGCTGGTGAATATTCTCCGACTTAAACTGGACGGTTTGGTTCTTCTTGCCAATGTGGGCAAGCACTATCAATTGACATCAGATGCATCCATTGCCGGCACCTCCGTGCACTTTGGCGAACCGCAAGAAGAACTTGGTGTTGCGATTTCGGTTGAGAGTGCCATGGCACTTGTCATCGCTACGAATGTAGTGCCTTGCTGGGCCTGTCTGGGACCAACGGGCTTGAAAACACTGCAAGTCCCGGAGACGGTGCGAAAGGTGCGTGTTTTTTGTGATGTTGAACCGTCGGGCGTGATGCAAGAAGCGGCGACCGCATTGTCAACTCGTTTGCAGGAGACTGGCCGCACGGTCACAGTGTTCACCCCGCCGTGTGCTGCCTTGGGGCTTTCCGGAAAAGTTTGTTGGCACGATGCTTGGATGATGGCCGGTTGCGATCTTTTGCACCTGTGACTCCAACGGAGGCTTCTTTTTCAGAATCCGTATTTGGCTGCGACGAAATTTGTCGTAGCCTATGGTAATGCACATCGAAGAAGGCGAAGTAACTGGAAATGCGGTAATTTGCGAAGGGAGAACTTCGTAGGCGCCCAAAGTCTATCTTCGTCGGTTCCTGTGGTACGCCCATTGTTTATACATCTCAGATGCGTTTCATCTTCGAAAATCGAAACTTAAGCCACAGCGAGATCCTTGATGAATACCGCAAACGCAAAGCAAACCATGGAGATGCAGAAAGCGTTTGATACGAGAAAGGACTCGTTAGATGGATTCTTTTGATATGCCTCTCTTCCATTGACCTCAGCAAACGGGATCTACAATCTGCCTTCGGTTTGTGCCCCTGCAACTCTTCATGCTCCGTCTTTGCAAAACGCCCTAACCGCTCTTGCAGATTCAGTTTCGCAAGCGTCCTCGTTTGATTTACACAACTGGAGGCAGAGGTTGTATGTCCAACTAACAAGCAAATATCGTAGCAGCCTCGAGAATTTGTCAGCTCTCAGTTCGGATTGATTACAGCTTTTACGGTTAAAAGAGCCCACCCCCAAACCTTCTTTTTGTTGTCAAAATTTCGTACGGCAAGCCCCGAAATTGTCGATTCTTCAGTGATTTCTGTGTGATTTGCCAAGACTGTGTTGCTCAAGAAAACATCGTTGTCGAGCTTGCCGAACGAACGGTTGGGAGCAATAAAGTCGACGGTTGAGTTAACTTTTTTTAGCAAGGTGGCCGGTGCGCTCTTCTGTAGTTGTTTTACAGAGACGACCAGGTTCTTATCACCTGGGATAAAGTGAAGGCGAACAGTGTTCCCACGCCCAAGCGTTTCTTTGATAGTGTTGAGCGGGCAGTAGAACGAACAAGGAAAATCTTCATCGGATTTGCGGAAACCTACAAAATACGCGCTGTTTTTCTCTTTGTTGACGTTCGTGACAACGGCCTCAGTGGTTTCGGTAAAGTCCCACCGATTTCCGTTTCGCCGACGCAGTTCCAGAACGAAGATTCTCCCCGACTCATCCGTTTGTTTTTTAATTTCTATCGGGTCTCCTTCTTTCATCTTGCCAAGACCATACGCATTAGCAGAAACAGAGACGAAAGAACCGTCCGTAAGAACAATTTTCACACGCGGTTTTTGCTTGGCATTGACAAACGATGCGCCGACACAAGCATTTTCCCACGGCAGATCAGCTGTGAAAATATTAAGTGCTTTCGATCCCTGTGTTTTAATCCAGTCGTCAATTTCGTCGGCTGGCTCTGTTTTAGCGAACCACGGAAGATGTTCGAAATGCTCAACTTCTCTGGGTAACTGAACGCTGAACTCGTTAGAGATCTCGCGCATTCGCTCGATCAGCGCCTTGGCTTCTTTTAGGTAATTTTTCTCGACGAGAACCTGAAGCAACTTCAGCCGATAGCTCTGACTCTTATCGGGATCAGATTCATCAACTGCTTTACACGCACAAACCAAGGACAGTTCATGGCCGCTACGAGCTAAAGCTCGTGCAAGAGAATCCCAGGCCCAGCCTTCGTGCAATTTGTGTTGTACGACAATCTTGAGGTAGTCCACTGCCTCCGTTGGTCGATTGAGTGCAAGAAGCAGTTTACCTTTATAGTAAATGAGCCATAGGTTGTCTGGAACGTGTTCCAGCGCCATGTTTACCCAGTCAGTCACCATCTGAATTTTTTCTGGGTCAATGTTCGCTTCTTCTTTTATCACTCCCTTAGCCGCCGTCCGGATGACTTCAACAGCCATACCCTCTCGAGTGATGTTCTCGCTTGAGGACCATTTTTTCCAATGTTGGGGTTGTAGATTTGAAAGATCCCAGATTTGCAAAAAGCCAAACATTTTCACAACCTGTTTGTCAGCAAGCGTTTTCGCTTGCCAGGGCATCAGAATGTATGGATTTTTTGACTTGTCATTATTCAAACGGAGCCAGTCTCTCAAATTGCGCCTAGCAATGTATAAGGCATCATCTCCTTGGGCAATCAACTCTTTATTCCATTTGTAATACGCCCATCCGAGAGCGTAATTGATGGCTTTATTTTTGGGACACTGGTTCCAAATTTGTCGATATATGCGCACCGCTTCAGACCAACGATGCTCATCTTTGGCCGCATTTGCCTCAGCCCAAAGAGTTGGTAGCGATTTAATCTGTATCGAGTCCTCTCGGTGTGTATGTCCTTCGGGAACTTCGATGGTACTTCGTGCTTGCTCAAGCATAAAAAATCACAAAGAAAGTTCATTCACAATAGATCGGATAGCAGACATGAGTTCAGGCGTATTGTGCTGAGTGTCCACCATATTTACCTTCGTAAACTTTTCCTTGCCGTTGTAGTAGAAGTCAGTCATTGTTCTGCCACCGTACCCCTGGAAAGTCACGCGAATCGCATATTGGAGTTGTCGAGTAAAAGTTACGGTGACACCGTAAGCTGCGGCAACAACCTGAAGGCGATCAAAAAATTCTTGTAAGAAATCTTCCGAGAAGATTCTTTCTTTTTGCATCGTAGTTGAGTGGCCGTCCGACCCGGGCATTGACTTCATGCCCGACGGGGATGTTGATGTCGAAGTCGTTGTATGAGATTGATCACTGAGCCCCGTCAAAGAGCGAAATACAGCTGCAATCTTTAGGCTAACAGGATCATTTTTGCATGGGCGAACGCTCGTGACTTTCTGCTTGGAGTTGTAGTAAACATTCGTTCGAGCGTAGGTATTGGCGTACTCGACAAGGAAGACCTCACAGTACTGTTTATGCAGTACATCGATGAGTTTGGCGTTGAAAGATGCCAGCTCTTTTTCTACGGTTTGCCTCAATACGGAAAGAAAATTTTCTGGAGACTCAAGTTTCGGTGTCTCGGTCTGACCAAATATGTGAGACGAGGTACGTACACAAGATTTCGGCTCAATTGGCGAGGATTGGGGGGTTGCGTTAATCATCGTCAGACCGGACGAAGGTGTAAACCTAGGCGCGTTGTAGAAAAAGAGCTTGTTTTTGGCCCTCGTCACAGCGGTGTAAAGCCATCGGAAATACTCTTCATTGCGAGGGGTACTGTAGGACGGAGCGCAATCGAGGTAGATATCCATCCATTCGCTACCCTGTGCTTTGTGACATGTAAAGGCATATCCCCACTTTGCAATTAGGCAATGCAGGTAAGGATCATCTTTCATCCGTCTTTTGCATTCGTCCAGATCGGTCGACTGAATGGACAACTTATGAGGGTTAATGTCTCTGTTGCGCATGAGAAAGTCGACAAACAAAGCTCTGTTTTGGTCAACCGAAAGTTGGCCTTCTTCTGAATATACAAAGTTTTCGAGAAGAATTTTTTCAATGACTTCGGTTGTCCCGATCTCCCGCACCGCTACCTTCTGGAACACCAGCTGGATTTTTTTCACCTCCGTCTCGTTGGTGACTTTGTTTCGGTTTTTGAGCGGAATTTCCTTGCGTATCGGATTGCCGAGGATATTCTTTAATTCGACCAAAGTGCCATTGGCAAAATCGATTTCGTTGCGGTAGACCATCAAGATGTCTCCGCACTGGATTTTCGGCTTGCTCGGGAAAAGATAGTCGTGAATCAGCTGGTTGTTAAAGTGGGTTTGTTTATTGGTCCTCGAAATGATTGCAACATTCGCAACGCCGTTGTGCCGGATGCTTTCAATGCATTTGTTCAGAAGTGCGGCGGGCTCGATCTTAACAGCATCGGCTTGGTTTTCTTCGACGCAAAGACGGTTAAAGCGTCTGGTTGTGATGGCATCTCTCAACTTCGTTGCGTTCTTCAAGATACCGGAATCTGCTTTTTGGCGAACCACATCAGTGATTTCGATGCTTGAAACGCGCAAGCCGAAGTTTTCGGCTAAATATTCTTTACTCAGTGCTGGGGAAATCTTTTGATCGACAGGCGGAAGCTGTGCAGGATCACCGATAAAAATCAGTTTTCTGCGGTGCTCGGCAACGTTGAAGTCGATGTATTTGATTAGATCTTGGAGCAGATAGCCGCTGCCGGCCAGAATATATTCCGACTCAGATTTGACATTAGAAACCATAGAGGCTTCGTCGACAATGTAGACGGCATCGTCATTGTCATCATTTGGCCGGATTGCCATCTGAAATTTATAGGAAGCCGTTTGGGCAGGATCGGATTCAACTCCGTTGTCGATACTAGGCAGCGGGGTTGGAGAACCATATATCAATCTGTGAATAGTCAGTGCGATCTCACCGCTTTTATCTCCAAGCACTCGGGCGGCTTTGCCCGTCGGCGCACATAAGGCTACTTGTCTTTCGACTGCTTGCAAATACGACGTAAGGCCATCAGTAAGGAAAGTCTTACCTGTACCAGCATAGCCTTTGAGAATGAAAACGTCTTTATCAGGACAGTTCAAAAACTTTTCCAGAGCCGCGACAGCCTCGGCTTGGGATTTTGTCAAGGTATAGTCAGAAAAGAAGTCAGAAAGCGAGGCCATTGTTTGAATGGTTGAAAATTGGCAGAGACATGTAAAAGTCGGATTGATCCTCAAGCAAAAATTCTACGAAGCCATGACCATAAACGGCAAAAGACTCGGGAAACCGTTATGCCATCGAATGACATTGCCGCTAGGAAAAGGCGCCAGCAGTGGCTGATATGTCAAGAGCCAAAATCGGTTTTTGTATCTAGACCGTGTCTCTTGTCCTGAATCTTAGTTCCTTGCACAGAATTAGGCATCCTAATCTTGACGGTTCGCCAGTCAATGGGCCGAATATCCGCAGTGCGTAACCAATGCCGCGGATTATGGCAATATTCACGACCCATGCTTGAGGTTGTTTCGGATACATCTAGGCTAGAAGTTTTTTAGCCGGGCGGTGCACTTCGTCCTTCTGGATAACCCATTCTCTAATGCGCCCAAGCACTAGTTACTCGCTTGATCGGCGGGCTTGCGGGCATAAAACGCTACTTTTATGTTGCGGCTGTTGTGATTGGCAAAAGCCGAACGAAGAGCGAGGTTCGTTTGAGGTGCTTCGTATCCCATTTTCTTCGCAACGGTCTGAGAAGCTGCCGCGAGCTACTTTACGCATTGTTTCAGACTTATCGGTTTGAAGGAGCCTTTCTCAACGGGCTTGATAGTCATTGCCACGCCGAGTCGCCATGTTTCAATCTTGGGCGGCTCAAAAATATCCATCAGTAGCGCCAGACTATGCCCGAACCCGTGCCGGAAATCAGACCGCCGACGGAATAAGCAGTTCCGGTCATGTCGATGAGATTCAGATCATTCTGCGGAATACGGCTGTCGTCGATCGGAATGTAGTGAGGCATTATATTGAGCAGATTGTTGATGTGGCTCTTTCTTTTGTTGTGTCCAAAGCGATCAGAGAGAGCATGCCTGCTTAGCATACTTCTCAGCAGTTGGAGCAGTTGTAGGTCTTGGGACCGGAGGCACATTCTGTTATGACAAGAACGGAAAGGGTTAGGACGTAAAAACTGCCTGTTTTGTTGCGTTATAGAAAAAGGAGAGGCAATTTTTCGGAAAAATGTCGGGAAGATTGTTTGACAATTGTCAAGCGCAATGACTTTTTTCCAGGGTAAACGCAATGAGACCTTTCCAGAGAG
>OGGH01000122.1_pt1 | contig 84140 bp, 70 predicted proteins | sample 1571161 | NCBI WGS metagenome assembly OGGH01 (sample SAMEA2582053, study PRJEB24529) | metagenome | biome: Human gut stool | place: China | collected 2011 | reverse complement strand
GGCCGATGGAGCCGGAGATCGGCATACCGATGAGCATAATGGACACCGGCAGCATTTGGTCCATGTCGCTGAAGTCCACATTCTTGAGGCCCTGGAGCATCAGAACGCCGACATAGATCAGCGCGGCGGAGGTCGCAGCGCCGGGGATGACGGCGGCGATGGGGGCGAGGAACATGCAGGCGAGGAACAGGATGCCCGCGGTGAGCGCGGTCAGGCCCGTGCGGCCGCCCGCTTCCACGCCGGAGGCGGACTCGATGAACGTGGTGACGGTGGAGGTACCGGTGCAGGCACCCGCGACCGTACCGATGGCATCGGACAGCAGGGCTTCCTTCATCTGGGGCATGTTGCCGTCCTGATCGACCATGCCGGCGCGGGAGGCCGTACCGACGAGCGTGCCGATGGTATCGAACATATCGATCATACAGAAGGTGATGACGAGCGTGATGGCGGTGAACCAGCCGATGTTCACAAAGCCCGCAAAGTCAAACTTGAAAAGCGTGGTGGAGACCATGTCGGCGAAAGGCGGGACAAAGCTCGCAGTCGCGAGGCTCGCAAACGGATTGACATGCAGGAAGATGGCGCTGCCCGCCCAGTAGATGACGGACGAGAACAGCATGCCGAGCAGCACTGCCGCCTTCACGCCCTTCTTGGCGAGGACGACCATGACGAAAACGCCGAGGAACGCGGTCACGACGGTCAGGACCATCGCATCGTAGCCCGCGCCCATGTTGCCCTTGATGATGCTGGGCGTCAGCGCACCGAAGAAGTCACGCATCATGTAGAACGGGCCGCCGTTTTCAGAGTAGATACCGACGTTGGAGCCAAGGCCCACGTTCATCAGCATCAGACCGATGGCGGGAGCGATGCCGTAGCGCACGCCGAGAGGAATGGCCTCCACGATCTTCTCACGCACCTTTAAGAGCGTGAGGATGAGGAACACGATACCCTCGACAAGGATGATGACGAGCGCCGCCTGGAACGCGGACTCGTACTCGCACTCGTTGATGACCGCGATGTTGGCGACGACCACCGCGAAGAAGCTGTTGAGTCCCATGCCGGGCGCCATGACGAACGGCTTGTTGGCGAAAAACGCCATGCAAATCGTGCCGATCGCCGAGGCGATGCAGGTGGCAAGGAACACACCGTTCCACAGCGGCGTACCCACTGCAAAGTTGGTCAGCAGGTTCGGGTTGAGCGCGATGATGTAGGCCATGGTCATAAACGTGGTAAGACCGGCAAGGATCTCGGTGCGTACCGTAGTACCGTTGGCCTTCAGCTTAAATAGCTTTTCCATGATTTTCTCCCTTTCTTTTTTGTTTTTCCGCCCGCTTCCTAACAAAAAATTAGGAAGCAAAACAGATTTTCAGTCAATATTATAAACATCCCGACAAGAAATTGCAAGTGTTCTGTTTATTTTTACCACACTTTCTCACTCCGCGCCGAGAGTTCCGCCGGTTTCTGTTGTGTTTTTGTTTGCTTTGCGCTATACTATATTTAGTAAAAATTTGCATTTTGGGAGGTGCATGCCGTGAAGCTGATGGTTTTAGACGGCAACTCCATCATCAACCGCGCCTATTACGGTGTCCGTCCGCTCACCACGCGCGACGGATTTTTCACCCACGCGATCTTCGGCTTTCTGACGATGCTCGGCCGCTTACTCGACGAGGAAAAGCCCGAGGCGCTGTGCGTCGCCTTCGACCGCCGCGAGCCGACGTTCCGCCACCTCGAGTACGAGGGCTACAAGGCCACGCGCCACGCCATGCCCGAAGAGCTCGCCATGCAGATGCCGGTGCTCAAGGACGTGCTCGACGCGATGAACATCCCCCGCTACGAGCTCGCGGGCTTTGAAGCCGACGATCTGATCGGCACGATCTCGCGCAAGTGCGAAAGCGCAGGCTGGGACTGTGCCGTCGCCACGGGAGACAAGGATTCTTTGCAGCTCGTGACCGAGCATACGACCGTCAAGCTCATTTCCACGCGCATGGGCCAGACCACGACGAAGGACATGACGCCCGAGAGCTTTCGTGAGGTCTACGGCTTTGCGCCCATCCACATTGTCGACCTCAAAGCCCTGATGGGCGACGCGAGCGACAATATCCCCGGCGTGCCGGGCGTTGGCGAAAAGACGGCGATGGCGCTCATCCAGAAATACCAGAGCATTGACGAAATTTACCGGCTGCTCCCCGATATCGAGGCCAAGCCGAACGTCATCAAAAAGCTCACTGAGGGCGAGGAGAGCGCACGCCAGAGCTTCCACCTCGCGACCATCGTGACGGACGCACCACTCGAATTTTCTCCGCAGGACAATCTGCGCAAGGCGCCGTCAGACGCGCTCTATCCGCTCTTTATGAAGCTGGAATTTACCAAGCTCATCGACAAATACGGTCTCAAGCCGCCCGCCGACATCCCCGCCGCCGAGGAGCCGGTCGACCTCACCGTGACCGCCGAGGCCGTGACCACGGTGGAAAAGGCCAAGGAATATCTCTCGCTCTTCCGCAAGGCGGAGCATGTGACGCTGCTGGCGCTGCCGGACCTTTCCGGCGTGATCGTCGACTTCGTTGCAGGCGAATCGACCGCCGTCTCTGCCGAGTTCTGCTTCAGCCGCTACGAGGGCGACTGGAACGCGCTGCTGCGCGCCCTGTTCTCGGATGATATCAAGAAAGTCAGCCACAACGTCAAGGACCTCCAGCGCACGCTGCTCGAAAACGGCCTTCCCATCGAAGGGTTCATTTTTGACACCGCGCTCGCAGGGTACCTGCTCGACGCGACGGCGGGCAAGTACGATATCGCGTCTCTCTTCGCCGCCTACTTCCACCAGACGCTTGCCGAGCCGAAGCACTTAGATCCAGACGCTTTCTCGATGCTCGGCGACACGGCCGAGGCCGAGACGGCGTTCCACGTCTATACCAGCGCCGTCGATGCGCTGTATGAGACCTTTGCCCCCGAACTTGAGAAGCGCGAGCTGCACGAGCTCTATTATGAGGTTGAGTTGCCCCTCTGCGCCGTACTCGCGCGCATGGAGCACGCGGGCATGCGCGTGGACGCGAACGCTCTCGCGGCCTTCGGCAGCGAGATGGAAGTGCAGCTCAAGACGCTCGAGCAGCACATCTATGAAGAGGCGGGCGGGCCGTTCAACATCAATTCCCCCAAGCAGCTCGGCGAGGTGCTCTTTGAACGCTTGCAGCTCCCGCACGGCAAAAAGACGAAGACCGGCTGGTCGACGAACGCGGACGTGCTCGAAAAACTGCGGTGGGAGAATCCCATCGTCGAAGAGGTTTTGCAGTACCGCCAGTACGCAAAATTCCGCTCGACCTACTGCGACGGTCTTTTGAAGGTCATCGCGCCCGACGGGCGCATCCACACGAGCTTCCAGATGACCGTCACGGCGACGGGCCGTTTGAGCTCGACCGAGCCGAATTTGCAGAATATCCCCACGCGCACGCAGCTCGGCAGCGAATTCCGCCGCATGTTCGTCCCAGCAAGCGGCTGCGTGCTCGTCGACGCGGACTACAGCCAGATCGAGCTGCGGCTGCTCGCGCACATCGCGGACGACGAGGCGATGAAGCAGGCGTTTCTGACCGGCGAGGACATTCACACCGTCACGGCCGCGCAGGTCTTCGGCGTGCCGACTGATCAGGTCACCAAGCAGATGCGCTCGCACGCGAAGGCCGTGAATTTTGGCATCGTATACGGCATTTCCGCCTTCTCGCTCGCGCAGGACATCGGCGTGCCGGTGTACGAGGCGAAGGAATATATCGAGACGTACTTTGAGCGCTTCCCCGGCATCCGCCGCTATATGGATGAGGTCGTCGCGCAGGCGAAGGAGCGCGGCTATGTCGAAACACTGATGCACCGCCGCCGCGCGCTGCCCGAGCTGGCGGCGAGCAACTTCAATACCCGTTCGTTCGGCGAGCGTGTCGCGCGCAACATGCCCATCCAGGGCACAGCCGCGGACGTCATCAAGCTCGCAATGGTGCGCGTCGACGAGCGGCTGCACAAGGAAAACTTAAAGGCAAAGCTCATTTTGCAGGTGCACGACGAACTCATCGTCGAGTGCCCGGAGGAGGAAAAGGAGGCGGTCGCACGGCTCCTCACCGAGGAGATGGAGGGCGCAGTGCACCTCTCCGTTCCCCTGACCGCCGAGGCCCACTGGGGCATAAACTGGCTGGAAGCCAAATGACCGGAGGAAACCAATGGAACAGTTAAAGAAAAAAGTCCGCATCGTGCCGATGACGAACGAATATTTGAATGACGTTGCCGAGCTTGAGCGCACATGCTTCTCGAACCCCTGGTCGCGCAACATGCTCGCAGAGGAGCTTGAAAACGCGTGCTCGGCCTTCTTAGTCGCGCTGGATGCAGAAAACAGCAGCGTCGTCGGCTACGCGGGGCTGCTCGCCGTCGCGGACGAGGGCTGCATCACCAAGATGGCCGTCCGCCCCGACTGCCGCCGCGGCGGTGTGGCGGGGCAGCTTCTCGACGTGTTTATCCGCTTCGCCGAGGGCAGCGGCCTTGCGTTCTTGACGCTTGAGGTGCGTGAGAGCAACTATGCCGCCATCGCGCTGTACGGCAGCCGCGGCTTCCGCGGCGAGGGCCGCCGCAAAAACTACTACGACCACCCGAAAGAGGACGCCATCATCATGACGAAGGAATTCGGCGCGGCAGAAGCGGAGGCGCAGCAATGAAAATTCTCGCTTTTGAGTCCTCCTGCGACGAAACCGCCGTCGCGGTCGTCGAGGACGGACGAAAAATTCTCTCCGACGCCATCGCGTCGCAGGCCGACCTGCACGCACTCTACGGCGGCGTCGTGCCGGAGATCGCGTCGCGTAAGCACATCGAGGCCATCGCCGCGCTGACCGATCAGGCGCTCAAGGAGGCGGGCGTCGAGAAAAAAGACATCGACGCCGTGGCCGCGACCTACGCGCCGGGTCTCATCGGCGCGGTGCTCGTGGGGCTGAACTTTGCCAAGAGCGCGGCCTACGCGCTGAATGTGCCGCTCATCCCTGTGCACCACATCCGCGGCCACATCGCCGCGAATTACTTAGCGTTCCCAGAGCTTGAGCCGCCGTTTCTGGCGCTGTGCATGTCCGGCGGCAACACGCTCATCGTCGACGTGCGCGACTACACGGACTTTGCGCTCCTCGGCGCGACGCGTGACGATGCGGCGGGCGAGTGCTTTGACAAGGCCGCGCGCGTGCTCGGCCTTCCCTACCCCGGCGGCGCGGCGATGGACAAGCTCGCCCACGAGAGCGAGGGCGGCGTCTACGAGCTGCCGCGCGCGAAGATTGACGGGTGCCCTCTCGATATGAGCTTTTCGGGCCTCAAGACCGCCGTCGTAAACCTTGCCCACAACGCCGAGCAGACGGGAAAGCAGCTCGACCGTGCGGCGCTTGCGCGCGACTTCACGCAGGCCGTTGTCGACGAGCTCGTCCCGCGCGCGATGCTCGCCATGCAGCAAAGCGGGCGCAAGGTACTCGTCGCCGCAGGCGGTGTCGCCGCGAACTCGTTCATCCGCGCAGAGCTCGAAAAGGAGTGCCGAAAGCACGGCTGCCGGCTCTACATGCCGCCGCTCAAGCTCTGTGGTGACAACGGCGCGATGATCGGCGCACAAGGGTATTATGAGTATCTCGCCGGCGCGCGGGCGGATTGGGCGCTGAACGCGTATGCGACGAGAGATATTGACGATCCTATCGTCTGAGGGTTTACAGCGCGGCAGCGCTGGTTCTTATTCCCCTGCACCGTGCAGGGGTGCGTTAAAGGGGGCCATTCTCTCACGTGAGAGAATGGCCCCCTTTTGATCCCCCAAGAGAACGCAAGGGGCCTTGCCCCTTGACCCCGCACATTGGCAGTTTGTAGCTCGAAGAACTGCACGCGCTGCGCAAAGTAAGTGCGGTGTACATGGCTTCGCCATGAACCCCTACTACTCGTTACCAGTAGCAACCGCGCCTTACTATCGTGAGGCGCGAGTGACGTTTTCTCGGCGGCAGACTGCTTACGGAATGCGACATTGCTGCGCTCGCCGCATTGTAGGGACTGGCGATAGACGGAAATTACTGTGCACTCCCACAAGATGGGCAGAGCGGCAGCGGATAATAGGAGCAGGCCAAATCGTCTAGCAACACCAAACGCGGCAACGCCGCGATCAGGGCAGTGCAATCGGCAAGCATTGCAGCTCTTCGAGCTGCTCGCTTGCAATGTAAACCTTTCTCTCGGGGGATTTAAAGGGGGATACTCTCTTTTGTGAAAGAGAGTATCCCCCTTTGCCTCGTGCAGCGCCCGCGGCGCTGCTCTCCCTTGCAGACTGCAAGGAGTCTATTCCATCTTGCATAATTTCACGATTATGGTAACAAATCGAATTTCTGTTCTGCCACAAATTTTCCAATTCCAGAATTATGTAAATTTCGACACACGCCTATCTGCACAGTATGTTTTCCACTCCGCGGAAATCAAATCAATTTTTCCCTGTCAAATCATGGGATTTTGAGAAATCCACTTGTGTGGAAAACTCTGTGGAAACTGTGGATAACTCACCGTAGAATCTCTTTATTGAATTTATTATGTTAATCTGTCAGTTTCGATCAAACATTGCCGCATCGCGGCGGATTCTGTCGGGAACGCGGCTACTTTGACGGCTTTTCGTAACTTCCGTCATGTCTGCTGATTTTTATTTTTGCCGTTCTGCCGAATCACAAGAGCCTTTCTGCACACGCATTTTGCAGAAGCTCTGCAAAATATACTATTTGTATAGCAACTGTAAAGGCCCTGCCGATTTCTCGGCAGGGCTTTTTTAACACGGTGTTTCCAGTCCGTAACACCCGCTCACGGGGTCTAAAAAGAGCGGCAGGTGCAGCGGGCGGTACGTGAACCAGACGAACGCGAACAGCAGCGCCCACAGAAGTACAAAGCCGATGAGCTGCATCGCGCCCCCGCGCAGCGCGCCATCGGTCAGCAGGCGGTAACTCACAAAGTACAAAAGCGCGTCGGCGAGGAAGAAGATCGTGATGTTCACCCAGCCAGGGAGCTTGCCGAACATTCCCGTCAGCGTGTAGAAAAGCGCCGGAATCGAGACAAGGCCCAGCAGGATGCTCGCCGCCTTGACGGCGAAGAAGTTCCGGAACGCCTCGGAAAACACAATAAACTCCACCACCGTGAACACGAGAAACGGGATAAACAACAGCTTCATGTGCTCCCAGGTCGACTCGTTGACCGCCGAAAACACCGCGATCACGCGATTCCCGCCCGTCCATTCGTACACAAAGTGCAGCAGCGTCCCGAAAAGGCCCGTTGCGATAAAGCCGACAATCTCCCATCGGCGCAGCTCCCGTTTCATGCTCCGTCCTCCCTTTCCGCCCCGGTCAAGCCGGGCAAGCATTATAGTCTACGCGGGAAAGAAGGGCTTTATACAGCAAAAGCCGCCCTAAACGGGCGGCTCTTGCATTTCTTCTCTTATTCGGCAAATCGCGGCACGATGACGCCCGCAGGTGCGTTCTTCGTCAGCTCGAACAAGTTCCCATCAAGTTTGTGGATCTTCTTTGCCTCATACAGCGCCAGAAATTCATCGAGTGTGCCGATCTCAGGGTAGCCGTGCGCGCCGAAGCGGTAGTGCATCGGCACGAGCACGCGCGGCGCGATCGCGTCCGCGACCTTTTTTGCCGTCTTCGCGTCGATCGTATAGTACCCGCCAACGGGAATCAGCAGCGCATCGCAGCCCTTGACCGCCGCAAGCTGCTTCTCGCTCAGCTCATGGCCAAGGTCGCCGCAGTGCACGAGCGTCATCCCCTCTGCGCGCAGGATATGGATGGCGTTCTCGCCGCGAAGTGAACCTTTCTTGTCATCGTGGAACGTTGAAACCGTCTCGACCGTAAACGGGCTCTCCGATTTGTCGCGCCCCGAGAGCGTCACCGCCTCCAAAAAGGCGTGGTCGCGGTGGCCGTGCGAGCACAGCGCCTCGTCCGCCTCGATGTGCAGCGCAGGATACGTCTCTACATAGTAGGGGTCGAGCACGACGCACCAGCCCGCGCTCTCGACCACAAAACAGGAATGGCCCAGCCAGATGATGTTCATGGTGTTTTCCTCCTTAATTCCGCGTCATTCAAGCTCATCGAGCGTCATGGAGAAGCTCTCCATGCAGTTGACCATGAAATAGTCGAGCTCGGGCATGTGCATCTCGCTCAGCGCGCGGCGCGTCTGCTCCGCAGCCTTTTTGAATTCCATGTTGCCCGCCTTGAGCTCTTCGACGCACTTGATGTAGGCCGAGAGCTTGTCCGCCGCTTTGACGAGCTTTTTCGTCGTCTCGTCCTCGATCTTGATGATGGGCTCATAGTCCGCGCGCAGTTCGTCCGGCAGCATGGAGAGCAGCTTGTCGCTTGCCACGGCCTCGACCTTGCGGTAGGCGTCGCGGATCTCGGGGTTATAGTACTTGATGGGCGTCGGCATATCGCCGGTCAGGATCTCTGTTGCGTCGTGGTAGAGCGCGGCGACCGCCACGGCGTTCGCGTCCGTGGGCAGACCGAAGACACGCGTGCGGATGAGCGCGAGCGCGTGCGCCAGCACCGCGACCATGTGGCTGTGCTCCTGAATGTTCTCCTCCTCGGTGTTGCGCATGAGCGCCCAGCGCTTGACACAGCGCATGCGGGAGATATAGGCATAAAAATGGTTGGCCATGCGTTATTCCTCCAACTCGCCGCGAAGACTGCCGCCGTCGACCGCCGTGATCTTCACGTTTTTCACCTGATTGTGCAGGCCTTCCTGCGCGACGGATACCTCCATATAGTTCGGCGCGTGGCCCGCGCTGCCGCCCTTGCGGTCGCGTTCGAAGAGCACGGGAAAGATCTTGCCCACGCAGCACGCAAGATACGCTTCGTGCATCGTCTTGGCGACAGCCGAGGCGCGCGCAGCGCGCTCTTCGCGCACGGGCATGTCGATCTGGCGCATCTCCGCAGCCTTCGTGCCCGGGCGGATGGAATAAGGGAAGACGTGCATGTCGGCAAAGCCGACGCGCGCGATGAAGTCAAGCGTCTGCGCGAATTCCTCCTCCGTCTCCTCGGGAAAGCCCGTGATGAGGTCCGTCGTGATGGCAGGGTCGTCAAAATACTGACGCAGCAGGTCGCAGGATTCCATATAGCGCGCCGTATCATATTTGCGGTTCATACGCTTTAAGGTCGCGTCGCAGCCCGACTGCATCGAGAGGTGGAAATGTGGGCAGAGGTAAGGAAGCTTCGACGCCCGCTTGCAGAATTCCTCCGTGATGGTCCGCGGTTCGAGCGAGCCGAGGCGGATGCGCATGTCGCCGCCCTCGCGCGCGATGAGCTCCAAAAGGTCGATGAGTGAGGTCCCGTCCTTGAAGTCCGAGCCGTAGGACGAAATTTCGATGCCCGTGACCACGATCTCACGGTAGCCCTCCTCACGCAGCGCTTTCACCTGCTTTGCAGCTTCGTCCATCGGCAGCGAGCGCACGCGCCCGCGCGCGTAAGGAATGAGGCAGTAGGTGCAGAAGTTCACGCACCCGTCCTCGACCTTGAGCATCGCGCGTGTGCGATTCACCATACCGCCCGCGGGCAGCACCTCAAAATCGCGCCGCGCCCAGACGTCGTCGACATCGACAATAGGCGTTTTGTCCTGTGCCGCGCGCTCCAAAAGGTCGATGAACTTCGCACGGTCGTTCGTGCCGGCGATGACGTCGAGCCCGAGCTTTTTGACGTCCTCGGGATGCGTCTGGGCGTAGCAGCCGCAGGCGGCGATGACCGCGCTCGGGTTGCGGCGCCGCGCCTGACGGAGCATCTGGCGCGACTTTTTGTCGCTCACCGCCGTGACCGAGCAGGTGTTGACAACGTAGGCGTCCGCCGTCTCCTCAAAATCCACCAGTGTATGTCCGCGGTGCAAAAGCTCCTGCTCGAGTGCCTGCGTTTCATATTGGTTCACCTTGCACCCGAGGGTGCAGATCGCAACTTTCATGTATGTTTGTATCCTTTTCCGCGATTTGGGCGGTAAAGTTTCGCTTTTTTCTGCCGTTTCCGACGCAAAGCGTCCGCCGCCCTTGCTTTTTTATTTTTATATTGTATAATCATTTGAGCATTCTGACAAGACCAAAGAAAGGATTTTCCCGATATGATCTATCTCGATCACGCGGCCACCACCCCCGTTCCCGAAGAGGTGGCGCACGCCGTTTACGATACGCTGGTTTCTGGCTGGGGCAACCCCAGCTCGCAATACCCCATCGGAAAGCAGGCGCGCGACGCTGTCGCCGCGGCGCGCGAGACGATTGCCGCCGCGCTCGGCTGCAAGAGTGAACAGTTCGTCTTCACCTCCTGCGGGTCGGAGAGCGACAACTGGGCCGTCCGCCTTGCCCTGCACCAGAACCGCCACGTCGGCAAGCACATCATCACGACCGCCGTGGAACACAGCGCGATTCTCGAGACCTGCAAGGCCCTCGAGCAGGAGGGCTACTCCGTCACGTACTTAAAGCCCGACAAGAACGGCGACATCACCGCCTCTCAGGTCGAAAGTGCACTGCGCGACGACACCGCGCTCGTCACGATGATGCTCGTCAACAACGAGACGGGCTGCATCTTCCCCGTGGCCGAGGTCGCGCAGCTTCTGAAAGCGAAAAAGTCCCGTGCCCTGCTGCACACCGACGCGGTGCAGGCCTTTTTGAAAATTCCGTTCCGCGCCGACACGCTGGGCGCGGACCTCATCTCCGTCAGCGCGCACAAGCTCGGCGCGCCCAAGGGTATCGGCGGCCTGTATTTGGGCGAGCGCATCCGCGCGCCCAAACCGCTGATCTTTGGCGGCGGGCAGGAAAGCGGCCTGCGCTCCGGCACAGAGGCCACGGGCCAGATCGCAGGCTTTGCCAAGGCGGTCGAGCTGCGCGCCGATCATCTGGACGATAAACTCGCCCACGTCGCCGCCATCAAGGCCTACGCCGAGGAAAAGCTCCTCGCGCTCGACGGCGTCGTCCGCATCGGCGACGGGACCGCGCCGCACATCCTGTCGATCTCGCTCGTCGGCTACCCGTCGGCGAATGTCGTTACGGAACTTGGCGCACAGGGCATCTGCATCTCGGCAGGCTCCGCCTGCCATCGCGGGCAGCTGAGCCACGTCTACCGCGCGATGGGCCTTGACAAAAAGACCGCCGCGGGCGTGCTGCGTGTCAGCTTCGGCCCCGAGACGACGAAAGAAGAGATCGACGCACTCGTCTCCGCGCTCAAGGCGCACCGCGACACGCGCTTCCCCATGCTGTAATTCCACGATTCGAGGTTTTTATGTTCTCCTATCTTCACCAGCCCAAGGGCTTTTACAAGCATCTTTTTCTGCTGGCGCTGCCGGTCATCGTGCAGAATTTGATCACCACGTCGCTCGGCTTTCTCGATACGTTCATGGTGGGACTTCTCGGCAGCGATCAGATGTCCGCCGTCACGGTGGCGAACGTGCCAGTCTTCATCATCCAGCTCGTCGTCTTCGGCCTGCAAAGCGGCTCAAGCGTGCTCATCAGCCAATACTGGGGCCGCGGCGACCGCGAGAGCATCAACCGCGTCATGGGCATCGGCTTTATGATCGCGGGCGGCGTGAGCGTGCTGTTTGCCGCCATTCTGTGCGCGTTTCCCGCGCAGGTGCTCTACCTCATCACCGACAATCTGACACTCGTGGAGCTGGCCGAGCCGTACCTGCGCATCGTCGGCTTCTCCTACATTTTCAACTCGCTTGCCTCCATCTACATCGGCATGCAGCGCAGCATCGAAAATCCGCGCTTCGGCATGATCGTCTTCGCGATCTCGATGCTCTGCAACACGCTCGGCAACTATGTGCTGATCTTCGGCAAGCTCGGTCTGCCCGCGCTCGGCATCACGGGTGCGGCGGTAGCGACGCTTCTGTCCCGCGTGGTGGAGTTCGTCGTCGCGTCCTCCTACGCGTTCCGCTGCCGCACGATGCCGCTCATGAAGCACGCCATCCTCCGCCCCGGCATAGACATGCTGCGCAAATTCCTGCGCTACAGCGCGCCGGTGCTCATCAACGAGACGCTCTGGGGCACGGGCTTTTCGATGATCACGGTCATCATGGGCCACATGGCAAATAGCAGCGATCTCATCGCCGCCTACACGCTTGCGGGCAATATCGACAAGCTGATGACCTCCGGCGTGTTCGGCATCGCGGCGGCGGTATCCGTCATCGTCGGCAAGGAGATCGGCACGGGCAACTTAAAGGGCGTTTACAACATTGGCCGCGCGCTGTGCTTCACGGCGTTCGCGTTCGGCATTGTGCTCGGCCTCGCCGAATACACGATGTTCGTGACGCTGATGCGCCCGTTCGTCATGCCGCTCTTCTCGCTCTCGGCGGTCGCCGAGCGGCTTTGCAGTGTGATGCTCATGTGCTATGCCTGCGCCATCCCGCTGCACAGCTTTTCAACCACGATGGTCGTAGGCGTGCTGCGCGGCGGCGGCGATGTGAATGCCTCGCTTGTGATCGACAATTTCCCCCTCTGGTGCGGCACGCTGCCGATGATGTGTCTGCTCGGCCTTGTGCTCAAGGTGCCGAACGAGGTCTTCTGCCTCTGCCTGATGATCGAATATATCATCAAATCCCCCATCGGCCTTTACCGCCTGCACTCCGGCAAGTGGATCCACGACATCACCCGCATCGATGAATAACAAAAAAGCGGAAGGGCGCTGCCCTTCCGCTTTTCCATTCTCATTGTCAAGTTTTTACCGCGCGCTCCCGCCGCATTTCTCTCAGCACCGGCACGCTGACACACAGCGACGCCGCCACAAAGAACGCGATGCCGACCATGCGGTTCACGCTGATATGCTCGTGGTACACGACGACCGCCAGCGCCGTTGCCAGAATGGGCTTGACGAGATAAACGAACGACGCCTCCGTCGCAGAGGTGTACTCCGTGATCTTCGCCGTGAGCAGAAAGCCGATGGCCGCGCAGCCGATGCCGACATGGCACAAAAGCAGCGTCGTTTTGAGCGTAAAGCCCGTGAAAAACGGAATGCCCGCGAATATCTCCAGCCCCAGGCCGCTGTAAAGCGCACCGACCGCCGGAATCTCACCGAGCATCAGCAGGAAAAGGAGCTCCAGACCGCCGATGAGCATGTTGAACGTCGTGATCACGAGCGCGCCGAGCCGCGGCAGACGCAGCTTGCAGAGCGTACCGTAAGTGGCAAACAGCAGCGTGGCGGTGATGATCTCCAAAAAGCCGCGCAGGCTGATCTCAAGGTGCGCGGGATTGAGGATGAAGAGAATGCCGACAAGTTCCACGCCGATGGCCAGCAGATGGTTCTTTTTCAGCGGCTCATGCAGGATGAAGTGCGCCAGCGCCACCGCGAACACAGGATTGCCCGAGTAGATAATCGATGTAGCTGAGGCGTCCATGTGCAGCACCGCCATCTGCAAAAGCGACATGTGCAGCGTCACCGTCAGAAAACCGAGCAGTGTGAAATAGCCCCAGTCCGCCTTTGTAAGCTGGATATCCCGCTTTTTGAGGTCGTTCAGTGCAAAGGGCATCAGCGCAGCCGCGCCGAGCAGCACACGCTCGACTGTCACCTGCATGGGTGCAAACGCGCCGCCGAGCGCCTTGAGCGCGACCTCCGTCGTGGAATAGAGCATCGCGGCAAGCAGGATATAGAGATATCCCCGTTTCCGATCAGTCGTCATCTTCTTCCTCCTGTGCCTCGCCTTTGGCGAAGCAGCATCATTGTATGCCCCGCTGTGTTAAAATGCAATCCCAATCCGCTTTGTTCGGACGAAAAATGCCGCCCCGAATCGGGGCGGCATTTTGATTGCGGAACAGAAAATTACTTGGCAGTCTGCGCTGCCTTCTTGCTCTCCCACTTGGTGACGCAGCAGGCGCAGGAGATATCGCCCGTGATGTTGAGGCAGGTACGGCCCATGTCGAAAAGACGGTCGATGCCGTAGATGATCATGATCATATCGACGGGGATGTTCATCGCCTCGAGCACCATAGCGAGCATGATCATGCCCGCGCCCGGCGTACCGGCGGTGCCGATGGAGGCAAGCGTTGCGGTAACGACGATCGTGACCATCTGGCCAAGGGTCAGCGTCATGCCGCAGCAGGTGGCAAGAAAGATGGTGGCGACGCACTGATAGATGGCGGTGCCGTCCATGTTGATCGTCGCGCCGAGGGGGATAACAAAGGAGGAAACGTCGCTCTCCGCGCCCAGCTCATCCGCGCACTCCTTGCTCAGAGGGATCGTGGCGGCAGAGGAGGTGGAGGTAAAGGCGAAAATCATCGCGGGGGATGCCTTCTCGAAGAAGGTGAAGGGGCTGATGCCCGCAAACGCCTTGGCAGAGAAAGAGTAGCAGAGGACTGCATGGACGATGTAGCCGAGGTACGCGCAGCCGAGCACCACGGCAAGAGAGCCGAGGATCTCAGGGCCCTGCGTGGCGACGACCCACGCCATCATCGTAAACACACCGATGGGGCTGAGGGCAATGATGAACGCCATCACACGCTCGATGACCGCATAGAGCGTGGAGACCAGGTCCTTGGCAAGCTTGCCCTTTTCGCCCGCGGCAAGGATGCCGCCGCCGAACATCAGGGCGATCACGATGACCTGCAGCATGTTTGCGTCGGTGAAGGACTTCCACATGTTGCTCGGGAAGATGGCGACCAGGGTATCCATGAAGTTGGCGCTGGTGGCCTTATCCCAGACCGCGCCGTCCTCCAGCGCGAGCGTGGGGAACCAGCCTGCATTGTTGAAGAGGTTGGCGAATACCAGGCCGATGACGCAGGCGCAGGCCGTGGTGACAAGGAAGTAGGCGACCGTCTTCCAGCCGACGGAGCCGACCTTCTTCATATCGCCCATGGAGAGGATACCGTCGATCATCGACAGCAGCACGACGGGCACGACGATGAACTTGAGGAGGTTGACGAAGATCGTGCCGAAGGGCTTTAAGTAGTTGGTCGTGAACTCGGGTATTCCCAGCTTATGAAAGGCATAGCCGGCCAGAATACCGAGCAGCAGCGCAATTCCGATCTGCTTCGGCAAGCTTAGTTTTTTCTTTTCCATGCTCCACACACACTTTCTAAATGAAGATCCCCCATTTATAGGCATTATCAATAGGGGTCGCACTTATTGTACTGCACTTTATTTCATTTGGCAAGGGTTTTTGCAGGAAAAATTTCGTTTTGCTGCCCGCATTTTTGCACAAAAATGATGGATATCTTTCATGTAAATTGGTCAAAATTTCGGCTTGCAATCTTGCCTGCTTTCGGGTATTCTTGGTCAGACGACAACAAACGAACAGGAGGAACGACCCATGATGCTCTGCACCGCGCCGAAAAAGAAAAATTCTTCCGTTGGTATTGCTGTTTCTGTTTTTATTGATATTGTTTCTTTTGACCGGTAAGTTTTCTTACCGGTCTTATTTTTTGCCCGCACGGGGCCCAACCATGTTTATTCAAATGAGAATAAAAATAAGAAGAAAGCAAAGAGGGAAAATCACATGAAGAAAGATCTCGGACACGAAGCCATCTACGACGCCCGCCAGCTGGGCACCCCCAGAATGCTGATCCTGGGCCTGCAGCACATGTTCGCCATGTTCGGCGCGACGGTGCTCGTCCCCATTCTGGTCCAGGACTACGGCCTGCCGCTCTCCATCCAGACGACGCTGCTGTTCGCGGGCTTAGGCACGCTGCTGTTCCACGTGTGCACCAAGTTCAAGGTCCCCGCGTTCCTCGGCTCCTCGTTCGCCTACCTCGGCGGCTTCTCCACGGTCGCGACGATGCCCGCTTATGAGGGCATGGACCCCGAGCTCAAGCTCGCCTACGCGCTCGGCGGCATCGTGATCGCGGGTCTTCTCTACCTCGTGCTGGCGCTGCTCTTCAAGCTCCTCGGCGCGAAAAAGGTCATGCGTTACTTCCCCCCCATCGTCACGGGCCCGATGATCATCATGATCGGCCTCAACCTCTCCGGCTCCGCCATCAATAACGCCTCCACCTGCTGGTGGCTCGCCCTCGTCGCTATGGCCATCATCGTGGTCGCCAACATCTGGGGCAAGGGCATGGTCAAGATCATCCCCATCCTGCTCGGCGTCGTCGGCTCCTACATCGTCGCGGTCATCGCCAGCGCCTGCGGCGCGCAGCTGCCCGATGCAGAGGGCGTGATGCAGCCGCTCGTCAACTTCGCCGCCGTCAACAAGGCGAATCTCATCGGCCTTCAGAAGTTCGTCATCGCGAAGTTCGACGTCTCCGCCATCCTGGTCATGGCCCCTATCGCCATCGCGGCTATGATGGAGCACATCGGCGACATCTCCGCCATCTCCTCCACCACCGGCAAGAACTTCATCGAAGACCCGGGCCTGCACCGCACGCTCGTCGGCGACGGTCTCGCCACCGCGTTCGCCGGCTTCTTCGGCGGCCCTGCCAACACCACCTACGGTGAGAACACCGGCGTGCTCGCCCTCTCCAAGGTCTACGACCCCCGCGTTGTCCGCCTCGCGGCCATCTACGCCATCATCCTGAGCTTCTCCCCCAAGTTCGACGCGCTCGTCAACTCCATCCCCGCGGCCATCGTCGGCGGCGTCAGCTTCATCCTCTACGGTATGATCTCCGCGGTCGGTGTGCGCAACATCGTGGAAAACCAGGTCGACCTCACCAAGTCCCGCAACCTGATCATCGCAGCGGTCATGTTCGTCAGCGGCCTCGGCTTCAGCTCGGTCGGCGGCATCACCTTCACTGTCGGCGGCGCGGCCGTCACCCTCTCCGGCCTCGCCATCGCGGCCCTGTGCGGTGTCATCCTGAACGCCATCCTCCCCGGCAACGACTACGAGTTCGGCGTCAGCGTCACGGGCGACAAGTCCGCCGACCTCGGCAGCTACTAAGAAGCAAATTTCAAAATCAAATCAAAAAGGAAGCGGCACGCGCCGCTTCCTTTTTTCGCTTCTTCGTGCTATACTCTATCCAAATCCTTTGCAGGAGGCATCATTCATGGAAAGCATCAAGCCCGGGCGCTACCGCCACTTCAAGGGCAAAGAATATGAGGTCCTCGGTGTCGCACGTCATTCAGAGACGGAGGAGGAGCTCGTCGTCTATCGCGCGCTGTACGGCGACTTTGGCCTCTGGGTGCGGCCCGTGAGCATGTGGAACGAGACTGTCGAGCGCGACGGCAAGACGTTCCGCCGCTTCACCTATATCGGCGAATGACGGGCTATACGCTGATTCGCGCCAAGCGCCGTACGATGTCCCTGCAATTGGACCGCGACGGAAATGCCGTCGTCCGCGCCCCCTACGGCGTCAAAAAAGAGTTCATCGACCGCTTTGTCGCCGAGCACGAGGACTGGCTTACCCGCGCCCGCGAAAAGCAGCAAGCGCGCCGCCTTGCCCATCCCGAGCCGACGGACGAGGAGCGCAAAGCGCTCATCGCGCGTGCGAAGGAATACCTCCCGATGTGCGTCGATTACTGGAGCGGCATCATGGGCCTCACGCCGACGGGCCTCAAGATCACGTCCGCGCGCACGCGCTTTGGCTCGTGCAGTGGGAAAAACAGCCTTTGCTTTTCCTGGCGGCTGATGCAGTATCCGCGCGAAGCCATCGACTATGTCGTCGTCCACGAGCTCGCGCACATCCGCCACCACGACCACTCCCCCGCGTTCTACGCGCTCATCGAGCGCTACATGCCCGACTGGCGCGAGCGGATGAAACTGCTGAAAGAATAAAAGGCTGCGAGAAATTCGCAGCCTTTCATTCCGCTTTCGCTTTAATGGCGACGCAATCAATTATACTGCCACGACAAGTAAAGGGACCGCTCCTGTCAAGAAGCAGTCCCTTGATTTTTTGGATTTTCTCAGTGATTTACGGCCGCGGCCATTGCTTCAGGTCTTCATTTTTCCTCTTCCGTGAATAAGCCGACCACAAACACGGCCACCGCTATCGGAAGCAGGATGAACGCCGCTCCACCCAGCCATGTGCCTCGATCTCCGTTCCCTACGGCGAATGAAATCGCCATCAGCATCAGCATAATGCCCGTCAGCATCCGTTTGATCGCTTTCACTCGGTCATTCTCCTTTTCTCCGGCATTTGTCAATACGAAAGAATGATCTTCCTGCACGCCGCGCAGCGCGAGGCCCTGCACGACGCAGGCGACCATGGGTCGTAGGTCAATTTGATATCGTCTTTCTTTGGGATCATGATCCGGCTGGTATGGAGATTCGTGGAATAAATGATCTCTTTCATGCTCTGGACATATCCCGTCTCCATCTCAGTTCCACAGTAGGTGCATTTCATTGTAGTTCCTCCTTTGTGCGTGGTTTCCTCTCACTATCTTCCTGTATCATACCATACGTTGCAAAAAATGCAACAAAAAGCCGCCCGAGGAGTGTTCCCCGGGCGGCGACCTTGCTTTTCTTTTACTTATTGAGCTTCAGCCGGAAGTCCTCGCCTTCGGCGGCATACTCCACTTTATAACCCTGCTTTTCGGCAAAGCGGGTCACGTTCTCCACGCAGGTCATGCTGTCGACCAGCACCTCGAGAGACGCGGGCGCGTTCTTCTTCACCTCGTTCTGCACCATCACCACGGGCATGGGGCAGGAATATCCTCTTGCGTCGATCATGCTTTCGCCTCCTCCTTTTTCGGCAGATTCAAAATGACGACCACGAGCATCACAACAAGGCCGAGCACGACGGCGATCTTACCGGCAGTCGAGATACCGCCGACGATCAGCTCGCCCGCCTCGCTCTTGGAGTCAGGGTTGCCGGCAAGGCCGAAGTTGTGCGCGAGCGCTGCGCCGACGATCATGCCGAACACGGTGACGGCACTGTCGCCGTTGCCCTGCGCGGCCAGAATGAGCTGGCGCAGCGGGCAGCCGCCGAGCAGCACGCTGCCCCAACCGACGAGCACCATACCCAGCAGATTCCAGAGATGCGCGCTGTGCGCAATGGGCTGGAACGTAAATCCGAGGTGGAACTTGCCCATGGCGAGGTTGCCGACCATCGTGACGACGAAGATGGCAACAAAGCCATAGAGCAGGTGGAAGTCCTTGAGCATAAACGCGTCACGCAGGCCGCCGACCATGCAGAGCCTGCTTTTCTGTGCAAGCGCGCCGACGACGAGCGCGATGACAAGCGCGATCCAGAACGGCGCGTGCATCGAGCCCGGTCCCTCTTCCGAGAACTTGAACAGCGCGGGCACGGTGACAACGAGGATCAGCAGCGCAGCCATCACGGTCGGCAGCACGCCGCCCTCCGCCGCATGCACCTCATAAGAGCGCTTGAGCGAAAAGCCCTTCTTGAGGCACGCGATACCAACGAGGATACCGATGATGAAGCCGATCAGTCCGACGAGCGCGTTGAGGTCGCCGCCGCCGAGGCGCAGCACCATGCGCAGCGGGCAGCCGAGGAACGCCAGCGCGCCGATGACGACGAACGCGCCGAGCACAAAGCGGATCGCGGGCGAAGAGCCGGCGCGCGCCTTGAACTCCTTGCTCGCAACGCTCATGATGAACGCGCCGAGCACGAGGCCGATGATCTCAGTGCGGACATACTGCACCTTTGCCGCGCTGTGCAGGCCCACCGCGCCGGAAATATCGCGCAGAAAGCACGCGATGCAGAAGCCCATGTTCGTAGGGTTACCGAGCGCCGTTAAGATGAGCGCCGCAAGGCCCACTGCGGCGCCCGCAATAATGACGCCCAGATGTACTTTTTTTATTTTCTCCAATTCTCCTTTTTTGATCGTTGACAAAATCAACACTTTTTGTCGAAAACCAGTATATCGGTTTATCTTTTGAAAAACAAACGGGATTCATAGATGAAAGAGAGGGAACCATCGTTTTTTCGATGGTTCCCTCTCTTTTCTTCAAATCATCAGCTCGTAAAAGCCGTCGACCTCCAACCCCTCCGCCTCGGTCAGCGCGGCGAGCGCGGCGCGGTCCTGGACCTCCGCGCGCCACGACATACCGCAGTCCGCCGTCAGCTCACGCGGGACGGGGATGAGCCGCCCGGGCAGGCCCTTCGCCCGGCAGAGCTTTTCCATCGCGATGGCCGCGGCCGTCGTGTGGAAGGTGATGACGAGCCATAGCTTTTTCTCTCTCATGTTGCGATCTCGCGGAGCGCGGTGACCGCGGCGTCCGCTTCCTCTTCCGTATTGTACCAGCCGAAGCTGAAGCGCACCGCGCCCTGCTCCTGTGTGCCGAGCGCCTCGTGCAGGCGCGGCGCGCAGTGCGCGCCCGGGCGGGTCGCGATGCCGTAGTTCTCGGACAGGATGTCCGATACCTCGCCCGAGTCCATGTCGCCGATGTTGAGCGCGGCGACCGCCGTGCGCTCATGGTCAAAATCGCCGTAGAGCGCCACACCCGGAATTTTCTTGACGCCCGCGACAAAGCGGCGCAGCAGCGCCATTTCATGCGCGTGGATGGCCTCAACGCCGGTCTCCTGCAAAAAGTCGAGCGCGGCGTTCAGCCCCGCGATACCGTGGCCGTTGAGCGTGCCCGCCTCTAGCCGCGTCGGCATCTGCTCGGGCTGCTCGTGGAGATAGGTCTGCACGCCCGTGCCGCCGACCTTCCAGGGGTTGATGTCCACCCCCTGGCGCACGCACAGTCCGCCCGTGCCCTGCGGGCCCATCAGCGATTTGTGCCCCGTGAAGCACAGCACGTCGATGTGCATCTGCTCCATGTCGATGGGCAGCACGCCCGCGCTCTGCGAAGCGTCCACAATGAACAGAAGGTCGTGTTCGTGCGCAAATGCGCCGATGCACGTCAGATCCAGCGTGTTGCCCGTCAGGTTCGAGGCATGCGTGCAGACGACGGCGCGGGTATCGGGACGCAGCAGCCGTTCAAAATCGGCGTAGTCGATGTTCCCCTGCCGGTCTGCGGGAACAAAGCTCAACTTGACATTGTTTTCCCGTTCCAGCCGGTAAAGCGGTCGCAGGACAGAGTTGTGCTCAAGGTCGGTCGAGATCACATGCTCGCCCGCGTGGATGCAGCCATGGATGGCGATGTTCAGCGCCTCGGTCGAGTTACAGGTGAACGCCACGTGGTCAGGACGCTTGCAGCCAAAGAGCGCGGCGAGCTTGCAGCGCGTGTCGTAGATCACGCGCGAGGCGGCAAGCGCCTCCTCGTGCGTGCCGCGCGCGCTGTTGCCAAAGCTCCCCATCGCCGCGACCACCGCGTCGATGACCTGCGGCGGCTTTCGCAGCGTGGTCGCCGCGTTGTCAAGATAGATCATCTTACGGACGGACGACGCGGTCCGCGCCGCTCATCTTTTCGACGATGACGTACATGTTCGTCACCTCGCCGACGGCGAGCTTTTCCTTGAGGTCGTAGAAGTTGAGGCACGTGCCGCAGCTCATGATCTCCACGCCGCGCGCGGCCATGCCCTTGAGGTCTTCGAGAGACTCCGAGCCCTCGCACGTCAGCTTCACGCCGCCGTTGTAGCAGAGGATGGTGTCGGGCAGGGTCTCCTGCTGGCTCAGGGCGAAGACGAACGCCTTCATCAGCGCGCCGCCGAGCTCGTCATTGCCGCTGCCCATCTTGTCAGACGACAGCACCACGACCGTCTTCGGCTTGCCGCAGGTGTAGCACTCGCCGCTCTGCTCCTCCACCTTGGCGTTTTCCCCCACGGTGATGGTCACGCGGTACTCGTTTTCGCCAAGCTTTTCGGTTTTGGACGTGCAGCCCTTGCTTGCGGCCAGCTTGCCGAGGTTCTGCACCGCAGTCTCGTTGTCGACCAGCGTTTCGACCGTTCCGGCGCCGCCGAGTTCCTGCATTGCCTTCTGCGTCTTCACGACAGGGATGGGGCAGGCGTCGAACATGGCATTGACTTTGATCGTCATTTCTATCGCTCCTTATCACAGGGTTTGCACCCGTTATTTCTTTCTAACTATAACAGATTCCGCGCGAAGTGACACAACTTTTTTCTCCCGCCGCGAATTTTTTCATGGTTTTTCCCGTTTTACCGTGCTGTTATCATTGATTTTTTCGATGGCAGTCTCCGCCTTGCGCCGTTTGCAGCAAATTGATAAAATGAGAAAAAGTTTGTATCTTTCTGCGCATTCCGCGCTCTAACAGGCAGAAAGAAGCGGAAAGGAGGCCCTGCATGGACGAATTTGACGAGATCTGCCGGCGCTGCACACCCGTTGTCTACCGCTTCCTGCTCTCGCTCTGCAAGGACGCCTCCCTCGCCGACGAGCTAACGGCGGAGACGTTCTATCAGGCGTATCTGCACATCGACACATTTCGCGGCAACTGCCGCGTCGAATCATGGCTCTGCCAGATCGCCAAAAATGCCCTTACAAAAGAGCTCCGCCGCCAAAGGCGCGCCGTCCCCTTCGAGGAAACGCACGAGCTCGCCGCGCCGGACGACATTTTTGAGCTGCTGGCCGACAAAGAACAGGCCATGCGCATCCACGCCTCCCTGCACCGGCTCAAAGAGCCGTACCGCGAGGTCTTCACGCTGCGCGTGCTCGGCGAGCTGCACTTTCGCGACATTGCCGGCCTGTTCGGCAAATCCGAGTCCTGGGCAAAGGTCACATTTTACCGCGCCAAGGACAAGCTGATCGAAGATATGGAGGAACACCATGAACATTGACTGCCGTGTCATCGGCGACCTGCTACCGCTCTACGCCGACGAAAGCTGCTCGGACGCGAGCCGCGCTCTCGTGGACGATCATCTCAAAACCTGCTCCCGCTGCCGCGAAACGCTCGCGCGGATGAAAAGCGAGCAGTTTCTCCCCGCCGCGCAAGTCATCGACCCGCCCGCCGTCGCCGACTATGCGCAAAAGGTCAAGCACCGTCGCCAGAAGCGCGGCACCTGCCTGACCGTCGGCGTCATCGCCCTGATCGTATTGCTCTCGCTCGCCGCCGCTGCGTGGATGAACCTTGTCCGCGCACAGCACCCCTACATCCCCGTGGTTGAGGAGAGCGTCTGCAACCTTGCCGCCGGAGAGGTACAAACCTTTGCCGACAGCTGCGACGGCCGCCGTCTTTTTACGAACAGCACGCGCATCGCCGTCACCTTCCGCGCGGATACGCCGCAGAACGGCACGATCACGCTCTGGAACATCACCGATGTCACAAATCCCTACCCGGCCATGTTCTACGAGGTCGACGGATGCACCGCGCGCTGCGAATTCACGAATCTTTCCTCCGCCGAGCGCTATTTTGTCCTCTGCGACGGTCTTTCCGGCGACGTGACTCTCTCCGACGGACGCCCGACAGACCTTTGGGAGAGCTTTCTCGATCTGCTCCACACCCTCTTCCCGCGCTGACGGCGAAAACACGGCGGAGTTGACAAAGGCGTTTCGCTTCTCTACAATAAAAGCAGTTTTTCAAGGAGGAGGTGCGCGCCATGAACGACAAGCTGCGTCTCACGCAGATGACAAAGGCGGCGGGTTGAGCCGCCAAGCTGGGGCCGGGTGCCCTGACAGAAATTCTTGCTGACTTGCCGAATGTGTCGAATCCCGCGCTTTTAGTCGGCTACGACAGCAGCGACGACGCCGCCGTGTACCGCGTCTCCGACGAGGTCGCCGTCATCGAGACGGTCGACTTCTTCACCCCCATTGTGGACGACCCGTACCTCTTCGGTCAGATCGCCGCGGCGAACGCGCTGAGCGACGTGTATGCCATGGGCGGCGAGCCGAAACTCGCAATGAACCTCCTGTGTGTGCCGAACTGTCTGCCGAGAGAGGACATTCGCACCATTTTGGAGGGTGGGCATGCCAAAGCCGTCGAGGCCGGATGCGTCATCGCGGGCGGCCACACCATTCAGGATAACGAACCAAAGTACGGCCTGTGCGTCACGGGATTCGTCCATCCCGACCGCATCCTCAAAAATGTCGGCGCACAGCCGGGCGATGTGCTAGTGCTCACCAAGCCGCTCGGCAGCGGCGTGCTCACGACCGCCATCAAAGCAGACCTCATCTCCCCCGCCGCGCGCGACGCGGTTTATGCCCACATGGCGACGCTCAACAAAAAGGCGGGCAATGCCGTGCGAAGCGCCAAAAATGTCCACGCCTGCACCGACGTGACAGGCTTCGGCCTGCTCGGTCACAGCTATGAGATGGCGAGCGGCAGCGGCATTACCATCCGCCTGCACGGCGCAACGCTCCCCCTGATGGACGAGGCGCGCGATATGGCTGAGATGGGCATCATCCCCGCGGGCGCTTACCGCAACATGGACTATGTGAAGCCGCATCTCACGGTGCTGCCCACGGCGCAGCAGGTCTTCCTCGACCTCGCCGCCGACCCGCAGACCTCGGGCGGCCTTCTCGTCGCGCTCCCGCGCGAGGACGCAGAGCCGCTTCTTCGCGAGCTCCAGACCTTCGCCCCCTGGAGCGCCATCGTCGGCGAAGTGAGCGAGCTGCGCGCCACCGCGCTGGAATTCGACTGATCCAAACGGAACGCAAGCAAAACAGGAGCTGAATGCCAAGGCATTCAGCTCCTTTTTTATATTCGCACCTCATTTCGCGTCCGCAGACGCAAAACATTTTCTAATCCGTATTTACTGACGACATGTGCGTCAGTAAATACACTTTGCACGGAGTGAGTGTCGAGCCAAGGGCGAGGCACAGAACGCAGTGAATCTTTTACACAAACAAGTGACTTATGTCACTTGTTTGTGTAAGTCACATGCAGTAGCTCATGGCACCGCTCTTCCCCGTATTCCGCCATCATCTGGGCGACCACGGGGTTTCGCTCCGCGCGCTTGAACATTGCCGCGTTGTCGGAAAGGTGCAGGCCGTCGCCGCGCTTTTCCTTGCTCTTCTTGAGGCCGTAGGGCTGGCCCGCACCGCCGACGCAGCCGCCCTGGCAGGTCATCACCTCGATAAGGTGATAGAACTTCTTGCCCTCGTCGATTTCCTTTAAGAGCTTTTTTGCGTTGGCAAGGCCGTTGACGACCGCGAGCTTGAGCTCGGTGTCGCCGATCGTCACGCTCGCCTCCTTGATCGGCGCGTCACCGCGCAGGCCGAGGATGCTGATCTCGCGCAGGGTGTTTTTGCTCTTATCCGGCAGGCAGTGGCGCACGACCGCTTCAGCCACACCGCCGCTCGTGCCGTAGATGACCGCCGCACCGGAGCCGAGGCCGAACGGCAGGTCGGGGGACTCAAGCTCCAGCTCGCCGAGCTGGATGCCCGTCTCCTGCATCATGTCGATCACCTCGCGCGTGGTGAGCACAAGGTCGACATCGGGTCGACCGTCGTGGATGAACTCGGGGCGCGCGGCCTCCATCTTCTTCGCCGTGCAGGGCATGATGGCGATGTGATAGGTCGTGCGGCCGTCGGCAGCGTCCTTCGTGGCATACTTGTCGCGGAAGATCGCGCCGACCATCTCCATCGGAGACTTGCAGGTCGAAATGTTCTTCAAATACTTGGGGTTCTCGTTTTCGAGATACTTCACCCACGCCGGGCAGCAGGAGGTGAACATCGGGAACGGGCCGCCGTTTTTCAGGCGCTCGAGGAATTCTTCGGATTCGGCGATCGTCGTAAAGTCCGCGCCGAACGTCGTGTCGTACACCTCGTCCACGCCCATGAGCTTGAGCGCCGTGACGAGCCTGTCGAGCACGTTTTCGCCCGCGGGAAAGCCGAACGCCTCGCCCACGGCCACGCGCACGGCGGGCGCGATCTGAATGACGACGCGCTTGCTGGGGTCGTGGATGGCACGCCACGCCTCGCCGATCTGGTTTTTCACCGTGATGGCGCCGGTAGTGCACACCGCCGCGCACTGGCCGCAACTCACGCACTTCGTCTCGGCGAGCTTGCGGTCAAAGGCGGGCATGACCTGCAAATTGCTGCCGCGATAGGCAAAGTTCAAAATGCCCATACCCTGCATCTCCTCGCACACGCGCACACAGTCGCCGCAGAGGATGCACTTGTTCGGGTCGCGCAGCACCGCGGGCGACGAGCTGTCGATCTCGTAGTGCTCGCGCGTATCGGGGAAGCGAATTCTGCGCACACCGAACTGCTGGGCTAGCTCCTGTAAGCGGCAGTGGCCGCTCTTTTCGCAGGTGGTGCAGTTGCAGTTGTGCGAGGCAAGCAGCAGCTCCAGAATGACGCGTCGGTGCTTGAGAAGCCGCGCGCTGTTCGTGCTGATGCGCATGCCGTCGCGCGGCTCCATCGAGCAGCTCGCGTCGATCTTGCCGGTCTTTTCATCCTCCACCACGCACATGCGGCACGCGCCGTAAACGGAGAGGTCGGAGTAATAGCAGAACGTCGGCATTTCAATACCGGCCTTACGGATGACGGAGAGCACGTTCTTTTCCCCATCGAAGTTGACGCGCTGACCGTCAACGATCATCATACCTTTTGCCATGTCTCAGTCCTCCTCTTCAATGGCGTCGATCGCGCCGAACGGACACGCGCCCCAGCATGCGCCGCAGTGGATGCACTTATCGTTGTCGATCGTATGCGGCATGCGGATCTCACCGGAGATGGCCTCCATCGGGCAGTTGCGCTTGCACTTGCCGCAGCCCTTGCACAGCTCGGGCTTGATGACAAGGCGGCGCTTGCGGCCGTTGCAGATCGGGCAGTGGTGGTCGACCACATGGCGCAGATAGTCCTGGCGGAAGTGGCGCAGCGTGCTCTGTACGGGCTTGCACGCGCTCTGGCCGAGGCCGCACAGCGCCGTTTCCGAAATGGTCTTGGAGAGCTCCTGCAAAAGATCAAGGTCCTCAAGGCTTCCTTCGTTTGCGATGATGCGGTCCAAAATCTCCAGCATGCGCTTCGTACCCTCACGGCAGGGAACGCATTTGCCGCAGCTTTCGTTCTGCGTAAAGCGCATGAAAAAGCGCGCGGTCTCGACCATGCAGGTGTCCTCATCCATGACGACGAGGCCGCCCGAGCCGATCATGGCGCCGATGCTCTTGAGCGAGTCGAAGTCGAGCGGCAGGTCAAGATGCTCGTCGCTCGCCGTGGTCGCACCGCCGGAGGGGCCGCCGATCTGCACGGCCTTGAACTTTTTGCCGTTCGGGATGCCGCCGCCGATGTCGAAAACGACCTCGCGGATGGTCGTGCCCATCGGCACCTCGATAAGGCCCGTGTTGACCACGTTGCCTGTCAGGGCGAAGGCCTTCGTGCCGGGGCTCTTCTCCGTGCCGATGCTATGGTACCACTCCACGCCGTTTTTGATGATAAGCGGGACGTTGGCAAACGTCTCCACGTTGTTGAGCACCGTGGGCTCTGCCCACAGGCCATGCTCGATGGTGCGCGGAGGTTTGACGCGCGGCATGCCGCGATTGCCCTCGATCGACGCGGTCAGGGCGCTGCCCTCACCGCAGACGAACGCGCCCGCCCCCTTGTTGACGTGGATGCGGAAATTGAAATCGCTGCCAAGGATGTTCGTTCCGAGAAGGCCCATCTCCTCGGCGCGAGCGATGGCCGTTTTCAGGCGGTTCACTGCCAGCGGATACTCCGCGCGCACGTAGATATAGCCCTCGTCGCTGCCGACGGCGAGACCCGCGATCATCATGCCCTCGAGCACGCTGTGGGGGTTGCCCTCCATCACGCTGCGGTCCATGAACGCGCCGGGGTCGCCCTCGTCGCCGTTGCAGACGATGTATTTTTTCGCGCTCTTCTGTTTGCGCGCGCCATCCCACTTGCGTCCGGCGGGGAATCCGCCGCCGCCGCGGCCGCGCAGGCCGGAATCGAGAATATTGCGGCAGATCTGCTCGTCCGTCATCTCGAACAGCGCCTTTTCAAACGCGCTGTAGCCGCCCTTGGCGATATACTCCTCGATGTCCTCGGCGTCCGACGTGCCGCAGTTTTCCAGCACCACACGGTGCTGCTTTTTATAGAACGGGATATCCTCCTGCTTCGGGTACGCTGTGCCGTCGAGATGGTAGACCAAACGGTCGATGACCTCGCCGCCGAGTACGGTCTTCTCTAAGATCTCGTGGCAGTCCTCGGGCTTGACGTGAATGTACATCACACCCATCGGCTCGATGTGCACGAGCGGGCCCATCTCGCAAAAGCCGTGGCAGCCGCTCATTTTGACGTGCAGGCTCTTTTCCTCGTCCGAGTCGTGCTTCAAGCCGACGTAGACCTTCAGCCCGCGCGCCTCGCACTCGGATCTGAAATTGTCGTAAATTTTCATTGCGCCGCCGGCGATGCAACCCGTGCCCGCGCAGATGAGGATGGACGGCACCTCGCGGCTCTGCGCGAGGTCGTGCTCCGCTCTTGTGCGCAGGACGCGGAATTCTTCTCTTGTCAGCTTGCTCACGCTCGCACCTCCTCTTTGCGGATGGACTCAAGCAGCTCGATGGCGCGCTCGGGGTCCATCTTGGCATGCACCTCGCCGTCCACGGTCATGACCGGCGCCAAACCGCAGGCACCGAGACACGCGACCGTTTCGAGCGTGAAGAGGCCGTCGTCCGAGGTCTTTTTCTTTCCGTGCAGACCCAGATACTCATAGATCGCATCGTAGATCGGCCCGGACTTCCGCACGTGGCACGCCGTGCCCGCGCAGACCTTGACAATGTGCTTCCCCTTGGCTTCGAGCGAGAAGTTCTCGTAGAACGTCGCCACACTGTACACCTTCGACACGCTTAATCCGAGCGTGTCAGCGATAAGCGTCAGGTTTGCTTCGCTTAAATAGTTGTACTCCGCCTGAACATCCTGCAAAATCGCGATGAGATTCGATGGGTCATTCTCATGCGAGGCAAGAATGCTCAGGATCTTTTCTGTGTCAGGTTTCATGGTTGCCCTCCTATCTAATCCTGACGGCGATTATACCGTATCTTTTAAGGCATTTTCAACAAATTACTTCAAAATCATCGATTGATTATCTATATAAGCTTCATAAATTTATGCCCATCAATAAATCCGGAACAACCCGTATCTCTGTGCGGTTTATAAAAAATGACTTCCGTTCAGGTTTTCCCTGAACGGAAGTCATTTTTCTCACTTTATTGAACGATACTTATTGCGCGCCGTGCGGCATGCGTTCTTTGACCGCCTTACCGGTCGGCGTTGCGGCCAGACCGCCGAGCGCCGTCTCGCGGAACTCGACCGGCATGCGCCGTCCGACCTCGCCCATCGCGTCGATGACCTCGTCGACGGGGATGCGGCTCTCGATGCCCGCGAGCGCCATATCCGCCGCGGAGATCGCGTTCACCGCGCCGATGACGTTGCGCTTGACGCACGGGACCTCGACAAGGCCCGCAACGGGGTCGCACACAAGGCCCATCAGATTTTTGAGCGCCATCGCCACGGCGTGGCCGATCTGCTCGTTCGTGCCGCCGCGCAGCGACACGAGCGCGCCCGCCGCCATGGCCGACGCCGTACCGATCTCGGCCTGGCAGCCGCCCGCCGCGCCGGAGATGCTCGCGCGGTACGCGATCACCGCGCCGATGCCCGAGGCGACATACAGCGCCTCAAGCAGCTCGTGCTGCGTGTAATGCTCGCGCTCGCACAGCGGCAGCAGCACCGCCGGCACCACGCCGCACGAGCCCGCCGTCGGTGCTGCCACAATGCGGCGCATGCAGGCGTTCGACTCCGCCATGGAGATAGCCTGCACGATGACCTCGTCCATGAATTCACCGCCGATGCTCTCTCCGCGGCGCGCGTACAGGCGCATCTTGAGCCCGTCGCCGCCGACCAGACCACTCACGCTGCGCTGCGTGCCGGTATAGGAGTCCGCCGCATCCTGAATGGCCTGCCAGGTCGACAGCATCTTCGCCATCGAGGCCTGACGGCTCACCTGGCGCTCCTCCATATCATACTGCAAAACGATCTCCCAGAACGGGATATTCTCCCGCGCCGAGCGTTCAAAGATTTCCTTCATCGAATCCAGCGCCATCTTCATCGTCCTCCTTATCGTAATAGGTCACGCTCAGGATGCCCGGCAGCTCCGAGAGAAATTCCACCTGCCGGGGCTTGATGTGCTGATCCGTTTCAATGACCATCAGCGCGTCACCGCCGCGGCGGTGACGGTTCACGCTCATATTCGCCACGTTGATGTGCACCTGACTTAAAATCGACGTGATTGCCGCGACCGAGCCGGACTCGTCCTGATTGCGGACGATCAGCGTGTTGAAGTCGCCCGTAAAGTTTACGTCGATGCCGTCGATCTTGTTGACGACGATCGCGCCGCCGCCGATGGACGCCGCCTGAAGCGTCAGCTTTTTGCCGCTTTTGCCCGTCAACTCCAAAAGCGCGGTGTTGGGGTGCGCGTCGCGCAGCTCCACCGTGCGGAACGAATACGCCATACCCGCGCGGTTCGCCTCTTCATAGGCGTTCGGAATGCGCAGGTCGTCCGGCTTCATGCCGAGAAGTCCCGCCAAAAGCGCGCGGTCCGTGCCGTGGCCGAAGCCCGTTTCAGCAAACGAGCCGTACAGGCCGATGTCCGCGCGCGCCACCTCTTCGCCGAGCAGCGTTCTTCCCATATTGCCGATGCGCGCCGCGCCCGCCGTGTGAGACGAGGACGGACCGACCATCACCGGCCCCATCATATCGAAAATATTGATCATGGAAACCTTGTCCTTTCTGACCATCATTTGGGAAAAGCATATCATATCCGCCGCCAAAAAGCGAGTAAAATTCCGCTCTGCGCATTGCGACTATTGAATAATATCCTTTACCTTGATTCATTTTCGATATTCATTGAAACAGCGCTCACATTCATTTTTTCTTCATAGTCTGATGCAAAAGGAGCCGTCCACAGGCGGCCCTTTTCTTTCGATGCAGAGCGTCAGGCCAGCATCAGCCCGATGAAAAAGCAGATCTGCGCAAGGCTGTTGACGGTCTGCTCCATCCAGTTCACCTTCGGGTCGCTCGAATCCATCCGGAACGTGAAAACGAGCATCAAAATCATCCCAAGCGCGCCCGCAAGGAAGAAAAGGCATGCCGGAAAACCGCTCCGCTTTGCAAGCATCGCTTCCCCGTTCAGCCCTGCGCGGTCTACGATCAGTGCCGCGAACATCGTCAAAAAGCCGACCGGCATCAGGACGCGCATCTGCACAAACATCGGCCAGATGTTCCTTTGGGAGACGTCCGCGATGAGCTTCCATCCCACCTTCACAACACCCGAGAGCAGGCAGACTACCGCACCCGCTACAAACAGTCCGCTGTGGAACAGGTTCCCCGCCTTTACCGCGGAGAGGCCGAAAAATACGACAGGGAGTAAATCGACGAACGCCATCGGGGCGCTGAAGCCCTCGGGGATGGTCTCTCTTGTCATGCGGTTTCTCGCTTTTCTGCTCATGGCGTCCTCCGTGATGATTTTTCTCTGCTTCTTATTCTGCCCCAAAGCGGCGGACAGGCGCGGCGGATGGTCCGCCGCGCCTGCGTTTTCTAAAAAATTCTTTTACACGCGCTTCCACTTTGCGCCGCCGGGCATATCGGTCACTTCGACGCCCTGCGTCTTGAGCTCGTCGCGGATGCGGTCAGCCTCGGCAAAATTCTTCGCCTTCTTGGCCTCCGCGCGCTGGCGGATCAGGTTCTCGATGCCCTCGTCCGCCGTGCCGTCCTCAGAGACGACCGTGAAGCCGCCCGCGCTCTGCTGGGACGCGGCCTTCTCCTTCTTCTCGCGCTCGGCTTCGGCCTTTTTGAGAAGGTCGAGGCTCAGCACCGTGTCATAGTCGCCGATGATGGCGAGCTTCGTCGCGCCCGTGGTCTTGGCCTTAAGCACATCGTAGAGCGCGGTCACGCCCATGGCGGTGTTGAGGTCGTTGTCCATTTCCTTCATGAACTTTGCGCGGTACTCGGCGCGAACGGCCTCGTCCACGCCGCCCTCGTCCTTGATGTTCGCGATCTTCGCGATGAGCTTGTTGTACGCGGCGACCGCATTGTCAAGGTTTTCCCACGTGAAGACAAGACTCTTGCGGTAGTGGCTCTGCAGGCAGAAGAAGCGGTACGCCAGCGGGTCATAGCCCTTTTCCTCAAGCAGCGAGACCGTCAAAAATTCGCCCTTGGATTTAGACATCTTGCCGTGCGAGGTGTTGAGATGCGCCACGTGGCACCACTGGAGGCACCAGGGATGACCGAGGTAGCTCTCGCTCTGCGCGATCTCGTTCGTGTGGTGCGGGAAGGCGTTGTCCACGCCGCCGCAGTGCAGGTCGAGGTATTCGCCGTTGTACTTCATCGAAATGCCGGAGCACTCGATGTGCCAGCCCGGATATCCGACGCCCCAGGGGGAATCCCACTTGAGCGCCTGATCCTCGAACTTGGACTTGGTGAACCAGAGGACGAAGTCGTTCTTGTTCTTCTTGTTCTCGTCCTCCTCCACGCCTTCGCGCACGCCGACGGCGAGGTCTTCCTCGTTGTGGTCATTGAAGATATAGTAGCGAGAGAGCTTGCTCGTGTCGAAGTACACATTGCCGCCGGCGATATAGGCATAGCCGGTGTCGAGCAGCTTCGTGATGATCTTGATATAATCGTCGATCAGGCCCGTTGCGGGCTGGACGACGTCGGGGCGCTTGATGTTGAGCTTCTTGCAGTCGGCGAAGAACGCGTCGGTATAGAACTTGGCGATCTCCATGACGGTCTTGTGCTCGCGCTTAGCGCCCTTGACCATCTTGTCCTCGCCCTCGTCGGCGTCGCTCGTCAGGTGGCCGACGTCGGTGATGTTCATGACGCGGTTCACGCTGTAGCCCGAAAAGCGCAGGTACTTTTCCAGCACATCCTCCATGATGTAGGAGCGCAGGTTGCCGATGTGGGCAAAGTGGTACACGGTCGGGCCGCAGGTGTACATCTCCACATGGTTCGGCGTATGGGTCTTGAATTCTTCCTTTTTATGGGTCGCGGAATTGTATAAATACATGATAGATCTCCTTTGAGAAGATGAAATAACGGATTTAGTCCGCCTCTTTGAAGACGTCGAGGTTCTTTGCGAAATACTCAATGCCGGAGTACACGGTCGTCGCCACGATGACCGCGATGCACACGACATTCAAAAGGTTGCTCTCAAACACCAGCATCAGGCACAGGCACACCATGGTCGAGGCGGTCTTCACCTTGCCCGACCACGCGGCCGCGATGACACGCCCCTGCTCCACGGCGACAAGGCGCATGCCGGAGACGGCAAACTCGCGCAGCAGCACGATGGCGAGGCACCAGCCGGGCATCTGCCCGCACTCGACAAAGTAGCACATCGCCGCCATGACGAGCATCTTGTCCGCCAGCGGGTCCATGAACTTGCCGAAATTTGTGATCTGATTATAGTGGCGGGCGATGTAGCCGTCGGCAAAGTCCGTCAAACACGCGACGATGAAAATACCGAGCGCCCACCATCTCGCACCCGCGAAGTCCAGGTACAGCACCACTAAGAATACAGGGATCAGCGCAATGCGCATGATCGTCAGCTTGTTTGCAGTTGTCATATCTCTCTTTCCTCCTGCCCTGCGGGGCATTTACTTATTCGACCGCTTCGCCGGTCAGCTCGCCGTCCATCGTGCCGGTCAGGCGGACATTGACGAACTCGCCTGCCATGATATCACGTTCTGCGGAAAAGTAGATCTTTCCGTCGATATCCACGGACTCGGCGTAGCTGCGGCCGACAAAGGACTGCGCTTCCTCACTCCAGCCCTCGCACAGCACTTCGCGCACATCGCCGAGGACGGATTCATTGTATTCGTCGATGATATCGCTCTGCACGTCGACTAAAAGCTCTGTGCGGCGTTGGGCTTCCTCGGTGGGAACGTGCTCCATCGTCGCGGCCTTCGTCCCCTCCTCGGGCGAGAACGGGAACACGCCCGCGCGCTCGATCTTCTCCTCGCGCAGGAAGTCGCAGAGCTCTTCGAACTCCTTCTCCCCTTCGCCGGGAAGACCGGCGATGATCGACGTCCGCAGCACAAGGCCCGGGATGCGCGCGCGCAGGTCGTGGAAAACCTTGCGGATGCTCTCTTTCGTGTCGCGGCGGTTCATCGCCTTCAAGATGTCGTCGTTGCAGTGCTGGATGGGGATATCGAGATACGGCACGATCTTCTTTTCCTGCGCGATCGTGTCGATGAGCTCGTCGGTGATGTCATCGGGATAGAGGTAGTGTAAGCGGATCCAGTGGAAATCGAGCTTGCACAGCTCACGCAGGAGTGCGGCAAGTTGGTGCTCGCCGTTCAAGTCCGTGCCGTAGCGCGTGATGTCCTGCGCGATGACGATGAGTTCCTTCACGCCCGCGGACGCAAGCTCGCTCGCCTCGTCCAGAAGTTCGTTCATTGGGCGGCTGCGGTAACGGCCGCGCAGGCGCGGAATGACGCAGTAGGCACAGCAGTTGTCGCAGCCCTCGGCGATGCGCAGATACGCATACCATGGGGGTGTGGAGAGGATGCGCGCGCCGCCCTGCTCGCAGTGGTGGATATCGCCCATGTGACAGGGGCGCAGCGTCTGCGCGCCCATCACCTCGTCGATGGCAAGGGCAATGTCGCCGTAGCTGCCCGTGCCGAGCACCGCGTCCACCTCGGGCATCTCAGAGAGCACATCGCCCTTGTAGCGCTGCGCCATGCAGCCCGTGACGATGATCTTTTTGAGCTTGCCCTCCGCCTTGAGCGCCGCCATCTCTAAGATATTATCGATGGCCTCCTCGCAGGCTGAGGCCAGAAAGCCGCAGGTGTTGACCACGGCCACGTCCGCCCCCTCGGGCGAGAGGACGACGTTGTGTCCCGCGTGCTGCACTGTGGCCATCATCTGCTCGCAGTTGACCTGATTTTTGGCGCAGCCCAGGGAAATGAAAGAAACGTTATAGGGCATAGAACCCCTCCTGATTGTAAACTAATTGTAAAAAATAGCCAAACGACTACTCTTCGTAATCGAATTCCGTCGCATTCTCGCTGATTTGGGCGATTGCCGCGCGCACATCGCGCCACGCAAAGCCCCGCCGCAGCAGCATGTCAGACAGGCGCTTGCGCCCCTTTTCATCGAGCGCGCGGCCCTTTGTCTTCTGCGCGATCACGCGCGCGATGGCCTCCTGCGCGTCGGGCGACTTTGACAGCGCGTCCTCCCACAGTTCGCGCGGCACGCCGCGGCGGTAGAGCTCATCGCGAATCTTCGCCTCGCCATAGCCCATGCCGCCGTAATGGTGCACGAGCATTGCGGCATACTCCGCGTCGTTGAGTGCGCCGATCTCCTCGAGCCAGTCGCACGCCGATTCGGCGTCGGCCTCGACCGCCCCCTTTTCCCTGAGCTTTTTCGAAAGCTCTTTCCTTGACAGCGGGCGGGACGAGATCATGTTCGCCGCGCGCACGCGCGTTTCGCTCCGCGCGCCGGACTGCTGCAATTCTACCACAGTCCTATCGTCAATGTCCAGTCCTATACATAAACCGAAACGCAGAAGCTCGCTCTCGGTGATCCGGAGGAGGTCTCCCCCCTCCAGATACACGAGAACGCGCTCCTGCTTATGCTTCGATCGTTCGATCTTCTCAATCTTCATCCTTGAAATCGTCGGCGCTGACATCCACGGCGCGGCCTGCGGCCTTCGCCGCCACGCGGGACTGGCCCGTCATCAGCTTGTCGAAGTTGCGGCGGATCTCCGCTTCGAGGTTATCGGCGATCTCGGGATTGTTTTTCAGATACTGCTTGGCCGCGTCGCGTCCCTGACCGATGCGCGTTTCGCCCATCGAGTACCACGAGCCGCTCTTCTGCACCAATCCGAGCTTGACGCCGAGGTCGATCAGTTCGCCGATGAGCGAGATGCCCTCGCCGTACATGATGTCGAACTCCGCCTCGCGGAACGGAGGTGCCATCTTGTTCTTCACGACCTTGGCGCGCGTACGGTTGCCGATGATCTCGCTGCCGTTTTTCAGCGCCTCGATGCGGCGCACGTCGATGCGCACGCTCGAATAGAACTTAAGCGCGCGGCCGCCGGTCGTGACCTCGGGGTTGCCGTACATGACGCCGACCTTTTCGCGCAGCTGGTTGATGAAAATGACGATGGTGTTCGTTTTGCCGACCGCGCCGGTCAGCTTGCGCAGCGCTTGCGACATGAGGCGCGCGTGCAGACCGACAAAGCTGTCGCCCATCTCGCCCTCGATCTCCGCGCGCGGCACGAGCGCCGCGACGGAGTCGACCACGATGACGTCGATCGCGCCGGAGCGCACGAGCGCCTCGGTGATCTCAAGCGCCTGCTCGCCGGTGTCCGGCTGGGAGACGAGCATATCCTCGACCTTGACGCCAAGCGCGCGGGCATAGGTGATGTCGAGCGCGTGCTCGGCGTCGATGAACGCGACCTCGCCGCCCGCCTTCTGCGCCTGGGCGAGCACATGCAGCGCCAGCGTCGTCTTACCGGAGGATTCAGGCCCGTAAATTTCGATGATACGGCCCTTGGGCAGGCCCCCGATACCGAGCGCCAGGTCGAGCGCCAGCGAGCCCGTGGAGATGGCCTCCACATTGCTCACGGTGTTGTCGCCAAAGCGCATGATCGAGCCCTTGCCGTAGGTGCGCTCGATCTGCTGCATCGCGGTCTCGATCGCCCGCTTCTTGTCGTCGGCCATTGCCGCAGCTGCCTTCGTCTGAGACTTTTCTGCCATGTTCGCGTTCCTCCCGATTCTTTATGTAAACTAAATTTGCTTCAAATGGTCTCCACACGCGTGCCGTACACCACGCGGGGGATGTTGTTGAGGTCCTTGACGATCTGAATGTCGCCAAAGCCGTGCGAGCGCATGATGCGCAGCACCTGATCCGCCTGCCCGATGCCGACCTCGAAAAAGAGCATGCCGTTTTCACACAGGGCATCGCGCCACTTTTCGCAGATCACACGGTAGAAGTCAAGCCCGTCCGCGCCGCCGTCAAGCGCAAGGCGCGGCTCGTGCTCGCGCACGGAAGCGTCGAGCGTGTCGATGTCCGCGCTCGGGATGTACGGCGGGTTGCTGACCAGAAACTGGAACTCGCCCAGCGTGCGCGCGGGCTTTTCCCGCGCGTCGATCTTCAGGCTTGCCACCCGCGCCGTCAAGCGGTTGCGGCGGATGTTCTGCCGGCAGATCTTGAGCGCCTCTTCGTCATATTCGCCGAGCAGCACACGCGCGTTCGGCAGGTTTGCCGCCGCGGCAAGGCCGATGCATCCGCTGCCCGCGCAGAGATCCAGAATGCGGCAGGCCCCCGCGCCGCGCGCCGCGTCGATGAGCTTTGTCGCCAGCACCTCGGTATCCGGGCGCGGGATGAGCACCGCGGGCGAAATGTCGAGCGGCAGACCATAGAACTCCCACTCGCCGATGAGATACGCCACCGGCTCGCCCGCCAAGTGGCGCTTGACGAGCTCGCGCGCACTCTTCTCCACCTCGGGCGAGGCGTAGAGTGAGCCGTCGCGCACCAGCTCCTCGCGCGTTTTTGCCGCCGCGGCGCAGACGAGCTCGCGCGCCGACTGCGTCGCCTCCTCGTCGCCCGCGCGCCTCAGCTCCGTGCGCAGATCCAGATAGAGATTATTATATGTCGTTGCCATGCTTACCACGCATCCTTGCCTTTTTCTTCGGGAATGACCAGCTCGAGCGCGCGGATGGCGACCTCGAGCATGCTGTCGTCCGGCTCGTTGGTCGTAAAGTTTTGCAGCCACAGGCCCGGACGCGCCAGAAAGCGCGTCACCTTGTTGTCGTGCCCGCCGACGTAGCGGTTGAACTCATACGTCACGCCCACGATTGGAATGAGCAGCAGCAGGTGCAGCGCCATGCGCACCCACATGTTGCGCCAGTTGACAAAGCTGAAGACAAGGCTCGAGACTAAAATCGACACGACCACGACCACAAAGAGAAAGCTCGTGCCGCAGCGCGGATGGTGGCGCGGCTGGATGCGGCAGTTTTCGACCGTCAGCGGCAGCCCCGCCTCGTAGCAGAAGATCGTCTTATGCTCCGCGCCGTGGTACTGGAACACGCGGTAGATGTCCTTCTGCTTGGAGCACAGGATCATGTAAGCGAAGAAGATCACGAGCTTGATGACGGATTCGACCAGATTGTGCACCGCCGCGCTCTTGATATACGGGTCGATAAAGCCGGCCAGAAACGTCGGCAGCAGGAAAAAGAACAGGATCGTCAGCCCCAGCGACAGAAAGACCGCCAGCGCCGTGATGAATTTCTGCATTTTTTCGTTGCCGAGCTTTTTTTCAAGCCACTGGTCGAATTTGCTCGGCTCGGCGACGTCCTCGTCGGGGAAATAGTCCGCCGAAAACATCAGCGCCTTGACACCCTTGACCATCGAATCGACGAACGTCACCGCGCCGCGGATGATGGGTAAGCCCAAAACGGGGTACTTGTCGCGCACGAGCGTCAGCTCCTCGACCTTTTCGACCAGCCCGTCCGGCGAGCGGACGACAATAGCCTGCTTGCCCGGACCGCGCATCAAAACTCCCTCGATCAACGCCTGTCCGCCGATGCTCGTGCGGAACTTGGACGCGGAAGCCTTGTTTTTTGCTTCTTCTGCCATGAATGGTTCTCCTTTTTCTATGCGATATCATACCACGGGTTTTGCAAGAATGCAACACTCGTTCTATTTTTCACGACATGGGCAGCGAGATCGTCACGACCGCGCCGCCGCCCTCGGCGTTGGCGATGTCGAACGTGCCGCCGTGCAGGCGCACGATCTCGTCACACACGGCAAGGCCGATGCCGCTGCCGCGTGCCTTCGACGAGCCCTTGTAGAATTTCTGCTTGACGAACGGCAGCTCCTCCTCCGGGATGCCGGGGCCGTAGTCGCGCACGCGGATGACAAATTTTCCATCCTCGCACGCGGCGCTCACGTCGATGCGCTTTCCCGTGCCGCCGTGCTTGGCCGCGTTGTCGAGCACATTGCAGAAGACCTGCTTCATGCGCTCGCTGTCTGCCACGATCGGCGGCACATCCTCGTCAGGGCCCTTGTAGCTGACCTCGATGCCCTCCTGCCGGAAAAGCTCGAAATAGGTGTAGATCGCGTCCTCGAGTTCGCTGGCAAGATCGACGCTCTCCACGCGCAGCGTGAAGCGCCCGTCCTGCATCTTCGTGAATTCGAGCAGCTCCTCGACCATCGTCGTCAGGCGGCGGGACTCTTTCAAAATGATGCCGAGGCCGCGCTTCGTCTGGTCGATGTTCGCGCCGGGGTCAGCGGAAAGCGTCTCTGCCCAGCCGCTGATGGCGGTCAGCGGCGTTCGCAGCTCGTGCGAGACCGACGAGATAAATTCCTGCTGGATCTTCTCGGCCTGGCTGATCTTGAGTGACATGTCGTTGATGTTGTCGACCAGCTCGCCGAGCTCGTCGCGGTAGTGGTTCTCGATCATGATGCCGTAGCTGCCGCCCGAAATGCGGCGTGCCGCGTCGCTCACGACTGCGACGGGCTGGACGACGTTGTTGATAAAAATAGCATTCGACGCCGCAATCAGCGCCATGCACACGAGTGCCGCCGCCGAAGCGAGCAGCGACTCGACCAACACGCGATGCTGCGCCTCGCGCAGCGATGTCACGTACCGCAGCACGCCGACGACGCGGGAGTTAAAAAACAGCGGATACGACACCGCGAGGATATTCTCCCCCGTCTGCGGATCGCGGCCCTGAAACGACGCCATTTTACCGCCGATCGCGCTGTCAACGTCGCTCGTGCCTGGCAGCGTGCCCGCCGTCAGCCCGTAGGACGAGACCTGCACGCGTCCGTTCGTGTTGATGAACTGGAGCTCGATCGTGTCCTTTTCTTCAAACGTTTCGGCGGAGTACGACGCGAGGCGGTAATATTCGCTGTAGCTCTTCACGCCGTAGCCCGTGAAGGTCTCCGCCGCGATACGCGCGCGGCTCTCAAGGCCCGAGCGCATCGCATTGTAATAGTATTCCTGCACGCCCACGCTGAAAAGCGCCACCGCCAGCACCAGCAGCAGCAAGATCGGCAGCACCGCCGAAAACATCCACCGCTGACGAAGGCCACGGATGTGCAGCGCCGAAGCAAAGCCTTTTCGATTGTCCGGCATCGCTGCCCCTCCTTCGTTCGGTGCGCTCACACCGTCCATTTATAACCAAAGCCCCACACGGTGGAGATGTACTTCGGCTCCTGCGCGTCATCTTCGATCTTGAGGCGCAGGCGGCGGACATTCACGTCCACGATCTTGAGCTCGCCAAAGTAGCCCTTGCCCCACACGGCGTCGAGAATTTCCTCGCGCGCGAGCGCCTTGCCGCTGTTTTCCATAAAGAGCTTGACGATCGCGTACTCGATCTGCGTCAGCTTGACGCGCTCGCCGTTTTTTTCAAGCGTCCGGTTCGTCAGGTTCAGCAGAAACGGCGGCTGATACAACTCTCCGGTATGCGTGGCCGGCGTGTTTTCGCCCATGCGGCGCAGCAGCGCGTCCACGCGTGCGGTGAGCTCGGCGGGCGAAAACGGCTTTGTCACATAGTCGTCCGCGCCGGTCATCAGGCCCGTCACCTTGTCCATCTCCTGCGTGCGCGCCGTCAGCATGATGATGCCGACCTGCGCGTTCGACATGCGGATGCGGCGGCAGACTTCGAACCCGTCGATGTCCGGCAGCATGATGTCGAGCAGGCACAGCTTCGTGTCGGGATTTTCCTGCAATTTTTGAAGCGCCTCCTCGCCGCACTCAGCCTCCACGACCTCGTAGCCCGCACGCTGCAAATTGATGACAATAAAACTACGGATACTGGCTTCATCCTCCAGCACCAGCACTTTTTTCATATCGTTTCTCCTCTCAGTTGTCTCCCATCGTCCATTCCGCCGTGATGAGCGAGAAGCGCTCGCGCAGCGATTGCTCATCAAGCGTGATATTCCATGCATCGCCGATCCGTGCGGCGTATACCGCCTCCACCTGCTGCGTGAGCACAAAGCGGCTGCCGATGTTGGCAAGTCCCTCGCGCGCCTCGCCCGTCAGGGTGTAGACGGTGAGCAGTTTCTCTCTCAGTCCGCCCTCGCCCGCGCGGTAGAAGGACACAGCGGTCTCGCCGCTGCCCGCGCTGCGCTCGACGGTCAGATGGTCCTTGTCCCACTCGTCCGGCAGCACAAGGCTCCAGCCGTCCGCCACATTGTGGAAGCAGCTCTGCACGTCCGTCACCGTGCCGTCGATGCTGTACTGCTCCCAGACAACGTAATACTGCAGCTCGCTCTCGCGGTCAAAGCGCTGCAAGGGACGCGTCTTCGGCGCTTCGGTCACGCCGTCGCTGTTTTCATCGCGCGGGAAAAGGCCGAGGAAAATTTCCTCCGCGGGTACCTGATTTGCGTCCGCGCCGAGGGCGATGTTCTGCAGCCGCCCGCCCTTGAGCGCCAGCACGTCCGTCACGGTCAGGTTGTCGCCCGTCACGCCCGTCACGAACAGCGCGTTCTCCCCGCCTGTCAGCGTGCCGGCCGTCAGGCGGCTCAGCTCCGCCACCGAGGCGGACAGGCGCAGCGAGGACTTCGCGTGCAGCGCGCCGTCATCCCAGTCGTAGTAATCGACGCGCGCCGTACTCTCTTCGTCGCTGCAAATAATTAAAAGTTCCTGCTTCCCGTCGCCGTTCATGTCGAGGTTCGCGTAACGGGAATAGCCCGTCGTCAAAAGCGACTCCGACGTGCCGGGAGAGAGCGGATAGATGGCAAGCCCCTGCACATCCGAGCTGCTCTTGTAGCCGACCAGGATCTCCTTGAGCCCGTCGCCGTCCAGATCCGCGTAGTTCACGCTGTAGATCTGGCTCGATGCGCCCTCGATCACGGCGTAGCGCTCGTAGCTGTCGCCGTCGGCTTTGAAGATGTAGATCTTCATCGGCTTTTTGTCGCTCGCGCGGCGGAAGAAGGCCACCGCCTCTTCGCTGCCGTCACCATTGAGGTCGATCATCTGCACGCTCTGCAAATTGCTGCCCGACGTGGGCGCGGCATACTCCGCGCCGTTTGTGAGCAGCGCGTCGATCTGCGATTCGAGCGACTCATACTCGCCCGCGAGCTTCGGCAAGCGGTAGAGCGACGTCTCCGGCGTCGTGAACATGCAGCCCGAAAGCAGCAGTGAAAATAATCCGATCACCAGCATTTTCCCCGCGCGCTTCATTCTCTCCGCCTCCTTTTTCATACAGATACCAATACAGAGTTATCATAGCACGCCGCCGCGCAAAAAGGTAGCCCCTTTTTGCGTATTTTCCGCAAAAAAGCAGCGTTCAATGTCCTATCTAAGCCTCATCAAAGCGAAAGATGCGCCTTTTGCGCCCACCGGGCGCAAAACAGCATTCTAAAAAGCACGCATTTTGCGCTCTTCGAGCGCAAAACAGCGCCCCGCACGCACTCCCCCGGCGCATTTCGCGCCCTGCGGGCGCGAAACAGTCCACCGCACCCAGGCGTCGCAGACTTTCGCGTCCGCAGGCGCGAAATAATTTTGATCGTCATTTCCAACGACATGCGCGTTGGAAATGACTCTTCTCAGGCCGCAAGTGTGGAATTCGCCCGCCGACGGCGGGCGAATTATGCGCGCAGCGGCCTGCAATCCCCCTCTAAAATGAAAGGGAACGGCTTTGCCGTTCCCTTTCATTTTAGAATTTGTACAATACTGTCGCCACCTGTGCCCTCGTCATCGCGCCGCCCGGGCGGAAGCAGCCGTCGTTAAAGCCCGTGAGGATGCCCATCTCGCTGAGCGTGCTCACGTACTCAGCCGCCCACGACTGGATCGCGCTGCTGTCGGTGAACTTGAGCGCGCCCTGGGCGTAGCCCTTTTCGGTCAGGCGACCGAGCATCGTCACCGCCTCCTGGCGGCTCACGTTGGCCGTGGGGTTGAAGTAGAGCTTGCCCGAGCCGTCGGAACTGCCCTTGATGATGCCGAGCGAGTACATCGCCTTCGCGCCGTTCAGCGCCCAGGATGCGATCTCATTCGTATCGGCAAACGGGAGCTGCACGGAGGAATGATCCTGCGAAGAACCTAAGTAACGCGCGAGCAGCACGGCAAATTCCTGACGGCTGATGTTCGTATCCGGCAGGAAGTTACCGTTCGAGCCGTTCGAAATGCCGCTGCGCTTGAGGTACGCCACCGCATCGTTCGCCCAGTGGTCCTGCATATCGGCAAAGGCCGGCGTCGCGCTCGACGTACCGGCGTTCACGCCCGCGCGGCTCAGGTTGCCGCTCGCGTCGCCCGCGACCACGCTCACGCGGTGCTGCGCGCCGTCAGCGGCGGGAAGAGAAATGCTCAGCGCGCCGCTGGACTGGTCATAGGTGTAGGACGTGTAGCTCTTGCCGTCGTAGGTCACGCGAATGGTCGGGATGGCCGCGCCGTCGATGTCATCTTTCACCGTGCCGGTCACAGTGTTGCTCGCCGCATTGTACTGGAGCGAGAGCTTCGGCGCGGTCGTATCGGTCAGGCCGCCGTAGGAAAGCACGAGCTGGTCAAGGTACACGGCGCTGATAAGCTCCGTGTCCGAAGAGACGATCATGCCCGTGATCGCGGTCGCCGCGCCGAGGTTCGCCGTCAGGAGCTTCCAGCCGGAGAAGTTGAGCGCTCCCAGGTTCACGCTGCCAGTATCCGTCACCAGCGCGAGCTGCGCTCCGCTATTGTCGCCGTAGACCCAGAAGTTGAGCTGGTCGTAATTTGAAGGAATGGCATAGTTGAGGCCGATGTAGGCGTTGCCCTCGCTGCCGATCGCATAGTCAAGCCGCGCGGAGGCGTAGCCGTTGTGCACGCGGGTCATCTCACTGTTGTAGGAGAGCATCGCACGCGTGCCGGTCGCGGTCGCAAACGAGGTCTCAAAGCCGTCGAGCGTGCGCAGGGCGCGCGCCGTCACCGTCACAGGGACCGTCACGGAAATGCGGCCGAGGCTCGCCGTCACGCTGCCGCTGCCGATGCTGCCGGACGCCGTGAACACGCCGTTTTCGATCGTGCCGACATTGCCCTGCACGGTCCAGGTAAAGCCCTTGTTGTCGCCGAGCACCGGCAAATGGCGGTACATCGCCGAGGCGGTCAGCGTCGCCGTCTCGCCCGCGCTGAGCGTGATAGCACTCACGGCCTTGCCGTTCTGCCGGACGCTGATGCTGTCGGGCTGCGTGATGACATCGATCTTCGTCTGCGCGCTCGCGCCGCCCGCGTTCGCCGTCACCGTCACGGTGCCGGAGGCGGGCGCGGTCAGGACATTGCCGTCAATGGTGCCCTTATCCGCGCGCAGGGAGACATTGGAATTTGCCATGGGGATATAGTTCGTGTCGAGCGCCGTCGCGGTGAGCTTCACCTGCGCGTTCGGGAGCACGCGCGTGCTCTCGCTTTCAAGATACACATGGCCCACGGAGTTCGTCGGGCGGCTGTCCGCCACTAAGAAGAGGTGGTTCGTCACCGCGCGCTCGCTGCCGCCGGAGGGCTTGTTCACAAGCGAAGCCGTCGTGCTGTCGGGCTGCGTCGCGACGAGCGCGGTCGAGCCGCCGCCGTCCAGGCTCAGCGCCGTCACGCAGCCGAGCTCGACCATGCGCTCGGCGACCTGCGTCAGCGTCGCGCCGATGGAATAGCCGCTCTGGCGGCCGTCGATGGTGTACATCACAAGAGAGCCGTCGCGCTTGAGGCCCACAGCCGTGCGCGGCGCGCTGCCGTTGACAAGGCCCGCGCAGACCTGACCGTTTTCGACCAGCTGATAGAGCGCGCCGATCATGTTCGTCACGCCGTTCCACTCGCTGCCGCTCGCGCTGACAGAGACCGTGATGCGGTCGCCGACCTGAAGCGCACGCATGGCGGCCAAATAGCTCTCGCTGGACTTGAGGTTGACCGACAGCACATACTGCCCCTTGCCGACGGCGGTGTCCACACCGCTTTCGACAATGCTTTCGACCCGAAGCGTCAGCTCCTCGCCGATGCCCAGCTCACCGCGATCCACCGAACAGATGACATCAAGGCCCGGCTCGCTCGTGCCGATCGTGCCGCGGGCATTGAAGCTGTCGTTATACAGGAAGATACCGAACGACGTCTGGCGGACATAGTTCATGGCCGTGATCCCGAACGTGCTGCCGCGGTCGGTCTCGGCGTTGATGCGCAGGTTGGGCTTGCCCATCACCGCCGTGCCGTCGTCGTAGAAGCCGAGGGCATAATAGCTGCCGGAGATGTTGTGGAAAACGCCCTTGCTCATCACGCTGCCGAGCGCGATGCCGTTGGCGGTGTCGTAATAATCGCCGTTGATGCCCGCGACCACGCGGTAGCCGTCGGCCTCCAGCGTGCGCGCTGCTGCCGAGACGGTCGAGAGCTGCGTGCTGTAGCTGCCGCTACTCACAATGGGCTTCACGCTGCGGTTCGGCTCATAGACGACGTAGTTCTCCTGACGAAGGTCGGAGTAGGTATTGCTCCAGAACGTACCGGCGTTGAGCTTGGTGCGCTCATTGACCTCAACATTTGAGCTCGTCAGATCGTCGCCGAGCGCGTCAGACGCGAAGGCGTTGAGCGGAGCCGCCGCCAGCACGACTGCCAGCGACAGCGACAAAAACTTACGGATAATGGATTTCACGATTTGCCTCCTTGCTGAAAATGCCTTGAATTGGTAAACATAACACAGTATAGCAGATACCCTGCCATAAGTAAAGACGCGAAAACGCGGAAAAAGTTTCCACTTTTTTCGCAAAATTTAGAGGGAAAGCGCCTCGAGCGCCCGCACGATGACGGCGTTTGACACTAGAAAGCCCTGCGGCGTCAGCCGCCAGCGGCCGTTTTCCTTTTGGGAAAGGCCGTGGTGCGCGCACTCTTCGAGCACTGCCTCGGCGTCCCGCGTGTCCTCCTTGAGCGCCGACAGGTCGAGCCCCCGCGCGGTGCGCAGGGCAAGCATGACGCGTTCTTCTTCGCGCTCGCGTTCCGCGGGGCATGCGCTTTCGGAAAGGTGCTCCTCACCCTTGATGTAAGCATTCAAGTCGCGCGCGTAGGCGAAGCGCCGCCCGCCGAAGTCCGAATGCGCGCCAGGACCGAAGCCCAGATACTCCTGCATCGTCCAGTATTTGAGGTTGTGGCGCGACTCGCGCCCGGGACGCGCGAAGTTCGAAATTTCATACTGCGCGTAGCCCTCCTTTTCGAGCAGCTCGACCGTTGCAAGGTACTCCTCCGCCTGTTCATCGTCGTCGGGGATGCGCAGGGCGTCTTTTTTGCGGTCGAGCGGCGTGCCCTCCTCGATCTTGAGTCCATAGCAGGAAAGGTGCTCAGGCCGTAAAGCGATCGCCGCTTGCAGGTTTTCCCGCCAGTGCGCCATTGTCTGCTCGGGTAGGCCGTAGATGAGATCGAGGCTTACATTGTCGAAGCCCGCCGCGCGGGCGGCGCGCACGGCCTCGACCGTCTCTTTATGCGTGTGGACGCGCCCGATCAGGCGCAGCTCGTCGTCGCTCGCCGACTGCATCCCGAGTGAAATGCGGTTGAAGCCCGCTTCTCTGAGCTGCCGCAGTGCTGATACCTCCCGTGCGCTATCGGGATTCGCCTCGGTCGTGATCTCAGCGTTTTTGTCCACGCGGTAATGGGCAAAGACCGTCTCTAAAATGCGGCAGAGCCGGTCTGCGCCGAGATAGCTCGGCGTGCCGCCGCCAAAATAGATCGTGTCAACGGTATGGCCTTTCGCCTGATCCGCCCAGCGCATCAGATTGCGCTGCAAGGCCGCGGTGTAGGCGTCCATCTTCTCCTCCGAATGAGGAAGCGAGTAGAAGTCGCAGTAAATGCACTTTGCCTTGCAGAACGGAATGTGGAGATACAGTCCCAGCGGTCGCATCGCGTCAACTCCTTTGCAAAAATGTCCTCGCCCATTGTAACACAAACCTCGCCGCGCGCAAGACGGTATCGCGCGGATATTTCGTCCATTTCCCGCAAACACTACGACAAAAGGAGTGATTCTTCATGGATATGACGCCTCAGGAATATCAGGAGTATGTCAAGCGCCTTGCGCCCAAATCGCCCATTTTCAAGGATACCGCCTTTGCCTTTTTCATCGGCGGCGCGATCTGCGCGCTCGGCCAGCTCATCCAGAACGGCTTTCTCTCGCTCGGCCTTACAAAGGCGGACGCAGGCACGGCGACCTCGATCTGCCTCATCTTCCTCTCCGCACTTTTAACAGGCTTAAACCTTTACAATTCCATCGCGCGCTTTGCCGGGGCCGGCACGCTCGTGCCGATCACGGGCTTTGCCAACTCCGTTGTCTCCCCCGCCATCGACTTTAAGAGCGAGGGCTTCATCACCGGCATGGCGTCAAAGATGTTCATCGTCGCGGGGCCGGTCATCGTGTTCGGCACGCTCGCAAGCGTCGTGTACGGCGTTATCCTGATGCTGCTGTAAAAAAGGAGAGATACCGCGGCATCTCTCCTTTTTGATTCATTTCGCCCGCTGGATGCGCTTTTCGTTTTCGTGCGCGCTGGGGATGACCAGCGGCGCCTGCTCCACAATGACCGACGAGGTGTCCAGTCCGTACCACTGGATGACCGAGCCCGCCGCGCGGCGGACGGCGTATTTGAGGTTCAGGATGATCTCGTCCGTGCGGCTCAGCTCCGACATCAGCGGCACTGCGCGGCGCAGCATCAGAAACTTGAAGCTGCCCACCTGCGAGGGGCCGTAGATCGAATACTTTCTCTCCTGCGGTGGCAGCTCCCCGCTCTCGAGCAGGTCGCGCACGATCTGGCGCAGGTAGATGTTCACGCGCTGGTCGTTCTTGAAACCGAGGTTGAGCTTTACGCGGAAAATATAGTCCGTGCCAAACGTCTCGACCTGATAGTTCATCGCGTTTGGCTCGTCGAGCGCATGCACACTCAAAAACCAGTAGGCGCGGGCGCGCTTGGGATCCTTATCGAGGATGGAGTAGAGTGTGTTGCGATCGATCGTCTCCATATCGTCGCTGCTGCCGATGTAGACAAGGTTCTGCGTCAACTCCGGCAATGCACTGTCGCCGCGCAGCGCGGCAAGATTCTCCGTATAGTCATCAAGCTTGAGGCGCACGCTGTATTTCTGCTCGAGTTGCGTGCCGCGGTGCCAGATGATCATAATCGACAGAAGCAGCAGCGCCATAATGACCGCCACATAGCCGCCGTGCGCAAATTTCGACAGGCTCGAGAGGAAAAACACCGTCTCGATCGCGCCGATGTAGATTTGACCCTTGGTCTCGGCGGGATACTGCACCTTCAGGTGCGGCATCAGGTCGAGGCGGATGGCCTCCGATACCAGCGTATAGGAGCCTGTGATGAGAGCCTGCGAGGCGATGACCGCCGCGAGTGCGCTCAAAATGACCGCCACCGGACGCAGCGCGCCGGGCAGCATCAAAAAGAACGGGTTCAGGCTCTCAAGCGATGCAAGCGCCGCGTCGCCCCGACTGCTGAGCAGCCACGCCCCCTGCCCCAGATAGTTGAGGATCAGGCAGATCTTGACGAGCGGCCAGCTGATGTAAATGCTCTCGCGGCCTACATGGCCCATGTCGGAATACAGCGCCTCCGCGCCCGTCGCGGCCAGAAACACGCTGCCGAGGATCATAAAGCCGAGTTTATTATAAGGGCTCACGAGAAGCTCCACCGCGTGCGCGGGGTTGAACGCCCGGAGCACCTGCGGCATGGAGAAAATGTTCATCGCCCCCCGTCGCACCGAGGAAGAGGAACCACACGAGCATCACCGGGCCAAAGGCCTTGCCGATGCGGCTCGTGCCCGCGTGCTGCACGGCAAAAAGCGACGCGATGATGCAGAGCGTGATGATGATGACGCCCGTCTGGCGGCCTCCGAGGAGCCTGTCCATCATCGCGATACTGCGAAGTCCCTCAACCGCCGAGGTCACGGTCACCGCAGGCGTCAGCACGCCGTCGGCAAGCAGCGCCGCGCCGCCAAGCATCGCCGGCACGATGAGCCACTTGCCGCAGCTGCGCACGAGCGAATAGAGCGAGAAGATACCGCCTTCGCCGTGGTTGTCCGCCTTCATGGCGATGAGCACGTACTTGATGGTCGTGAGCAGCGTGATCGTCCAGATGATGAGCGACAGCGCGCCGACAATGAACGGCTCGTTGATCTGCGTGATGCCGCCGTTCCCCTCCAAAATGGACTTCATCACGTACAGCGGTGAGGTACCGATATCGCCGTACACGATGCCGATGGCCACAAGACACATCGTCAGGGAGGTTTTTTGTCTCTTTTCCATAGCGTTCCCTGCCTTTTTGGGGCACGGCGGAGCGGTCTTTATCTCCCCACCGCTCCGCTTCTTCATAAATTCTTAACAAAATTTTAGCATGTCCTCCCGACAAGTGCAGGCGACAAATGCCGTCAAGTGTTAAATTGACGAAAATGCCCTTTCCGCGCTGAAGAGGCGGAAGCGTGTCCATTCATGGTTTATCCGCGGTTATTCTGTTGACATAACGATGTGGAAAACTCTGTGGAAACTGTGAATAACTTTGTTGTTCCAGTGCGTTCCCGCCGGTTGACAATTGGTTATGCTCGACGTCTTTCGGCATAATTGGCGCAGAAATTCCCGCGAATTTCTGCATTTTCCCGCCAAAGGCAAAAATCTGCCGCGGCCACTTGCCATTGTGGTCAAAAAATCGTATAATGTACTAAGTTTTGTGTTTGAAGATCAGAATCGTAAATTTCGGCGAAATGGAGAAACCCCAATGGCAGAAGCAAAAAAAACGAATTACGGCAACGAGAGCATCTCGTCCCTCAAGGGCGCGGACCGTGTGCGCAAGCGCCCGGGCGTCATCTTCGGCTCGGACGGGCTGGACGGCTGCGAGCACGCCGTGTTCGAGATCCTTTCGAACTCCATCGACGAAGCGCGCGAGGGCCACGGCAGGCTCATCACCGTCACCCGTTACTTAGACCACAGCATCGAGGTCGAGGATATGGGCCGCGGCTGCCCTGTGGACTATAACCCCAAGGAAAAGCGCTTCAACTGGGAGCTCGTGTACTGCGAGCTCTACGCCGGCGGCAAGTACAACAACTTGGACGGCGACAACTACGAATACTCCCTCGGCCTCAACGGCCTCGGCGCGTGCGCGACGCAGTATTCCTCGCGCTATATGGACGTGACCGTCTGGCGCGACGGGAACAAATACTCCCTGCACTTTGAACGCGGCGAGCCCGTGGGCAAAAAGGGCGATGAGCTCAGGATCGAGCCGACCGACCGCGGCCGCAAAACCGGCACGCGCACGCGCTGGCTGCCCGACCTCGACGTGTTTACCGATATCGACATTCCCGCCGACTACTATGTCGAAACGCTGCGCCGTCAGGCCGTCGTCAACGCGGGCATCACGTTCCGCTTCAAAAACGAAGTCCTCCCCGGCCACTTTGAGACGCAGGACTTCGTCTACGAAAACGGCATCATCGACTATGTCGCCGAGATCGCGGGTGAAGACGCCCTGACCACCCCCGTCTTCTGGGAGACGGAGCGCCGCGGCCGCGACCGCGAGGACAAGCCCGAATACAAGGTCAAGCTCTCCTGCGCGTGCTGCTTTTCGAATAAGGTGCAGCGCATCGAGCACTACCACAACTCCTCGTGGCTCGAGCACGGCGGCAGCCCCGAAAAGGCGTCGAAGACCGCCTTTGTCTACGCCATCGACAAGTATTTGAAGGACAACAACAAATACCAGAAAGGCGAAGCCCGTATCGCCTGGCAAGACATCGAAGACTGCATCATTCTTGTCTCGAACAACTTCTCCACGCAGACGAGCTACGAGAACCAGACGAAAAAGGCCATCACGAACAAGTTCGTGCAGGAGGCGATGACGGACTTTCTGAAGTCCCGCCTCGAAACCTATTTCATCGAAAACCGCGTCGACGCGCTCAAGATCGCCGAGCAGGTGCTCATCAACAAAAGAAGCCGCGAGAGCGCGGAAAAGCAGCGCCTGAACATCAAGAAAAAGCTCTCCGGCAGCATCGACATCTCAAACCGCGTCGAAAAGTTTGTCGACTGCCGCACGCGCGACGTCTCGCGCCGCGAGATCTACATCGTCGAGGGCGACAGCGCCCTCGGCAGCGTCAAGCTCTCGCGCGACGGCGAGTTTCAGGGCATCATGCCCGTGCGCGGCAAGATCTTAAACTGTCTCAAGGCCGACTATCCGCGCATTTTCAAGAGTGAGATCATCACCGACCTTTTGAAGGTCCTCGGCTGCGGCGTCGAGGTGCCGGGCAAGTTTGTCAAGGACCTGAACGCCTTTGATATCAACAATCTTCGCTGGAACAAGGTCATCCTCTGCACCGATGCCGATGTCGACGGCTTCCAAATCCGGACGCTCATCCTGACGATGATCTACCGCCTCTGCCCGACGCTGATTCGCGAGGGCTATGTCTACATCGCCGAGACCCCGCTTTTTGAGATCACCTGCGGCGAAAAGACGTGGTTCGCCTACACGGACAAGGAGAAAAACGACATCGTCAAGGCCCTTGAGGGCAAGCGCTACAAGGTCGACCGCTCGAAAGGTCTCGGCCAGAACGACCCCGAAATGATGTGGCTCACGACCATGAACCCCGAGACACGCCGTCTCATCAAGGTCATGCCCGAGGACGCGGAGGCGACGGCACACTCGTTTGATCTGCTGCTCGGCGACAATTTGCAGGGCCGCAAGGACCACATTGCCGAAAACGGCTACAAATACCTCGAAATGATCGACGTATCGTAATACGAACAAACAGGAAAGGAGCGTTACTTTATGGAAGGCATTTTACTTCACGTTCTCTATCGCGGCGAAAAGGCTAATGACTTTGCATCGGAGATGGAGCGAAGTGGCCTGCGCGCCGCCGTCCTCGCGGAAGAGGGCTGCATGCAGTACGACTACTACCGGCCTCTTGCCGAGGAAAACTGCGTGCTGCTCGTGGAGCACTGGCGCGACCGCGCCGCGCTCGACAAGCACTCCGCAGGCGAGCCGATGGCGCGTCTCAAGGCGCTCAAGGCAAGCTACGACCTCGCAACGACCGTTGAGCGCTTTGAATGAGGAGAAGCGCATCCGAGGCAAAAAATTGGGAATCTGCTAAGGAGTTTTGATAGCCATGAAAAAGATCGTTCTTAAAACTGTGATAGGGATTCTTCTCGTTTGCAGCGTATTTGTTGGTTTTCTTTATGTAAGTAACGACATTGGCATAGCATCGGGCAATCTAGAGACTGACATTCGTTCGTCGCAGAAGATCAAGGAGGATTGGGCGGTCGATGGAAGTGTTTCTGATACGATGGCTGCATATATTTCTTATCCGCAGGACATGAGCGACCACACTTTTTCCGTCTATGTCAATCGCCCGGGACTTTCCTTCGGATATTTCTTCCGCGCGGGTGGAAAACTCTCGGAGATCCAGGAAGGAATTGCAGAGTTCACCACAGAGGGTGCTAATGAGCGCGCATTGATTTCCATGAATCAGCAGCAGGTGCAGCAGCTTCAAATCGATGATGGCCGCGCCATTCAAGTGATCGATATCGACAGCGATCAGCCCTTTGCGATCGTCCTGCCGATCAATGCGGGCAGCATTACTTTTTATGACGTGAACGGAAATGCTGTAGAATATTGGAATCATCCTCTTTAACAGCTTCCGGTTTGCCAAGTCGGCTTCATCCCTTCAAGGGCAAAAAGGCCTCGCATCATTCGAACCGCAAAAAATCCGTACACAAGCAGGAAGACCCGACCGATGAGCATCCATCGGTCGGGTCTTCTGTCTGATGCGTCCCTTTTTTCACGCCTTCTGCGCACCGACGTCGCTGAGGGCGGCGGCCGCCGCTTTCTCCCGCCGGCGCACGCAGAGCGTGCCGTTTTCCGCCGTCAAAACCGCCGTGTCGCCGCTTGCGAGCGTGCCGTCCAAAAGGCAGGTCGCGAGCGCGTCCTCCACCTCGCTGCGGATGAGCCGCCGCAGGGGACGCGCGCCGTAGGAAACATCGTAGCCCCGCTCGGCGAGGGAGACCGCGCAGTCCTCGTCCGCCTCAAGCGTGACGCCGAGCGCCGCGGCGCGGGAAACGGTCTGCGCAAGCAGCCGCCGCGCGATCTCGGCGCAGTCCTCACGCGATAAGCGGCGGAAGACGATCGTCTCGTCCACGCGGTTCAAAAATTCCGGCCGGAACGTCCGCCGCAGCTCCGCGATCACCGCCGCCTTCACGGCAGCGAACTGCGCGTCGGCGCTTTTCTGCTCCTCCGGCGCAAAGCCGAGCGGCGTGCCCGCCGCCGTGATGCTCTTCGCCCCGATGTTCGACGTCATGATGACCGCCGTGTTGCGAAAGTCCACCTTGTGGCCCTGCGCATCCGTCACGACGCCGTCCTCCAAAATTTGCAGCAGGATGTTCCACACGTCCTCGTGCGCCTTTTCGATCTCGTCGAAGAGCACGACGGAGTACGGCTTGCGCCGCACCTTTTCCGTCAGCTGCCCGCCCTCGTCGTAGCCAACGTAGCCCGGCGGCGAGCCGATCAGGCGAGAGACGGCGTGTTTTTCCATATACTCGCTCATGTCGATGCGGATCATCGCGTCCTCGCTGCCAAATACCGCCTCGGCGAGCGCTTTACTGAGCTCCGTCTTGCCCACGCCCGTGGGACCGAGGAAGAGGAACGACCCGACAGGCCGTTTCGGATCCTTGACGCCGACTCGCCCGCGGCGGATGGCGCGCGCCACGGCGCGCACCGCGTCCTCCTGCCCGACGACGCGCGCGTGCAGCGTTTCTTCAAGCGTCAAAAGCCGCGCGCTTTCGCTCTCGTTGAGCCTTGTCACCGGAATGCCCGTCCAGTTCGACACCACGGCGGCGATGTCCTCCGCCGTCACGCGCACAGCGGTCTTTTCCGCCTCGCGCGCCTGTTTTTTCCGCTCAGCTGCCGCCTGCGTGCGGAAGCTCTCCTCCGCGTCGCGCAGCCGCGCCGCTTTTTCATAATCCTGCGCGCGGATGGCAGTCTCCTTGTCCCGCGCGGCGGCGCTCGCCTTCTCTTCGAGCGCTTTCAGTTCGGGCGAGGCGCTGCGCGCGGACAGTTTCACGCTTGCCGCCGCCTCGTCAATAAGGTCGATAGCCTTATCCGGCAAAAAACGGTCGGGCAGATACCGCTTTGAGAGCGTCACCGCCGTGCGCAGGGCCTCGTCCTCGATGGAAAGGCCGTGATACGCCTCGTACTTTGGCCGCAGGCCATGCAAAATTTGCAGCGCCTGCTTCTCGTCCGGCTCGCCGACCTGCACGCTCTGGAAGCGCCGCTCGAGCGCGGCGTCCTTTTCGATGAATTTTCGGTACTCCTCGAGCGTCGTCGCGCCGATGACGCGGATCTCCCCGCGCCCGAGCGCGGGCTTTAGGATGTTCGCCGCGTCCACCGCCCCCTCGGCGCTGCCCGCGCCGACAATGGTGTGCAGCTCGTCGATGAACAAAATGACATTGCCGTCGCGCCGCACCTCGTCGAGCACGGCGCGGATGCGCTCTTCAAACTCGCCGCGGTACTTTGTCCCTGCCACCATGCCCGAAAGGTCGAGCAGCAGGATGCGCTTGTCCAAAAGCTCCTCCGGCACGTCCCCCGCCGCGATCTTTTCGGCAAGCCCCTCGGCGATAGCCGTCTTGCCGACGCCCGGCTCGCCGATGAGCACGGGGTTATTTTTCGTCCGCCGCGTCAGGATGCGCAGCGCGCGGGCGATTTCCTTTTCCCGCCCGATGACGGGGTCGAGCCGCCCCTCGCGTGCCATCGCGGTCAGATCGCGCGAGAATTCCAAGAGCGTCTTGCCGTTTTTCGCCTCCGCGCGGCTTGCACGCACCTCGGGCAGCGGGAGCTTGCGCGGCGACAGGCTCATCGCGCGCAGCGTGTCGCTGTACAGCTTTTTGGTATCCACACCCAGCGATCGCAGCAGCCGCACAGCCATATTGCCGCTGTCGCGCAGGATACCGAGCAGCAGATGCCCCGCCTCGATCTCTCCGCCGCCCGTGCGCATCGCCTCGCCGACGGCCAGCTCGACCGCGCAGCGCGCGTGCGGGGTGAGCCCCTGCACGGTCGATCTTTCCGCTGTGCCGCGCCCCAGCTTTTCGATCATCCTCTCGCGCACTGCCGACTCGTAGATGCCCGAGGCATTCAGCGCACGGCAGGCCGCGTCGTCCTCCTCGCGCAGCATCGCGAGCAGCAGGTGCTCGCAGCCCACATAGCCGTGCCCCAGCTCACCCGCCGCCGCCTGCGCACAGCGCAGCACATGCTCAGCCTTCAGGCTGAATTTCCGGTCATTCATTGCTCTACCCTCCGCTTCCTTTTCGTCCTTTCATTTTTGACCGGTTTATTCAAAAATAAACGCCGCAAATGACACAGAAAATTCAATATTTTCCTGCATTCTGACTCTTGCATTTTCGCTTTGACATGCTATAATAGCGTCATCAACTTATGGAGGTACTAATTATGGCTTATCAGATTAGCTCTGCCTGCGTCAGCTGCGGTGCTTGCGCAGACGCCTGCCCCGTCGGTGCTATTTCCCAGGGCGATTCCCAGTATCAGATCGACGCAAATGCCTGCCTGGATTGCGGCTCCTGCGCTGATACCTGCCCCAACGGCGCCATCTCCCAGGCCTAAGGTCTAAGGGTACTTAAAAAATAAGGACGCGCAAAAGCGCGTCCTTATTTTTATCATCAGAAAGGGTCATCACATGGAAAAACGCGACGAGCTCTGGCCGCGCGGCCCCTGCTTTTATTACGACACCGCCCTCTTCCCGCCGGGGACGGACAGCTTTTGCCTCGCCTACTTTGCCCGCCCGTCCCGCGGCGACACGGTCTGCGACCTCGGCAGCGGGATCGGTCTTCTCGGAACGCTCCTGCTCGCGCGCGAGGAATCGCTTTTTATCGAAAATGTTGAGCTCTCCGCGCCCGCGGCAGCGCTTGCGCGAAAGACGTTCGCCGAAAACGGCTGGGCGGACAGGGCTGCTTTCCACGAAGGCGACCTTCGCGACGTCTCCGTCCTGCCGAAAGCCGGCAGCGTCGACTATGTGATCTCAAACCCGCCGTACTTTCCCGCCGGCAGCGGCGAGAGCGCCAAAGGCGAAGCGCGCCAAATCGCGCGCGAGGAAACCTCCTGCACACTGGACGACGTCTGCGCCGCGGCGCAGCGTGTGCTGCGCTATGGCGGGCGCTTCACCCTCGTTCACCGCGCCGAGCGCCTCGCCGACGTGCTCTGCGCCATGCGGAGTCACGACATCGAGCCCAAGCGCCTGCGCTTTCTCGCAAAATCGCCGGACGCCGCGCCCTCGCTCCTCTTCGTCGAGGGAAAGCGCGGCGGCAAAAGCGGCCTTGTCATCGAGCCGCCGCTCGTCCCCAACGGCGAGGAATGGGACGCCGTGTATTTCCGAAAATAAGAAAACGGGCCGCCCTTTCGGGCGGCCCAACAGCTTTATTATACTAAAGTGCCGGATGAACTGCAAGCATTTTCTGCCAGTTTTCGAATAATCAGCCCTGCGCACAAAATATCGCTCGCATCTTTATCCATTCCGCCGCTTGATTTTTGAGCTCATTCTTGCTATTCTTTAAGCACAGAAAGGGTGAGACCAATGTACAAGTGATCTTCACAAAGGCGATCCCAAATGGTTCCGATCATATCCATCGCGCAGCACTCTCTGATGTGTACCGTCATTCAGGTAAAACCGCCGCAACCGCGGTGTTTGAGATAGCAGGAGTGGAAACCGGAGTAAGTGATATTCGGCACCAGATCATTGAAGAAAGGAAGGAAAGAAAACAGAATATGAGAGATCCAAATATTCATCATGGCTGACCCTTGATCGTAGTTCAGTAATCGCGATCAAGGGTCAGTCATTTTTTGTTTTCTTTCACTTTTTTAGAAAAATTGAGGAAAAATATCCCGTGCTCTGCGCGGGAGGGGAGGCAGCGCCGGTGGCGCTGCTACGAAATAAGGGGGATATTCTCTCGCGTGAGAGAATATCCCCCTTGGACCCCCAAGAGAACGCGAGGGGAGTCCCCCTCGACCCCCAACATTGGCAGTTTGCAGCTTGAATGACTGCACGCGCTGCGCAGTGTAAGTGCAGTGTACGCGGCTTCGCCACGAGTCCCTGCGAGTCGGTTCATCCAGCAACCGCGCCTTACTCCGTGAGGCGCGAGTGACGGAAGTCTGGCGGCGGACTGCGTGCGGGCGCAGCAATGCCGCGCCGTCAGAAGAGCGGGAAGAATAATCCAAAAAGGAGGGGCGGGGCCCCTCCCGTGAGATCGAAACGCCCCTGCCGTTCTCTTGGGGGATTCAAAAGGGGGGCCTTCTCTCACGTGAGAGAAGGCCCCCCTTTTGCTTCAGACTTCACGGAACGCTTCAATGCGATAGCTCCCGTCCGGGCGCACTTCCAGCGTCAACTCATCGTGCGTTCCTTCGCCGTCCTCGCCGCGCGGCGCGCTCCACAGTCGGATGCTGTCGCCGTACTGCTCGCCGCCCATCGGAATAAAGGATCCGGGGCCGAAATCGCTCGCATACTCATAGAATGCATCATACTGTGCGAGGTACGTCACACCATCCTGATTGCACAGATCGTCCACCGTGATATCCGCCCACTGCGTCAAAAGCGCGGAAACGTCACTCTTGGGAATGCGCCGCACGGGGACCGCCCAGTCATCCGGCACCTTGAACCTCTCCGCATCCTCTATTCCCAGCGTGTCGAGCACAGCGTGGAATTCCTCCACGTCCGCGTCTCCCAGCGTGGTGCTGAGCGGACAGTACCGCAAAAATTCCGCAAGGTCGATATCGCGCGGATCGTCGTAATGTGAGGTGAAAAAGCAGCTCACCGGCGTCGAGGTCGTATAGCGGTACTCTCCCGTTGTCTCATCCGTCACATCGGCAGTGGAGGCAAACAACTCCTTAAATTCTTCGATCTGCGCCTCCGTCAGCGGCGCCCAATCATCCTCCGGTCCGCCGTCCGATTTGTCATCATTCGCTCCCGCGCAGCCAAACAGCGCCAGCGTGCACACGCAGGCGAGCAAAAAGGCAAATAATTTCTTCATCGTTTCTCCCCTTTTCATTTTCGCATCATTTGTTTTTTACTGCCGGCGCGCCAGCTTTGCTCTTATAGGCTATTCACCGTGCCGAGGAAGAGCGGCAGACCGTCCACGCCGGTGATCATAAACGCGAACGGCCGGTTCAGATCCATCTCCACCACGGGTAGGTCTTCGGGCGCGGCGGATTGGGCGTCCGCCCTGACGGCGGTAAACGCGGCGGCCTCGCAGCCCTTTTCGTCCACCTTGACGCACGCGGCGTGCTGCACCTGCGTCACGGCGACCGCCTTGTCAAAGCGGTCAAAGTCGACAAGGGGCGAGAAGTCCGCCTTATCGAAGTCGAACACATCCGTGACGCCCATCGCCTTGAGCGCGTCGGTCAGCTCCAGGTTGGAATCCACGTCAAACTTCGGCACGCTCCAGTGGATCTCCGCGCTCGGCAGCGCAGCGTCCATGTCGTAGGCCATCAGTCCGCCCACGACCTCACCATTGGCAAGCAGGCTCTCGAGCGTCGTCCCCTCATCCGGCAGCAAAAAGCGCATCGACTGCCCGCCGCGGAAGCCGAGCTCCGCCACGGTGTAGTTCTCGCCGCGATAGTACGCGGCGCGGTCGTCCGTGCGGTGCATGAACTGGGCGGTCTGCTTCTCGCCGTCTGCCGCGGTGAACGTGTCCTTCTTCGTCGCATCCTTCCAGAATTCGTCGCGCCACTGGTCCTTAAAATAGAGCGTCGTCAAAAGGAGCATCACGGTCTCGGGCTTCGTCTGGATCTCGCCCGCCGCGTCCTGCAAGAGATTGCCCGTGTTCTCATTGATCCATTCGCCGATGGCCTTGTCCGTCTTCTCATCTCCCATCGGGGCGGAGAACGTCGAAGCAAGGTACTGCTCGGCGAGCACCTGCAGCGTCTCTTCATTATAGGGGACGTTCTCATTCAGCCACACGGAACTGCCGAGCAGCGTCTTTCCCGTCGAGGTCTCGCCGTAGAGATTGCGCCAGACATAGTTGCCCGCAGCGCGCGACGCATCGGTATTTTCAAGGCCTAAAAGCGATAAAAGCTGCGCGCGGCTGTCGCCGTCCGTCGTCTCGCTGAGCATCGCAAAGGCGAGATACAGGTTTGCGGGCGAGAGAACGGTGTTCTCCTCCGCCGAAAGCAGCGTGCCCGTCTCCTGCGTGAAGTGCAGGAATGCCGCGGGGTAGCTCGTGCCCTTGCTGCGCAGCGCCTTGAGCGCATCGTAATAGGCATTGCTGCGCGCGTCCCAGTCCTCCCAGATCTTCTCCTGCGCCTTTTCATAGGCGTCCGCGCCCATCTTGTCATAGTCGATGGTGCTGAATGCCTCGTCAAGCTCACTCTCGTTCGGCATGGCGGGCAGCACGGGATAGTCCGCCGTCTTCACGGCGAGGTCCTGCAAATACTGCGCGGCAATGGGGTCTTTTTTCACATTGTCCTTCTCATTTTCATTTCGGATCGTCGTTCCGTTGTCTCCGCAGGCGGCGAAGGACAGGACCATCGCCGCGGCGAGCAGCAGCGTTAAGAATCGTTTCATGTCGGATGTACCTCCGTTTCGGGATTTGTTATATTAGACGGCGCAGATGGAAAAAAGTTCCCGTTTTGTCAAAAATAGCATGCCGCCCTTTTACGAAACGGGCGAATGTGGTATACTTTCAAAAATATTTTCTTTTTTGTGTAACGCAAACGGCAAAAAAGTTGTCTTTTCCCCATGATGGCAGACAACAGAAAGGAGCGAACCTATGGACGACCATGAGATCGTCGACCTCTACTGGCAGCGGGACGAGCACGCCATCGAAGCCACCGCCGCCAAATACGAAAGCTATTGCATGAAAATTTCGCAAAACATTTTATCTGACCGCGCCGACAGCGAGGAAAACGTCAACGACACGTACTTACACGCCTGGCAGGCCATGCCGCCGCAAAGGCCCGCGATCCTCTCGGCCTTTCTCGGCAAGATCGCGCGCAATCTGGCGCTGAACCGCTATAAGGCGAGGTCGGCGCAGAAGCGGCAGGGCGACGTCTTCGCGCTCTCGCTCGATGAGCTGGACGACTGCGCACCCGCCCTGTCCTCGCCCGACGACGAGGCCATGGCAGCAGAGCTCGGCCGCAGCATCAGCGCGTTTCTGCGCACGCAGAGCGAAGAGGTGCGCAGCATGTTCATCCTGCGCTACTTCTACTGCGAACCGGTCGAAGCGCTGGCCGCGCGCTTTCACTGCGGCGAGAGCCGCATCAAAACCACGCTCCTGCGCACGCGCAGAAAGCTCAAGGAGCATCTCATCAAGGAGGGATACTGTGAAGCATGAAGTTCTGACCCGCGCCATAGGCGAGCTCGACGATGAGCTCATCGCGGACGCCTACGCCTACAAGCCGCGCAAACGGTACGCCCTCCCGCGTTTTCTTGCCGCTGCGGCGTGCCTTGTGCTCGTGCTGGCCGCCGCCCTGGCGATGACGCGCGACACCTTACCGGCTGAGATCAAGGTCGAAGGCGCAGCACTCTCCTCAATCCCCATTCCCATCAGTCAGCCCGCAGCGATGGCGCTCGACGCGCGCGGCAGTCTGAGCGGCCCGCTCAGTCCGATGCTCACCATCGAGAGCAAATCGGGCGAGGCCGTGACCGTTACGGTGTCGGATGGCGTGCTGACCCAGCCTCTTTACTCGCTGCAGGAGGAGTTCACCTCCTACACCGTCTCCGGCAAGGTGCAGCTTTGCTGGACCATCGAAGAACCGGACACGGGTACGGTTTACACGCTCTCTCTCGACGGCGCGCCCGCCGTCACGCTGCGCTACGACGAGGCCAACGGCTATTGGGCCGCCGCGCGGGCGTAAGCATCCCATTCCACATTACTATTGACAACACACAACATTTTGGAGGTAAATTCCCATGAAAAAGTTTCTCACCCTGCTGCTGGCCGCAGCGATGACTCTCTCCCTCGCCGCCTGCGGCAGCAAGACGGATGACAATAGCGGCAATAACAGCCAGCCCGCGAGCGCTCTCGAGCTGCTGAACGCCGTATGGGCCAACTACAGCGACGACGACAAGTTCCCTGCTGCCGGCGGCGACTTTGATGAGGCGAATATGACCGAGGACGCGCCCGGTAACTTCTCCGTCGAAGACGGAGACGCACTTGACTACTCTCTCTCCTTCCCCGCCGCGGACGCAGGCAAGCTCTCCGACGCCGCGTCCCTCACCCACATGATGAACGCCAACACCTTCACCGCGGGCGCGTTCCATGTTGCGAGTTCTTCCGACGTTGACAGTGTCGTCTCCGACCTCAAGGACAACATCATGAACCGCCAGTGGATGTGCGGCCTTCCCGACAAGCTTGTCATCCTGACGCTCGGCGACTATGTCATCTCCTGCTACGGCGCGGAGGACCTTGTCGACCAGTTCAGCGAAAAAGTCACCGAGGCCTTTACCGATGCTGCCGTCGTCTGCGACGAGGCCATCGCCTGATTTGATCTTCTGAAAGGCGGAGAAGTTTATGCTCTTTTCCAGCGTTCCCTTTCTCTTTTACTTTCTGCCTGCGGCGCTGCTGATCTACTTTGCAGCGCCGCGGCAGCTGAAAAACGCGGTGCTGCTGCTCGCAAGCCTCTTTTTCTATGCCTGGGGCGAGCCGAAATATATGCTGCTCATGCTCGTCTCCATCGTGCAGGGCTATGGTTTCGGCCTGCTGATTGAAAAGCACCGCGGGCAAAAGGCGTCAAAGGTCTTTCTGACGCTCTCGATCCTTGTGAGCCTTGGGCTTCTCGGCTATTTTAAGTACGCGGACTTTTTTCTCTCCAGCGTCAACGCCGTCACAGGGCTCTCCCTGCCGCTTTTGAAGCTGAGCCTGCCCATCGGCATCAGCTTCTACACCTTTCAGGTATTGAGCTACGTCATCGACGTCTACCGCGGCGAAACGGCGGCGCAGCGAAATTTTATCGACCTGGCCGCTTATGTTTCGCTCTTCCCCCAGCTCATCGCGGGGCCGATCGTACGGTATTCCGACGTCGCCGCAGAGCTCAAAAGCCGCACGCACAGCGTCTCCGCCGCGGCGGAGGGCGTGCGCCGCTTTACGGTCGGCTTTGCCAAGAAAATTCTGCTCGCCAACCAGTTCGACGCGCTCGCGAGCGCCTACAAGTCGACGCAGGACGCGAGCGTCCTCTTCGTCTGGCTCTACGCGCTCGCGTTTCTGCTCCAAGTCTATTTCGACTTTTCGGGCTACAGCGATATGGCCATCGGCCTCGGGCGGATGCTGGGCTTCCACTTCCCTGAAAACTTCAACTACCCCTATATTTCAGCGAGCATCACGGAGTTCTGGCGCAGGTGGCACATGTCGCTCGGCTCGTGGTTCCGCGACTACCTCTATATCCCTCTCGGCGGCAGCCGGAAGGGCAAGGCGCGTCAGCTGTTGAACATTCTGATTGTCTGGCTTGCAACGGGCCTGTGGCACGGGGCGGCGTGGACGTTCGTGCTGTGGGGACTGTGGTTCGCGGTCCTGCTGCTTCTTGAAAAGCTGGCGCTGCTGCCGGTGCTCGAAAAGCACCGCATGCTCGGCCATGTGTACACGCTCTTTTTCGTCACGCTCGGCTTCGTGCTTTTCGACGCAGACAGCGCCGCGCAGGCGGTCTCGCGCATCAGCGCGATGCTCGGCGCAGGCGGACTGCCGCTGTCAAGCACGCAGGCGGTCTACTACCTTAAAAGCTATGGCCCGCTGCTCGTGCTCGGTATCCTCTGCGCAACACCGCTGCCAAAGATGATCGTCGCAAAGCTGCGCAAATCCAAAGGTGCAGCGACGGCGCTCGATGTGCTCGAGCCGCTGTTTGTACTGATTCCCCTGCTGCTCGGCACGGCATTTTTAGTGGACGGGTCGTTCAACCCGTTCCTCTACTTCCGCTTTTAAGGAGGGCATCGCATGAATCGAAAAATCAAAGACGCCCTCACCCTTGGCATCGCGGCAGCGTTCGTGCTTATGTTCGCGCTGTGGAACATTTGCAAGAGCGACGACGCCGTGTCGGAAAGCGAGCGCCGCCCGCTCAAGCAGTTCCCAACGCTGAACGTGGAAGAAGTACTCTCCGGACGCTTCCAGTCGAATTTTGAGAGCTACACGCTCGACCAGTTCCCGCTGCGCGACGAGCTCCGCACGCTCAAGGCCCTGTCCGTCCGCGATTTATTTGGCGAGAAGGACAACAACGGCATCTACGTCGCGGACGGCTACGCCGCGAAGCTCGACGACACGATCCACGAGGATTCGCTCGACCACGCGGCCGACCGCTTCCGCTACGTGTACGAAACGTATCTTAAAAACACGGGCGCGAACGTCTACCTCTCCGTCATCCCTGACAAGAATTACTTTTTGGCCGCCGAAAACGGCTATCCCGTGATAGATTACGAGAAGTTCTTTGCGCTCATGCGCCAAAAGATCGATTTTGCGGACTATATCGACCTGACGGGCACACTGTCGCTCTCATCCTATTACCGCACCGACCTCCACTGGCGGCAGGAAATGCTTGCCCCCACGGCCAAGGCGCTGGCAGATGCGATGGGCGTCTCACTCACCGTGGACTTTACCGAGGTCACGCTCGATACGCCGTTTTACGGTGTGTACCGCGGGCAGTCGGCACTGCCGATGGATCCCGACAGGCTCGCCTACCTCACAAACGATATCATTGGTAGCTGCCGCGTGTACGACTATGAAAGCGGCGCCTATCTCCCTGTCTACACGCTCGAAAAGGCAGACGGCAGCGACCCGTATGAAATTTTTCTCTCGGGACCCAAGTCGCTGCTGCGCATTGAGAACCCGAACGCGCAGGCGGAGCGAAAACTCCTTGTCTTCCGCGATTCGTTCGCCGCGAGTTTGCTTCCGCTGCTTGCGGAGGGATACAGCGAGATCACGCTTGCCGACATCCGCTACCTCTCCCCCTCAATGCTCGGAAAATTCATCGACTTTACCGCGCAGGACGTGCTGTTTCTTTACAGCACGAGCGTGCTGAACGACAGCGCCACGATCAAGTGATGCAAAACGGGACGCAAGCGCCGTGACCGGCGTTCACGTCCCGTTTTCTTTTTTGTCCGCAAAATTCTTTCACAGCAGATCAGAAAAACAAAACGCCCGCCCCTGCCGTTTCCGGCAAGGGCGGGTTCAGGTTAAATATAGCACAGCCGTTTTCTTCATGCAAGAAAAAGTTGCCGCACTTTCATAATTTCGTTCACACCGCACATCCCGTCCCACTAAAGTGAGGGGAAAGTTGGAAAAACAAAGTATTGACGCTGCTTGCCCCGATGAAGTATCATTACTTATCAAATTTTTTATTTCGAAACAGGAGGTCTGGATCATGAGTGAAGCGACTCGCATTCCCGAGCTTTTTGGCTCTCTGGTGTTCAATGAACGCACAATGGAGCAGTATGTGCCGCAGAGCGCCATGGACGTTTGGCGCGGCTGCTTAAAGAGCGGGCAGCCTCTTCCCCTTTCCGCGGCAAATGAGATCGCCGACGCGATGAAGACCTGGGCGCTGGAGCATGGCGCAACGCATTTCACGCACTGGTTCCAGCCCTTGAGCGGCGTGACGGCGGAAAAGCACGACAGCTTTATCAACAACGCCGGCGGCGGCCGCGTGATGATGGACTTTTCCGGCAAGGAGCTGGTGCGTGGCGAGCCCGACGCGTCCTCCTTCCCCAACGGCGGCCTGCGCGCCACGTTTGAAGCCCGCGGCTACAGCGCCTGGGACCCCACGGCGTTTGCCTTCATCAAAGATGGCAGCCTTTGCATCCCGACGGTGTTCTGCTCCTACAGCGGCGACGCGCTCGACAAGAAGACGCCGCTGCTGCGCTCCATGGCCGCGGTCGGCCGCGCGGCGGTGCGCGTGCTCAAGTTATTTGGCGACGACGCGGAAAAGGTCACGCCGCAGATCGGCGCGGAGCAGGAGTATTTCCTCATCGACCGCGAGCTGTACTTAAAGCGCATGGACCTGCGCCTGTGCGGCCGCGCCCTGTTCGGCGCAAAGCCCCCGAAAGGTCAGGAGTTGGACGACCACTACTTCGGCGCGTTCCGTCCCCGCGTGGCCGCCTACATGAAAGAGCTCGATGAAGAGCTGTGGAAGCTCGGCGTGCTCTCCAAGACCAAGCACAACGAGGTCGCCCCCGGCCAGCACGAGATGGCCCCCATCTACACCGACGCCAACACCGCGAGCGACCAGAACCAGCTCGTCATGGAGACGATGAAAAAGGTCGCCGAGCGCCACAACCTTGTGTGCCTGCTGCACGAAAAGCCCTTCGCGGGCGTCAACGGCTCGGGCAAGCACGTTAACTGGTCGCTCTCGACCGACACTGGCAAAAACCTCTTCTCCCCCGGCAAGACGCCGAGCCAGAACGCCGTGTTCCTGCTGCTGCTCGCTGCGTTCATCAAGGGCGTGGATGAGTATCAGGAGCTTCTGCGCTGCTCCGTTGCCTTCGCGGGCAACGATCACCGTCTCGGCGCGCAGGAAGCGCCCCCGGCTGTCATCTCCGTCTTCCTCGGCACCGAGCTTGAGGGCATCATCGATGCCATCGTCGGCGAAAACGACTACACCGCGCCCGAGCACAAGTCCCTGCGCATCGGCGTGGACGTGCTCCCCGCCATCCCGCAGGATACGACCGACCGCAACCGAACCTCGCCCGTCGCCTTCACCGGCAATAAGTTTGAGTTCCGCATGCCCGGCTCCTCGCAGTCCATCGCGGGCCCGGTCACGATCCTCAACACCATCATGGCCGAAGAGCTTGACGAATTCTACGCGCAGCTCAAGGACGCGCCGGACTTCACCGCCGCGCTCCACAAGCTGATCCGCGACACGTTCTCCGCCCACCGCCGCATCATCTTCAACGGCAACGGCTATGAAGAGGCCTGGATCAAGGAGGCTGAAAAGCGCGGCCTTGCCAACCTGCACAACACCGCCGAGGCGCTGCCGACCTACATCCTGCCCAAGAACATTGAGCTGCTGACGCGCCAGGGCGTTTACAGCAAGGAAGAAATTTTCTCCCGCCACGAAGTTCATATCGAGAAGTACTGCAAGGTCATCCGCATCGAGGCCGCGACGCTTGTTGACATGGTCCAGCACGGCATTCTCAACGCCGCTTCCGAATACGAAGCCGCGCTGTGCAGCACCATCGCCGCCAAGCGCGCCGCCGCGCCGGAGCTGACCTGCCACGTCGAATCCTCGCTCGCCAACGCCATCGGCTCGCTCAACGAGCAGCTGCTCGAAGAGACCATCGGCCTCAAGACGGCGCTCGAGACCGTCTCCGACGACGCAGAGCCCGAAACGCTCCTGCACTACTACCACGACGAGGTCGAAAAGCGCACGAACGACGTGCGCAAGACCGTCGACAAGCTGGAAGTGCTGACCGCGTCCAAGTATTGGCCGTATCCGACCTTCTGCGAGCTGCTCTTCTCGGTGTAAGCGTCCGGGCGCCGGGCGGCAGGGAGGACCCCTTGCCGCGCAGAACGGGCGAAAATCAAAAAGACAAGGACGCGGGAGATGCGAAAGGTCTCCCGCGTCCTTCCTTTTCCGCTGCCGTGCGCCTTGCTCGCGCCGCTTTCAGCCTTGCATTCCGCGGCGCGGTATGCTATCCTTGAGACAGCATCAAAAAACTTTGATAAACGGAGGAAGAGAACATGAAACACACTGCTGCCAAGGTTTTTCGCCTGCTGCTCCCAGCGGCACTGCTGTGCGCCGTGCTGAGCGTGAGCGCGGCGGCATCATCCGCTCTCGGCACCTTCACCGACGCCCGGCAATATCAGGCAGGTCAGTTTTCTGACGTTGCCGGCGGCGCATGGTACGAAAGCAGCGTCAAAACGGTATACCAAAAGGGTATTATGGAAGGCGCGAGCGGCAGGTTCCTGCCGGACAAGCCCATCACCTGGGCGGAGGCTGCCGCGATCACCGCGCGCCTCCACGCGGCGTATCAGGGCAAGGAGATCCCCGAGACGGACGGCGTGTGGTATCGCCGGTACATAGAGTATGACCGGGCGAACGCGCTGCTTCCCGCGTCCTGCCCCGATGAGTCGAGCGTCGGCACGGCGCAGATCGCGCGCGAGGACCTGTGCCTTCTGATGCGCAGCGTGCTCTCCGAGGAGGATCTTCCCGTCATCAACGACCTGCCCGTTCCCGACCTCAAAACGGCATCCGCTGACGCGCAGAGCGCGGTGCGCGATATGTACGCCGCCGGCGTTTTCACAGGAAAGACGGGCGGGATGTTCCAGCCCCGGGCGTTTGCGACGCGCGCGGAGATCGCCACGGTGGTCGCGCGTCTGCTTTGCCCCGCCCAGCGCGTCGGCGCGGACAGCCGCATCGACCAGGCGATGAAGGATCAGTACGGCAATTTCCTTGCCGGGCGCGACGGCAGCATGGTCGTATCCGCCGGCGATACGAGCTATTATCTCGTAGAGGATATCAGCAGGCAGGGCAAGGACTTCATCAAAACGAGCAGTATCGTCGCGCGCACGGACAGCGGCAAGCTTTCAACGCTCTACACCGCCGCGCGCGGCAGCGCCCTGAAAAAGATAGCTGTCGGTGACGATGGGATGGTCTACTTTGTGGAGTACGGGTTCGAAGAGAACAACCCCGCGGTGCTGCGGCGGATCGCCCGCTCCGGCGGTCAGACGGAAACGCTCTACACCGCCTCGGGTAGCGCGAACGGCATCGAGACCTATGTGCGCTACGACGGCAGCATCTATATTCTGGAATCGGATCGGCGCGGCGATTCCTCAGACAGATATCAATACCGCATCGGCAAGCTGGAGGACAAGACGCTCAAGCCGCTGACCGAGGATATGTCCTTCGACGAGGCACTGTATACGAGGGAAAGCCTGTACTGCTTTGGCGGCAAGCTCTACTACCTCTACGGCGACAGCTCCTACACCGACAAAGGGTACACCTTTCATCACTATTCGCTCTGGTCGATCGATCTTGCGAGCGGCAAACAGGAGCGTGTGATCGACGGCTCGGAGAAAGGCATCTACCTTCCCCACAGCGCCTATACCGGGGCGACGCTGTGGTGCCTTTCTTCAAGCGGGAACAGCTACGATACGCTCATGCGCGTCAATCTGCTCCTGCCCGAGCTGCGCGAGACAGTCGCAAAGCTTCCGAAGGACGCGATGAAAAACTACACCAAGATGTACGCCAACGGCAGCGACCTGTACTATCAGTCCAGCGGCGGTCAGCACCTCTGGAAGGTGTCCTCCTCCGGTGAGTTTACCGATCTTCTCAGGCTGTCCACCCCGTACATCGAGGAGACCTCCGTCGGAAAGCAGGCGATCATCGAGGGCGCTGCCTACTATACGGACGTGCTCGCCCATCCGAAGGGCGGCAAGCAGTGCGATTACTATGCCTTCCTCGGCAAGCCCTATCTCATCAAGGGAAATTCCGGTCTCACGCCCGCGGGCAAGGTGCAGCCGCGCGGGGAGGGGGAAGACTACGATGAGGGATTTTCCGTTCACTTTACGCGCACCTTCTTCACGGCGCGCGGAGACCTCGCCGTGGAAATGCGGGTCGTGAACGGCACCTCGTCCGAGATCGATCTTCGCGCCGTCTCCGTTGAGGTCGTGACCGACAAGGCGACGATCACGCCCTACCGCTTTACGAGCAAGCTTGCCAAGGGGGAGGATCGGCTCTACACGCTCGTCATCCCCGTTGAGTCGCTTCAGGGGAGCCGCGAGGTCAAGGAGCTGAGCGCGGTGTTCTACGGCAACTGATAGACGCCTTTTGTGCTGCCCGCCGCGATTCGTGCGGCGGCTCGCAGCGCTGCGGAGCGTTTGAGATCGCGCGGTCCATTGACCGCGCGACCTTTTTATTTTTACAATACCGCTGGAAAAATGGGAAAAGCTATGATATGATGCTTTTACCATATTATTGGATACGGCAGGAGAATTTCAATATGAACCATCAGACCATCATCGTACTGGACTTTGGCGGCCAGTACAACCAGCTCATCGCGCGCCGCGTGCGCGAATGCGGCGTTTACTGCGAGGTCAAGCCCTACACGATGCCGCTTGCGGACCTTCTCGCAATGAAGCCCATCGGCTTCATCTTCACCGGCGGCCCGAACAGCGTGTATCTCGAGGACGCGCCGCACGTCGATCCCGCGCTCTTTGACGCGGGCGTGCCCGTGCTCGGCATCTGCTACGGCTGCCAGCTCATCGCGCACCACCTCGGCGGCAAGGTCGTCGCCGCAAACGACGCCACCGCGCGCGAATACGGCAAGACCGAGACGTTTTTTGACACGAACTGCAAGCTCTTCAAGGGTCTTCCCGAAAAGAGCGTGACGTGGATGAGTCACGGCGACTACATGGAAAAGGTCCCCGAGGGCTTCTCTCTCGTCGCGCACTCCGACGCCTGCCCGAACGTCGCCATCTGCGACGAAACGCGCGGGTTCTACGGCGTGCAGTACCATCCCGAGGTCAACCACACGGAGTTCGGCACCGCGATGATTCGCAACTTCCTCTACGAGGTCTGCGGCGCGACAGGCGACTGGACGATGGGCGACTATAAAAATACTGCCATCGCCGCCGTGCGCGAAAAGGTCGGCTCCGGCCGCGTGCTGCTGGCGCTCTCCGGCGGCGTGGACTCGTCCGTCGTGGCGGCGCTGCTGGCCGAGGCCGTCGGCCCCCAGCTCACCTGCGTTTTTGTCGACCACGGCCTCATGCGCCTCAACGAGGGCGACGAGGTCGAGGCGGCGTTCAAGAAGTGGGATATCAACTTTGTCCGCGTGAACGCCGAGGGCCGCTTCCTCTCGAAGCTCGCTGGCATCTCCGATCCCGAGCGCAAGCGCAAGATCATCGGCGAAGAGTTCATCCGCGTGTTCGAGGAAGAGTCGAAAAAGATCGGCGCGGTCGACTTTCTCGCTCAGGGCACGATCTACCCCGACGTCATCGAATCCGGCCTTGGCAATGCCGCAGTCATCAAGAGCCACCACAATGTCGGCGGTCTTCCCGACTATGTCGACTTCAAGGAGATCATCGAGCCGCTGCGCCTGCTCTTTAAGGACGAAGTGCGTCAACTTGGCCGCGAGCTGGGGCTTCCCGAATACCTCGTCTCCCGCCAGCCGTTCCCCGGCCCGGGCCTTGCCATCCGCATCATGGGCGAGATCACGAAGGAAAAGGCCGACACGCTGCGCCTTGCCGACGCGATCTACCGCGAGGAGCTGGAAAAGGCCGGCGAAAACAAGAAGATGAACCAGTACTTCGCCGTCCTGACCGACACGCGCACCGTCGGCGTCATGGGCGATGGCCGCAGCTACGACCGCGTGCTTGCGTTGCGCGCTGTGACGACCGAGGACTTCATGACCGCCGACTGGGCCCGCATCCCCTACGAGCTGCTCGACAAGATCAGCGGCCGCATCGTCAACGAGGTCAAGGGCATCAACAGAATTGTCTACGACATCACCAGCAAGCCCCCCGCAACGGTGGAGTGGGAATGATTTCAAAGGTCGAAAAAAGCCCGTAAACACTGGACTTTTTGAGCTTTGAAGCCCCTCGTGGCAACGATTTGGCAACACTTTTTCATTATTCACAAGAAAAGAGCTATCTGATTTCAAATGAAGTCAGGTAGCTCTTTTTTATTTTGGTATGCAGATGGAGATAGAAAGATCGTTTTTATCAATCATTGCCGCGGCTTTCTTATTTTCAGTTCACTGCTTCTCTTCCTCTGCGATCGCTTCCACCGCAATATGCAGCGCTTTGACCATCATTTCCAAACCCATGCTCGGCGCGTTGCCGTCCTTGGTCTGCTCGGGCAGGTAAGGGACGTGGACAAAGCCGCAGCGCGGGGCTGGATTGCTCTGCGCGCTCTCGTGCAGGGCGCAGTAAAGAAGATTGTTGCACACGAACGTGCCCGCGGAGTACGAGAGCTGAGCGGGAATCCCCTGCTCACGCAGGGCGTCGACGATCTCCCGCGTCGGGATCGTCGCAAAATAGGCGTCCGGACCTCCGGCCACGACCGGCTCGTCCGTCGGCTGCTTACCCGCGTTGTCGGCGATACGCGCGTCGCGCAGGTTGATGGCCACGCGCTCGACGCGTATGCAATTTGCGCCGCCGTACTGGCCGACGCAGAGCACCGCGTCGGGACGCAGCTCCGTCAAAAGCTTGTGCAGCGCAGCACCGGAGGCGTCAAACTCCGTCGGAATTTCATGCTTGATGAGCTCTGCTCTCCCGATGCGGTTGGGAAGCCGGCGTACCGCCTCCCACGAGGGGTTGATCTGCTCCCCGCCGAACGGCGTGAAGCCTGTGACAAGTATCTTCATTTGACAGTTTCCTCCCCGATCATCAGGCGGATGATCTCGTTGTCGGTCTCGCGCATGCCGTCGCGCGCGATGCTGCTGACGGCGCGGATGGTGTTCTCCACGCCCTTGACGACGATGCCGTCGCCGCCGTAGAACTGGCTGTCGTGCCGGTACATCTGCATGCCGAGCAGCCCCGCCTCGACCGCCGAGGCGATCTTCGCCGCGCAGCTCGCCTTCGCCCCGTCGCAGAGCATGCCGGAGTTGATGGCGAGCGCGTTGACGACCGTGTGGGCGATCTCATCATAGCGCCCGCCGTACAGATAGCAGATGCCGGCCCCGGCCCCTGCGCCCGCGCTGGTCGCGCCGCAGTAGGCGGAAAGGCTGCCGATGCCCGTTTTCAGATGGATGGTGACAAGATTCGACACGACGAGCGCGCGGTAGAGCTGCTCCTCGCTCGCTTTCAGCTCGCGCGCGTAGACAATGACGGGCAGCGAAGCCGTCATGCCCTGATTGCCGCTGCCAGAGTTGATGACGACAGGCTTTTCGCAGCCGTTCATGCGCGCGTCCGAGCCCGCGGCAGCCCAGGCCTTGGCGCGGTTCTGCACGCTGTCGCCATAGGAATCGAGCAAGATTTTTCCGATGGCCGCGCCGTACTGCCCTGTCAATCCTGCCTCAGCGATGGCCGTGTTATATTCGATCTGGCGCGCGATGGGCGCGCGGACGTCGTTTAAGTCGACTTCGTCGGCAAAGACGATGATGTCCTCGACCGTCAGGCTCCTGCGGCTCTCGGGCGGCTGGGCCGCCTCCTCGGAAAAGGGCTTGTTGAGCAGCACTTCGCCGTTTTTCTCGATGCGCACGACGTTTGTGTGGCTGCCGACGATCTGGACGAAGGCCGTGTCCCCGCCTGCGAAAACACGCACCTGAATGTCGAATGGGCAGCGCAGCGGCGATTTGCTCACCGTGATCTCCGCCGCGGAAAGGTACTCGTCCAGCAGCGGCAGCTGGTCCTCCGTCACATTCGCCAGCACCTCTAACTGCGCGTCGGCGTCGCCGACGCGTACACCCGCCGCGACCGCGACGGGAAGGCCCTTTCGCCCGCCGGTGTGCGGCACGATGACGCTCTTGACGTTTTTGATGATATTGCCGCTCACGGTCAGCTCGATGCGCTCGGGAAGTGTCCCGAGCGTTTGGCGCGCAAGCGCACCCGCGTAGGCGACGGCGATGGGCTCAGTGCAGCCCATCGCGGGTACAAGCTCCTCATGCAAAATCTGAACGTAGGTCTCATACAGCGCAGTATTCATTTTTGCTCTCCCATCTCTCATTGCGGGCGTGCGGTCTCTCCTCCGCTCGTTACCCGCTTCTCTCCGCCCATTGTATCGGAAATGCGGTTACAATGCAATGGACTTTCCACGTTTCACGCACAAAAAGGCGATATCCGGTCGGATACCGCCTTTTTGATGCTATTCCGCTCTTACAAACCGTAAATTTCGCCGTACTTTTCCTCAAGGTACTGCGTGTAGACCGTCGGGTCGAACTTTTCGCCAAGCGCCTGCTCCAAGAGCGCGCCGGGCTTTTTGAGGCAGCCGTACTGCCAGATATGCTCGCGGTTCCACGCATTGATGGGCGCAAAATTGCCGGTCTTGAGGCACTCGTCCACATCGACCGTCTCTTTCATCTTGCGAAGCAGCTGTGCGCCGTAGGCGCTGCCGAGCGCGTAGGACGGGAAGTAGCCGATGCTGCCGCCCGACCAATGGCTGTCCTGTAGCACGCCGTGTTTGTCGTCCGGCACGTCGACGCCGAGGTATTCCTTGTAAAGGCGGTTCCACTCGCCCGGCAGGTCGTGTACCTTGAGCTCGCCGTGCATCACGCGCTTTTCGAGCTCGTAGCGCACCATGACGTGCAGGCTGTAGGTGACCTCGTCGGCCTCGGTGCGGATGAGGGACGGCTCCGCCTTATTGATGGCGCGGTAGAATTCCTCCGCCGTGTGGCCGCTCAGCTCGGGGAACAACTCGCAGAGCTTCGGGAACACGAAGCCCGTGAAGGCGCGCGAGCGGCCGAGCAGATTTTCATAGAAACGGCTCTGGCTCTCGTGGATGCCCATGGAGACACCGCCGTCGAGCACCGTATAGGCGAGATCATCCGCGCTGCCGGTGTCATAGAGCGCGTGGCCGCCCTCGTGGATAACGGAGAACATCGATGAGGCAAAATTCTCCTCCAAATAGTGCGTCGTGATGCGCTCGTCAAAGTGCGAACCGAGCGACGTCGTAAACGGATGCTCGGTCGTGGACAGGCCGACATGGTCCAAATCGAGGCCCATCGTGCGCATCAGGTAGTCGGAAAGCTGCGCCTGCTTCTCCTCGGGAAAATGGCCGTGCAGCATCGCATCGTCGACCTGCGGCTTTTCTTTGATTTTTTTCAGGAGCGGCACGATGTGCTCGCGCAGCGTTGCAAAAAATTCGTCGCACTGCGCCATCGTCAGCCCGTCCTCATACTCGCTGAGCCAGTAGTCGTAGGGGTCCTTTTCCGGTGCACAGTAGTGCGCAAAGCGGATGTTCGTCTCGAAGATCTTCTCAAGCACCGGCTCGAAGAGCGCAAAGTCGCTCGTCTCCTTCGCGCGGTGCCAGATGTCGTCGGCCTCGACAAGCAGCTGCTGGTAGGCGACGTACTCGTCCATCGGGATCTTCTGCATATTGCGGATGTCCTTGATGAGCAAAAACACCATGCGCTGCTGCTTTTCGTTGAGCCCGGACTTGTGCGCGTCGAGGAATTCGAGCAGCGCGACGGTCTCCCCGCCAGTCGTAAGCTTGTAGTGCTCCTCGCTCAAAATACTCATGGTCTGGCCGCGGTTCGCCGCCGTGCCCTTGGGCGCGGTGGTCGCGCCGTCGTAAAAGAGCAGGCCCATCGCGTGGCCGTAGGCCGCGAGCTTGGCCTGCAAAGCCATCAGGGACTTGATCGCTTCATCGAGAGTCATGATGATCTCCTCACTTTCTCTTTTTCTGTGAAAATATCATAGCATGAAAGGGGCTTGCTGCGCAAGGGGGACGCTGAGGTTCTCCCCCTGTGGCCGCGCAGAAGAGGGGGCATTCTCTCGCGTGAGAGAATGCCCCCTTGTACCCTCCAGGCGAACGCGAGGGGAGTTCCCCCCGACCCCCGACATTGGCAGTTTGCAGTTTGAAGATCTGCGCAGCCTGCGGAATCGAATGCCTGCCAAGTGTGGGTGCTATACGATTTGAGTTGCTTCTATTACCCGCTGCCGCTCTGCCTGTATGAGCGAAAAATTCATCATTTCACTATTTTTTCTCTCACAGTTTCGCAAGCATCTGCACTGACGACCCCCTGTTCTTTCAGCAGTGCCAGCACTGAAGCAAGCGCATCCTGCGGATCACACCAGACATCCGGAGCATAGCCCCTGTGATCGACATTTTCTCCGTCCCCATAGAGGAAAAGCGTTGACCCAAAGCGCACACCGATGCCGGTATATGGCAATGTAAAGGTGCTGATATTTCCGCAGAGCTGGTATCCCGCCGTGTTGCTGCCGACAATGAGCACATTGTCAAGCGTTTTCAAAAGCTGTACCGCGCCCTCGCCGGACGAGCCGCAATGATCGTCAACCAACACGATGATCGGAATATCATTTTCATACCAGGTCCCGTGGACTTCACGGGCAAAGCAAGTTCCCTCATCTTCCGGCAGCAGACTCTCGCTGTTTTCCGCAGCAAAAAGGGCGCTGTTTTTCTGCGCATACAGCATGGAGGTCTCAATACTGTTCTGCGTTCCGAGGAAACTCTGTATCCACTTTCTCGGCCAACTGTCCGAGCCGCCAACATTGCCGCGCAGGTCATAGATCACCGCTTTGCTCCCGCGTGCTTTTGCCCCTTCCCGAGCATAGCGTGCAAGCATATTATCATATGTGCCGGAAACAAAGCTGCGGAGGGAAACATAGGTAAGACCGTCTTCCTGTACCAGGCGGTAATCCAGCGTGCCGAGGTCAACATCAAGCGGCTGACTCTCCGTCCAGTCAAGGCGATAGATTTTCGCTTTTCCAGAAGGATTTTTCAGTGTGACACTGCTCTGCACGGCGTCCTTCCGCAGCGCAAAAAGCGTCGGCTGATAAACAATGCGTCCGTCTTGCAGAAGCGTCGGCTGCACGCTGACATGTTCATCGGAGAAGCTACTCAATGTCCACCTCTCCCCGTCATTCACCATATAATAGCTGCCGTTGACATCCTTTGAAAAATAGAAGCCGTCGGCAAAGAAGTATTCATATCGCACCTGCGCTTCGATCTCTTCCGCCGCCGGTTCATAAATCACGGCATGCGCGTCGTGCGCAAGCATGAATGCGAGAGATTCCTGCAGTTTTTCTCCCAGCGCAGAAACTTTAATCTCATCATCCTGTGAGGAAAGCCATTGTGTCACAGCGTCCTCCGCTGCGTCAAACTTTTCCTGCCCAAAGTATTCGTAAGCGCCGTAAGCGCTTTGCAGCGTGCGGAACAGCAGGGAAACATCAGACTGCGCCTGTTCCTTCGACACCGTCTCCATCGCGGCATGACCTCGTAAAAGGCTCTCCACCTCGCTCTCGCTCAGCAGCTCTGCCGAGGCGGGGTCATCCGAAATCGCATCGGCAAAATCAGCCGCAGAGGGAACGTGCTCCAGTTCTGCGCGGTGAGTTTGTGAAGTCTCCACCATCAAAGAAGAAAGTTCTTCTCCTTCCGGAGCGTAGGAAAAGTCCAACGTCTGCGGTGCGCCGCAGGCTGACAAAAGCAGCAGCAAAACTATTGTGCTGCATATAGCAAATCTTTTTTTCACAAATTATCCCCCTATGGAAAGTGTGAAGGTATCATAGCAAATTAAAAACCTGTTTTCAAGCATTGACAGGGATCGTTCTTATAAAAAACAGGACACCCAGTTCGGATGTCCCGTATCTATTTGGCCTACCGAAGCAAAAAACAACGCTTTTGCGCCGTACAAGCGTTTTGCGCAGCAAAACCTTGGCGGAGGGTGAATTCACTTCGCCCGAGCATTTTAATTTCCTGCCGGAATCCAAAAAATCGGCGCTTTTGCGCCGTACAAGCGTTTTGCGCAGCAAGACCTTGGCGGAGGGCGAATTCACTTCGCCCGAGCATTTTAATTTCCTGCCGGAATCCAAAAAATCGGCGCTTTTGCGCCGTACAAGCGTTTTGCGCAGCAAAACCTTGGCGGAGGGCGAATTTACTTCGCCCGAGCATTTTAATTTCCTGCCGGAATCCAAAAAAGAGGTCACAACATACGTTGTGACCTCTTTTTTTGGAGCGGGCGACGAGGCTCGCTCGCGGTGTTATCACACCGCGACACGCACAGCGGGCGACAAACGCCCCACTGGGGCGTTTTCTCGCTTCGCTCGCGCCCTGTTCGCCCCTCTGCCCGCTGGAGTCAAAAAATCGGCGCTTTTGCGCCGTACAAGCGTTTTGCGCAGCAAAAACTTGGCGGAGGGTGAATTCACTTCGCCCGAGCATTTTAATTTCCTGCCGGAATCCAAAAAAGAGGTCACAACATACGTTGTGACCTCTTTTTTTGGAGCGGGCGACGAGGCTCGCTCGCGGTGTTATCACACCGCGACACGCACAGCGGGCGACAAACGCCCCACTGGGGCGTTTTCTCGCTTCGCTCGCGCCCTGTTCGCCCCTCTGCCCGCTGGAGTCAAAAAATAAAGGCATGACTTACGTCATGCCTTTATTTTTTGGAGCGGGCGACGAGGCTCGAACTCGCTACCTCCACCTTGGCAAGGTGGCGCTCTACCAGATGAGCTACGCCCGCGGAACAAGATGTACTATACCAGACATTTTTCGCTTTGTCAAGCATAGATTTTAGGATTCTGTTGCAAAATGCGGGGGGCTGTGATACACTTGCCCGGTAAATCGTATTTTTCAGGAGGCAGTCATGGCCACTTTACAGGAAGAGATCTCCCGCCGCCGGACGTTTGCGATCATTTCGCATCCGGACGCCGGTAAAACCACGCTGACGGAAAAGTTCCTGCTTTACGGCGGGGCGATCGCCCAGGCGGGCGAGGTCAAGGGCAAGCGCGAGCGCGCGGCGAAGTCCGACTGGATGGAAATCGAAAAGCAGCGCGGCATTTCCGTCACGTCGTCAGTCATGCAGTTCCAGCACGGCGGCTACTGCATCAACATCCTCGACACGCCGGGACATCAGGACTTCTCCGAGGACACGTACCGCACACTGATGGCCGCGGACAGCGCCGTCATGGTCATTGACGGCGCAAAGGGCGTCGAGCCGCAGACGCGCAAGCTCTTCAAGGTCTGTGCTCTGCGCAACATCCCCATCTTTACCTTTATCAATAAGATGGACCGCGAGACGCGCGACCCGCTCGAGCTCTGCGAGGAGGTCGAGCGCGAGCTCGGCATCGACACCTATCCCGTCAACTGGCCGATCGGCTGCGGCAAGGAGTTTGCCGGCGTGTACGACCGCGATAAGCGCTGCATCCTGCACTTCACCGATGCGGGTCACGCCAAAAAGGCGGGCATCACGGAAATCGAGCTCGACGATCCCGCGCTTGTCGACCTGATCGGTCAGGCCCGCCGCGACACGCTCGCCGACGAGGTGGAGCTGCTCGGCGCGGGCCGCGACTTTGACCTGGACGCCGTGCGCTGCGGCAAGCTCTCCCCCGTGTTCTTCGGCAGCGCGCTCACGAACTTCGGCGTCGAGCCGTTTTTGAACGCGTTTTTAGAGATGACCACGCCGCCGCTGCCGCGCGTAAGCGACGCGGGCGAGGTGGACGTCTACTCCCCCGAGTTCTCCGCCTTTGTTTTCAAAATTCAGGCCAACATGAACAAGGCCCACCGCGATCGTCTGGCGTTCATGCGCATCTGCTCGGGCAGGTTTGAGCGCGACACGGAGTATTTCCACGTCCAGTCAGGGCGCAAGATGCGCCTTTCCCAGCCGCAAACGATGATGGCCGCCGAGCGCGAGATCGTCGACGAGGCCTACGCGGGCGACATCATCGGCGTGTTTGATCCCGGTATCTTCTCGATCGGCGACACGATCACGATGCCCGGCAAAAAGTTCCGCTTCTCCGGCATCCCGACGTTCGAGCCCGAGCACTTCATGCTCGTCTCACCCAAGGACACGATGAAGCGCAAGCAGTTCGTCAAGGGCGTGGAGCAGATCGCGCAGGAGGGCGCCATCCAGATCTTCAAAATCCCCGACAGCGGCTTTGAGGACGTGGTCGTCGGCGTAGTCGGCACGCTGCAATTCGACGTGTTCGAGTACCGTATGAAAAACGAGTACGGCGTCGACCTGCGCATGAGCGGCCTTCCCTACGAGCACCTGCGCCTGATCCGCGAGTGCCCGTGCGACGTGAAGGACCTGATGCTCTGCTCGGGCTCCCGCGTGCTCGAGGACTTCAAGGGCCGCAAGCTCATCGCCTTCGGCGGCGAGTGGAGCGTGGGCTTTCTCACCAAGCACAACGAGGGTCTTATCCTCGACGACTGGCTCAGCGTGTGATTTTGCCCGAAAATTGCAAAAACATCAAAAGGAGCGCGGTTTCCGCGCTCCTTTTTGTCTGCTTTTTTGTCGAAAAAAGGTCAAATTCTCTGTTGGCAAACGTTAAGAACACGTATATAGTGTGAGCTGCAAAAAAAGAGTAGGTGCAGCCGCTTCGACCGCATCTCAAACGATAATAGCAAACCCGGTGAAAACCGGCGACGCAAAGCTATAGGGCCTTACCCCTGGGAACAGGGCTGGCAGCCAGTTACCGAAAGGAGATCGCCGTATGAAACGGCTGTTTCGTCATGCCTGCGCTATGCTCGCAGTGCTTCTTGTCATGTCCATGTTCACGGTTGTGAACGCCTACGTTCCTTACCTCATCGCCACGACCGACGTGCAGTTCACCTCCGGCGACGATGTGTGCAAGAAGGCCGCTGAGCTCTGCAAGGACGCCAAGACCGACATGGACAAGGTCACCGCGATCTACAACTACATCGCCGGTCACTACACCTACGACACCAAGCTCGCTAACGACATCACCTCCGGCAAGGTCAGCAAGTACATCCCCGACACCGCTGCCACCCTGAACAGCAACAAGGGGATCTGCTACGACCTCGCGTCCCTCTTCGCCGCCATGTGCCGCAGCCAGGACATCCCCTGCACCCTCACCAAGGGCTGCGCCGGCAGCAGCTACCACGCCTGGAACAAGGTCAACGTCAGCGGCAACTGGTACCAGATCGACATGACCTATGCCGTCACCAAGCGCGTCATCAACGAGACCACCTTCGCCGGCTGCGTCTCCCCCCTGACCTACTCCCAGCAGAGCGACACGCTCGCCGTGTCCGCGGTGGCGTAAACCCTCACAATTCGTCGAAAGACGGCGGCAGATATTCTCTGCCGCCGTCTTTTCTGCGCGGTATTGGTTCTGTTAATATCTTATATATTTTTTGAAAATCGCCTTGCGTTTTGGGCAAATCTGGTATACTGCGAACATAAAATATTGGCAAACGCAAATATCTGTGCGGCTCGCAGAAGAGCAACTGTACAGAAAAAGGCACAGCAGGCGAAAGCCTGTGCCGCAAAGCCACGGATCTAAACGGCACTCGCGCCGCACGGCAGCCGGTTGCCAAATGCAGATCGTCTCCCCCTTCTTCGCGCCGTACAGGCAGAAGAAGGAGGATTTTTTATGTATGGGAAGAAAACAGGAAAGCGGCTGCTTTCGTGGGTCCTGGTGCTCATCATGGCCCTGTCGATGCTGCCGCTGAACGTGCTGGCCGACGAGGTCGGCGGAGATAGCGTAATCTACGGCCATTACGAAGGCAACAACTGGACCTCAGGCCCAGACGCCAACGCGCCTTCTCTGCCCGAGGGCGTTGATTCCGTCAGCAAGACCGCTGTGCCTACCGGCAACCCCAACGAGTACAGGGTCAAGCTGGAAGTGCAGATGCACACGACCACCACGACTCATACCAGCTACGCGCAGGCCGCAGCGGTGCTCGTCATCGATACCTCCGGCCCGATGGGCGAGGGCTGCCAAAAATGGTGGCATACTCACAACTCTAATTGTCCCCTCCCGCTTGAAGGATGCCAAGGCTGCGGCCATCAATTTCCTTGATAGCTATAAAGTCGGCGGCACCGGCCGCTATGTTGCGCTGGTCGATTTCAATACAAACGCAACAGTAGCAGACGCGGGCTGGCAGGATGTTTCCGCCGAGGCGGGTTATACCGCTATTCTGACCGCCATCAACGACCTGAAACCCGACGGCGGCACCAATCTGGATGACGGTCTGCAAAACGCAAACCTGTTATTTGCAAAATCTAATGTTCAGGAGATTGACTCCAAGAACATTATCGCTCTGACCAACGGTGAGCCGACGTACTATATGACGAAGGATATTTTTGGCAACCCCACCGTTGGAGGTTTCGGCAACTCATGTACTAAGGAGGTCTTCGAGGCAGCCGCGAATACAGCTGCATCTATTTGCAATAGTGGAACTACGCTCTACTCCATCTGCTTTGGTGCTGCCAACGAGAAAGTGAAGAATCCTAACACAGGTGCATATATCAGTCTCTTCGAATATCTGAACACCTATATCGCCCTCAACAAGACCTACTCTGCTAATGACTTCTCCGGGTTGAAGGACGCTTTCGACGCGATCTTCTCAAGCATCACCCCCGGTCTTTCCAGCGGCACGGTCCACGACTCGCTGCCTGGCGGCGTGACCTGCACCAGCGGTGATTTCGAAGGAAACTGGAATTTGACCGGTGCTACCGGCGAGCCGGGCGAGGGCGGCGTTACCACTTACACCTACACCAAGACCTACACCGTCAAGATTGACCCCACGGCAGTCGATGCCGAGCAGTACGATGGCTACTACCCCCTCAACGGTCCCACGACCCTGACGGTCAAGGGTAGCAATGACGAGGATGTCACCATCGACTTCCCCATCCCCGCCGGTAAAGTCACATTGCAGAAGTACAATCTGACCATCAACTACAAATACGCCGATGGTACTGAGGCTAAGCCGACTCATACCGAGTCCCTCACGTATGGCAGCTCCTACAGCGTTGCCAGCCCCCTGATCACCGGCTACACCGCTGACAAGCTTACTGTCTCCGGCAGCATGCCCGATAGCGATGTCACGGTCGATGTTACCTTCACTGCCAAAGATTACACCGTCACCTACGAGTCCAACGGCGGCAGCACGGTTCCTTCTCAGGCCGTTAAGTACAACGAAACGGCTAACAAGCCCGCCGATCCCACCAAGAGCGGCTACACCTTCGCTGGCTGGTACACCGAGGAGAAGCTCACCAACAAGTACGACTTTGCTGCTCCCGTGACCGGGAACATCACCCTCTACGCCAAGTGGACGCGCAACTACACCCCGCGCCCCTACACGCCGCCCACCGTCGTGATCCCCGACGATGACGCGCTCGGTCTGAACACGACGGATCACTTCGTCTATATCGTCGGTTACGGCAACGGTAAGGTCCGCCCGCAGAACAACATCACCCGCGCCGAGACCATGACGCTCGTCAACCGCGTCCTCAACCGCCAGCCCGAGACCGAGGACGATCTCCTCCCGAACATGACGGTCTGGACGGGCAACGCGAACCCGAAGGCCTGGTATTACCTCGCCGTTCAGGAAGCGACGAACAGCCACTACTACAAGTTCAAGACGAACTCCAAGTATGAGAAGTGGAGCGAGCTGCGCGAGACCCGCGACTGGACGCTGCTCGAAAAGTAAGCCAAAACCCCTCCACCCCCTATTGTAAAAGGAAGAACCGCTCGCAAGAGCGGTTCTTCCTTTTTTGCACTCCCCTCGCGATCTCAAAATCCATTGACAAAGCGAGCGTTCCTGTGTATCATATCAACATACTTATAAGATAGGATTTATCTCAATGGCCACTATTTACGCGGACAACGCCGCGACGACCCAAATGAGCCGTGCCGCGATCGACGCCATGCTCCCCTATCTGGAGACGATCTATGGCAACCCCTCAAGCCTGCATTCCGTCGGCCAGCAGGCGGCCGGGGCGCTGCTCAGCGCGCGCGACCGCATCGCAAAATGCCTGAACGCTTCCCCGCGCGAAATTTACTTCACCTCCGGCGGCAGCGAGGCCGACAATCAGGCCATTCTCTCCGCCGCGCGCCTTGGCGAACGCAAAGGCAAAAAGCACATCATTTCGACCGCGTTCGAGCACCACGCCGTGCTGCACACGCTGAAAAAGCTTGAAAAAGAGGGCTTCACCGTCGAGCTTCTCCCCGTCGGCCCCATTGGTACCGTGACGGCGCAGCAGGTGAAAGACGCCATCCGCGAGGATACGTGCCTGGTTTCCGTCATGTACGCCAACAACGAGATTGGCTCCATCCTGCCGATCAGCGAGATCGGCGCAGTCTGCCGCGCGGCGGGCGTGCTGTTCCACACCGACGCCGTGCAGGCCGCGGGGCATCTGCCCATTGACGTCAAGGCGCAGAACATCGACCTGCTGTCGCTCTCCGCGCACAAGTTCCACGGGCCGAAGGGCACCGGCGTGCTGTACGCCCGTCAGGGCGTCTTCCTGACGAACCTCATCGAGGGCGGCGCGCAGGAACGCGGCAAGCGCGCGGGTACGGAGAACATCCCCGCCATCATGGGCATGGCTGCGGCACTCGAAGACGCCTGCGCGCACCTCGACGAGAACGCGAAAAGGGTCAGCGCTCTGCGCGACCGTCTGATCGATGGCCTGTCCAAGATCCCGCACAGCGCGCTCAACGGCGATCCCGTGAATCGCCTGCCCGGCAACGTAAGCTTCTGCGTCGAGGGCGTCGAAGGCGAAAGCCTGCTGCTTCTTCTCGACGCAAAGGGCATCTGCGCGTCGTCCGGCAGCGCGTGCACATCCGGCTCGCTCGACCCAAGCCATGTGCTGCTGGCCATCGGCCGCCCGCATGACGTGGCGCACGGCTCGCTGCGCCTGAGTCTGTGCGAGTGGAACACCGACGAGGAAATCGACCGTATCCTCGATGCCGTGCCCGAGGTCGTGGAATACTTACGCGGCATGTCCCCGCTGTGGAAGGACCTCGTCAGCGGCAAAAAGCCGTTCACTTTATAAGCACGCGGCAAAATAAGGCAAAACGATAAACGCGGCATCGCTTCTCACAGGGGACATCCCCTGCGCCAAAGCGTGCCACATGATGTGAGGAAATATGGATAAGGTACTCATTGCGATGAGCGGCGGTGTGGACTCGAGCGTCGCCGCATTTTTGATGAAGGAGCAGGGCTGCGAGTGCATCGGCGCGACGATGAAGCTCTTCCACAACGAGGACATCGGTGTCAGCCGCACCAAAACCTGCTGCTCGCTCGAGGACGTCGAGGACGCGCGTCTCGTCGCGCTGCGCCTCGGCATCCCCTACTATGCCTTCAACTTTTCAGACGACTTCAAAGGGCAGGTCATCGACCGCTTCATCTCGTCCTACGAGCGCGGCGCGACACCGAACCCCTGCATCGACTGCAACCGCTACCTGAAGTTTGAGCGGCTCTACGAGCGCGCCCGCATTTTAGGCTGCGATGCCATTGTGACCGGCCACTACGCGCGCATCAAGCAGGAAAACGGGCGGTGGCTGCTCAAAAAATCGCTCGATGAGAGCAAGGACCAGAGCTACGTGCTCTACTCGCTCACGCAGGATCAGCTGGCGCACACGCGCCTGCCGCTCGGCGCGATGCACAAGAGCGAGACGCGCCGCATCGCGGAGGAACAGGGCTTCTACAACGCCAACAAGCCGGACAGTCAGGACATCTGCTTCGTGCCGGACGGCGACTACGCTGGCTTTATCGCGCGCTACACGGGCCGCGACTGCCCCGCAGGCGACTTTGTCGATGAAAGCGGCCGTGTGCTCGGCCGGCACAAGGGCATCGTGCACTACACCGTCGGCCAGCGCAAGGGTCTCGGCATCGCCGCGGACGCGCCGCTCTACGTCAAGCGCATCGATGCGGCAGAAAACCGCGTGGTGCTAAGCGGCAACGACGCGCTTTTTTCTCGTGAGCTGATGGCAAATGACTTCAACTGGATCGCCTACGACGTCCCACCGCGCGAGCTGCGCGCGACCGCGCGCGTGCGCTACCACCAGCGCGAGCAGGCGGCGACAGTCACGGTGCTCGAGGACGGGCACGTGCCCCTTGTCTTCGACGAGCCGCAGCGCGCTATCACACCGGGTCAGGCCGTCGTGCTGTACGACGGCGACACCGTGCTCGGTGGCGGCACGATTCTCTGATGATATTCTTCTCTTTCTCTCTTCCGCTCATCCCCTGAGCGGGCGCGGG
>OGGH01000116.1_pt1 | contig 85037 bp, 78 predicted proteins | sample 1571161 | NCBI WGS metagenome assembly OGGH01 (sample SAMEA2582053, study PRJEB24529) | metagenome | biome: Human gut stool | place: China | collected 2011 | reverse complement strand
ACTTGCGTGCCGTAGTTCCCTTTAGCTTTTTAACGGCGTCCGAAACAGCTTTCGAAGGAGGTATGCTGACGAACAGATGGATGTGATCAGGCTGAATTTCCAGACTCAGAATCACCCAGCCGTTTTCGTTGCACACTTCTGTTAAAAGAAGACGCAAAGAATCGGCAACAGCTCCCGTCAATACTGATCTTCGGTACTTAGGGCACCATACCACATGGTATGCAGTCTGGTAAACACAATTCCGATTAAAAACTAATTCCTGCATGGACACATATTATCATTTTTAGAGCCGCGATTCCTCCCGCGGCTAAAGCCGCAGGTTTCCTCGCGGATTTCTATGAAAAAGGCGCATCGGCATTTTCGCCTTTGCGCCTTTTTCGTCACTTCAGCAGAACCTCTTCCGAGGTCCGATCACAAGCAGATTAGTACTTGTCGAAGTATTCCTGAAGCTTCTTGACGTCCTTGGTCTTCGTCAGACCCAACTGCAGCAGGACGCGAGCCTTCTGCGGGTTGAGCGTGCCGGAGGACAGGAAGCCGTACTTGGCGTCGTCAACTTCAGCGTCCTTGGTGGTGGCGCCCGTCGGAACACGAGAGCTGCGAACCACAGCGATGCCGCTCTTGGCAGCCTTTTCAAGGATCGGGAAGATGCTCTTATGGATGTTGCCGTTACCAACACCGGCGTTCACGATACCAGCGTAACCGGCATCAACCAGAGCCTGAGCCTGGATGCCTTCCACACCGCCGTGGTTGTAGACGATGCCAACCTTCGGAAGCTTTTCGATCTTGGAAACGTCAAACGGGGTCTGATAAGTGTGCGGACGCAACGAAGTGGATTCGTACGTCACCTTGTTGTTGAAGATCGTGCCAACCTTGCCGAAGTTAGCGGCAACGAAGGTTTCCGGCTGAACCGTGTTGGACTTCATCAAGTCGCGGGCGCCGACAACGATGTTGTTCATGGCAACCACAACGCCCTGCTTAGCCGTTTCCTTTGTAGCGGCCGTCAGAACAGCGTTGTAAAGGTTACGCGGGCCGTCAGCACCGAGACCGGTGGAGGGGAGCATGGCGCCAACGAGCACCACAGGCTTCTTGCACTTGACGGTCAGGTTGAGGAAGTAAGCGGTTTCTTCCATCGTGTCCGTGCCGTGCGTGATCACAAAGCCGTCGACCTTACTGCAATCAGCATTGATGGTCTTGGCGAGCTTGAGCCACACGTCGTCGGTCATATCCTGGGAACCGATCTGAACAACCTGCTTGGGAGTAACCTGAGCAATGTCAGCGAGCTGCGGTACAGCGGCAACCAGATGGTTGACGCTTACCTTACCGGCGGTGTAAGCCGAACCCGTTGCCGAATTGCCGGAACCGGCAATCGTGCCACCTGTGGCGAGCACTTCAATCTGCGGCAAAGAGGCGGCCATAGCGGCACCGCAAGCGGTAGCGATAGCAGCAGCAAGCAGAGACTTCTTAACCAAGCGCATTTCTGTTTCTCTCTCTCAAAAAAATGTTTTGGTAAATATTCACACGCCCGCAGACACCAATAAAAACTTATCGAAGACAGCGGACATATGAAATTTGTTCAGTTTCGCATCGAACTCTTAACATTCACGCCCTACGCAAAACTGCTTAGTCAATCTAATGCACAGAGCCACTGTCGTTTTGTTAAATCTGCCTTCGCTCTTGATAGAAATCAAAAATACAAATTCCCACACTGATTTTCTTGGACTTTTTTTCCGGTTCTCAAATTTTTTTCAAAAACCGCTTGACAGGAGCGTTTACACCTGTAAAATGCGCATTCTCTTCGAGAGAACGCGGGAGTAGCTCAGTTGGTAGAGCGCAACCTTGCCAAGGTTGAGGTCGCGAGTTCGAGACTCGTCTCCCGCTCCAAAAGCTAGCGTCCCAAAGGCGCATAGACGGATGGCGCGATAGCAAAGTGGTTATGCAACGGATTGCAAATCCGTCTACAGCGGTTCGATTCCGCTTCGCGCCTCCAAGCTTTTCTCTGGAAGACGACGCATCTTTGAATGCGGGAGTAGCTCAGTTGGTAGAGCGCAACCTTGCCAAGGTTGAGGTCGCGAGTTCGAGACTCGTCTCCCGCTCCATTCAAAAGAAGCATTTGCGACTGTTGCAGGTGCCTCACTCAAAGACGCGGGAGTAGCTCAGTTGGTAGAGCGCAACCTTGCCAAGGTTGAGGTCGCGAGTTCGAGACTCGTCTCCCGCTCCAATTTCTTCCCCAGACGACTTGCGATTGAGAACCTATTCTGTACATGGGACAATGCGTTTGTCTGTGTCTGATCGTTTTTTCCAATGTCGCTTTCTCACCGTGCCTATTGCGGACGCTTCGCCCCTTCTCCGACCGGCCCGCTTCACTTCGGAAGTCTTGTCTGCGCACTGGCTTCATTCCTGGATGCTCGAGCACACGACGGCACTTGGCTGATTCGCATCGAAGATATTGATCCGCCTCGCGATATTCCGGGAGCAGACGAAGCCATCATCAGGACGCTGACCCGACTTGGCATGGTTTCTGACATCCCGGTCGTCTGGCAGAGCAGGCGCTACGAGCTCTATGAACAAGCGCTCGGAAAACTCTCCCATCAGGGACTCGTCTACGGATGCGCGTGTTCGCGCAAAGAGATCGCTACCGCGCAGGCTAGGCTCGGTTTACCCTCTCATGTCTACCCCGGTACTTGCCGCAACGGAACACACGGCAAACCGCCCCGATCGCTTCGTGTTCGCACTTTCGATGAAGTCGTCAGTTTTGACGATCGTCGTTGCGGTCACTTTTCTGAGAACCTTGAGCATGACGTCGGGGATTTCGTCGTCAAGCGAGCCGACGGCCTATGGGCCTACCAACTTGCCGTCGTCGTTGACGATGCCCAACAGGGCGTCACCGATATTGTTCGCGGCGAAGACCTCTTGAACAACACCCCGCGTCAAATCTACCTGCAAAGGAAACTGGGACTTTCCATACCTCAGTATCTTCATATCGCCTTGGCACTTGATGCTCATGGGCAAAAGCTTTCCAAACAAACTCATGCCCCGGCAATTGACAATGAAGATCCAATGGATCTGTTAAACGCCGCCGCTCTTCATCTAGGTCTCGGTGCCTTGGGTGCAAAAACGCCGCAGGCGTTTTACGCTGCGGCGCAAAAAAGCTGGGCAGAAAGATATCTCCACTGAAGCTTATTCCTTCCAAGGCACCGGGTGCGGGAAGATTCGATTCAAAAGCGCACGAATCAGCACACTCTCATCGTCACCGGGTGTACCGAAGGTAGCCTCGGGCAATTTCTCGCTTGCATGCGCTTCGTAACGGTTGCCATGCACCAAGCGAACATATTCCAATTTGCCCTCGACAATGCGATCGTTCCAGCCTCCGACAGAGAAGTCGAACTTCAGACAACGCGTGCAACTGTCGTCAAACGTTTTTACCTCACGCACTTTAAAACCCTGCTCGCGAAGCAACTGACGCACAGACAACCGCAGGGATTCGTTTCCGTGCGGTGTCACGCTCACACACACTTCCTGAGCGGCACTGTCGACAAACCGATATTCGTAAGGACTCTGGCCTCCGAATTGCTGGCATGCTGCCAAAGCAATCGTCACGACAGGAAATAGGAATTTAAGTACTTTGCGCATGCAGTTCATCAAACTCGTAAATGAACGAAAGCGGATATTACAGCGTCCAGGAAACGGATGCGCGATCAGAATTTGAACTAACGTTCAGATCACTCGCAATTATGCCGCACGTGTAAGCGTCGTTATATGCGCAATCGCGCTTCTTGCCAAACTGCGAATGTCGTATCCCCCTTCCAAAATACTGACGAGTCGCCCACCGCAGACAGCACGAGCCACACGCATGACCTCAATGGTCATAAAAGAATAATCGAATTCGGTGAGCTTAAAGAGCGCTTGCTTCTCGTCGCGATGTGCATCAAACCCTGCACTCACGAGAATCAGATCAGGCTTAAACATCAAAAGCCTGGGAATCCAAACATCGTTGACAACCTTGAGCACATCTGCCCCGTCGCTGCCTTCCGGCATCGGCGCATTGACGATATTGCTCGCCTGAGCAGGCTGCAATCCGAACGGAAATGCTGTTTCTTGATAGAGACTGAAAAGCGCTATGCGATCGTCTCCCTTGATGATATCTTCCGTCCCGTCAGCCCGATGCACGTCGAAATCAACAATTGCCACGCGCTTGAGCCCCAGTACGTCCAAGGCATGAAGCGCCGCACAGGCCACGGAGTTGATCAGACAAAAGCCGTGCGCAAAATTACGTCCCGCATGGTGTCCGGGCGGACGTACACAAGCAAAGGCATTTCGAATGGTTCCGGCACAGACTTGTCGTACCGCCTCAATGGCGGCGCCGGCACTTTTGAGTGCGGCTTCAAAACTCAGGGCATTGATGAAAGTGTCTTCGGAAATCTGCTTTTCACCGGTTCTTTGCGCCTCTCGGCTGGCTTGTTCCAGTTCCTGCACATAACTCTTGTCGTGCGCTCGCAGCACATCTTCCATTGACGCCGGAGCACTCGGCAACACAGTGACAACACGCGAAAGCCCCATCGCAATCATGCGGTCTTCAATCGCATCAATGCGTTCGGGGGATTCCGGGGAGTCCGGTCCCTGCTGATAGCTATGACACAAGTCGTGCGTGAAAAATCCGGTGGGCAAATGAGTTGTCCTCTTATGTCCTGATTGTCCTCTATGGGTTTATTTTAGGCTACCAAGCTTGTGAAATGCGCAAAAAAGCGCGCTCTCGACTTCCGCCAAAAGCACGCTTTGATGCGCCGATGCTTCGCCTCAACGAGGCAACAGCCGCTTAGTAGTTCGTCTTGCGAACTTCAAAGAAGCTCTGAGCGTAGTGGCAGACCGGGCAGACATCCGGCGCGGCGTTACCGACGACGATGTGACCGCAAATGCGGCATTCCCACATCGTCATTTCACCCTTTTCAAACACCTGCTTCATCTGAACATTGCTCAGAAGCTTGCGATAACGTTCTTCGTGGGTCTTTTCAATGGCGGCGACCAAACGGAACTTGGCAGCGATTTCCGGGAAGCCTTCTTCTTCGGCAGTCTTCGCAAAACCGGCGTACATATCGGTCCATTCGTAGTTTTCGCCTTCGGCTGCAGCCTGGAGATTGGCTGCCGTGTCGCCGATGCCGCCCAAGAGATCGAACCACAAACGGGCATGTTCCTGTTCGTTGCGAGCGGTCGACAGGAAGATTTCCGCGAGCTGTTCATAGCCTTCGCGGCGGGCAACTTCTGCAAAGTACGTGTACTTGTTGCGGGCCTGGGATTCACCGGCAAATGCGGTGGCAAGGTTTTCAGCCGTCTTAGTGCCCTTCAGGCGGTTGTCGCCGCCCGCAGCAGGAGCTTCCTGGACTTCTTCAAAAACTTCAACACCCTTGTGGCAAAGCGGGCAAACGAAATCAGCGGGCAGCTCATCGCCTTCATAGATGTAGCCGCAAACCTTGCAACGGAACTTCTTCATGGGAGTATCTCCTGCGTTATTCGAGTTGTTTAAAAGCGTCTCCATGCGAAGAGCCGATCTGCCTTTTCTGGTTTTGGGGATACCCGACAAATCGTCGCTTGGAACGCTTACAGTCCTATTGGTTGGCAATTGTAGGCTAAAAACCGAGCAAAACTTAGCTGATAGACAAAAGCAAAGAAGGCTATAGAACCGACCGAACAACAACGCTTAACGAACACCGGAGAGCATGCCTCAGAGAAGCAAAAACCCCGACGAATCGGGGTTTTCGCAGAATCTAGCTGGTGCGGATGGTCGGACTCGAACCGACACGCCTTGCGGCGTCAGAACCTAAATCTGGTGCGTCTACCAATTTCGCCACATCCGCGCAGATCGGAGCGCGCATTGTACCTGAAAGCAGTTCACTTGCGCGCTCAATTATCAGATCAGATTATTTGCTGCTTTCCTTATCCTGGCAGCAGCACTGGCCTTCGCCGTGGTGATGATGACCTTCACCGCCACAGCAGCATTCGCCTTCACCGTGGTGATGATGACCTTCACCACCGCAGCAGCATTCACCCTCATCGTGGTGATGATGTCCGCCACATCCGCAACCGCATTCACCTTCATCGTGATGATGGTGACCGCCACATCCGCAACCGCATTCACCTTCGTCATGATGGTGGTGATGGCCGCCGCAGCCACAGCCGCAACCGCCGTGGCGAGGACGAGGCAACGGAACGGGAGTGAACGGTTCTTGAGCAGCCGTCACTGTCAAACCCACGCTTTCGAGCATGGCCTTGTACTGTTCAATGCCGGCCACTGCAAAGCCGTCTTCGGTCTGTGCAACACGCACACCGCGAGCCGTCAGGGCATAGACGGCTTCCTGCATCAGGTCGAGGTCGCCCGTGACCTTGAAGATCGTTTCCACCGGAGCTTCGATCTTGTAGAAGCCACCGTTTTCGTCAACGAGAACGTCACCAACCTCCAAAGGACGAACTTCGCCCAAAGCATTTTCGATCGTCTGATCACCGACAACGAAAGTTTCGGGCAGCTTGATACGTTCGAGGAACGCCAGAGCAATCGGCTTGGCACGGTCAAGAATCGGCTTGGCGGGTTCACTGTCGAGCGAAAGAAGTTTCGTGATGCGCATTGTTATGATTTCTCTAAAGAATGGATTTCAGGAAAAAATATCGGTACTACGCTGTCGGGCAACGCCGATCTTTTTTTGAGTGTGCAAAAGTCTAACAGAGGCTGACTGCTTTCTGGTTAATTCAAAATGACGGCCAAAGCGTCGGTTAACCGATCCACCGCCTTCACGTCAAGTTCTTCGATCGGCGTCTTGGGCGCGTTAGCTTTCGGAATAATCGCCTTTGCAAAGCCAAGTTTGGCAGCCTCCTTGAGTCGGTCCTGTCCCCGAGGTATCGGTCGTATTTCGCCGGTTAGGCCGACTTCACCAAAAATCACGGTGCCCGCCGGCAGGGGGCGATCCGACAGGGAACTTGCCACGGCCATCAGCACGGCCAGGTCACTGGCCGGTTCCGTGATCTTGACGCCGCCCACGGCGTTTACAAACACGTCCTTTTCAAAGCAGGAAATGCCGGCGTGGCGATGCAGCACCGCCAAAAGCATAGCCAGACGCTGCGCGTCCAGACCGACGCACAAACGTCTCGGTGCAGGCGAATGGGATTCGTCGGCCAGAGCCTGGATTTCCACCAGGAGAGGGCGTGAACCCTCCTGGGTCACCATGACGACGCTTCCGGCCACATCGTTGCGATGTTCCGACAGGAAAATGGCCGAAGGATTGGAAACGGCGCGCAGACCGCGGTCGGTCATCGCAAAGACACCGAGTTCGTTGACGGCACCGAAACGATTTTTGAAGGCGCGAATCAGACGGAAGTTGCTGTGGGTGTCGCCTTCAAAGTACAAAACCGTATCGACGATGTGCTCAAGCACACGGGGTCCGGCGAGAGCACCGTCCTTTGTCACATGCCCCACGAAAATGAGCGCGGCACCGGTGGTCTTGGCCAATCGAGTCAGTCGAGCCGAACATTCCCGAACCTGCGTAACGCTGCCCGGAGCCGATTCCAGATCCGAACTGTAGAGCGTTTGAATGGAATCGATGACAACAAACTGCGGTTTAGAGGCGGAAATCTCAGCCTCAATGCGCTCAAGCTCAATTTCGCTCATGAGCCTCATGCCGCTGGGGTCCAGTCCAATGCGCTGCGCACGCAAAGCAACCTGCGATGCGGATTCTTCGCCCGACACGTAAAGGGCTGTTTTGCCAAGACGCACCATGCGCGCAAGGACTTGCAGCAACAACGTGGACTTGCCGATGCCGGGGTCGCCGCCGATCAAACCCACGCCACCGGGAACCAGCCCGCCGCCGGTCACGCGATCAAACTCGCCGATACCGGTCAGAATGCGCGGGACTTCACTCGCCTGAACCTCGGCAAGATCAACCACACCTTCGCCGTCGGCCAGAGACGTCTGACGACGCGAGGCGGCAAAACGGGACTGAGAAGCCGTCGGTTCACGGAACTCACGCATTGTGTTCCAGGCGCCGCAGTGCGGGCATTTACCTTGCCATTTGACAGTAGAGCCGCCGCATTCGGAACAAACGTAATGGGTTCTTGCTTTTGCCATCGAGCGAGTCGCTTAGTCGGAGATCACGGGAACGCGGCTGGCCACGGCGCAAAGCAATTCGTATCCGATCGTGCCGCAGCGGCTTGCCAAGTCGTTGACGGAAATGTGTTCCCCCCACAATTCCACACGACTGCCTATGCGGGCTTGCGGAATATCGGTGACGTCAATGGTGAGCATGTCCATCGAAACGGCACCGGCCAGGGGAGCGATCTTGCCTTCCACCCAGGTCGGAGAGCCGTCGGGCATGGAACGCGGATAACCGTCGGCGTAACCGCAGGCAACCACCGCCAGACGCGTCGGGCGCTTCGCTATCCAGCGGCTGCCGTAGCCCACGGCCTCTCCCGGCTCAATTTCACGCACGGCAATGATGTCCGCGCTCAGTGTCATCGCGGGTTTCAAACCGAGCTGCTCGGAAGTCACGGAAGCGTCGGGACTCACACCGTAGAGAACGATGCCGCCGCGCACACCAACGCCGCCCACCTGCGGGTGCAAAAGCGTCGCAGCGGAATTGGCCATGCAAGCGTCGTAGTCTGCCAAAAGCGGCTTCATGCGCTCGAGCTGCTTGGCGACCGTCACCGGCCCTTTGCCGTCGAAGCCCTGTTCGGCATTGGCAAAGTGCGTCACGATGTCAACAACCTTGACTCCTTCGATGGCGTTGATTTCTTCAATCACGGCCGCTGCTTGATCGGGCAAAAAACCCAAACGGTTCATGCCGGAATTGACCTTCAGGTGGACCTTGAGGTTAGTGTGGCTCGTTTTCTTAAGCAGTTCAATCTGCCAGCGGGAGTGCACCACGGGCTCAACGTCGAGCCGTTCAAGTTCTGCAATATCTCCTTCGTCGAAAAAACCCTCGATCATGAGGATTCGCTTTGTCCATCCCGCCGCTCGCGCTCTCTGCGCTTCCCGCACTTCAATCAGCGCCAGACCGTCGGCCTGCGCAAAGCCTTTGACGGCGTTTTCCAACCCGTGTCCGTAAGCATTGGCCTTGACGACCGCCCAGAGCGTACGTCCCTGCGCCGCCTCCCTCATGCGGGCGATGTTGTGCTGCAGTGCCTCGAGGTGAATCAGTACGGAAATTGGTCTTGGCATTTACTTCTCGATGTTTTCTCGGAAGGCGTCAGAAGCCTCCCGCTTTGCTCTGTATCAGTCTTTTTTAGTTGCCGGCAACGTTGCTCGGAACTCAAAGTTGAAATCCTACTCGAACGGCACCGAATCGGAAACAGCAGAAGTGCGAATTGCCGAACTTTGCAACACTACGAGGCCTCGGGCAGACAAGTCGCGGAAGCCTTCCATTTCGGGCACTCCGATAACCAGACAGCGTCACAAGTCACAATTTTTCTTGCTGCCGCTTTCACAGGCTCAATGCTAAACTGCGGCCACGACAATGATCCCGGATGCTCCGTCCGGATTCGTGAGATTCTGACGATATATTTTATGAAGCGCGGTTTCTACAACATTTTGGCGGCACAGTTCCTATCGAGTCTTGCAGACAACGCACTGCTGATCGCCGCCATTGCGCTTTTGGCCAGCATTCAGGCGCCAGACTGGATGACGCCTTTGCTTAAGCTTTTCTTTGTTTTAAGTTATGTGGGACTGGCCGCCTGGGTCGGCATCTTCGCCGATCTGATGCCCAAGGGCCGCGTGATGTTCATCACCAATGCGGTCAAAGTCTTTGGCTGTCTGCTCATGCTTTTCGGTTCCCACCCGCTTCTGTCCTACGCCGTCGTCGGCATCGGCGCAGCAGCATATTCTCCTGCCAAGTATGGCATTCTCACCGAACTTCTTCCCCCTGAAAAACTGGTTATCGCCAACGGTTGGATCGAAGGTCTGACAGTCGTATCCATCATTCTGGGCGTTGTGTTGGGCGGCGTTTTGATCAAGCCTGAAGTGGCGGGTTATGTTCTTCAAACCTTCCACCTGCCTGCAATCGGTCTGGATACCGATCCGGAAGCGGCTCTCTTTATCGTCGGCATCGTCTATGCACTTGCCGCCGCCGTCAACCTGACGATTCCCGACACGGGCGTTCGTTACGCGCGCCCCAACTTCGAGCCGATCGCCTCCATCAAGAATTTCTTCCAGTCCTGCTCTTTGCTTTGGCACGACAAACTCGGGCAGATCTCACTTTCGGTCACCACGCTCTTTTGGGGCGCGGGCGCCGTGCTTCAGTTCCTAGTTCTGAAATGGGCAGAGCAGGCTCTCGGCATGCATCTGTCGGACGGCGCCATACTTCAGGCTGTGGTGTCAATCGGTATTGCTCTCGGTGCCGTGGGAGCAGCAGCCTTCATTCCGCTTAAAAAATCGCTCGTCGTTCTTCCGATGGGCGTGGCCATGGGGCTCGTCGTAGGCGGCGCAAGCTTCTATGACCAGAGTCTCATTCCCGGCGTCGTTGAAATCTTCGGCTTTGAAATCCGCAATGCTGTGATCGGGGCCTGCGCTATCATGATCGCCGTCGGCGTTCTCGCCGGCTTCTTCGTGGTTCCGATGAACGCGCTGTTGCAGCACCGCGGTCACGTGCTGATGAGTGCCGGCCGCTCGATTGCCGTGCAGAACTTCAATGAAAACCTCTCCATCCTTGTGATGCTCGCCGTGTACTCCTTGCTGATTCACCTGGATTTCTCAGTACAGGCCGCCATGGTCATGTTCGGCGCCTTCGTAGCCTTGAGTATGTTCTGCGTCATCCTGCGTCATCGCAGCAACCAGAAAAAGGGCGACAGTCTGCATCTTATCGGCGAAGACGTTCGTCACGAACATCGCATCGAACATTCCTAAACCGCTCTCCATCGAATTCTTGCGAAACGCCCGACAGTTTTCGCTGCTCGGGCGTTTTTCTTTTTTCGATTCAAACCTTCGTTGACTGACGACAAACTGCTTTAGTAGCGCTCCTTGCTCTAATGCTTGCGACTCATGTGTACGACGCCTCAACTACGTTCGCGCTTGATACGCCGTGCCCATGCTTTCAGCTTGATCTCAACGATTTGGAAAGGATCGCAAAAATGAAAAAGTTGACTTCTTTGATGGTCCTCATCGGCGGCGCCTGCGTCATGAGCTCTGCCTTGGCTGCCAATCCTGCAAAAGTGATGGTGATGCTTTCGCCAGGTTTTGAGGAAGGCGAAACGGTCGAAATTCTCGACGTATTGCGCCGCGGCGGCTTCGAAGTAGATTCAGTCAGCATTGCCGGTGAGCAAGTCAGCGGCGCACACAAGATCACCATCAAGGCCGACAAAGTCCTCGGCAAGGATCTGAATGCTTACCAAGGTTACGACATGATCGTTCTGCCGGGCGGATGGACGGGTGTTGACAATCTAATTGCCGATCAACGCGTACTTGAACTCGTTCGCCACTACGACAAGTCCGGCAAGTGGGTTGCCGCCATGTGTGCCGCTCCCAACGTCCTGGCCAAAGCCGGCGTCATCCAGGGCAAAACCATCACAGCCTATCCGGGCAAAAGGACCGAACCTTTTTACACGGGCGCCAATTACGTACGCGACACCGTCGTGATTGACGGCAAGATGGTCACCAGCCGCGGTCCGGGTACCGCTCTTCCGTTTGCATTCGCGCTCGTTGATGTTCTGGGCGGCGACAGTGACTTCATCAAGGGACGGTTCCTCTATAACGAAATGAAGCTCTGGCCTGACTGGCAAAAAGGCGCCTATCCTGCTGAAGCGAAAAAATAAGTTCGCTGTTTCTCCTCAACTGTCAATCTCCTTCTTTTTGAGCTGTTTGCCGTGCGTAACGTGTTGCGTAGGTAAACAGTTTTTTTTCATTCGTGCACGCACGAAATCTGTTGTTTTTTAATGATTTTTTTCGAAAAGCGCGCAGTGTCTGACTTCAAGCAAGCTACTTAAGTAACGCCTTGCGGGAAGATTCTCCTGAAACAAAAAGCAGCGCAGCTGAAAGCTGACGCAAAACCACCGGGAGATTCAAATGCATCCTTTTCTTTCCGCTCTCTGCACAAGCCTGCTGCTCGTGACAGCCGTTGCCAATGCGGCTGACAACGCGATGCTGGCAGAGCGCCACACCAAGCGAGGCGTGGCCTGCACGAGTTGCCACATCAAATCCCCCAATGACAAACCGACGATGAAACAGTGTCTGGCTTGCCACGGCGGAAGCTACGAAAACCTCGCCAAGAAAACGGACGAGAGCGACATCAATCCGCATGCCACGCATATGGGCGAGCCGGAATGCTCGGAGTGCCATTCCGGACACAAACAACCGCGCCTCGTGTGTGATAACTGCCACGAATTCACCGATATCAAGGTTCCGTAACAAACGCCTCTTTCTTTTCTCATAAGGAGAACTCAAATGACATTTGATCGCAGAAGTTTTCTGAAGGCTGGGTTGGCTGCTGCCGTTGCAGCTCCCGTGGCCGGTGTCCATGCCGTCGAATACAGCAAGAGCATCAAGTTCGACAAGACGGCCGACGTCGTCATTCTCGGTTACGGCGGTGCCGGTGCCTGTGCTGCCATTGAAGCGCACGATGCGGGCGCCAAGGTCTTGATCCTTGAAAAACTGCCTCAGGGAGGCGGCAACACGGCCGTGTCATCCGGCGGCTTCATGGTGCCGAAGAACGCCGATGAGGCCTATAAGTATCTGAGTGCAACGTTTGAATTCGCCGACAGCGAAAAAGACGATGAACTCGTCAAGACCTTCTGCAAAGAAATCATGGGGGTCAAGGACTTCATCATCGGTTTGAAGCCCGATACCAAGCTGATGATTTACGGTCACGCCGGCTTCAAATCGCTGCCCGGTTCCGACACAATCGACAAGTACCGTATTCGCGGCAAGAAGCGCGGCGGCGATATGCTCTTTGATCAGTACCGCTATGCTGTTGAAGAAGTCCGCAAGATTGAAGTCATGTACGAAACGCCCGCGCTCGAAATCATCCGCCGCAACGGCGAAGTCGTTGGCGTCGTCGCTCAGAGTAATGGCAAGAGAATCAACATCCGTGCCAACCGCGCCGTGATCCTCACGACCGGCGGTTACGAATACGATAAACAAAGCCTGCGAACCTACGCGCTCGGCAAGGACATCCAGGGTCTGGGCTCGCCCGGTAACACCGGCGACGGTCTGCGCATGGCTCAAACCATGGGCGCGCGTCTCTGGCACATGACCTCCTATTCGTGCCCGGTCGGCATGAAGGTCCCCGGTCTGAAGTCCGCTGTGCAGCTCAACATCCTGGCTCCTTCTCACATCTGGGTCGACCAGGACGGCAAGCGATTCGTCAATGAAAAGGGCCTCGATAACCACACCTGCCTGTACGCGGTCAACCAGATGGATCCGATCCGTCACCGTTACCCGCGCATTCCGTGCTACCTGATCATGGACGAAAAGGCCCGCAAGGCAGGCCCCATCTGCGGCGGCGCCACCTCGGGCTACGCTCTGAACCGCGAAAACTACAAGTGGTCGAAGGACAACTCCGCCGAAATCGAAAGCGGCGTGCTGATCAAGGCCGACTCGCTCAAGGAACTCGCCAAGAAGATCAACGTTCCTGGCGAAACACTCGAAGCCACTGTGGCACGTTGGAACAAGGACATCAACAACGGCAAGGACACCGAATTCGGTCGTATCCTCAAGCGCGATCCCAAGGGCAAGACCGCTTTTGCCGGTCGTGAAGCTCCCATCGTTTCCGAACCGCTCGGTGCCGGTCCCTACTACGCCGTTGCTCTTTATCCGACCATGCTCAACACACAGGGCGGCCCGAAGAAGAACGTGCGCGGGCAGGTGATGGATCCGCAGGACAAGCCCATCGCTCGTCTATACGCTGCCGGCGAACTCGGCTCAATGTGGGGCTCCATCTACCAGGGCGCCACCAACAACGCCGAATGCATCGTGTTCGGCCGCATTGCTGGCCGCGCAGCAGCCGCCGAAAAGCCTTGGGCCTAAGTTTCTCTCCTCTCCTGTAGGCCTTCGGGCGCTCTGCTTCCATGCGGGCAGAGCGCCCGATTTCTTTACCGCCGAATCCTACAAAACGCCGCGTTCCAACAGAACTGTAAGAGGAGCCAGCGAAGCGACGTTGTGCACATCGAGTTTGCGATATGCGCCGAGACGATGGACCTGAACCGTGCGTTCGCTGATGCCGAGTTTCAAGGCGATCTGACGATTGAGTTTGCCTTTGGCAACCAACAGAATCACATCGCGTTCTCGTTCCGTGAGTTGAGCGTAGCGCTGCTTCCACTGCGCTTCGTCAATCGGCATGGCTCGTCTGTCGCAGTCTTCCTGCACAACCCAAGCAACGGTTTTGAGCAGTTTTTCCGGATCCACGGGTTTCTGAAGAAAGTCGCGGGCGCCTTCCCGAACGGTGTGTACCGCCATCTCGATGTCGCCGTGCCCCGTAAGGAAAATGATTGGCAAGGGATACTCGCGGCGATTCATCTCGTCCTGCAGTTCCAATCCCGATATGCCGGGCATGCGGACATCGAGAATCAGGCATCCCGGACGTGAAGGCATGTCGCTCGTCAGAAATTCTTTTGCACCGGTATAAGAAGCAACATCCCAGCCCTGCCCGACCAAAAGCATTTCCAGAGCGGCAAGCTGATCGACTTCGTCGTCGACCAGACGAATCAGTGGTTTAACCGGCATCTGCGCCATTGTTTGTCTCCGTCAAAGGCAGTCGAATGCGTGCCACCGTATGTCCGGCTTCCCGCACGATTGAAAAATTTCCTGAAGCGCGTTCGACAAGCGTCCGCACAATCAACAAACCGAGTCCCAGCCCTGATTTTTTACCCGAATGCAACGGGACGGAAGCGTTTTCCAGCGACTTCTTGTCAGTTTGTCCGTTATCCAGCACGGCAATTTCGGCGGTGTACTCATGCCTCGTCAGCACAACTTGGACTTTCGCTTCGTTTTGTACCTGGCAGGCTTCAGCGCCGTTTTTCATCACGTTGGTCAAGCAAAGTTCAAACTCCAACGGATTCCAGCAAATCGAAACGTCCTCGGGCGGGCGACACAGCTCAAATTTCACCTTACGGTACCGCATCTGCATCACCGAAACGATCTTCTCAAGAGCCGAGCCGAGTTCAATCGGTTCTCTTGCCAGATCCTCGTGCCTTGCATAGCGCCGAACCTGAGTGACGATTGAAGTAATGCGTTCGCATTGTCTGAGCACCAGTTGCACGGTTTTGTCAATAAGCGGACTGTGCTGTTCATCGTCCTGAAGATACCTATCCAAAGCATTACAGCTGTTGGAAATTGCCGACACCGGGCCGTTGATCTCATGCGCAAGCAAACTTGACATAGCGCCGATGACGCTGACACGTTCAAACTGCGACAGTCGCTCTTTGGTACTCTGCACTTCCTGCATGGCGTCCTTTTCTTTTTGGATGGACTGTCGCAGCTCACGGGTGCGTACCTCGACCAAGTGGCTGACTCTTCGGCCGTGCCACATCATGCCGAGAACCGCCATCAAGAATATCGCGATAAAAGGCCAGTATTTCTGTAAGAAGTCGCCGACCGACTGAATTCGTAAATAGGCGTATGGACCCGCCTTGAGCGATTTGTACAATTCATCAACCTTGAGGAAATCCGAAGCCACACCCCAGGCAACGCCGTCTTTCGTAGGCGGCATCGACAGCAAGGCAACGGTAAAGTCACGGCTGGCCTGCCAAGGCGCCATCGTCGTTGCCACAAACGTCCAATTCGGATAGAGCTCCGTTGAACGCAAGCAGGCAAATCGTCCCTCGTTGGTCTTAAGTCCTATCGGGCGGAATTGCGCCACCAAATCCGGCTCTGTTTGCTTTAATTCCTCCACTGTGCAGACACGCGCCAGAGCAATATCGGCACGACCGTCCTGAACCGCAAGCAACAGTTTTTTCATTGGCGAACCCGCCGCCACGATTTCCTTGAAAAAGTTGTCAGGATCATATCCCTGAGCGGCAACTTCTCCCAACGGAACATACACGCCGGAAAACCCGCGCTCGAAGTTAGCAGCGGCACGCCTACCTCGCATGTCCGCCACGGTTTTGATCGGAGATTCGTTGGGTACCATAAAAACGGTACCGACGGCTTCGTTGGGATCAGGAGCCAGCGGCGTCGTCATGGTCGCCAAATCCTTCAACCCTCGGCGAAAAACGCGTCGATAAAAACCGGAAGCTCCAATGAAAAATTCAAACTCGTTGTTCCGAACGCCGCGTTCAAGATCTTTGACAAGATAGTTCTGAATCCGAATGTTGTACTGCGGCAGCTTGAGCTGCAAATACTCGAACGTATCCTGAAAGCCTTTTCGTTCCGACGGCGAAAAACTGCTCTCGATATAGCCGATGCGAAGCAGCGGGCGAGCATCAGTTTTAGGTGCGATTTCAGCTGAAAACGAAGGCGCCGTAGTCGTCAACAGGCAGGATGCAAAAATCGATACCAAAATCCGCTTAAACAGCATGGCAAGAAAAGGCTGATATCCGTTGGAGACAAGCAAGAAATCGAGCAAGCGGAAAATGCCCGTATGTCAAGCTATTTTAGCGAAACCAAAGCTTTGTTTATTACTAAGTTCTCATTTTTCTTAAGTTTTATAAATGAGCTTTTATATCATTCAGTTCCAGACTCTATTCAGCATCTTTTATCTGTTTTGATTGTCATTTTTATGGCTTATTTGTGAATCTTTATACCAAACCAATCCAATCTTTTTACCCGACTGACTTTCTCCTTAGCTCTTGACAGCATCAACGATTGATCTGTTATGATGGCCACCGTTGACGTTGTTGTGCACGTCAAATTCGAGAGACTTTTTACCGATTGCGAGAATCCGATATGGCTACCGAGATCCTTACCGTATCCGATCAGTTTTCCCATTCCGCCCGCCGGAAAGCTGTCTGTACATTCCTACGCAGTTTCGCCGGTTCCGGTGAGACCCACTTTCTCTTTTCCCACAGCCCATCAACCGACGGAAAAACCGTTTGGCTTGGCGAATGCGCACCTTCCGATAAGAGTTTTGAAACACTGACGCTCGGTCATGGCATCCACGAAATGATGCATGTAGCGCATACCGATTTTTCAGCCGCGCAAGGCATTCACCACCTCACGCAACGTCTTTTGAATGTCGTTGAAGACGTCCGCATTGACAAACTCGGTGAAGAAAAGTCCCCCGCCTACCGTATCTGGCGAGAACATCTTGCAGAGTACCGTGAAGCTGACGGCACGTTGCGCGCGGTTTCTTCGCCCGCTTTGACGCAGTCCCCCATCGAGAGCGTCGTGACATGGCTGCACACGGAGCTAATGGCACACGCGGGTTACCGTTGGGCATTGCGCAATCTCTCGCACACGCGTGATTTGGTAAAGCCGATGCCGTCATCGATCAAACGAGTCCTGGTTAAGGAAGCCTTGAAGGTCAACAAAGCAAATTCCACAAACGATTGTCTCAAAATCGCGAAAAAACTAGTCAAGATTCTCACGGACCTCAACGACGAGCAACAAAAGAAACAGTCGTTTGTCCAAGAATTAGATTCCGGGATGACGGCCAGCCTCTTTAGTGAAAACGACATCGGAAGTACTCCGTTGGGCGACCCGATGCAATATATCGAAAAATTGTTGTCATCACCCGAAAACAACAACGCATCGGGTTCAGAAATGATGCGTCAATCGAGACTCGGAGCTGCTGCAGACTTTTGCGGCAGCGGCATTTGTACCACTCCACCTGAACCGAAATACCGCTTGAATCGCTGGCCGTTAGATGCTGCCGAACTTAAGAACGGAACGCTTCACCGTGAGTTCATTCGGCAATATGAGAAGGCTCGGAAAAGCCTCGGCTGCCTCGTTCAACAATTTTCAAAGCTTCTGAGGACAAAAGATTATTTTGCCGGCTATGGATTGGCAAGATCCGGAGCTGATCTGCGCGACGACTGGATTGATGCAATTGCCTGTTCCGATTCGCGTCTCTTTGAAGTCGCAGCAACGGGAAGAAGTATCAGTTCGGAAATTTGTGTGCTGCTGGATCGATCGGGTTCCATGGGTGTCTCGACCATGACAGTCGCCAAAGTTGCAGTGAACGCCTTGGTGCGAGCCATTGATCGCATCAAAGGGGCGACTTCACGCGTGGCTCTTTTCCCTGGGTTATGTAATGACCATGTAGCGCTTGTCAAAGAGACAAGTGAACCGCTCAACTCTCTTGAAAGCAAGTTGCCCTCAATTGACGCGTACGGCTCCACGCCAATTCAGGAGGCTATGTGCTGGGGGCTGGATTCTTTTAAAAATTCTCGGGCCCGTGACAAACTTCTTTTGGTGATCACCGACGGCCGATTCAACGCTCAATACTCGCAGAGCATGGAAGAAAAACTCAAAAGTGCCGGCGTCGAATTCGCCCTGATGTCAATCGGCATCAACAACAGCGATGCAGCAAAAAATCACGTCCTGGTCCACAAGACTGATGAAATCAACCAGGGGCTCCTGCAGCTGATTTCTCGGACTGCTTTTGTGAAAGCGCTTCGCAGATAAAAAAGTCCCGAACAGTTATCTCGACCTGCCGGGACTGGAATTTTTTAGCCGAAAACTGAAGCTTTAGAGCTCTTCGCCGTATTTTTCAATGCACTTCTTGAGATGCACCTCTTCTCCGAGATCGTCATAGCATTCAAACGGCTGATGAATCCAGGGGCTGTCCTTGAACGTGATCACGCTGTAATCAGGCTTGAAAACAGAGCAGGCCTTCACCCACAACACGGCAACGCGGATTTCCGTGACTTCCGGATAACACTTGCGAAGATGCGCCACAACGCGGCGGATCGTTTCTCCGGAATCACACAAGTCGTCGACCAACAGAAGCTTCCCCTTGAGCTCCGATACGCCCGTAATGTACTTGGCGATGTCAAGATCACCCTGTACAGTTCCTGCAGCTTCGCGGTAGGAACTCGTGGTCATAATCGCCAGCGGCTTGCCGTAAATACGGCTAAAAAAGTCCCCGGGACGCATGCCGCCGCGCGCGAGGCACAGCAAAGAATCAAACTGCCAACCGCTTTTGGCCACGCGAGCCACAAGGCGTTCGCAAAGTTCAATATAGGTATTCCAATCAAAATGGGCGTGGGTGGTTTCAGCCATGTCTGCTCAATGAATTGTGGGTTTGGTACGTCAAAAGGCGGAGTCCGCTGGGGAAACCGCCTTTTTGCTCCTAATTGCTGTGCGATTTTAACGCAGGGGCGCGCAGAGGTGAAGCTTCTCGGTCAAAACGCCCCTCTGTTCATAGAACTTACGCGAAGGGATCGTTCAAAAGGATCGTTTGGTTGCGATCCGGGCCTGTGGACACGAGAGCGATCGGGCATCCGGCTACTTCAGAGAGTCGCTGCAGATATTTCTGCGCCGAAGCCGGAAGATCTTCCCAACGAGTCACGCCGAATGTGCTTTCGTTCCAGCCTTCGAACTCTTCGTAAACCGGTTCGCAAGCGGCGGCAGCGTCTGCACCATAAGGCATCAGATCGACCCTTTCACCATTAACGGTGTAACCCACACCAAGCTTGACAGTCTTCATGCCGTCGAGCACGTCAAGCTTCATGATGGCGAGCCCAGTGAGACCGTTGATCTGCACAGCGCGGCGAAGTGCGGCACCGTCAAACCAACCGCAGCGACGCGGACGCCCCGTCACAGCACCAAATTCGTTGCCTTTGCGGCGCAGTTCTTCGCCCACTTCATCAAGAAGTTCGGTCGGGAACGGACCGGAACCAACACGCGTGCAGTAGGCCTTGGTGATACCGAGCACGTAGTTCAGGCGATTGGGACCGACGCCGGCACCGGCGCAAGCCGAACCGGCCACCACGTTCGAGGACGTCACAAAAGGATAGGTGCCGTGGTCAATGTCGAGCATCGTGCCTTGAGCGCCTTCAAAGAGGAACTGCTTGCCCTGATCCATCTGCGCATTGAGTTCGGCGCTGATGTCGGTCACGAGCGGACGGAGACGTTCGGCATAACCGAGCGTCTTGGCGATCACTTCTTCGGGATCGAGCGGTTCGGCATGCAGATAATTCTTCAGCGTAAAGTTATGCAGATCCATCACAGCACGCACGCGTTCGGCGAAGCGTTCCGGATCGAACAGATCAGCCACTCGCACGCTGCGGCGAGCCACCTTGTCTTCGTAGGCCGGACCGATGCCGCGGCCGGTCGTGCCGATTTTGTTGGCACCGAGCGCAGCTTCTCGGGCATGATCGAGCGCCACGTGGTAGGGCATGATCAGAGGAGCGTTGCCCGAAACGCGAATGCGCGGTTCTGCATCCACCCCGTGGCTCTTGAGTTCTTCGATTTCAGAGAAAAAAGCTTCGGGAGAAAATACGACGCCGTTACCGAGATAGCAACGAGATGTCGGATGCATAATGCCCGACGGGATCAGGCGCAGAATCGTCTTTGCGCCGTTGATCACGAGGGTGTGGCCGGCGTTGTGACCGCCGTTGAAGCGAACGACGCCGTCAACGCGCTCGGTGAGCCAATCGACAACTTTGCCCTTGCCTTCGTCACCCCACTGGGCACCGACTACCACGACATTTTTAGACATTGGGACTCCTTCCATCCGGAATTCAGAGGGCCTTAAGTTCAAAGCCCAAAGAGGTTCTAACTAATTCTTTCGTAATCACAAACTGTTCAAGCACGTCCTCGTCACGCTCGCCGGGCAGCAAGCGCACAACGATGTGCCCTTCGTCGCGAAGCTTTTCAACCTGTGCTTCCAGGTCGCGGGCTAGCGGTCCGCGTGCGACAACGGCTTGCGGACGATGCGAAGCAGCCACCTGGAGTCCTGCCAGAGCTCGCAGGTATACGGTAAAGCCGCAGGCCGGCCGCGAACGGCCGAATGCCAAACCCACACCATCATAGCGCCCGCCTCTCAAAACCGCCTGAGCATAATTCGGTATGTTCACCGAGAACGTGATGCCCGTGAGGTATTGATAGCCGTGCACGTCACAGAAGTCGACGCTCACTTCGTCGGCACCGCAGATGTTTGCCAGCTCGCGAACTTCCCGCAAAGCTGCCTGAATCTCAGGCTTTTGCGGCAGCTCGCGCTCAAGTATATCGAGAACAGAAACATCTCCGAAAGTCCGAAGCAAAAGCTGCAGAGCCTGCTGCACTTCCGGATCGAATCCGACGGCAGCTTCAGCTAACGCAACCGGATCCTTCATGCGAAGTGCCCGTACCACTCCGTGCACACTTTCGTCTGAAATTCGCTCTCCCATCAAGGCGTGCAAAATCGCCATGTGGCCGATGTCGATATGTACGACATCAATGCCAAGCTTTTTGAGAGTACGCACTGCCAACGTCATGATCTCGGCATCGGCCTCAATACCGCTGGCGCCGAACAATTCAACGCCGGCGACAACAGGTTCGCGGCTTGCCAGCGGGTGCATCGGTCGAGCGTGCAGGCAACTGCCGGCATAACACAGACGACTTACGCCCTTTCGACCCAGAACATGCGCATCGATGCGCGCGCACTGCGGCGTCATATCGGCACGGATGCCGATCGTGCGCCCCGTCCCCGGATCCATGAATTTGAATGTGCTGTTATCCAAATCGCTGCCGCTACCGGTCAAAAGAGAATCAACGTACTCCACCATCGGCGGCTGAACCAATTCAAAGCCGTGCACCTTAAAAAGGTCAAGGCATTTGCGTCGCATCGACTCGAGTACGCGAGCTTCGCGAGGCAAAATATCCGCGAAATGCTCCGGAATAAGCCAACTGATCATATGTTTTGAACGCTCTTGTCTAAACGGTCAACCTCATCGGCAAAAGCGCTCCTCCCTTATGAAAATTTATGTTTTTTACGCCTCAGGCTCGTCACTTCCAGTAGAGCGTGATCAGCCAGACTGCCGCCAAACCTCCTGCCACCAGCACCGCAGCAATGCGGACAAGTACGGCATCAGGTAAATCTGCGGCTGTCTTAACTGCCTGCTTCCACTTGGCAGGAGCCACCAACGGAAGAATTCCTTCGAAAACCGCCATGAAGCATAGCGCCAGAACGAGAGTTTTCATTGCCGTCGGCCTGTTTTTTTATTCTCCCTTGGAGTTCTTGAGATAATCAAAGAACTCGCCCGAACCATCAAGAACGATCATATCGGTCGACTTGCCGAAACTCTGCTTGTAAGCTTCGATATTGCGGTAGAACTTTGCAAACTCGGGATTGCGGTTGAAGGCTTCGGCATAAACGGCATTGGCCTGAGCGTCCCCCTCACCCTTGATTTCCTGAGCCTGACGATAGGCCTCAGCAAGAATCACTTCGCGTTCACGATCGGCCTGTGCACGAATGCGCTCGGCTGCCGCTGCGCCCTTGCTGCGTTCTTCACTCGCCACGCGCTTGCGTTCGGCTTCCATACGGCGATACACGGACTCGGAAATTTCCGGCGTGAAATCAACGCGCTTCAAACGCACATCCACAATATCAATGCCGATGTCTTGTACGCGAGCCTGCAACCCCTTCTGGATTTCGTTCATGGCCTTTTCACGTTCGCGGGACGTAATCTCGTTGACCGTTCTGCGGTTGACGGTCTGGTTGAGCACATCGCGCAAAAGAGCCGCCACACGGTCCTCGGCGGCGCGTTCATTGCCGATAAAAGACACCCAGTACTTGCGAGGATCTGCAATACGCCAGCGCACGAAACTGTCGATAAGCAGGTTCTTCTTTTCGCTCGTCTGAACCAAGTCGGCATTGGGAGCATCCAACGTCAAGATGCGCTTGTCGAGATAAACAATGTTCTGAAGCGGAGCCGGAAGCTTTACATAAAGCCCAGGTTCGCTTTTAACGTCTTTCAGTTCACCCAGAGCAAACACGAGAGCGTATTCGCGCTCGCCCACCGTATAAAGGCACAGTTCGGCGGCACCCACCGCCACCACGGCAGCAACCAAAAGGGAAGTCAGTTTCTTCATAGTGTTCGTTCCCCCTCAAATCAACGGATGCGCTCGCGCGACAAAGTACGAGAGGCCTCCGGCTGCGGGGAGGGTTGAGCAATCGGAGCAGCGGTTACAGTAGTACCGGCTGCGGCATTGTTTTGAGCTTGCGCCTTGGCTGCCGAAGCGCTTTGCTCAAGCAGCTTGTCAAAGGGCAGATACAGGAGATTGCTCGCGCCCTTGGACTCCACAAGCACCTTCTTGGTGTTGCTGTACACGTCGCGCATCGCGTCAATATAGATTCGATCGCGCGTGACCTGCGGGGCCTTTTCGTATTGTTCAAGCACCTTACTGAATCGTTCTGCATCGCCGCGTGCGGTCTCAACCACACGAGCCTTGTAAGCTTCGGCCTCTTGATTCAGACGTGACGCCATACCGCGCGCCACCGGCACCACGGCATTGGCGTACGCCTGACCTTCGTTGATCTGACGTTCGCGGTCCTGACCGGCCTTAACGGCGTCATTGAAGGCAGCCTGCACTTGCTGCGGGGGTTGAGCGTTTTGAATGGCAACGCTCATTACCTCAATACCCGTCTGATAACGGTCCAACATCGCCTGCATGGCCACCTGGACAGCAGACGCAATTTCCTGCTTGCTTTCAAAAAGCACCGAGTCCATGGTCTTGCGGCCGACCACTTCACGCATAGCCGATTCGGCAGCGTCAAACACGCTGCGGTCCGGGTCGCGACTGCGGAAAAGATAATCCTTGGCAGCATGCGGCTTGATGCGGTACTGCACGTTGAACATGACGTCAACGATGTTTTCGTCGTCGGTGAGCATCAGAGCTTCCTTCAAACGCTGCGTCGTACCGCGCATACCGATTTCGGCTTTACGCACACTCGAAACATCGACAATTTCGACATCCTGCACCGGCCAAGGCAGGCGCCAGTTGATGCCAGGCGCGCTGTCCTGGGTGTACTTGCCAAACGTCGTCACCACGCCGATCTGGCCTTCGGGAACGATGTAGATGCCGCTGGCAAGCCAAGCAATGGCAGCTACACCGATCAGTCCGGCAATACCTCGTACAGAAAACGATTTCGGATCACGTCCGAAACCGCGGCGGGCGCGGGGCGTTCGCGGAGGCGGCGGCGTTCGATGGTCATCCTGACGCCAAGCAGGCTGTTCTTCCTCCCGAGGCGTTTCGTCGTCGCGACGAGACTGCCATGCGTCCTGGCTTTGACGATTGCCTCGAGGATCCTTTTGCCCCCCGAGAATCGAATTGACCATACGGTTGAAATCGTTCCAAAGCTGATCAAGGTCGTTGCCTTCGTTACGGTTGCCCCGACGATCGCTCATATTGTTTCGATCGTTGTCGGAAGCCTGACGATCGGCCTCTTCTCGTCTTCTGTTTTCATCATTCGGATCAGGTTGAGTCTGATCCTGTCTTTGCTGATTTTCTTGTTCGTCATTGCGGGGTTTGTCAGAGCCCGCAGAACGGCCCCATTGCGGGTCATTGAATGACATGGAAGTATCCCTGTTTCCTGATTGTTCTATCGCATTCGATTCGCCCGAAATCCCTGACGGCAGAGACGTCGGGCAACTGTTGCAGTTTAGCATTGAGCCTTGTGGCCACCGACGGTAATAAGCCCTTGTTTAACCGCTTGTTACGAACGCTCACGAAGCGGCCTCAAAAAGCGTTATGACAAGCCCGAACGCTTTCTCAGAGAAGAGCTTCTAGCTCCTTGAGCGCCTCGTCGTCGCTTTTGGCTGACGGTCTCTGATCTTCCCAGAATTCAGGTTCACGCGGCACGCTCGCATTCTCTTCACGAACCTTGGCTGCCTCTTGCGCCAAAACCTCGCGCAACAGATCCAGACCGTCTCCAGTGGCAGCACTCATGGTCACCGAACGAACTGTTCCGTCAGCGTTTCGCTGCACGGCCGGTTCCAGTCCGGATAGATCGCACTTGTTGTAGACCACGATTTGGCGAATGTCATCGGCACCGATCTGTTTGAGTACGGTTGCCACCGACGCCATCTGCTCTTCGCGCACGGTACTGGCCGAATCCACAACATGAAGAAGAATGTCTGCGTGAACGGTTTCGTCAAGCGTCGACTTAAAGGCTTCCACCAACTGATGCGGAAGTCCTCGGATAAAGCCCACTGTATCGGAAAGTACTACAGTCTGTTCGTCACTCACCCAACAACGGCGCGCTGTTGTATCAAGCGTGGCAAACAATTGATCCGCAGCATAAGCCTTCTCGCGCACCAAACGGTTAAAGAGCGTTGATTTTCCCGCGTTGGTGTAGCCCACAAGACTCACTGTCGGCGTATCGCCCTTCATGCGGGAGCGTCGTTGCGTATCGCGCTGTCGGGAAAGTTTTTTGAGCTGCTCGCGCAACATTTTGACGCGAGCACCAATCATGCGTCGGTCAAGCTCAATCTGCTTCTCGCCGGGACCACCCGTTTTACCAAGACCACCGCGTTGCCTCTCCAAGTGCGTCCAACCGCGAACCAACCGCGTGGATAGATGCTCAAGACGAGCAAGCTCCACCTGCAGTCGCCCCTCTTTGCTCTTGGCACGGCGACGAAAGATTTCGAGAATCAGTTCGGTACGATCAAGAACAGGAAGTTCGGTGACGTTAGCAATGTTGCGCTGTTGCGCAGCCGACAGTGCTGCATCGAAAACGATGCAGTCGGCACGGGCGCCTTTGGCAAGCATTTTGATTTCTTCGATCTTGCCGCTGCCCAAGTAGGTTGCAGGATCAGGCTTATCGCGTCGGGCCTGAATGAGCCCGACGGGTTCGAGATTGTCGGAACTTACGAGCTCGGTGAGTTCTTCGCCGGCATCGAAATGTCGTTCTCGGCCGACTGCAACCGTCACAAGAAAAGCGCGGGCTGCCTCAGCTTCCCGCGCGCTGTCAAATTGAAATTTTGTCAACTCAGTTGAGAACCTCGCGGGGTTCTGATTGCTGAATGATTAAGGAAGAACCGTACCGGTGTTCGGAATGCTTACGGGACGAGTTGGAACGACCGTGCTGATGGCATGTTTGTAGACCATCTGCGTAACCGTGTTGCGAAGCAAAACAACGTACTGATCAAACGATTCGATCTGCCCCTGCAACTTTATGCCGTTAACAAGATAGATCGAAACCGGAATGTGTTCTTTACGAATCGCGTTCAGAAAAGGATCCTGAAGAAGCTGTCCTCTGCTTGCCATTTTGTATTCTCCGTCACGTCCGGCCCTGCTGCGACGACCTCCCTGTCGAGAAAAGCACTGAACCGGGACATGAAAATTGTTGTTGTGTTGTTATCAGCACACAGACGAACAGCACCAGTCGTTCGTCTGAATGGACTGCTACCAATCTAAAAAGAAGCGGCTGTTATAAAAAGCGCAAGCCGCCCAATGCATCGTAGTGCAGATTGTATCCGCAAGACAGAACGTTTTGGCTCAAAATGTGCGCAAAATGTTGCTGTCCTCGTTCTTTTTCGCAAATCGCCCGTGAAAAAGAACGAATCCAGCAATCACTTCTTCTTTTCGTCCTCGGCGTATGGATTGCGATTGGTCTTCAATTCCACACGCAAAGGCGTCCCCGCCAAATTAAACGCATCGCGGAAAACGCCTTCCAAATAGCGCTTATAGCTGTCGCTGACTGCGTCGAGACTGTTGCCGTGAATGACAATCACGGGCGGGTTCATCCCGCCCTGATGCGCATAGCGCAGTTTCGGACGGGTACGGCCGACACGCGGAGGCTGTTGCTGCTCCACTGCAGCCATCATCACGCGTGTCAAACGCGGCGTCGAGAGTTTGGCAAAGCTCGCAGCGTGAGCGTCTTTGACGGCCTTCATCAGATGATTAAGACCGTTGCGCTTCAATGCCGAAATGTGAATGAATCGAGCCCAGCGCAAGAAGTGGAACTTGCGCTCAATATCAAGATCAACCATCGAGCGCTTGTAGCCATCAACACCGTCCCACTTGTTAACAGCAACCACGAGTGCACGACCCGCTTCAAGAGCATAGCCTGCAATCTGAGCGTCCGAAGCGGCAATGCCTTCGGTGGCATCGAGCACCAAAATGCAGACGTTGCAGTCTTCGATAGCCTGCAACGTCTTCACGACCGAGAACTTCTCGACCGCTTCAAACACACGCCCCTTGCGACGCAAACCCGCCGTATCAATCAGCCGGAACGGAATGCCGTCGGCTTCGAAGTCAACCTTAATGGCGTCGCGCGTCGTTCCCGGCATGTCGTAAGCAATCAGGCGATCTTCCCCCAAAAGCGCATTGGCAAGCGTGGATTTACCCACATTGGGACGGCCAGCCAGGCAGACTTTAATGCGTTTGGGAGCGTCAGGACTCTCTTTTTCCTCTTGCTCGGGCCGATTAAATTCCTCGGGCAGTTCGCCCAAGACCTTTTGCATGAGCGGCAACACGCCGTGGCCGTGTGTAGCCGAAATACGAATCGGCTCTCCCAGACCAAGTTCATAAAACTCGGCGGCATGTTCGGTAGCCAATCCTTCACACTTGTTGACCGCAAGGTAAACAGGACGCTGACAGGTACGCAAACGCTGCATGATGCGTTCATCGTGCGGAGTCAAACCGGCACGTGCGTCAGTGACAAAAATCACCACATCGGCTTCGGCAATAGCCGCTTCAGCCTGGTCGGCCATTTCGCGGACAATCCCTTCAGACTTTACGGGTTCAAAACCGCCCGTGTCCACGACAATGTATGGACGGGGGCCCACACGCCCCTGACCGTACTGCCGATCTCGGGTCAAGCCCGGGAAGTCGGCCACGATCGCGTCGCGGCTGCGGGTCAAACGGTTAAAGAGCGTCGACTTGCCGACATTCGGACGTCCGACGAGAGCGACAACAGGAAGCATAAAAATCGGTCTTGCGGTTACTTGGTAACGGTAATGTAGGAAATCTGACCTTCATCGGTCTGGAATATCGCGCCCTTGCCCATGGAAATCGGAGGCACGCGCACGGCGCCGCTCACAGACGTGCGGCCGACAAACTTACCTGTCTTAGGATCCAGGAAGTGCACCACGCCGTCGTAGTCGCCAACGGCAATCACGTCATCCAAAACTGTAACAGCAGAGGGAGAGCGCCACAAAAGGGCGGAATTCTGCCAGACAAGTTCTCCCGTTGCATAGTCGTAGGCGTTAATTTCGCCGCGTGCCGTTGTCACATAAACACGGCCGCCATCAGTCACAGGACCGCTCACAGCGTCAACAGCAGCACGCCACAACGGACGACCGTCTTTGGCACTGATGCAAAGGATGCCGCCCTGGAAAGCCGCAGCGCACATCATGTTCTGGTCCACCAAGGGAGTACCGACGACGTCGCACAAACGTTCAACTTCCGTGATGCCCTTGGGCTGAGCAACAACAATGTCGAAAATCGTTTTGCCCTGACCGTCGAGAGCTAGCAGGCGTCCGTTGGCCTGGCCGACCAGAATACCGGCAGGTGAAAAGCGCATCTGAGAGGCAGCGCGCACGGTAAGAGCCGGAACCTGAGACTGATAGCGCCAGCGGCGTTCGCCGGAAGTAGCATCAAAAGCCGTGATACGGGTGTCGGCCGTACGCACAATCACAAAGCCCGCACCGACAAGCGGCGGAACACTCATTTCAGAGGATAAACGAGCGCTCCAAAGTTTCTTGCCGGTGGCATCAAACACTTCAACTTCACCCTTGACAGTACCAACGGCCACGAACTCACCGTCACTGCCCACGCCTGCAGAAATTTCCGCATCCGTTTCTACGGCCCACTCTTCCTCACCCGTCTTCGGATCAAGTTTGTAGAGCGTGTTGCCGCCGGCAGTGTAAAGTCCGGACTGCGTCAAAAACGGCGTTAAAAGACCGGTGACACTGCTGCCGACAGACTGAGACCAGACGCGGTCGGAAGACACGAGTTCGTTGATACTCTCGAGCTCGGCGGGTTCATGCGAAGTCGAGCTACAGCCGACCAGAGCCAAACCGCACACTGCCGCCATCGTCAGCACAACACGTTTGAATTTGATGTTCACGAGCACACTCCCGTTTGCGAAGCGACGCTACAAATTCTCGCCGGCGCCCCTTCAAAAACTAGATTGATTTTTAGGACTTCTTTTCCGGCAAAGCCTGAATCTTGAGACTCAGCAAGGCAAGAAGTTCGCCGGAAGCGCGGTCACGCTCCAGAGCGTCTTCCCAGCATTTGCGAGCGCCTTCCACGTCGCCCAAAGCCAGAAGAACATCACCTCGGCGATCCAACACAAGCGGCATCTGCGCCTGTGCCGGATCAATGGCGTCAATGGCTGCCTTGGCTTTATTAGCATCCTTAGCGTCAAGTTCAACTCCGGCCAAACGTACACGCGCAACAGTCGCGTATTCGGGATGTCCGCCTTCGTTAATTACCCAGTTAAGGGCCGCACGGGCAGCGTCAAGATTGCCCGCCTTCTGTTCGACGTTGGCCTTCATGAGAGCTGCCAGCGAAGCAAAAACATGGCTCGAATATTCCTTCATCAAGCCGTCGGACAGAGAACGAACGTTTTTCTCGTCGTTTTGCACGTAGGCATTCTGAAGCTGTACGTACGCCACCGTTGCCTTGCCACCCTGATAGCGCTTGTACCAATGCCAGCCGTTGTATCCGGCAAAAGCCAAACAAATCACGGTGATGCAACTCAATGTGAGGTTACCCCACTTATCCCACCAAGCCTTAAGTTGTGCAAGGGACTCTTGTTCTTCTAAATCGTATGCCATAGGTGCAATTACTTTCCGATGTTGCGAGCCTCAAAAGATAGGCTCAAAAAACGCATCTGTACTCAAAGCGCCGCGGTAGGTCGAACCAAATGCAGCGCAAAACAATAGACTATTGTAGCGACTTGAAGGACGCCTTAATTGAAATCGCCTTCCTTGGTCGAACCGAAAATTTCTGAAAGCGACTCAATACCAATCGTCATCTGTTCGGCAAACTGCTGGTTGCCCTGCGCGTCGCGCAATCTCTTGATGGCGACCTGACCGGCGTTGACCTCGTTTTCTCCGCAGACCACAGCCCACTGAGCGAGAGACTGGTCGGCGCGCTTCATACTCGACTTAAAGGAAGTGCTGCCGGCATGCACAATCACTCTGTGACCTGCATCGCGCAACTGTTCACCGATTTGCCGCGCCACCAGCTCCGTATGCCCGCCTTGGTGCACCACATAAATTTCGCAGGACGCCACAGGCGTATCGCCGCCGGCGGCACGGACAAGTTCAATCACGCGTTCAGCACCAATGGCAAAACCGGCAGCGGGCGTCGCCCGGCCCCCAAGTATCTCAATCAAAGGATCGTAGCGACCACCGCCGCAGATTGTTCCCTGACTGCCGAGCTGATCCGTCACCCATTCGAAAACCGTGTGGTTGTAGTAGTCCAGTCCACGCACCAAGCGGGGATTGATCGTATATTCGATGCCAAGGGCCTGCACGCCCGCTTCGAGAGTCCCAAGGAATCGACGGGAGTCCTCTCCGAGGAAATCAAGCAGACGCGGTGCGGCTTCCACCATCGCCTGCATATCCGGGTTTTTCGTATCGAGGATTCGGAGAGGATTGGTTTCAAGACGGCGACGGGCGTCTTCGTCAAGTACGTCGTAATTATCTTTGAGATAAGCAACCAGAGCCTCGCGGTGACGCGCACGTTCTTCAGTCGCACCAAGACTGTTGAGCTGCAAGCTTGCCTTGATGCCGAGATTCTTCCAAAGACGGGCCGTCAGCGAGAGCAGTTCGATATCCACATCGGGCCCGGCAAAGCCCAATGCTTCGCAACCGAATTGGTAGAACTGGCGATAACGGCCGCGCTGAGGACGTTCGTGGCGGAACATCGGGCCGAAATACCACAGACGTTGCGGTGCGTTGTAAGTGATATTGTGCTCAATGGCGCAACGGCACACGGCGCTTGTGCATTCCGGACGCAGAGTAAGCTGTTCGCCGTTCATCGAATCGGTGAAGGAATACATTTCCTTTTCAACGATGTCGGTGGCCTCCCCCACACCACGGAAAAAGAGACCCGTTGCCTCAAGAATGGGCGTACGAATCTGGCGGTAACCGTAGCTCGCCGCCACGGAACGCGCCGCATCCTCAAACTTTTCCCATACACCGGCATCTTCGGGCAACATATCGTTCATGCCCTTGATCCCGGTAATTTTGATTTTTGCCATTGTTCTGTCCTTGTTCTTGTCTGTATTCACTACGCGCTGCGGTGTCTGACCTTGCTTATCTGCCACCCCAACGCTCAGCCACGTACGCTTCGATCATGGCCTTGAATTCGTTCATGATGTCATCCCCCTTTAGGGACGCTTTCTTGACACCGTCGCAATAGACGGGAGCAACCGGCGATTCTCCGCGTCCCGGAAGACTGATACCGATATCTGCGTTGCCGCTCTCACCCGGTCCGTTGACCACACAGCCCATCACTGCCACCGTCATGGTCTCAAAACCCGGGGCCGTCTGTCGCCATTGCGGAGTCTTTTCACGCAGAAATTCCTGTGTCTGCGCTGCCAATTTTTGGAAAAGATCGCTTGATGTTCTGCCGCAGCCCGGGCAGGACACCACCAGAGGAGAGAAGTGCCGCAACCCCATGCTCTGGAGCAGTTCCTGAGCCACATAGACCTCTTCTTCCCTGGCCTTTCCGGGAGCAGGCGTAATCGAAATGCGAATCGTGTCGCCGATACCTTCGGACAACAACACCGATAACGCCGCCGAGCTCGCCACGATGCCCTTAGTTCCGCCTCCCGCTTCCGTTAGCCCCAGATGCAAGGCCCAGGGAGCCAGCTTAGAGAGTGAGCGGCATACAGCCACTAGATCCTGCACATCGCTTACTTTCGTCGAGAGTACGATGCGATCGGCAGGAAGGCCAAGATCCACGGCTTTTAGCGCACTCTGATGCGCACTCTGCACAATCGCATCCAACGTCACCGCACGAACTGAGCGAGGCTGACCGGCCCCTCGATTGGCTTCCATCAGCTGCGAAAGCAATTCCTTATCAAGCGACCCCCCGTTTACGCCGATGCGAACCGCCTTGCCGTTATCGATGGCAATACGGATCATCGTTGCAAAGTTGTCATCGTGCTTGGCACCCTTGCCCACGTTGCCAGGATTGATACGGTACTTGGAAAGCGCTGCGGCACAAGCCGGATAGTCCGTCAACAATTTGTGGCCGTTGTAGTGAAAGTCTCCTACAAGCGGCACATAAAATCCCTCGGCATCAAGCTGCGCGCGAATTTCGGGAACGGCCAGAGCTGCTTGAGGCGTATTTACCGTCAAACGCACCAATTCGCTGCCGGCTCGGGCAAGTGCTTTCACCTGTTCGACCGTATCGGCCACATTTTCGGTTGCGGTATTAGTCATTGACTGGACCACAACCGGCGCTCCTCCTCCCACTGTCACCGTAACGGGACCGTTTTGAATCTTGACGGCATGCGTTTTGCGTCTGGGCTGCCAAACAGCGTCAGAACATTTGTCCGGGTACACGGGAATCGTCTTGTCGGACATTTCGGGAATCCTTTATTGAAAGACTCGGTCGTCAGACGCGGTCTTTTTGCTGTTCGGGCAGGATGCCAAAAGCGCGCTTTTGCTCAAGCAGACGTTCGGCTCGCCGCGTTCTGTCCTTGACTTCGCCGGCAAGCTGACCGCAGGCTGCATCTATGTCGTCGCCTCGCGTCTTGCGAATCGTCGTGACAATGCCCGCATCGTTCAAAATCTTGGCAAAAGCAAGCACCGTCTCTCGCTCCGGACGCTTGAGGTCAGAGTCCGGGAACGGATTGAACGTGATCAGATTGAATTTGCAGGGCACAGTACGTACCAACTCGATCAGCTCACGCGCATGTTTAGGCTGATCGTTGATGCCGCCGAGCATCAAATATTCAAACGTGATGAAGTCACGCGGTGCCACCTTGAGGTAGCGTCGGCATGCCGCCATCAGGTCTTCGAGCGGATGCTTCTTATTGACCGGCATGATCATGTCGCGCAAAGCGTCATCAGGCGCGTGCAGACTCACAGCGAGAGCCACGGGCACCTCGGAGCCGAGTTTGTCGATTTGGTTGACGAGACCGGACGTGGAGACCGTCACGCGGCGACGCGACAGACCGTAGCCGTTGTCGTCAAGGAAAAGCCGCAGCGCAGGAATCACGTTGGAGAGATTCTGCAGCGGTTCACCCATGCCCATCAGCACAACATTGCTGATAATGCGATCGTTGGGATCGGTTACACCGGCCTCCTTACGCAGCGTGCGCTCGGCGTGCCACAGCTGACCGACGATTTCGGCGGTAGTGAGATTGCGGTTAAAACCCTGCTTGCCCGTCGAGCAGAACAGGCACCCCATGGCGCAGCCGGCCTGCGTAGAAATGCACAGCGTGCCGCGGTCGTCTTCAGGAATGAACACCGCCTCCACAGCGTTTCCGTTGCCCACATCAAAGAGCCACTTGCGGGTGCCGTCGGCCGAATGCTTGACGGTAATGACAGGCGGCGCTTTGATGTAGGCCAAGTCATGCAACTTGGCCCTGAAGCTCTTGGCCAGATTGCTCATTGCGTCAAAGTCGTCCTCGCAGTGCCTATGCATCCAGCGAGAAAGCTGAATGGCACGATAAGGCTTTTCTCCGAGTGCGGCGCACCACGCCTTGATCCCCTCAACATCAAAGTTAAGTAGATTCACGCGCTCCGTCACCTGGCTTTGATTTTCTTGCATAGTGTCAATCCGGCCTTGCTTTCAACTTCTGATTAACGCGAGCAGATAGCGAGCGTCGGGAAGAAGTAAGCCACTTCGACGGCAGCCGTTTCAGGAGCGTCGGAACCGTGAACGGCGTTAGCGTCAATGCTTTCGGCAAAGTCAGCGCGAATCGTACCCTTTTCGGCCTTCTTCGGGTCGGTGGCACCCATCAGCTGACGGTTCTTAGCAATGGCGTCTTCGCCTTCGAGAACCTGAATCATCACGGGGCCGGAGGTCATAAAGTTAACGAGATCGTTGAAGAAAGGACGTTCCTTGTGAACAGCGTAGAAGCCTTCGGCTTCGGCGCGGGAAAGCTGACGCATCTGAGCAGCGACGATCTTAAGACCGGCGTTTTCAAAACGGGTGTAGATCTGACCGATCACATTCTTGGCGACGGCATCGGGCTTGATGATGGAAAGAGTGCGCTGAATAGCCATTTGATTCTCTTGGTGTGAAAAAAAAGTAAAGAAAGAGTCCGCCGTTGCAGCAGACCCGCATTCGTGAGAGACAACGTTGAAAAGCGGCTTGACCGCCCCAAAACGAGCCTCTAAAAATTCAACGCGCGATTTTACCATGCAAGGCCCCCCTCCTTCTTTACTGCAAACGGAGCGGTTGCACATTTTTTCGATTTTCTCAACTACAGAAGTCTCTGTTGCCGTTCGTTTGGAATGCTCGAAAGGAAAAAATGCTTTTTTCTTTTTGTCCCTCATCTAAGGACAAAGTTACACATTGGTTCCGTTATACATTAACCTTCTCTTTGGTAGAGAAAAAAATTCAAATCAAGTCATTTTGTAATTTTCGGATTTTTTTTTTGCATTCTCCTGCCTCAATGCCTCACAAACAGCTTTTGCTCTTGTATACTCCCCGCGATCTAATTCACAAAGAGACTCATTTAGATCATTTTTTAATATCGCATACCCAGGAGCGAAAAAGTGGATAACGATTTCAAAACCCTCTACAACACCCTGCGCGCTGAGCAGGATGCACTGAAGGCAAAAATGCAGTCCGCCAAAGGCGACGCCATCAAGCATGTGCAGGAACTGATCGACGCCTTTCAAATTCAGAGTTATGATTTGAAGTTTGAAGACACTCCGTCTTCTTTCCGTGAAACTCCCGTTCGTCGTCGCGGCCCCGCCCCCATTAAGTACCGCACCCCCACCGGCATCGAATGGACTGGTAAAGGCAATATGAAACGCGAGTTCCGTGACTATCTTCTCTCTCAGGGCTTGACCGTGGAAGACAAGGATCTGTTCTTGACGCCTGAATTTCAGAAGTAAGATTTCACACTGAATTTTGCTTCGACAGTCTCCAGCAAGAGACATTTGCCCAAATAAAAGAGGAGCGCAAAACACACGGTTTTGCGTTCCTCTTTTATTATTCAGCAAAGTAAAGTTGCTGCTATCGAGTCACTTTACTGTCAATTTTGACAAGTCACATCCATTCAAAAACATCTCGAACAAACACCATACCAATTTTCGATTCGAAATTAGGCACCTCAAAGCGACATATTTCCGTTTCACCCCATCACATCTTTTCAAGCCAATTCTTCCGCTTCGCCCGGTTCGAGCACGGCAATGCTTTCAACGTGGGCAGTGTGCGGGAACATATTCATAACACCTGCCGCACGCACATGCCAACCGCCTTCATGCTTGAGAATGGCGCAATCACGTGCAAGCGTTGCCGGGTTACAAGAGACGTACACCACACGAGAAGGACGTTTTTTCGTGGCCGCAAGCGTCTGAGCAAGCGCCTGAGCACCTTCACGCGGAGGATCAATAAGCACGCGATCAATACCGCCCATTTTTTCCCAAAGCGCATCCCAATCGTCCGTTGACCAGGTAAAGAGATTGCGCGCGACAAAAGTCGTCTTTTGAGCCAAACCGTTGGCGGCCGCCCCCGCACGTGCGCGCTCGACCAGAGCCTCGCTGCCTTCAATGCCGGTTACATATTCGGAACGGCGCGCAAGCGGAAGAGTGAAATTCCCCAGGCCGCAGAAAAAATCGGCTACGTGGTGTTCGGGCTTCACATCGAGCAATTCAATGGCTCGGCCAACCATTTCACGATTGACGCGATGATTGACCTGCGTGAAGTCCGTCGGCTTGAAGCTGATGGCAACGTCGAACGCCTCAAGCTTGAGCTTGAGACGATCTCGCGCTTCCGGGTGCATCGGATAGGCTGAGTCGGGCCCCTTAGGCTGCAACCAAATATCAACATTTTGAGCTTGCGCAAACGCTTCGATTTTTTCCGTGTCTTCGTTGGTAAGCGGCTCGAGAATGCGCAGCACGAGCGCCGTGTGACCGTCACCGTCAACCGCCACTTCGATTTGCGGCAGACGTTCGGCAATCGTAAGACTGCCCACGAGATCACGCATGGCGGGAAGCATATCGGAAACTTTCTGCGGCAGAATGCGGCACTCTGTCATGTCGGCCACATAACTCGAACTTTTTTCATGAAAGCCCACCAAAATGCCGCCCTTTTTGGCGACATTGCGCACCGTCAGGCGAGCACGGTGACGATAGCCCCAGAATTCGCCCACGATCGGAGGCAAGATACTCTCAGCAGTCACCTTGCCGATGTGCCACAGGGCGTCAATCAGAACGGTTTGCTTGAAGTCAACCTGGGCACGTGCGTCCAGATGCTGCATCACGCAACCGCCGCAAGTTCCCGGACCGATACCGAAGTTGGGGCAAGCCGGTTCGACGCGCAGATCGGAAGCGCTCAAGATTTCCTTCACAATGCCGACTTCATAGCTCGGTTTGTTGCGAATCTGCTCATAAGTAACGGTTTCTCCGGGCAAAGCACCCTGAATGAAGACGACCTTACCTTCACGACGCGCCACGCCTCTGCCTTCGGCATCAAGTTTTTCCACCTGCGCTTCAAAAACAGGGCGTACTTTTTCCTTGCGGGAACTCATTGTTGGGGTTTCCTTCTCGTTTGTGGAGTCTCAATTTCGGAAAGAATCGCCCCGCACAACTGATTGCCGGGGCGACGGAAGTCTTTTTGTTTCGATCCGGTTACTTCTTTTGCAAATAAAGCATCGGATTGAGAGGTTGTCCGCCTTGACGCAGTTCAAAACGCAACTTTTCAACGCCTGAACTGCTCTCGCCGACTTCTGCAATCTTCTGTCCGGCTCGCACGCTTTCGTTCAAACGAACCAACACCTTACTCAGATTGCCATACACGGTCACAACCGGAGCAGTAGGCTTGCCCGGCAGGCGAATGTTATGACGAACCAAAACGAACTGACCGTAGCCGTCGTTGTTGTTGCCAATGTAATGCACCGTGCCGTCGAGAACTGCCATCACAGGTGATCCCTTATCGGCACCAATGTCAATACCGAGCGTCCCCGTTCGGTTGAAGTCGGCGATCACTTCGCCTTCAACAGGCCAACGAATTTCAATGTCGCCTCGCGCGGCAGCCTGGCGTTGCTGTTCTTCTTCAGCAATTTTGCGCTCGGCAACCTGTTGTGGCGTTTCAGGACGCTTGGCCGTTTCAACGGTCGGCTCAGTCGCAATAGCCTCCCCTTCCGTCACCGTGGCAGCAGGAGCGGTCGATTGGCTACCGTCCTCACGCGAAACGGGGATCTGCAGCTCGCGTCCCAGAGAAAGCTGCGTGGGATCCTGCACGTCGTTTAACAGCATCAGTTCGCGAGGATTGACTCCATAGCGCATGCTGATGTTGTAAATCGTGTCGCCCTGCACCACAACATGCGTGCGGCCGCTTGCTTGCGGCGTTGGTTCAGTTGTCAAGTGACGGGGCTGAAACGTACCCTCCGAGGGAACCGGGACCGAATGAGCTTCGGTACTTTCCACCGGAACCGAAACTTCCGGGGAAGGCGTACTGCGATCTTCTATCGGCGCTGAAATATCAACCGACGAACATCCGGCCAAAAACATCAAGCCGCAAAGGGCGGCTAAACCACGCATACGCATTGTTCTTTGCTCCTCTCTTGCCGTTGCGTCTCGGTGTATCGATGCACTTCAACGGCTTCTTATCTCTTGTTTTCCCGCATCGCTTTCGCCCAGAGCCGCCGGTAGGGACGTCCCTCGGACAAAAGCCGCTTATTTGTCTGATTCTAGCGATAAGCTTCGACAAAAGACGGCAAGATCGCGTTTTTTAGATTTCTTTTACAAAACGAACCGCAATGATCTCTGACAGTCCGAGGAGGATGTCAAAGATTTCCTTCGACAAGCTGACGAGCTTTCTCAATCTGTTTGTGACTCGTAAGGTCAATTTGCAAAGGAGTCACGGACACAAAGCCGTGTTGCGTTGCCCAGAAATCCGTGCCTTCACTTGCGTCACGCGGTTTGCCAGCCGCACCAAGCCAATAAATTGGCATACCGCGGGGATTGATTTCGTCAATCATGCGTTCGGCACAATGGCGACGTCCCAAACGTGTCGTGTGAATACCCTGCATCGCGTGTAGCGGGAGATTGGGCATGTTGACATTCAAAAGAATCGGTTCTGCGGGATTCTTCTCACGGCGCGTCAAAAAACGTTCGACGATTTTTCCTGCCATGGCTGCGGCAGAAGGCAATTCGGCCCACCCTTTGTCAATTTGACTGAAAGCAATGGAGTCAATGCCAAAGATGTAGCCTTCGATGGCCGCGGCAACCGTACCCGAATACATCGTGTCATCACCCATGTTGGCGCCGCAGTTAATGCCGGAAACCACAAGGTCAGGCCGATCGTTCAGAAGACCGGTCAGCGCCAGATGTACGCAATCCGATGGAGTTCCGCTTACGACGAAAACATCTTCGGAAGCGTTGGTCACGGTAAGCGGCTTATTGAGCGTGAGCGCATTGCTCGAGCCGCTGTGGTTGTGTTCGGGCGCAACGATGGAAACGCGACCAAATCGGCGCATTTCGTTGGCCAACGCATTGATACCCGGCGCCATGTAGCCGTCGTCATTGCTGATGAGGATATGCATTCGTCAAAACGTCCTTCTTGGGCCTCTTTTTGAAAGAGCGGCATTGTACTGAGAATCGCACTGAAACTGTATGAAGCGCCTCGCTACCGTTGCAATCAGTTCAGTGTCTTGCCGCTTGACTCAGGCACCGGAAGCACTTCGATGCCTTCTTCGAGAAGTTTTTCAGCTTCTCGCAGCGTGCATTTGCCTTTGACAAGGCGCCTTTTGGATTCACCTCGCTTCATGCGACGCGACTCTTCGGCGAAGTTTTCACCAACATCTTCAGCCCTGTCGGCAACTTTGCGAATTTCCGTCATCAGAGCTTCGCGCGCTTCCTGAACCTTGCGGCGCAATTCATCCTGTGACTTATCATCTGTCTTGACTGCCGCAAGCCGCGAAGCGCTCGGCACTTTCCTGACATCAGCCGTATCACATATTGGACAGCGCACCAGGCCGTCGGCAAGCTGACTTTGCATTTCCTCGACAGAGGCAAAACAACCTTCAAACTTGTGTCCGTTGCAACAACAAAAGTCAAAAAACTTCAGCGGCATAATCGTCAGTGCGCAGTTTTTTCTGCGTCATCGCTTGCGGTACGATCCGCATGGATATGCTCGTGCACGGCGCTCGCTTCGGTCAACCGATGCGTTTCTTCATGCAAGGGCTGCAAAATTAGGTACGACACGGCAACACCCGCCAAAACGGCCATCAGTACCCCAACGGGCAGTTTAGACTGCTTCGCATCACTCAGGTGCATCAGTTCCGGCAGCAAAATGGCAAGTACTACAAAAATAAAACTTGCCGCCGACACCAGCATGGCGTATCCGATAAGCCAATTGAGAACCGACAAAACGGCCCAGCCGGCAATGCCGCCCAGTACGCAAGCTAAGGACGCGGCAAAGACATAAATCGCCGCGCGTCTTTTTTCGATGCCCGCCTGCATCAGAATTACGATCTGACCGATCACCTGCGGCAGTTCGTGCGCCATTACTGCTCCCGCCACAATCCAACCACTTACCGCATCAATCGAAAAGGCGGCCGCTACCAAAACGCCGTCGACAAAGCTGTGGCAGGCCGTGCCCGCCAATAACACAGAAACCTGTGCACCATTTGAGCGGCAGCAACTGTCTTGCACCACCCGGGTCCCGCCCCCCAAAAGCACGGGAACGGGACGCATTTTGACGTCTCCGTGAGAATGTCCCCCCAGCGCTGAAAAGAAACACTCCAAAAGCATGAAAAAGACAAACGCTCCGAGCAAAACGCCACCCGCCAAATGCGCGTCAATGCCTGCCTCCACCGCTTCAGGGATCAGATGCGTACAGGCAATCGTCAGCAAGAGCCCGGCCGCAAAGGCTGCAACAAGATTGCCGCATCGCGAAAAAATGCGAAACGACAGCACGGCCGCAAGTCCCACAGCCAGTACGCGGCTGAGCAGGTTGGCAAGAACGATGAGAAAAAGCGTAGTCATCGGAAGGCGTCAAACTCGCAGCAGAATTCGAAAATCGTAGGAAAACGTATCCAAGACGTTACTGAAGGTGTCTGTCCGGTCGAAATCCGAAGCGCAACATTGCCCGTCGCCCCTCGGTCCAAGGTGCTGAATTCTAACCAAGTTTGGGTATTCTCCGCACTCCTGCGCCTGATACATCTTGTTGCGTTCAGCCCTAAAAAGTTTCAGCAACTTCTTTCGCACTCCCGTAGAGTTCGTTTCAAGGTCAATGGCAAGCGATTCCCGTTGGTTTTGACCTGTCTCCTTTGGTTTGATTTGTTGTTTCGGCGGAATAGCTTTTGCTTTTCCGCCTTTTTTTCTTAGCGATACCTAAGCAAGAACTCAGACCAGCCGATTACAATTCGGACCACGTTTAATCCCACGTACGAAAGGTTTTATCTGATGAACCACGGTATCAAAGCGCTCGCACTGAGCGCCGTCCTGTGCGCCGCCGTTACAGGCTGCACCTCCACTACGGCTTCGAAGGCCGAGCCTGTTGTACTTGAAAACACCAACTGGATGCTACCGCTGCCCGAAAAGTCCGACTGCGACACTCCGCCTGTTCTGGAGTTCCTCTCCGGCAATCGTCTGGCCGGCGATCTGGGCTGCAACCGCGCCTCGGGTTCGTTTCAGTTTGATGGTCACAACATCCTCTTTGACAAGATCGCGACCACGCGCCGTATGTGCGGTCCGGAATTCATGAAGCTCGAAGATCAGATGCTCACGATTCTGCGCGATGCCCGCACGGTGGAAATGACCGAAAAAGGTCTCACCTTCTTTGATGCCAACGGCAAAGAAATCCAAACTCTGGTCCCCGAAGTCGCCGGCGCCTGTTACTGATAACCGCATTCACCCGATTTTGAACGGCCGCAAGTGTTCACGGAACGCCTGCGGTTTTTTTTACGAACAAAAATTCGCCATCACTTTTGTGAATAACGGTTAAGATTGCGCCATAGCCGCTTTTCGTTCCCCGATTTCTGCGACATGCTTGACGTCAATCTGATCTTTTCTCGGCCCGGTTTCTCGCTTTCGGCCGCATTTACGTTACACGCGGGCGGCATCACGGTGCTACGCGGCGACTCCGGTTCAGGCAAGACAACGCTCGCCGACCTTCTGTCCGGCGCCATCGCTCCGCAAAAAGGACAGATCATCTCTGATGGAGATATCTGGTTCGATGCCGCCTCAGGCATCAACCGTCCGCCTCAAGAACGCGAAATCGGCTTCGTATTTCAGACTCATCGGCTTTTTCCGAACCTCACCGTCGAAGAAAACATTCGTTTCCCCGTTCTGTTCGGCAACCGCAAGCCGTTATTGGCATTTGCCGAACTTGTAAATCTTCTCGGCATAGAAAAGCTTCTCCCCCGTCATCCCGCCACACTTTCCGGTGGAGAAAGCCAGCGAGCGGCTTTGGCCCGCGCACTGATGGGCGCAGAGAAATTGCTCATTTTCGACGAACCGCTCGCAAGTCTCGACCCCAAACGCCGCGAAACGTTCATGGATTACATCGAAGCCACCGAAAAACGCATCGGAATTCCAGTGCTCTACATCACACACTCTGAACACGAAACCAAACGATTGGCTTCACGTTTGCTCTACATCGAGGACGGCGTCATCAGGGAAAAACCTGGCGACACCTCCCACCTCGACAACGATTCCTACTCTCGGAGGACTTTCCAATGAAACTTAACCTGACTGTTGCGGCCTTGGCCGCAGGAACTTCTCTTCTTTTTGCCGGTACAGCTGCAGCCGAAGTTACCGTAACCACGGGGGGCGGGCTACGTTAAGATGGTTCAAGCTCTTGTTGACGCTTATCAGAGCCAAACGCAAGCCAAAGTCGGCACGGCTTTCGGCGGCAACATCGGTCAGATGCTCGCCCAAGTACGCGAAGGCGGTAAAGTCAATCTCGTGATTTCGGATGCCACGAGTCTGCAGAAGTTCTCCAATGAACTCAAAGAACTCAAGACCGGCGTCAAACTCGGCGACACGCCTCTGATTCTTGCCTGGCGCAAAGGCATCGTTCTGACCGATCCCGAAGATCTGGACAAAAGTGATGTCAAGCGCGTGGCCATGCCCGATCCGAAAGCTGCCGTCTATGGCCGCGCCGCCAAAGAATATCTGGCAAGTAGCGGCTTGGACAAGAAACTCGGTGATCGCGTCAACATTGCTTCCACCGTTCCGCAGGTCATGAGCTACGTCGTGCGCGGAGAAATGGACGCAGGTTTCGTGAATCTTGTTGCTGCGCGCGGCAACAAGGATAAAATCGGCGGTTTTACAGCCGTCAATGACGGCTACAAACCCGTTTTGATGACCGCTGTCCCTGTGAAGGACTTGAAGGCTCAGGACAAAGCCGATGTGGAAGCCTTCATGGCATTTCTGGCCTCTGACAAAGCCACACCGATTTTGAACAAGTTCGGTGTCGTCCGCTGATTTGTTTCGGCTGACGATCGAAACGGGGCGTGCGCTTGATCCAAACGCTTTTGACACCGCTGCAGGAACTCCGGACAGTCCTGTCTGCGCCGGGAATTCTCGGTGCACTCTGGCTCACGGCTCAGACCTGTCTTATAGCGGGCATCGGTTTTGCCATTTTCGGCCCGATGCTCGCGTGGTGGTTTGCGCGCCGTCCGACAGCTTTCTCGCGCATCGCTTCGTTTCTTACCACATTGCCTCTCGTCTTTCCGCCGGTGGCTCTTGGGTATCTGCTGTTGGTTCTCTTGGGGCGCAACGGCTGGATCGGCTCCTGGCTGTACGACGCGGGCATTTATCTGATTTTCACGCCCGCGTCCGTAGCGCTCGCCGCTTTCATCGCAGGGCTTCCGCTTGTCGTCAAACCCATTCAGACTGCTTTAGAAGGTCGTCAGCTCAAGGCAATTGAATTCGCGGGAGCCGTGCACGGAGCTTCCGGCTGGACCATTCTGAGACACATCACGCTTCCCTACGTCCGACCGCAAATTCTCTCCGGACTGCTACTGGGCGTTTCACGCGCAAGCGGAGAGGTCGGCATCACCATGATGGTGGGCGGCAACCTGTCGGGCAAAACCAACACACTCTCGTTGGAAATCTTCAACGCGGTTTCGCGCGCCGATTTCGATGCCGCTGCCGCTCTGTGCCTGATCCTCTCGATCTTTACGATCGTGATCTTTGCGATCTTGGAAGGCATCAGACGTCGAACGCCCGTTGAGTAGACCTCAGTGCGCGGCTTCCCAATTGTCCGCCACCCCGACTTCAGCCAAGAGCGGTACAGAAAGCGACGCCGCGGACTGCATGATGGCGGCAACGTTTTCTTTGACCAACTCCAACTCGTCCTCCGGCACTTCGAGAATCAATTCGTCGTGCACCTGAAGAATCAAACGACTTTTGAGGTTTTGCTTCTTGAGCCACCGATCGAGCGAAATCATCGCGCGCTTGATCAAGTCAGCCGCCGTCCCTTGCATCGGCGCATTGATCGCAGCGCGTTCCGCACCGGCCCGCACAGCGGGACGCGAACTCAGAATATCCGGCAACCACAGGCGACGACCGAAAGCTGTCTGCACATAACCTTGAGCATGCGCAGCCGAACGCGTCTGCTGCATATAGCGAGCTACCCCCGGATATCGGGCAAAGTATTCCTCAATGTAATGCGAAGCCATACGACGCTCGATGCCGAGATTTTGCGCCAAACCGAAGGCGCTCATGCCGTAGATCAGTCCGAAGTTAATCACCTTGGCCATTCGGCGTTGCTCGGCCGTCACGTTTTCAGGCTGCGTACCGAACACTTCGGCAGCCGTGGCGCGATGAATGTCTTTACCTTCTCGGAAAGCCTTGAGAAGTCCTTCGTCCTGAGAAATGTGCGCCATGATGCGCAATTCAATCTGCGAGTAGTCGGCAGAAATCAGTTTGCAACCAGGTTTGGCAATGAAAGCTTCTCGCACGCGCCGTCCCTCGGCAGTTCGAACCGGAATGTTTTGCAGGTTGGGGTCCGAACTTGCCAGGCGCCCTGTTACAGCCGTGGCCTGACCGAAAGTCGTATGCACACGTCCGTCCTCCGGGTCAGCCATCTGCGGTAGCTTATCCGTATAAGTGCTCTTAAGTTTGGAAAGCGCTCGAAATTCCAAAATGAGCTTGGGCAGCGGATAGTCAAGCGCAAGTTCGCTCAAAACTTCCTCATCAGTCGACGGGGTTCCCGAAGCCGTTTTTTTCTTCACCGGCAACTGCAGTTTTTCAAAGAGCACCTGCGCCAACTGCTTAGGACTTGCCGGATTGAAAGCGCCGCCAGCAATTTCTTCAATCTTGGCCTTGACTTCGTCAATACGTTCGGCCAACTCTTTGCTTTGCTGAGCAAGTTTCTCGCGATCAATCAACACGCCCGAGCGCTCCATCCCGGTGAGTACCTGCATCACCGGCAGTTCCATGTCTCGGTAAATTGACAAAAGCGCCTCATCTTCGGAGAGCTTGACCCACATCACAGATGCCGCCGTACGCAAAAGCGCAGCGGTGCGCACGCCGAAAGCCGCCGCATCTTTCTGAGGCACAGCAACGGCATCGTGTCTGCTAGCTCCCTTGCCATAAAGACCTTCATCATCCAGTGCAGAAAGTCCGGTTGTGCGCGCGACAATCTTGGCAAAGTTGTGCTTGAGATGCGCTTCAATCACATAACTCATGAGCATGGCATCGTGAACGGTGCCGGAGACCGGCAGACCAGCGTTGGCCAGCAGATGCTGACAGCGCTTGGCGTCAAAAAACACTTTTGCAGCAGCGCTCGCAAACCAGGGGGCCAGATGTTCGCGGATCGCCTCTGCGTCAGCATTCGGTCCGTCCTGATGCATCAAGGGGACATAAGCCGTACGAAGCGGATTGAGGGCAAAGGCTAGACCAACGGCCGCATCGTGCATGGGGCTCGTGTTATTGCCGGCCACCCAGACAGCCACCGGGAAGCGATCCGTGGCGACAGCATTTAACTCGTCTGCCAGCTGCGCAACCTCATCGGGCGAACAGACCACTCGCACGTCGCCTGCCACAACGGGAGTCACGGCAGGAGTCGACTCGGCCGTTTCTTCCGTCGGAATCGAAGGCGCTGCAAAAAGGTCGGGAGTCATCGTCGGGACGGTCTTCTTGGGTGTGCGTACGGCACGGCGACCTGTCGAACCGCTCATTTCCCAACGGGCATAGAACTGAGCCAAGCCCTGGGCATCGGGTTCTTTCTTGGTAAATTCGATCGGATCGAACGAAACGGGCGCCTGCGTATTAATCGTGACCAACTTCTTGGCCAAATCCAAAAACGGGATCCCCTCACGCAGATACTCGCCGATCTTACCTTTGACCTGATCGGCGTTAGCAACAAGATTGTCGAGACAGCCGTATTCGGCAATCCACTTGGCCGCTGTTTTAGGCCCGCATTTGTTGATGCCGGGAACGTTGTCGACCTTGTCCCCCATAAGCGCCAGATAGTCAATGACACGCTCAGGATACACCCCGTATTTCTCAAAGACGCCTTCGCGATCGAGAACCGTTTTGGTCATCGTGTTGATGAGATGGATGCGATCGCTTACCAACTGAGCCAAATCCTTATCGCCCGTCGCAATCACGACATCCCAGCCGACGGCAACGGCCTGTACTGCAAGCGTGCCGAGTACATCGTCAGCTTCCACACCTTCGACTTGCAAAAGCGGCCATCCCTGCAATCTGACCAACTCAAAAATCGGTTCAATTTGGCTTCGCAACTCCTCGGGCATCGGCGGACGATTGGCTTTATATGATTCGAAAAGCTCATGGCGAAAATTTTTGCCCTTGGCATCAAAAACGCAGATCTCGCAATCGGGCGACACCGTATCGTGCACCGTTCGAAGCATACCGTTGAAGCCTTTGATGGCACCGGTGGGTTCTCCCTTGCTGGTAGTCAAAGGCGGCAGTGCATGAAAAGCTCGGAAAAGGTAGTTGGAGCCGTCAACGAGAAGAAGTTTGGGCATGGTAACGTTCGGTCAAATTGAAGGACACCCGATTCTAAAGAATTCCGTCGCGGCAACAGTGTCGCAGAAACGATCCATTGCTCATTTTTCTGACGGTTGCTACAGGTTTTGATGCTCAATCCCGTATAAGATAGAAGCACACGCCGAGGTTTCGAAACCACGGCAATCGATACTGATAGAGAGGGTTCTTGTAATGCGTAAACTCTTTACCGCACTGTTTTTGACCGGCATGGCCACCGGTCTTTGGGCCCAGGTCAACGATGCGCCGCCCGCCTACATTCCGCCTTCAAACGAAGTGCAGCGCAACGCTCCCCCCGCCCCCAACTTGAACGCCGACGTCAAGCGTTCCAATCGCGACGCCCGAGAAACATATGAGGCATCGCGCCTGGAGCCGTCTGAGCGCGACATGCAGCGTGCCCGCGAAGAACGCAGCAAGCGCGTCGACACGGGTAAGGTAACGAAATACCGTTCCGAATACGGAACAATCATCGAAGAAACACACGATCAGAACAACCGTGTGACGGACGTGCGTGTGACACCGGGTTCTACCGAGATTCCCTACACGATGAAAAACCGCAGCGACCGCCCTGTTGACAACCGTCCGGGCGCCGATCCCCGCTCCACGCTCGATACGCCGAAATTCATCGAGTTCAGCTGGTAACACCTCATGGCCGTCTTTACGACTCTGACACCGCTGGAGGTACGCAAAGAGCTCCCTGATTTCAACATCGGGGAGCTTTTGTCGCTGGAACCGATTGCAAGCGGCATTGAAAACACCAATTATTTTCTGGATACGACCGAAGGCCGTTGGGTACTGACCGTTTTTGAACGTCTCAGTGAAAGTCAGCTTCCTTTCTATCTGGAACTGTGCGCGCACCTGCGGAGCCAAGGATGCCCTGTGGCCGCTCCGGTGCGCACGAAATCGGGCCAACTTTTTTCGCACATCAAAGGCAAGCCCTTTTCCATCGCCAATCGTCTGGAAGGCCGAAGTATCGAAAACGTAACCGCAAAAGAATGCGCAAGCATGGGTGAAGTGCTCGCCCGTATGCACATTGCTGCTCGAGGTTTTTCCCTGTTTCAGGAAAACCTGCGCGGTCCGCAGTGGTGGCAAGCCACGGCACCCGTTGTGCTTCCCCATCTTGATCCAACCGTCGGAGCAATGCTCTCCGAAGAAGTAAATCATCAGCTGACTGTCTTTTCCGATTCGCAATTTCAGGCTTTGCCCGTTGCCGCCTGCCACTGCGACCTCTTTCGAAACAACGCCATGATCGTCGGGCACGGAACCGAACAGGAACACGTGAGCGGCGTATTCGACTTCTACTTTGCGGGCTGTACGGCTCTTCTTTTTGACGTGGCCGTCACCGTCAACGACTGGTGCACGGACTTCGAAGCGCCCGATCTGCATTTGGATCCGAGAAAAACCGAAGCTTTTCTGAGGGCCTATCACGCCGTGCTTCCGTTTACCGATGCCGAGCGCCGCTGGTGGCCTGACATGTTGCGCGCGGCGGCGCTGCGCTTCTGGCTCTCGCGGCTCTATGACTTCTATCAGCCTCGGAAAGCCAGCCTCCTAAAACCGCACGATCCAACATATTTTGAAAGAATTCTGCGCAATCGCAAACGCGTAACTTTCCCGCTCGTCGACTAAAATCCTGCGTTTTCGGAAGGTGTCGTGCGAGACACTTTCCATTCTTTTTTACTTGAAAAAATTTTCATGACTGACAGCAACACTTCGCGCCGTCTTTCCGCCGCCAGCGGTTGGTATTGGTTTCGAGACGCCGCAACGGCCGTCGGCCGCAAACCACTCAATCTTCTGGCCGTTACGATGGTCTACCTGCTCATCATGGGCTTTTTGAGTGCCATTCCCTATGCAGGCATCGTCTTTGCTGCACTTTTCATGCCATTTGGCACGGCTTTTATCGGGCGCAGTACGCGAACCGCGCTGCAAGGAGGCGACCCGCGTCTTTCCGAACTCAAAAACGTCTTTATCGATCCCGTCGTGCGCCAAAATCTCATGCGCATCGGATTTGTTTACGGTTTCATTCTCATAACCGTAAACGCTCTTTACGGTCTGATGGCTGCCGACTCCATTGCACTTTGGAAAATTGACGCCAATGACCGACTCGACTGGGCAAGCGTTCAGGCCAATATCCCGTGGGACGCCATCGTCGCTGTGACGGTCATTTACATTCCTGGACTTATGGCCGTCTGGTTTGCTCCGCTTCTGGCCTCCGAAAAACGCATGAGTTGGGGCAAAGCCGTGTTTTATTCATTCTTCGGCTGCCTGCGCAACATCATTCCGGTAATCCTGCTTGTGTTGCTCGTGGGTGCCATGATCGTTGCATTCGGTCTGCTTGCTTCGGCGCTCATTTCTGCGCTGGGCTCAACCGATGCCGCTGTGACATTCGTCATCATGCCGCTGGCCTTTCTGATGCTCACGCTTGTCTACGCGGTGTACTGGCCCATGTACGCCTCGTTATTTGAAGACATTCGCTGAAAGTCGTTCTCTGACATCGTCAAAATTTCTCAAAAATGGATTATTCTCGGTTGGCATTCGTTCGCGAAAGCCGACCGAGTTTGTTTTTGAGCGTCCGTTTTCTAGAACAAAAAATCTCTGGAGTTGTGATATGCAAACGACCATTGAACTCCCGCCACCGGTGGAAATGACGATGCCCTTTTCGCAGGTGTTGGGACGCCGCCGCAGCCGACGCGAATTTTCGGATCAGCCTCTGGATCTTGCGCTGTTGTCCACTGTGCTGTGGGCCTGAGCAGGACAAAATTCAGCCGACGGACGCCGCACGGCACCTTCTGCACTTGACAGCCGCGAAGTCGAATGTTTTGTGTTCGATCACAAAGGCATTTGGTCCTATTGCGCCGAAACGCACGCGCTAAAGCTTCTGGCCGAGGGAGACCATCGTTCAGCCACCACGGCCGGTCAAGACTTTGTTTCTCTGGCTCCCGTCACGCTGATCTTTGCCGTCAATCAAACGAAGACCGGTCGAATCTCCAACGGCCGCGCCGGTGCCATCTGTCAGTCTGTCGACGTTGGCGTTATGGTTCAAAACGCTCTTTTAGCTTGCTCGGCCATGGGGCTTGCCGCTGTTCCGCGCGCTTGGTTTGAGCCGCAGGATGTTCTCGGAGCCGCCGGCTTGAAGTCCTACGATCCACAAATGGCCGTGACGGTCGGTTTTCCGCAGTAAGGTGTGCAACATGAAACACATTGATGAACTCAAGGATATCATCAAAGGCAAAAAAGCCGCAGAGGCACCCAAGGCTCCCGAACGGGAGTTGCCCGAGCCGGGCGATATGTCGATGCCATTGTCGGATGTTTTCATGCGCCGCCGCTCATCGCTAGACTTTTCCGACGCACCGATCTGTGACGAAGATCTGGTACGGATCCTGTGGGCAGCCGACGGCCTAAACGGTAAAGGCAACAACGAAAACCACCGTACGACACCGACGACGCTCAACTGGAAGGAAATCGACACATACGTCGTCAAAGCCAACGGTGTCTGGCTGTGGGTACCGGAGCGCCGCGTGCTCTCATTTGTGCATGAAAAAGACTGCCGCAAAGACTTCTGTCTGTTGCAGCCGATGGTCAAGCAGGCTCCCGTGCATTTGGTCTATGTCTACGATCAGGCCAAGACGCAAGGACTGATGACCGATCTGGCCATGCAGATCGTGCAGTTCATCAATCGAAAGAACATCACCAAAATGTCCGATGAAGTGATGGCACACGCCCCGCTTCTGGACACCGGCGCCAAAGTGATGGCCGTCTATATGGCCTGTGCCGCGCTCAACATCAACTGTCTGGCGCGACTTACCTTCGACTCGGAAAAGGTACACGACACGCTGCAACTGACCGCAACGCAAATGCCGCTGTGCGTGCAGACGTTGGGATACAAACCCAAAGGACTTTTGGATCTCGCTTTCTGATCAACCAAACGTTTGACGCCGACTCAGTTGAGTCGGCGTCTTGCTTTTGATTTACAGTACAGGCCGTCAAGCCTCCGATCGTTCAGAGTAAGACGTCAGGCAAACAATTCGCTCATTTCTTCGCTGCGGGTTCTGCAAGCCTGCACCGCCGCCTTAACTGTACCGCGCAGGTCGTGCGCCTCAAACGCTTCGATTGCCTTGGCGGTCGTGCCGCCCTTGCTCGTGACGTTGTGACGAAGCACGTCAAACGCTTCGCCGCTCGTACGAGCCAGCGCCGCAGCACCTTCCACCGTGCTGAGTGCAAATTCCTTGGCCTTTTCGGGCGAGAGCCCCTCCTGCATCAGCGCATCGGCCAGGGCTTCCATGAAAAGGAACACGTAAGCGGGGCCCGAACCGGGACCTGCCGTGACAAGATGCAGATCGTTCTCGCTTTCCACCCATTCCAGAGCACCGACTGTCTGCATAACGCACTGAGCACGGTAGCGATCGTCTTTGGTTGCCTGCGGCGCGGCAAAAAGACCCGAAAAGCCTTTGCCCACCATCGCAGGCGTATTGGGGATGCAGCGCACCACTCGTCGGGTGCCCAACCAATCGGCAATCACGTCGGCGCGAACGGCCGCTGCGATTGAAAGCACCGTCGTCTCGGGCGAAACCAAAGAAGACACTTGCTCACAGCACTCCTTAAGACCTTGCGGCTTGACGGCCACAACCACCACATCAAGTGCCGTGATCCAGTCGCCGGGTTTCTCTTGCGTCGTGATGCCGAACTGCTCGCGCAACGCGGCCAATTTTTCGGGATGACGATCCATCACCGTCACATGCTTCGGATCCGCGCCGCTTGAAACCAAGCCCGCCACAATGGCGCGCGCCATGTTGCCGCCACCTAAAAAGCCGATTTTGAGCATCTGTCGAGTCTTCCTAAAGATGTTGAGAAAAAGTCGCGACGATCATCATACCGCGAGCATCATTGGAAAAATCGCAAACTCCAAAAGTCGTTGATGCGTGATTCGGTGCAACCGATTTTGACTATAGTGTCATCTCGTTCAACAAAACGCACGGCTATACGATGTCTTCCTTCTGGATGCTGGTGGCGTCCTTTCTTTTTGCAGTCATGGCGGCAAGCGTCAAGATGGCCGCTCCGGAAATCGGATCGTTTTCGATGATTCTTTGGCGCGGCGTGTTCGGCTTCGTCACGATTTTTGTTTGGGCACTCACTACCGGCAGGTCGCTTAAAACGCCGTGCTTCGGTTCGCACGTCAAACGCAGCGGTATAGGCACCGTCGCTCTTGGCATGTGGCTATATGCCGTTGCCAATCTTCCGCTTTCAACCGGCATGACACTCAACTATACGTCGCCGCTTTTCATGGCGGCCTTCGTCGTAGGAGCCGCCCTCTGGTACAAAAAGCCCGTGCAATGGCAGCTCGTTGTCGCTACCGTAGTGGGCTTTGCGGGCGTCGTGGAAGTGCTGCAGCCGGAGTTTCATGCAGGCGACATGTTTCCGGCTCTCATCGGTCTTGCCTCAGGACTGCTGTCAGCCGTTGCCTACATGCAGATCCGGGAGCTTACGCGTCTGAATGAACCCGACTGGCGCGTGGTGTTTTACTTTACGCTTTTCAACATCATTTTCGGCGCCGTGACGCATCCGATTTTTGATCAGCCTGACGTGTACACCACCAAGAGCGTGCTGTGCATCATCGTAGCGGGAAGCTCGGCCACACTTGCACAAATTGCGCTCACGAAGAGCTACGGATCAGGCAACCTGCTTCTCAGTTCCATTCTGTCGTTCTCGGCCATTGTCTTTGCCGTCATTATGGGCGTCATGATTTTCGGGGATCCCATTGAGATGCAGAGCCTCTTTGGGATCGCTATCATTATCTTTGCCGGTGTTTGCGCAAGCGTCATCACCAAGCGCGCATCATCCCGCGAAAAGAAAACTCACACTTGAATTTTTCGAACCGTCTTCAGGAAAAAAGCATGTCCGGCTCCCAGCTCATCACCGTCACCGAACTCAACGCCCTTTTATCCGACCCCAAGCTTGTGCTGCTTGATGTCCGCTACAACCTGATTGATGCGGCATACGGGCGCACCGCTTATGCAGCAGGTCACATTCCGGGAGCCCGTTTTGCCGACCTCAAAACCGACGTTGCAGGGGTCTGCTCAGGCAGCAACGGCCGCACCCCGCTGCCCGATTCCGGACGCTTCTGCGTGAACATGCGCCGCCTCGGACTCAATCCGGATTCCACCGTAGTTGTTTACGACGACGGCGAAAGCAACTTTGCCGCTCGCCTCTGGTTCACATTGCGCTGGGTGGGTTTTGCAAACGTGCGCGTTTTAAACGGCGGTCTTTGCGCATGGAAGGCTGCTGGGCTACCGCTTCAGACTGAAGAGTCCGAGTGGGAAGCCGGCACCTATCGAGCCACCATGCCCCTTGAGCGCGTCTTTGATGACGACTTCGTGGAACGTAATCTTGATCTTCGCGACTACACCCTCGTTGACGCCCGCGCGCACAACCGCTACACAGGCGAAGTCGAAAACCACGATCCCAAGGCCGGCCACATTCCGGGCAGTCTGAACCGTCCGAGCAGCGACAATCTGCGTCCCGACAAGTGTTTCAAAGATCCGGAAACGCTGCGGCAGGAATTCGAAGCGGTCTTCAACGGAGTGCCTCACTCCGACATCATCAACAGCTGCGGCTCGGGTGTCACCGCCTGTTGCAACCATCTGGCCATGATGGAAGCAGGCATTCCGGCTGCCGGCGTCTATATCGGCAGCTGGTCGGAATGGGTCAGCGACGAGAATCGTCCGATAAAGACCGGCGACGAACCGTAACGCTTCACTTTTTTCCAAACCGCCCCAAAACTAGGCCCGAGTGCTTCAAAATCCGAAGCATTCGGGCTTTTTTCGAGCAAATTCTAACCTTCGGCTAGGCTCGGTCGTTCTAAAATGATTTGCTTGACTGCGCCGTCGGGCTCAGTTGCTCATGAATCAAGACCATTCACACAGAAAAAGCAGTACCGTGAACGACACCAAAACCATTTCCTTTGCTATGGATGCGGCCGGAATGTTGCGCGCAATCGATTTCAAACCCCGCAGCCTCAAAAAAGTTATCGAGTCCGAACTCGGAGACGACTGGAAAAAATCTCCGAAGAAACTTCTCAGGGCCATGGACCGAGTTTCCGATGTCTACACGGTCATTTTCACGGCGCGTCAGCGCATGATTCCGGAATACATCGCCAAGTACGAAACTTTGCACGACAAAGTCCGTGAATTGAGCGCCCAAGGCCTCAAGGCGCTTGAACTCACCAAGGACGGACTTCCGTCTCAGGACGATCTCGACGCCGCACAGTCCAACGATGTTTTCGAGCTTTACGCCGAAACGCGCCGCGATGCGCTGCGCTGTCACCGCGCCCTTTCGCTGATGCAAAAGTCCTCGCTCACTGACTGGGTCGAGCACATGGACAAGGCTGAATTCAAGGTGCTTATTGCCACAGCCAAGGCGCTCTTGGAGCGCAATGTCCAAAAGAGCGACTCCCTTTTCTGTTCGCTCAAGGACAGCCCTGAAGGTGCCGCCCTTGCCGTGTTGATGGATATGCCGCCGGCCTCACTCAAACCTTTCGGCTTCTCGCAGACGATCATCGGAGACGTCCCCTGCGCTGTCATCGCCGACCGCAAAGCCTTCAAGACTTGGTGCGAAGAACAAGGTTTTGAATTCTCAGAAACAGTCGCAACGGAAAAAACTCGCAACGCTGTTGCGGTGAAAGCTGCAAAGGTTGTGAAAAAATCTGAAAAACCGGAAAAACCTGCCAAAAACACCAAAACGGCAATCAAACCGCAGGAAAAGGTGAGTGTCAAAATCATCAAGACGGAAGCCAAGCTTGCAACCTCCAAGCCCAAGGCCGCCGCACCGGTGAAGGCTCAGCCCATGGTAAAACCGATGTCCGCTGCCTCCTCAGTTGACGATCTTGCCAGCCGCCTTGTCAACAGCCTTCAGATCACACCGAGCGCCGTTGAGCACCGTTCTCCGGGACGTCCTCGTAAGAGCACAGCAAAGCCTGCCGCCGTCCAAGCAACCGTTTCGACGACGATCTCCTCCCGTCCGGCTTCGCGCAACAAGTCTGGCGGCAACCATAAGGCATAAAACTCGCCATGGATCACTACGGTTATGCCGACGCCCTGCACGACGCCGTGCAGAGTCTTTCGACCAAAGAAGCTCAGGACATGCTCTTTGACTGTCTTTTGAGCGACACGCAAAAGGGAGAGCTTCTGATCCGGGCGCTCCCCACAACGCCGCCGCGCGCCGTGGCCGAAAGCTTTGCGCGAACGATGCTGTCAATTCTCAGGGAGCTGTCCGACCGTCTGCGGGAAGATGCTGCCAAGCCCACGCTTGCCTTCTTTCTTCCCACAAACATCGATCATTACTTGAAAAAACTCGCGGAATTTTCCGCACAGGCCGCACAGCGCCTGCCCGTGGGCATTCTCTTTCCGATGCTTTTTGCCATTGAAGAAGAAGCAAGACGCATCACCACAACGCCCGTCTTGCCACAAGGTGCCGACTGCCACGATCCGCTTTTTACCTCAGCGCTCAAAGCCATGATCGGCCTTTCTCCCACCAAGCGCTGGCAGACGGCTGAACTCATTCGCGCCTACGTGGGCACGCTACACGAAGAGCGTCACCGTACGCTCGTTTTAGATAGTCTCAACAAGGCGCTTGCGGCCACTGAAGCATAGCGAGTCTCCGAACAAACAAAAGCCCGCACGAAGCGGGCTTTTGTTTGCGCAGTCGCCCGAGAGAGGCGACCGCTTTGAGACTCAACGACAGATCACTTGTTGCTCGGGACTTTGCCGGTCACGCCCTTGACGAAGTAGTTCATCGTGGTGAGCATCTTGTCGTCGGCGCGCTTGCCTTCGGGGATCTGCACCTTACCTTCATTGTCCACGATTGGACCGGTAAAGACATCGAATTCCTGCTTTTCCATCTTGGCATAGGTCGCGTTGATGTCGTCAACCACCTCCTTGGAAGCATCCTTGGAGATGTTAGACAGCCGCACCATGTGCATTTCGGCGCCGCCCCAGAGCGGTTCAACCTTCCACTTGCCGTCCATCACAGCCTGGATGCGCTTGGCATAGAACTCATCCCAGTGGTGCGTCACGGCACCGATCAGTTGCGTGGGAGCAGCCTTGACCATCGGGGAGTTGTAGCTAATCACTTTCACGCCCTTGCTTTCGGCCGTGGAGGCCACAGCCTGGGAGTTGGTGTGGTGCGTGATGATGTCGCAGCCCTGTCCGATCAGCGTATTGGTCGCATCGGCTTCCTTGCCCGGGTCATACCAAGTGTTGGTCCAGACCACATCAACCTTCACGTTGGGATTGATGGTCTGAGCACCCAACGTGTATGCATTGATGCCCTGGAGCACTTCGGGAATCGGCACAGCGGCGACGTAACCCAGATGGCCGTCCTTGCTCATCGAAGCGGCAAGCTTGCCTGCGAGATAACGAGCCTGATAAAAGCGAGCGTTGTAGTAACTGAAATTGTCGGCCGTCTTATAACCCGTGCAGTGTTCGAACTTCACATCGGGAAATTCCTTGGCCACCTTGAGCGCCGGATTCATGAATTCGAAGCTCGTCGCAAAGATGATCTTATTGCCCTGCGAGGCGAGATCGCGAATCACGCGTTCGGCGTCAGCCATCGTCGTGACGTTTTCCACAAACTGCGTCTTGATCTTGTCGCCGAACTGCTTCTGGATCAGCTGACGCGATTCATCGTGCTGCTTGGACCAGCCTTCGTCGGCACTCGGGCTCGGATAGATCCAGGCGGCCTTCAAAGGACCGGAAGAAGCGGTGGCTGCAGGAGCCTCTGCCTTCTTCGGAGCAGGTTTGGACGAATCGTCGCCGCAGCCGGCCAACACCAGGCAGGAAGCGGCAGCAAGAGCCAGGGCAATTTTCTGGAATGCCATCAGGGATGCCTCTTTGAAAAGAAAGGAAAATATGGGGATGGGGAAAGTTGGCGTGATTTTATCAGTTATCGACTCGATGCTGAAAAAGACAAAACGGGCGCACCGGTAAAACGCTTGAGCCTTGCCTTTGCACCCGTCTTTCGGCGGTGTTGATTCTGTTACTTGCCGGTGGGCACCTTGCCGATCACGCCCTTGACGAAGTAGTTCATTGTGTTGAGCATCTTGTCGTCGGCAACCTTTCCTTCAGGAATCTGTACCTTTCCTTCGTTGTCGACAATCGGGCCGGAGAAGACGCTGAATTCTTTCTTCTCCATCTTGGAGTAGACGGCGTTGATGTCTTCGACTACTGACTTGGGCGCATCAGGCGTAATGGCCGATAAGCGCACCATGTGCAGTTCGGCGCCGCCCCAAACAGGCTCAACCTTCCATTTGCCGTCGTAAAGCGCCTGGATTCGGTGAGCGTAATACTCATCCCAGTGGTGCGTCACGGCACCGATCAGCTGTTTGGGAGCCGTCTTCGTCATGGCCGAGTGATAGCTGATCACCTTCACGCCTCGGCTTTCTGCCGTTGCGGGGACAGCCGTCGAATCGGTGTGGTGCGTGAGAATGTCGCAACCCTGACCGATCAATGTGTTCGTGGCGTCCACTTCCTTACCCGGGTCATACCAGGTGTTGGTCCACACAACGGACACTTTCACGTCAGGATTAACGCTCTGCGCACCCAACGTGTAAGCGTTGATTCCCTGAAGCACCTCGGGAATCGGCATGGCGGCCACATAACCCAAATGAGCGGTCTTGCTCATGGAAGCGGCGAGTTTGCCTGCAAGATAACGGGCCTGATAAAAGCGCGCGTTGTAGTTGCTGTAGTTGGCAGCTGTCTTGTATCCGGTGCAGTTTTCAAACTTCACGTCCGGAAACTCCTTGGCCACCTTAAGTGCCGGATTCATGTACGTAAAGCTTGTGGCAAAGATGATCTTGTTGCCTTGAGCAGCCAGATCGCGAATGACTCGCTCGGCGTCCACCGTATTGGTAACGTTGTCGACCACTTGAGTCTTGATCTTGTCACCGTACTTTTGCTCAATGAGCATGCGAGCTTCTTCGTGCTGCTTGGACCAACCTTCATCGGCGCGCGGGCTCGGATAAACCCATGCGGCCTTGAGCGGTTCGGTGGAGGAAACGGCCTTTTCGGCCTTCTTGTCAGTGGTGGTGTCTTCTCCGCATCCGGCCAGCAACAGGCAGGAGGCGGCGGCCAACGTCAGAGTAATTTTCTGGAAAGCCATAGTTATTTTTTGTTATATAAGCACGAGCAACTTTTCAGACGCAAAAAAGCCGCCGTCGACCCCGGTTGCTCGCCTTTTCGGGACCGTGATCGGCGGCTCAATCAAAAAAATCAGTTTCTCGGATGGAACGTCTTGCCAAGACTTGCCGGCACATTCAGCGCAATCCACTTCGGGTTGCGGCTGATGAGGATCAGCACGAGAATGGTCGCCAGATACGGCGTCATCGACATGATCTGCGAAGGAATCTCAATGCCCATTGCCTGCATATTGAACTGCAGCATTGTCACGCCACCGAAAAGATAGGCGCCGAGCACAACGCGAAGCGGGCGCCAAGTGGCAAATGTGACGAGCGCAAGCGCGATCCAGCCGCGTCCCGCCGTCATGCCTTCAGCCCACAGTGGCGTATAGACAAGCGACAGATAGGCGCCAGCCAGACCCGACATGAAGCCGCCGAAGAGCACTGCCCAGAAACGGATGACGCGCACGTTGTAGCCCAGGGCGTAAGCCGAGCTCGGCGATTCGCCCACCGCACGCAGCATCAGCCCGGGACGGGACTTGTAGAGAAACCAGCCCACGGCGGCCAGGCCGATCAGGGAGAGATACACAAGGCTGTGCGACGAGAAGAATGCATCGCCCAGGAACGGAATCAATTCAAGACCGGGAATGCCCGTGGGCGCGCGGCTCGGCAACGCCATGCCCTGCAGAGGCTGCCCCACGAAAGCCGAAAGACCGGCGCCGAAAAGCGAGAGCGCCAAACCGGCTGCGTACTGATTGGCGTAGAGCCCAAGCGTGAAAAAGCCAAAGAGCGCGGCCATCACGAGGCCTGCCAGGGCACCGGCCAGGAAACCGAGCGCGAAGCTGCCCGTGGCGTAGGTCACGCCGAAACCGGTCACCGCCCCCATGAGCATCATGCCTTCGACACCCAGGTTGAGAACGCCGCTTTTTTCGTGAATGAGAATACCGATAGCGGCAATCAGCAGGGGCGTACCTGCATTCAACGTCGCAGCAATGACAGAAGCAATCACACCAGCATCCATGATTAAGCCTCCTTGCTCAGCTTGCGTTCGGTAAAGCCTTGCCAGACAGGCTTAAAGTAGATGAGCGAATCGCAGATCAAAAGGAAAAAGAGAAGCATGCCCTGATAGACGCCGGTAATTGAGCTCGGCAACCCAAGACGAGACTGGCCGAGTTCGCCGCCCAGATAAAAGAGCGCCATCACAAAGGCCGCAGGGATGCAACCCGCAGGCGACAAACGCCCAACGAAAGCCACGATAATGGCCGCAAAGCCGTAGCCCGGACTGATGTTAAGCGTGAGCTGTCCGACGGGACCTGCAACTTCGGCAATGCCGGCCAAACCGGCCAGACCACCGGAAATGAGCATCGAGACCCAAAGCAGACGCTTCGGACGGAAACCGGCGTACTTGGCCGCCAAAGGCGCCATGCCGGAAACCTTGAGCTGAAAGCCGATGAACATACGCACCATCATCACCTGGATGACAAGTGCGGCCACTACGGCCAGAACAAACCCCAGATGCAGACGCGTGCCGCCGAGAATCACCGGCATGCTAGCCGCGGAGGCAAAAAGCGCGGACTGAGGAAAGCCCAGACCGTCGGGATCCTGCAACGGCCCCTGAACACAGTATGCAAGCCCGAACTGCGCCACGTAGACCAACATCAGGGATACAAGAATTTCGTTGGCGTTGAATTTGTCTTTCAGTAACGCCGTGATGCCGCCCCAGAAGGCACCGCCCGCAATACCAGCCAGCAGAACGATCACCAGATACCAATGACCGATACCGTCAGGGCAAGCCAAGGCTGCCCAGCCGCCGCTGATGGCACCCGCAAGGAACTGGCCTTCGGCACCGATATTCCAGATGCTCGCACGAAAGCAGACCACAAGACCGGCAGCGCAAAGCAGCAGCGGCGTCATCTTCACGCCGACTTCGGCCCAACCGCGCAGGGTTTCAAGCGGAGCGATCAAGAACACATAGAGCGCATTGAGTGGGTCCTTACCCAGCATCGCAAACAGAATCGCACCGAATAACACAGTCAGGCCAAGAGCCAGAACCGGAGAAAGCCACATCATGCAGCCCGGAGTTCTCCGGGCAACCAAACGCACAGGAAATTGCATTTTTATTCGGCCTCCTTGTCGGCGGACTGAGCGTGACGGAAGGGGCTGCCCACCCACAGACCGGCCATCCAGCGGCCGAGCTCTTCGGTCGTAATCGAACTGACGGGAATGGCTGGCGATATACAGCCGCGATACATTACGGCAATGCGGTCGCAGATGGCAAAGAGCTCATCGATTTCTTCGCTCACGACCAGAATGCCGGCACCCTCGCTGCGAAGGCGCATCAGAGAATTGTGAATCACCGTGGCGGCCCCCACGTCCACGCCCCATGTGGGCTGGTCGATGATGAGTACACCCGGAGAACTCAGGATCTCGCGGCCGACAATGAACTTCTGCAGATTGCCGCCCGAGAAGCTTCTTGCCGCCGCCTTCGGAGCTTCGGGTTTCACATGGAAACGCTCGATGACGAGATCGGTAAACGTTTCGGCCTCTTCCTGCTTGATAAAGCCGTGGCTGTGAAAATCATCACCCGTCAAAAGCGTGTTATTGATGAGCGAAAACTCCGGCACCGACCCGTGACCAAGACGCTGCTCGGGCACGTAGCGCAAGCCCTTGGCGCGACGCTCGGCCGGATCGAGATCGTCAACCGCTTCACCGAAAAGCTTCACGGAACCCTTCGTCTGCTTGAGTTCACCCATGCAAACGCCGAGCAATCGCGACTGACCGTTGCCGGAAATGCCGGCGATGCCGACGATTTCACCCGCACGCACCGTGAGCTTGATGTCCGTAAGCCCCGTGACGTGATGGCCGCCGTCGAGACTCACGCCCTTGAATTCGAGCGCCACTTCGCCGGGCGTGCCTTCCGAAGTCAGAAGCTTGGGCGGTTCCTTGCCGATCATCAGTCGCGCGAGTTCCTCTTCGGTTTTTTCCTTCGGATTGACCGTTTCGATCACGCGGCCGGCGCGAAGAATCGTGCAGCGATCGGCTAGCTCGCGAATTTCGTCGAGCTTGTGAGAAATAAAAAGAATCGAAACGCCTTCGGAGGCGAGCTTCTTGAGCGTTTCAAAAAGCTTGCGGACAGCCTGGGGCGTCAGCACCGAGGTGGGCTCATCCAGGATCAGAAGCTTGGGATTGCTCATCAGGGCGCGAATGATTTCCACGCGTTGGCGTTCGCCCATGGAGAGGTCGGCAACGATGGCAAACGGATCGACCGCAATGCCGTAGCGCTCACCTAACGCATTGATGCGCTTGGCGCACTCCTCCACGGAAATCTTTTCGGAGATGCCGAGAATAACGTTTTGCGCCACCGTAAGCGTTTCGAACACGGCAAAGTGCTGATGCACCATGGCAATACCCAAACGGTTGGCTTCCGAAGGGCTGCTGATCTGCGCAGGACTTCCGTCAAACTCGATGAAACCCTTGTCCGGCGTGACCGAACCGAAGATGATTTTCATGAGGGTGGACTTGCCGGCGCCGTTTTCGCCAAGAATAGCAAGCACTTCCCCGGGACACACTTCCAGGCAGATGTCGTCGTTGGCGACGATGCCCGGATATGCTTTTGTGATGTGATTGAGCCGAAGTCGAGGGGTCATTGCAGGGCTTCTGAAAACGCAAAAACCTTCGGTATCTGCAGCATCGTGCAGCCGAAGTCGTAAGGTGCCGTAATTGTAAGGTTTGAGGCTATCTTTTCCAAGAGTGAAAGCCGAGTTTTTCGGTTCTCTCGGCTCGATTCTTCTCTCGGGCTGAGGCTCTCTTCGATCCGTTTGCTGGAACTTGTCGTTCGCGAGCTTAAAATCCGCTGACTAGTTCGCGACTTTTGCCGCGCTCAGACTTATCTTGTAGAAATCCCAACCAAAGGAACTTTTCCCATGCAGATCGTCACTCCCGACTTCAAAGGCGAAAACAAAGGTCACTACAGCGCCGGCGTCATCTCCAACGGCACGCTCTACGTTTCCGGCCAGCTCTCGATTGATCCGGATACGCGTGAAGTCTGCAAGGGCGACATCCGCGAGCACACCCGTCTGGCTTTGAACAACGTCAAGCGTGTGCTTGATGCCGCAGGCGTTACCACCAACGACGTCGTCTTCTGCCGCATCTATACGCCGGACGTCAACTACTGGGGACCGATCAACGAGGAATACGCCGCATTCTTCGGCGAACACAAGCCCGGCCGCGTCATTGTCTCGACCACAACGCTGCACTTCGGCTGTCTCGTCGAAATCGAAGCCGTCGCCGAAATGCCCGCCAAATAAGCATCACACCGCTTTCGCAAAAAAGGCAGCCTCCGGATTCTCCAGAGCGCTGCCTTCTGATTAACCGTTGCTAAAAATCGGTTAATCAGCTTTGACGCTGACGGACAGTCTCAAAGAGACAAACGCCGGTGGCTACCGAAACGTTGAGGCTGTCGACCGCCCCGAACATGGGGATCTTGGCCAGTTCGTCGCAACGTTTGCGCGTGAGCTGACGAAGTCCCTCTCCTTCTGCGCCCAACACCCAGGCAAAAGCACGCTTCTGATCAAATTCATAGATCGTCTTTTGCGCTTCGCCGGCCGTGCCGACCACCATAACCCCGGCGTCACGAAGCTCGGTGATGCTCGCGGCAAGATTGGTAACCGTCACAACGGGAACGCTTTCCCATGCTCCCGCTGCGGCCTTTGCGGCTGCGGGCGAAAAGCTAGCGGAACGATCGCGCGGCGCAATTACTGCCTGAACGCCTGCGGCATCGGCCACGCGCAGGCAGGCGCCGAAATTGCGCGGATCGGTCACGCCGTCAAGAACAAGCAACAGCGTGTCCGGCGTGATGCTGTCAAGCAGTGTGTCGAAATCGAGCGTCTGTTTGAGCTCGTCGGCAAGCGCCACGATGCCCTGATGCGGAATGCCCGGTGCCATACCTTCCAGACGCTTGGCGTCGGCCTGCATGACCTTGACGCCGGCAGCCGCAAGACGATCCTTGCATTGCTGCATGCGCTTGTCGCGGCGCGAAGCTTCGACGTAGACGACGCGGATGGAGTCGGGATTGAGTTTTGCTCTGGCATTTACGGCGTGAAAGCCTGCCAATACGACTTGTTTGGGCATTTTTAGAATCTTCTCTTCGTTTTTTTGTTCTTATTGTTGCGGGTGCGTTGTTTATCCGTGTGATTTTGCACCATTTCAAAGTCAATGCGGCGCGTTTCCGTGCTCGCGGCAAACACGCGCACCGTCACTTTGTCGCCGATCATATAGCGTTCGGAACCGAATTCAGCTTCAAAAAGCATCTTTTTGTCGTCGTAGTAAAAATACTCCCAGCTGTTGAGACGACTGACATGCACGAACCCTTCGACGAACACGCCGGTAAGCGTAACGTAAACGCCCGCAGGATTGGCGCCCGTAATGACACCCTCAAAGCACTTGCGGCGGTACCCGGAAATATAGTCGGCCTTCATCCAGGCGACGATGTCTCGAGAAGCGTCGTCGGCGCGCCGTTCTGCTGCCGACGTCAACAAACCGAGCACTTCCCAGGTCATATCGACTTTGCTCTTCTTGGCTGCCTTTTCGCCCTGAGCAGCCGCTAGTTCCGACATGCGTGCCTGCATCAGCTCCTGCGGCGCCTGCGCCAACACAGGTATGTAGCGCTCGCCCCTCAAAATGCCACGGATGGTGCGGTGCACCAACAAATCCGGGTAACGGCGAATCGGCGAAGTGAAGTGCGTATAGGCGTCGTAATTGAGGCCGTAGTGCGGCTTCTTGTCGGGGCTGTATACAGCGCGCTGCATGCTGCGAAGCAAAAGTGTATTGATGACTTCGGCTGCCGGCAGCGTCTCAGCTTCATGCGCCACCTTGGCGTAATCCGCAGGAGTGGGCTTTCCTCCGCCCGAGAGTTTAAGACCGAAGGCGCCAAGCGTCGTACGCAGATTGGCGAGCCGATCTGCCGGCGGCGCATCGTGCACGCGATACAGGCTCTTGGCCTTGTTCTGACTGATGAAGTCTGCGGCGCACACATTGGCCGCAAGCATGCACTCCTCAATCAGACGATGCGCATCGTTGTGGTCGCGTTTGCGGATGGCCACGATCTTCTGCGTCTGCGGATCCGTTACGATTTCGGTTTCGGCCGACGTAAAGTCCGCAGCTCCGCGGCGACCTCGGGCCTGAAGCAACGCCTTAAAGAGTGCGTAGAGATTGTTGATGTCGGTGAGGTTGCCTCCGCGCACCAAAAAGTCCTGCACGTCGCCGTTGAGCGCGTTCCAGACACTCGTATAGGTAAGACGCGCCTTGGACCGAATCAGTGCCGGATAGAACTGATAAGCCGTCACCTCGCCCTTCTCCGAAACGATCATGTCGCAGACAAGCGAACAGCGATCTACTCCCGGATTGAGCGAACACAGGCCGTTACTGAGCTTCTCGGGCAACATCGGTACCACGCGCGTCGGGAAGTACACGCTCGTGCAACGTTGCTGTGCATCGGCGTCAAGCGGACTTTCGGGCGTGACGTAATGACTTACGTCGGCAATGGCGACCAAAAGGCGCCAACCGCCTTCGCCGTCATTGAGCGGCGCACACCATACCGCATCGTCAAAGTCGCGGGCATCTTCGCCGTCGATCGTCACGAGACCAACATCTCGAAGATCAACTCTCTTCTCGATTTCCTTGTCGCTTTCGACCGCATCGGGCAGCGCCTGAGCCTGCGCCTGTGCCTCCTCGGAAAATTCGCTCGGGATACCGAGGCGAGCAAGCGTCATGTCGATTTCGCTTTGCGTGGAGTCGATGGGGCCGATCACGCGTCCGACCGTACCGGTCAACGGCACAATGGCGGAAAACGGCTTGCAACAGGATTCGTCAATCTTCATCGTGAAGAACTGCTGCTGCAGTTTATTGACGTCGTTCTTTTCCAGACGGTTTACAAACGAAGAGCCGCAGCCTTCCACGCCGGCCGACTTTGCATAGTTAATGGTGCACACAGGCTCACGCAGTGCACGGCTAACCAGAATGCGAGCTGCAAACCCGTAGTCGTCGTTGACATAAGCGCCGTAGACAACATCCCCCGGCAACAAACCGTGGTGCGGATTGGAACTTTTAACGCCTTCGACAATCTTGTCGGGATTCTTCAGACTGCGGATCTTGAATTCGCCAGTTCGATTGCCGACCAGACGCACAAGATCTTCTTGCTTTGAAATACCGGGACCACGCGTGTAATGGCGGGCTTGCTGAGCCGGCGCAATGATTTCGCTTGCCAGAAGGCTATCAAAAGCCTCCTTTGCCGCAGCAAGCGTCACTCCGAATGTTTCGTGATAGCACTTAGTGAAGACGGTTTTGGAAAAAGAATCCCCTTGGGCAAGAACAAATGCCCTGTCGGCGTAATTGGAGGTGTTCTGCTTCCTCTTTTCGGGAGATGCCTTGGATCGACTGGGTTTCTCGTGAACTTTCTTTTGCATTTCGAATTCTCTATGTGCTCTCGGAGCATCAATTGGCTACAAAACGGCAGACGCATCGGCAACATCCTTCTCGTCGGCCTCGAATCAAGCGCATCATACCTGAGGAACAATGACGGAACTCTGACAAGACGATGCCGACTATCTGAACGGACCGATCAGTTGCGGCACAGAGCCTGTCGGCAAGTCTTTTGAGCAAGCAATTTCTCCTAAAAATTGCTCGCAGAAATTTTTTTCGAAAATCGTTTGACATTTTTATTCTGTTTGGTAATAATTCGCGTCTCAGAAAATTTGTGCCCAAGTGGCGAAATTGGTAGACGCACTGTGTTCAGGTCGCAGCGCCGAGAGGCATGCTGGTTCGAGTCCAGTCTTGGGCACCAATTCGCAAGACCTTCAGTTGAGAAACTGGAGGTTTTTTGCTATTTGTTACAAATTAATTTCCTTTAAAATCAACGAATTACCGGAGGATGGCGGAGGATTTTGGCGGAAATAAAAACCCGTCAAAAGGTACACAAAAAACACCTCGTTGGGCACAATTTGGGATGAAAAATCACAAAACTCAACCCCAAAAGGTACACAAAAAAACGGGGGCTTCATGTCCAACCCCTACATCACCTCTGCCCAGGAATTAGCCGCGTTCATCCGCTCTTCAGACAACACTCTGAAGAGTCGTCCCATCTGGGGCGTTTCTGGTTTATCTATCATCAAGGAAGGAGCTCGTTGGAGTTTCCACTTCAAACATGCCGGTCGTCGCTACCATGGCACTCTTGGCACCTACCCTCAAGTCTCGCTAAAAGAAGCCAAAGCAGTTTTCCAGCGAAAACGTTTTGCCATCACAGACGGAATTACCCCTGCCCCACGTCACCGCCCCAAACCTAGACCACGCACAAACACTCAAAAAAATGTCGCACTGCCGACATCGTCTCGTTTCCAGGATGTCAAAGTTCAATACTTTCGCTTCCGTCTGGAGCAGTTGCGGATAAAGGGAAACAACAAGCTACCGACAAAATCGGTTGCACGTATGGAAGAGCTCTACAATCGCTTCGCCAAACCCGTCATCGACAATCTACCTGTTGCAGAACTCGGAAACTCTCACATCATCAAGATCCTTGCATCTGTTGAGAGCGACACATCTCGGAGCAAGCTCAAGAGCGTACTTTCCATTTTCATCCAGTGGCTCGTTCAACAATCCCTGATTGATCCGGATCATCTGAACATCAATTGGCGCGTCATAAATGGAATGCTGCCTAAAACCACTCAGGCTTCCCGAAATTACCCTCGCGTAGCGATCGCCGACATCCCTCGGTTTATTGCATATGCCTTAAAACCAAGAGAAACTTTTCGAGACAACCTCATTGGGCTCTCACTGGCCTTGGTCACTTTGACTGCTCAAAGAGCTGGCCCCATTTTCAGTCCCGACACGACTCCGATTGGTGATGACGCCACAAAGTTTTGTCACTGGGAGGATGTGGACTTCAATTCGGCTGTTCTGTCTATTCCTGCTGCCTACATGAAGGTTTCTCAAATCAATGGCTTCAGCCTTCCACCTTTTCGAGTACCGCTTTCAAAAGAAGCCCTATGGTCTCTCAACAAAATTAGGCAGCTTTGGTCTGATCTTGGAATTACTCTTAAGCCCTCGGACTTTCTTGTCCCTCAATATGATGACCCTACATATCCCCAAAAAGCATTTGCTTTAAGGATATTTATCGAGAAAACACTTCATCAGGAGTCTCTACAAGAAACGGGAAAGGGCTTCTTTGACCCAGACCAAATGAATAAAGTAGCCACAACTCACGGCTTACGGTCAAGCTTCGCCGACTGGGCTGCCTCTAACGGCTATCCTGACGATCTCATTGAAAAAGCCTTAGCTCACACCATGCCCAAGGTCAAACGAGCCTATCGTAGAGACGACATGCTGGAAGTTCGTCGCCCAATGATGGATGCCTGGGGTGCATATTGCTTCTCTCAATTACCTTTCAAAATCAATTAACGCACTCTGTCATGACAGAGATCACCGCTAAATCCTCCTTATCCGTCAAGGCTTTTCTCGCTGACATCACTCTCGTCATTAAAGCGTCAGCATAGCGTCATTTACATCTCCCCCTTCCTATCCTGACAGCTTTTCATACAGGCATGGAATTTGTGTGCTGAGGCCTGCTACACGTGCTCATTCACTGGCTTTTTTCGTCCAGATCTTCGGCAATTTTTAGAAATCAGTACCTTTTTTTCGAAAAATCGATCTCGATTTTTGAAAATCGTTTTCTCTCATGCATCAACAACTACGATTGATCCGTCGACTTACTCCACTGGCGCCAGAAAACTTCCTTTTTACGGACTGAACTATGCAATCAAAGAAGCCTATTCCCACCGACTGGATCGTCACTCCTTATCTTTTTGACAAGAACCAAGTGGCTCGGGTCACTGGATACTCTCCCAAGCACATTGAGGATCTTGTAGCTAAGAGACTTTTTCCCGCACCGGTTCGCTTGGCCATCAACCGGTCTCCCCGTTGGCTCTCAACGAAAGTCGCCACCGTCATGGGAGTTTCAAAATGAAAGTTGCTAACTCTTTAGCTGAAGCCCTGTACGTGTGCCGCCTTCGGTGTAACGCAACAGAGGAAGACATTCCCGCTCGTGGTTTCAAGCGCCTACACAATGCTGGGGATCGAGCAGGGTCAAAAAACATTGCCTTAGCCCGGGTCGGTCATCTTGGCTATATCAAGCACTGGAAAACGGGAGCTGAAGCCTACTTCCACCTCAATGGTCTGTATCCCTACTATCCCCCCACTGAAGCCGCTCCATCCGACTCTGTCACTAAAGCTGCTGAAATTGCCGCAAAAATCATGCACGAGGCCCCCATCGCAACCAAATCGGACTACTTCCGAACAAAAGGCTTAGATATCTCTGGCCTGAGGCTGCGTGTCGTTAGTGTACGAGAACTTTTAGATGTCTATGGTTACCAGTCTTTGAGCACATGTGACCCGAATTCGCTTTTCACAGTCATCCCTATCTACGCCATCAAAGGCAAAAAACCAGTCCTGCAGTCTGCTCAACTTATCGGCGGAGGCGTCCCGCCAAAAAAACATTTTTTGAAAGGGGGAACAAAAAAAGGAGGGTTTTGGCTTGTCAAGCCTATCCCGAAGTCTGACGCTAGCCCCGTAATTGGTGTGGCAGAAGGAGTTGCAACGGCCATCAGTGCTTGGCTGCTTTTTCGAGATACTGGGCATCTCACCACTGTGGCCGCGGCTTTCGATTGTGGAAACCTTACCCCTGTCTGCCAGAGTCTGCGCAAACGGTGGCCGAATGTGGACTTAATTATTTTTGCAGACAACGATCGCCCAGACAGCGATAAAACGCCTAACCAAAGCTTTTCCGCTGCAAATATTGGCGTTGCTAAAGCCATGGAGGCAGCTCGTGCCGTCAGTGCTCGAGTGCATGCCCCCAGCTTCAGTGCTGATCAGTGCAAGAGGTTTGAACAATGGAAAGGCCAGCTTCCGACAGACTGGAATGATTATTGGCAGCTACTGAGCTTCAAAAATGAGAGAACCAGAGGTATGTCATGAGCACAAACTCAAACCCAAACCTGATAGAAGCTGCAGTTAATATCGAAGCACAGGGAACCTCGGTAAACGACTGCAAGATCGCTTTGACCTTTCAAAAAGGGGTTCAGAAAATAGCCGAACTCTTTGAGTCGTCAACATCGGAAGGAAGTCCACTTCCCGAAATTCGGAAGTTCGTTGACCTTCACCTCTCAGACATTCCCCGAGAGGACGCCATAGCGCTCTGCTACAGAATTGCCTCTGTGGCACTCCCTGCGAGCCGGGAGTTTAATTTTCCTCATCTGGAAATTGAAGAAACCGTGCCAGCCATGGAAAAGATTTCCCCATCTAAGGCTATGATCCGGGTCAAATCCTATCTTGAAAAATACGTGGTGGCCAGTCCAGAAACGATCTGCACGTTAAGCTACTTTGCCGCCATTACCTGGTTCTGCAACCACCTACCAATTGTTCCGTACCTGCATATTTTTTCTAGTGTTCCTGGTGCAGGCAAAAGCACTGTTGCTCAAGCTGTAGCTCACCTGTGTTACCGCACTTGCATGGTGAGCTCCGCATCAACACCAGCGGCACTCAGTCGAGTCTGTAGTCAGCGGCCTTGTACGCTAATGATCGATGAGTTAGATTCGGCGAGTCAGCTTTTCATGCAAGAAGTCACCGCTCTCTTAAACGCAGGGTCTTCCCCCGATGTTCGCCGCATCATCGTGGAACGCATTTCTAACGGCCATCAACAGATTTCTGCTTTCAAGTCTTTTGGTCCAAAGATTCTGGTTAGCATCCAAGGTCCTTCGGGGCTTCGGACATTGCCTCCGGCAACCATTTCACGCTGTATAAGCGTCTGTCTAGACGAGACAAGACGAATGTATGAAAAATGCCCTGAGCGCCTCCCTTCCTTTAATTTAGACCATGAAGCAGCTGAAATTCGTAAGCAACTGGCTGCGTTTGCCGATCAGGGCCTTGACGTATTCAAACAGACGCTTAAGGAACTTTATTCGATAGAAAATTTGACCTTTCGCACTCGCGACAAATATCTACCATTGCTAGCTTTGGCGCGTATCATCGATTCGGAGCAAAGTACCGAGCCAGATAACTTTAAGCTTATTTGGACTCATCTCCGTTCAGCTGATGCACCAGGGTCAGATATTGGCCGTTTTATACTAGAAGAATGTGCAAAATTAATGTCCGAAGTTATATCTTCAGCATTAAACAGCATGCAGAATATCAATAGCTCAAAGTTAATCCAAGGGATGACACTATTACCTCCAACAAAATTCAAACCTAATTGTATTTGCGTACTTGAACATGAGTCAGTTACCGTCGTCGGGACAAACACAGGCAAAAAGAATATTAGTCATTTAACAATTTTTCAAACAAAAGGTCGTAAATACATTCGAGCCATCGAACTATTAGCAATTTTACTACTAGACGATAGTTCACCACTGCAGACATGTAGTTTGGGAAAGCCAATTTCTTATCCAGAATTTTGTCAACACCTTAAGGCATACGGATGTGAACTTACACGTATCGCATCATGCCGGGGCCTTATTGACATCCGGCAATTCTGTCATATTCTGAAACTTTCGCTGGATGCGTACACACCTGACAATATTCTTCTTGACTAAACCTTCGATTGGGTGACAGGAGACCATTTCGCCTGTCACCTTTTTCATGTTCCTTTCCCAATACTTTTGATATTAGTCTCAAGGCTTTTAGGAATTTCTAGAACTTTAGCAAATTGATTGCTATCTCAAAACTCCACCACTATATCATAATAATTCCAATCAACAAGATGCCAAATTAGGGAACACCTTTAAGAATAGATCAATCATTTCATTTCGACGCTTTTCCATGGCTTTAACGTTCCAACACTCTGCCTGACGAATTAGTGAAGATATGGCTAATCCATCGTGCTCATATCCACCTACAAACATCACCTTTTTCTCCAAAAAAGGCTTATTGGAAAGTTCTGTGTTATAAACAGTAAGCGTTAAATTTCCTATATTGTCAATCCAGGCGCTGAAAATTTCTTCTGCGTCGTCTCCCAAATCGGCGCGCCACTGAGGAACTTCAAGGGCAGATTGAGGCATTACATGCTCTATGCTCCAAGTTCCTTTCTCGAAATCTATGTAATGCTTCTCATGGAGTGAATTTTCGATTCTACCTAAAATATATCTCAACATCTGAGGATTAATGTACACACCTCTGGTACGAAGATAATTCTTAACAAATTCATCGTCGGGTAATATCTGCGACTTCGCGGTTTTTCTATAGAAAAACTCTTTAAGACCTGCCAACAAATATGTTGAGTCGGCTTTGTCGTCTTGAAGGTTTTTGTTGAACTCTTGCGTTGCATCAAAGAAAAGCCTTCTATAAGCTCTAGCATCATAGCTTGTTATAGCTCGACGCACAATAAAACATTCGATTAAATCTAGCCCTTCAATCAGATCTCTGCATGTCATTCTTCCCTGACTATTTGCATGCAACATTGCAAGAGATAGCACACGAACAGGCATATACCCAAGGGAATTTAATCTACGATAGCGAATCGCGAGGGCATCATTATTATCAGATGAAGGAAATGCTATATCTTTATAGAGGGTCGCATAATGCAACATCTCAGCCAAAAGATTTTCACGCGGCAGATTTCTTGATATATTTTGTTGTTTGAATGCAGGATAAATATCGCTAGTAATAGGAGCAGAAGTTTCATAAACTTGCGGAATATAGCATACAATGGAATCCTCGAAAGCATCATCCTGACGATTCGAATTAACGAGATTTTCAATAGGCAACCAGTAATTTGCAAAAAGACGCTCTTGCTCATCCAAAGATTGATCCATAAGAACATAATTACGAATCAAATCGCTATTGGACAAACTTTTCCCTGTTGAATTCATTGACTCGAAAACTAGTTGAGGATTATCTCGATATTGATCTAACATGACTGAGACAATCTGTAATTTCCTAAATCCAGCCCAAAGATCATTTTGATTTGGAAGATTGTCAACCATGGACTTAATCCATTCAAAATTTTTTAAGATACGAGAGTCCTCATCAGAGATTTTTGGAGTTGTCGGATCTTCTAAATTTTGAATTAGAGAATTCATTATCAATTTATCTTCTTGAGACAATGTAAGCCTAAATCTATTGTCACCAGATTCAAATGGATGAATGAGAAGAGTATTAAGTATTAGATCTTTTGAAAAGTTTAAACTTTCGCCACTGTTAGCTCTACCCTCGTGTGTGTCTGCAAACCTTGCCAGAGCTATCAATATCAACATCAGCGTAGTAGTTCGTTGCTGCCCGTCAATCAAAAGCATTCGAGATGGCCCCTTCACAGGATCATCTTCTCGTACCCAAACAACAGAACCTGTAAAGTGGCACGGCAATGAGGATTCCGCGACCGCAAGCATATCCTTTAGAAGCTGCTCGCAATGCTTGATCTCCCATGTATAACGACGTTGGAAAATGGGGATCACGTAACGTCGTTCAGTTGCGCCAATAAAACCAATGAATTTCTGATCAGTTGCTTGCATGTTTAAATTCTCCTCAGCACAGACGCCAATGGTTTATAGCCGACTCTAAATCCAGAAATGCGCCTACATCTCACTAGTTACAGATCATTGTAGCGAGCATTGTAAACACCAGTTCCTCAACCATTCATTGACACCAAGAAGTAAGGTTCGGGTTACGTGTTGTTGAGTAGCCAATGTCACATTTTCACATTGAGAAGCCCCTTTTCTGCATCTCCTTCCAGAAGCCAAGGCGTCCCACTAGATAAACTTTTGGGGTACACGCTAACGCAACACTTGCAAGTACTTGCAACAAGTGTCTCTTTAGGGTATAAAACCAATAATTCGCTACATTTTCGTAGCTTGCCCACCCTAACAGGACAAACCAGATGAAAGGACAGATTGTCGGGTACGCGCGAGTCAGTTCCGTCGATCAAAACCTCGCACGACAACTTGAACAACTGAGGTCGGAAAACACAGATAAGATTTTTGAAGACAAGGCAAGTGGTGCCAACACCAACCGCCCGGCGTTTCAACAGATGATGGAATACGTCCGCGAGGGTGACACCATCGTTGTGTGCAGCATGGATCGTCTGGCTCGCAACTTGGCCGACCTCTTGACCACAACAAAGGAACTCCAGGCCAAAGGTGTCAGTATTCGCTTCCTGAAAGAGTCGATCCTTTTGGATGCGTCGGGAAATGACGCGGCCATGACTAAACTGCTAATGTCTATGCTCGGTGCGGTTGCTGAGTTTGAACGTTCCATGATCCGAGAACGTCAACGCGAAGGCATCGAACTAGCTAAAAAGCGTGGTGTCTATAAAGGTAGAAAACCGACGGACGGATCAATCATCGAAAAGGCACGAGAAAAAATCGCTCTTGGCGTTCCGCTTGCAAAGGCCGCACGAGAGGCAGGTATTGCCCGCTCGACTCTGTACCGGCAACTGAAAGCACATTCCTCTGAATCAGTAATCTCGTAGGCTTAACTCTCTTACACCTGCATATGTCAGTGGCTCAAATGCGGAGCCTCTGAAAAATCTAGCCAATTGAGCAGTGCTAGGGCAATCCCTATCTTAATTTTTATCTGACTATCATTATTTCATTGACTTTTCTGATCGAGGCAGATAACATAGCGTTCAAGAAAATTTAGTCAGGCAGGTACCGCACGGTACTCGCAAACTCAAAGGACTAACATGATTACCTCGCAACAGCTACAAACAACTGCTCATTTTCGGCAACGCATGTCTCAGCGCGGGATCAAACAGGCTTACGTTGACCTGACCCTCGCGTACGGAAAGGAAATGGGAGATAAGGTTGTCCTCGACAAAAAAAGTTGCCGAAAGGTTCTTGAACGTCTGGAAGGTGAAGCGCAAGCACTCAAACAGATTCTGAGCTCTGGAGGTTATGTTGTCGTTACAGGAAATAAGACTCTGATTACGGTTTACAGAAAAGACAGCTTCTCTCCAAATTTGGCCAGAAAGGCTCAAAAAGGATGTTGCTGAAAAAAGGACTGGGAAAAATGATTACTGCACGCCAACCATTCAATATCGCCTGCTTCACGATACTTGTCGACACTCATCTGGCAAGGTTGGGCGAGTCGGAAAAGCTTAATGAGTTTGATAACTGGATCTCATTACTGGACTCCTGGGGATCTGTAGTTGGCCTAGCTCCGGAAACAATCGCTGATCTGAAAAGCGAACATTATTTCATGGACCCTTTCAGTACTTTTCTTGATTTCAAACAGCAACTTGAAACAGGAAAGTCGCCAATCGACCTGCTTCAATCCCTTCTCGAAAATGAGAAGGGAGGTCAACCGGTACTCCGAAGGAGTGTGGCTCAAAGTTGTGCAGAACAGCTAGCCGTTGCTGCCAATCCTTCTGGACTTCCGATTCTGTGTTGCGATTATTCCGCCTTTCCGGTTGTCGCCGCACTTCTGCAGAAAGGGTTGTCCGTTGATTGGTTTCTTTTCATGCAGCACCCGACGGAAAAAGACCTTGTTGCAAAACTGGCTCAGATAATCGGAGCTGGCCACTTAACGGTTAGGGATTTGGAATCTCGCGGAAGCATGTTGGCAATCCGTGACCGTACGAACGGAACCTTCGCTCTGCCTCGAGGTTATGACGTTGGCTTCTATAGCTTCCCGATTTCTTTAGAACCTACGCTCGACCAAGAATCAGTTGATGAGTTGGCAACATGTAGTCTGATTGTTCACTCAGCTGAAATTTTGTGGTCGAAAAAAATGCCGTACCAAAATTTCCGAGGAGAACTCCTAGATAACGCTGTCCTGCACAACGTTATGTTGCTCCCTCAAGGCAGCACTTGGCTGTCAATGGTTCAGCTTGCCCTACTAACTGTGTGTAAAAACGTTCACGCCAGAAACGTTATATTCACGGATTTTTCGAACGAAAAAATCGACAAAAAAGCTCCTCGCTGGAAAATTCCATTCGAAAGTTTGGTCGAAATATCCATCCCTGTTCCAGTCCGAGAGCTATCTGAAGGCGGGAACCTACTCGATGTCAAACGCCACGTCATGGCTAGCTCCAAAGAATTGCAAGCCTTGACCTTAGACGATCACTTAATGCTCAAGGATCTAGTCTCTATCAAGAGAGCTCAGAGCATCCCTGTCGCTAAAGTTAACCAGAACTCGGGATTGGAGTTAAAGGAAGTGCTGGCCTCAGATATTGATGACATGGGTATTGTTCAAGCTCCTAGGAAAATCATTCATGTTGACCGAAATGGATTGGTTCGAGCACTCAATGCATGGTTGAAACACGGAGATATCCTGATTGCGATCAAAGGCAGTGTTGGCAAGATAGGGTTTGTTGAGGACCAACTGGCTGAAATGCCTGAGATGTTTGAGTCTGGGGAAAAATGGGTCGCAGGACAATCATTTGTCATAGCCAGAATCAAACCAAGCCAGGCAAACAAGGTGACACCGGAATACCTATTCCGCTACCTGAAATCGCCGCAAGTCCAAAAATATTTTGAATCCCGTTCGCTTGGCGTGGCCATTCCAATGATCAAGATGACCGACATTGAGACGTTACCTGTGAGACTGCCAGCCGCTGAAACCCTTGCACGAGAAACGGAGCGGCACAACCAACAACTTGCCATTCGCCAGAAAATTGATCGTCTGCAACATGAACTCAAGAGCTATGAGTTAGATCTAACCGAACTTTCTTGATGGAGTATTTCACGTGTACGCGGTTGTCGCTCTAGGCGTAACTGCGCAACCAGGCTCGCAAATCCGGACTGCTGCATTCACTGCGACAGATATTGTCGCAGCAGCAAGTACACTACTCAATTTACAGTTGGCATATTTATTTTTTACAGTCCTTAAGACCACAGAACCATGGCTGCACTAAACCATTCGACAATCATCAAAGGCTTTGAAAAACTGGTTGAAGAGAAGGATTCTGAACAATTCTTCTTCGACTTCCTAAAGACTCTTAAATTTCCTGCTGCAACAATCAAGCGCCTGCGGGAGCCCAATGGCAGCCGAAATGTAGCAAGTGTTTCTGGGGACTACGGGTTGGCGAAACAGATCTACTTTCATCCTGCACAGGAAGGCGAGGACCTTCGCAATACAGTAGCGTCTCTTGTCTGTTCCCAGGAGCTTCAAAAGCACCAGATCCGATTCTTCCTCACGACTAACTTTGTCGATGTTGTTGCTTACGACAAACGCGTTGATGACTGGACATCCTTTGCTTTTGAAGATCTGCGCGAGAACTACGAATTTTTCTTGCCGCTCACCGGTCTGTATGAAAAACCCCTTGCCTACACATCCCATCCGGCCGACGTTAAAGCTTGCGAAAAAATGGGGCGTCTTTACGACATCATTCGTACACTCAACCATTACGACGCATCAAATATTCACGAGCTCAACGTCTTTCTGACCAGGCTTCTCTTCTGCTTTTTTGCCGAAGACACGGGAATTTTTCCCAAACCATGCCAAATGACTGCTGCCATCGAGTCGCTCACGCAAGCTGATGGCTCGGATTTGTCCAACTTTTTCTCGCGTCTTTTCGTCATTCTTGATGCCAAGCCCGAGTCTCCTGTCCGCCAAAGCGAAACAGCCACTCTTGCTGCTTTCCCATACGTTAATGGCGGCTTGTTCCGGGAATCGTGTCGTGTTCCGACGCTCAATGCAAAAGCCAGAACTCTGTTGTTGGAATGCGGGAAGTTGGAGTGGAACCAAATTTCGCCCGTCATTTTCGGCTCTATGTTCCAGTCCGTGATGGATCCGGAAGCCCGGCATGAACGTGGAGCCCACTACACAAGTGAGAAGAACATTTTTAAAGTCATTGGTCCGCTGTTTCTCGACGCACTTGAAGAAGAGCTACGGCAAATTCTTGAGCTGAAGGACCGTTACGAGAAGCGCAAGCGTCTGGACGCATACCGCAACAAGTTAGCAACACTGCGCTTCCTTGATCCTGCGTGCGGCAGCGGTAATTTCCTCATCATTGCGTACCGCGAGATCAAGTCACTCGAGTTACGAGCATTGTCAGCAGACCTAGAACTCTCTTCCGATAAAAATCGGTCCTTTTTTGTTGATTGGGAAAAATTCTCAAAGGTCTCCATTGATCAGTTCTACGGTATTGAAATTGAAGAGTTCCCAGTTGAGATCGCTCGTGTCTCCATGTGGCTGATGGAACACGTGATGAATTTGAAATTTGGGGAGAAGCTTGGCCTAGTCTTCCCATCAATTCCCCTGAAAACCTCAGCCAACTTCTACTGTGGAAATGCCCTAACTACGGGTTGGTCTCGAATCATTGATCCTGCAAAACTGTCGTACATTTTCGGGAATCCTCCATTTGGAGGTGGAAAAAAATTAACCGAGCAACAACGCAAGGAACAAGTGAATGCCTGCGAATCCTGCGGACTGAAGTCCGCCGGAAAATTAGATTATGTAAGTGCCTGGTATGTATTAGCTGAGAAATATTTATCTAGAAATCCTGTCATTTCCGCCGCTTTTGTTTCGACAAACTCCATATGCCAAGGAGAACAAGTTGGCATCCTGTGGAACCATTTGTTTTCACGGGGAATTTCAATTAATTTTGCTCACCAGTCTTTTAAATGGAAAAATGAAGCAAAAGATAATGCTGGCGTTCACTGCATCATTGTTGGTTTTTCCAAAGTCAGAGCAACCAAGAAGATTTTATTTCAATACGAATCCCCTGTCAGCGAACCAACAAAACATTATGTGAATAACATCAATGCGTATTTGTTAGACATGCGTGAGGACTTGCTTGTTCAAAAACAAAAAAAATCTCTATGCAACGCCCTCCCTATGTTTCGGGGAAACCAACCAACTGATGACGAGAATTTGATTCTTTCTTTGGAAGAAAAAGAAGAACTTATTAGAAAGGATCCTGGCGCAGAAAAATTTATCCGCCCATTTTTGATGGGAAAAGACTATCTCAAAGGAACTCCAAGATACTGCATTTGGCTGGTTGGCGTAAATAAGGAAGATTATCTGAGATGTCCAGAAATAGCTTACCGTTTGCAGAAATTGCGGGAATTTAGGCTTAACAGTACAAAAGAAGCAACTCGAAAAAAGGCATTCAGTCCATTGTTTGATGAGGTAAAAACGAAAGACGTTAACTATCTTGGAATTCCTATAGTTACTTCTGAAAATCGAAACTACATTCCTATTGGATTCATTTCTGGAAATGTCATTCCAGGAAATAAAATCTTCGTCATTGAACATGCCGGATTGTGGGAATTTGCGATACTAACCTCTGCCATGCATATGGTGTGGATGCGCACAACGTGTGGAAGACTGGAATCTCGTTACAGTTACTCGAACACTGTTGTCTACAACACATTCCCCTGGCCTCAGGTAAGTCCCGCCCAGCGCCAGACTATTGAAAATTTGGCAAGCAACATCCTGATGACACGTGAGTTCTATCCTGACATGACACTTGCGGATCTCTACGATCCAGACACAATGCCCGAAGACTTGCGAAAGGCGCATGCGGAACTTGATCTTGCCGTTGATAAGCTCTACCGGAGCGCCCCGTTTGAAAACGATGAAGCAAGGCTGCGCCATCTTTTCACACGTTATGAAAAATTAATTGAGGCAGAAGCCAACGCCAAGCCTAGTGAGGAGTAATTTCACATGCCCGATATTCTTACCGTCCGCTACGCCCAAACAGGCAACAGCACTCGTCAGAACCCCATGGGCATGCGAGAAATGCAAGCCCGTGCTTATGAAAAGCGCGAGGCACAGTACCTTCTGTTGAAAGCACCTCCTGCCAGTGGCAAGTCTCGTGCATTGATGTTTCTTGCCTTGGATAAAGTCGTCAAACAAGGTCTAGATAAGGTCATCGTCGCTGTTCCGGAAATGTCGATCGGTGGTTCGTTCAAAGATACCGATCTGACAAGTTACGGCTTCTTTGCCGACTGGCACGTTGACGAAAGATTTAACTTGTGCACACCTGGTAATGTAGGCAAAGTGGATCGTGTTGTGGAATTCATGACCAATTCCGACGAGCACTACCTCATCTGCACTCACGCTACGTTCCGATTTGCCTACGAGAAACTGGCCGACGCAAAGCTATTCGACAAAGCTCTCATAGCGATTGACGAGTTTCACCACACCTCTGCTGAAGATGGAAATATCCTCGGCGGCATCATTGACGATTTGATGCAAAACTCCACGGCTCACATCGTTGCTATGACCGGTTCCTACTTCCGAGGTGACGCCGTACCTATTCTGCGCCCGGAAGACGAAGCCAAATTCACGCAGGTCACCTACACATACTACGAACAGCTCAACGGATATAAGTACCTCAAGTCACTCGGCATCGGTTACCACTTCTATCAGGGTCGGTACTTTGATGCTCTCAAAGAGGTTCTTGACACAAATAAGAAGACGATTGTCCACATCCCTAACGTCAACTCCATGGAATCGACCGGCATGAAGCTCGATGAAGTGGATCGAATCCTGGATGTTCTGGGAACTGTTCTGTCTCAAGATCCTGAAACCGGAATCTACAAGCTCAAAACGCGTAACGGGAAGATCATTTTTGTCGCGGACCTTGTCACAGATGACGCCAAGCGAGTCAACGTTCTTACGTACCTTCGCAACATCAAAAACGCCAATCAGATGGACGTAATCATTGCTCTTGGCATGGCAAAGGAAGGCTTTGACTGGCCCTGGTGCGAACATGTTCTCACTATTGGCTATCGGTCGTCGCTCACCGAAATTATCCAGATTATCGGCCGCGCAACACGTGACTGCGAGGGCAAAACACACGCACAGTTCACCAATCTGATTGCGCAGCCGGATGCCGCTGACGAGGACGTCAAAACCTCTGTCAACAACATGCTCAAGGCGATCACAGTGTCGCTTTTGATGGAGCAAGTGCTCGCACCCAACATCACCTTCAAACCGCGCTCATTGATCGAGCCCGGTGAAAAAGTGAAGCCCGGAACCATCATCCTTGACGATACCGAGCACCCCGTGTCAGCTCGCGTGCAAAAGATTCTGCAAGAAGGCGGAATCAACGATGTCATCACCGCCGTCATTCAAGACACCAAGACTATTGCTCCGATGATTGTCCAGAAAGAGCAACCACCGCTCTTCACGGAAGAGGATCTGCCCAAAGTCGTCACGCGCCTGTACCCAGACCTCACTCCTGAGGAAGCAAAGTATGTAGCCACTGCCGCCCACACCCAGATGGTGATTCACGGCAACGGCGGTCTGGTCAACAGAGAGGACTTGCCGCCAGGAGTCGTAGTAGAACCAGGCGATGAAAATGAATCTGACTCGTCCGATGCCCCTAACAACGGAGAAGAATCCGAACGCGATCCGTCCAAGAAGGGCAACGAATTTCTCAAAGTTGGTGAGCGATTCATCAATATCGAAAAGCTCAACATTGATCTCATCTCCGCGATCAATCCGTTCCAAGGAGCCTATGAAATCCTATCCAAGTCCGTGACCGCTCCCATGCTCAAAACCATTCAAGACATGGTGACATCCAACCGCTCGGGAGTTTCGGAGGAGGAAGCCGTCCTGCTCTGGCCAAACGTTCAGGAGTTCGTGTCCTCGCACAAAATGGAGCCCTCGCCTATGTCAAACGATCCGTATGAGAAACGACTGGGCGAAGTTCTTGCATTCGTTCGCCGCAAATTGGCTGAAAACATGGCTAAACAGGGGAATTGAGTCATGCTCAAATTTTCGACTCCAACTACTTTTGCCGATCTTTTGTCGGGCGCATGCGATCCTCTTGGCCTCTTGTCTAACGTCAAGCCCGCTGCACCGAAAGCAAAACCACGTTCTGTGGTTGAAGTTAATTTCCAGGAGATCATTGAGTTCTTCGAAAAACATCAGCGGGTTCCAGATCTGAACGCAGCAGACTTTCGCGAAAAGCAATTGGCCGCTCGTCTTACCTCCTATCGGACTCGAAATGAGCTCAAAAAGCAGGTTGAGCAACTGGATACCGTTGGTCTACTGAAAGAAGTGCCAAGAGTTCCGCAAAACCAGGAACAACCGACCAACAAATCATTCAGTTCGCTCGCCGACATCCTCCAAAACGACACCTCCGGGCTTCTGGGAAACATTGATAGTTCCATCTTCAATTTGGGACACGTCAAGACAGCCGAACCCGACATGCGCAACCTGCCCGACGAAATCGCTTCGCGCAAACCCTGTGAAGACTTCTTCAGATTCGAGAAGCTCTTTCAGGACACCCAGCGAGACATTCTTAACCGTAAGACCAAGACAGCGCGGTTCAAAAACGAAACACAAATTGAGATTGGTGAATTCTTCGTCCTCAATGGCCTGCTGTGTATCGTGGATAGCATCATCGAGGAATCGAGTGAACAATCCCTGCGCGACAACCCACGTCTTCGTGTTGTCTTCGAAAACGGGATTGAAACAAATATCCTCAAGCGTTCTTTGAGCCGAGCTCTCTACAAAGATCCGAACGGGCGTCGCGTCCTTCTTTCCGAAGAGGCTTTCTACGAAAAAGCTCAGGGCATCACCCATAAGGACAAGGCCACAGGCTGCATTTACGTGTTGGCAAGCGAAACCAAGTCCCCAGTACTCGCTGATCTCAAGCACCAAGGCAGGCTTGTCAAAATTGGCTATTCCACTCAAAGTGTGGAAGAACGGATTAAAGGAGCTGAGGATGATCCGACGTATCTGGAAGCTCCTGTGCGTATTCTTGCCGTTTTGGATTGCTACAACCTCAACCCACAAAAGGTGGAGCATCTGATCCATGCGTTCCTTTCCAAGCAGCGCATCAACATGACGTTGATCAGCTCAAAGGGGAAGCCCTACAGACCAACCGAATGGTTTGCAGTGGATCGAGAAACGGCTGTTGCCGTCGCCGAACATATCGTTGCCGGCGACATCATGAATTACCGCATGGACAACACCACAGGTCGAATCAAGAAAATCGATTAAGTCAGCCTCCCCAGTTTTCGATCCTATGCTTCCATATCAAGTCCAGTTCAAAGCTCGTTGGGTTTGCGAAAAAATCGCTTACTTCCTTTACGACTATCGGGTTCCTGCTGCAGACATTAAAAATGACCGTGGATACGACAGTCTCAAGCTCATGCTTGCCCTCTTGATTAGAGAACTTCTTGTTGCGGCAGGGTTGTCGGCTCAGGAAGTAGCGGACGTTGCCAAACTTGCTTTTTCCAATACTTTTGACCACAAGACCGCCACCTTCTGTTTTGAGTGTCTGTTCCAAGGAAAACAATCTATCTGTGTGGATCAGAATCGGCAATTGGCTTGCACATCTGCAGCAACCGACGCTGCTCAGTGGCTGTGGCATCAAGAAAGGAATGGCAACCCAAGAGCCAGTCTTATCTATCGAACTAAAAATTTTGCTGACAATCCGTTCTTGTTTTATACCGAAGCCGCCTGTTATCGGAGCCTCCAAGATCCTGAAAACATCTTTATCATATCTGCCCGTCTAGCTCAAAAACAAAATCAACTCCAGCGTCTTGAATATTCATCTGGTGATGCGGCGAAGGAAATTCATTTTTTACTTCGCATTGTCTTTAATGATGTGCTCCCAACGGCCATCCATCCGATTTGCAACATCTTCTTCGACGGTCGAAAGGTATCTTTTACCGCGCAGGCACTATCAGTTTGGTGGTTAGGACTAGATGGTTGCGAGGACGACAGCATTTATTTAGACGACGAACAAGTTAGTGCTCACATCGTCAACCTTGCTGAAAAGTTCGCGCACCATTGGCGGTGCGTCTGGTTGGTGCCCGGCGAAGATCTGTCAGAGGAAATCACTCTTATCGGACAACAGCTTTATTCCAAAAGTAGAGATCTGTTCGTGTCTGCTCGGTCACAAGGAGTTGCCGAGAATCTTGATCTGTTTGATTTTCCCAGGCGGCATTTCTGGGATAACAGCTCCTGCTCTTTGAGCTATCTCGAACTCCTGAGAGATCGCTTGCAACAGCTGTTACAGCGCGAGCAAAACAGCCACTAACGCTCTCCTTACAGAGACTTCTTTCTAGAGATTTCTATTTTTTCTGGAGGTGTCATGTCAGATAAAGAACCTCAGGCACCCAATGTCCTGCCAATGCCCGCCTCTGTGTCCTTTGAGACCGATGCTCCCAAAGATGGTTGGTGGACAATTCGTGTGCGGATCCTGGAAGAGAAATTTGTAGATTCCCAAATCATTTCTTGGCCTAAGGGGGGCCTCCAATAAACGTCGCTGTTTTGAATTCAAAATCGAATGCAGCGCTCTCTGCGATCCTATCCCAGATTTACACGAGTACATCTACGACAGTGCCAACGGCTATCACTTATACGATCGATGGCATGTTGACGAGGAAGGAACCTCAGTTACACTCGAGTCTTGGCATTTAACTTGCGGCTTAGATCAAATTCGGTTTGAGCTAATTCGAAATTTCGATGAGGACAGAGTTTTCGACTTGCTTGTAGATAAAGCTGCCTTTTTGACAGCCCTCGAAAAGGCCTACTGCGATTTTGGACGGAAGGGAGGATGGCAGTTATTTGGCTTGACTTATTTTTCTTAATGCAATGACGTAATGGTTACCAGGTACGGCTAAAACGTAAACCGCTTTTGATTTGGATTTTTATCAACTGTTTTATCCTTTCCTCAATAGTCATCCGTACTCCATGTGAGGTTTCCAATGAACGGTAAGCAATACAACCGCATCATGCCGGGCCGCCGCTCCGCTTTTTTCGAAGAATGCCTGGAAGGCGGGTTCATTGGCGGCGACTGGGATTTCTCTTCAGATCTCTCCAACGAGCTGACCGAGGATTGGCATGATTTCAATGCCAAGTGCATTCCTATTTATCTGGCAAACAATCCGGGAGCTAGCAAAATTGCAGCAGGACTTGCCTGTGGAATGTTGTGGACGATCAGCAAAGGTCTACGGATCAATGATGTCGTCTTGATGCCCGACGGTCACGGTACCTATGCCGTAGGCACTATCACGTCCGATTACTACTTCGCGGGCAAAGACGAGGTGTTACCTCATCGACGTCGAGTTGATTGGAACGAAGATCGTATACCGCGGTCATCGATGTCCCAATCGCTGAAAAATTCTTCCGGTTCAATCGGCACCTGCTGCGATCTAACCTCCTACGCCGATGAAATCAACCGCCTGATAAATCCCCACGGCACCGAGGTTGTAGCAAAAGACTCTCAAGACATTTTCGCACTTGAAAAACACCTTGAAGATTTCCTCGTGGCCAACTGGAAGCACACAGAATTCGGAAAAAATTTCGATATTTACGAGGATACGGACGGTCAAACCGGCCAGCAGTACCCAACTGATACGGGCCCCATGGATATTCTTGCCATCAGTAAAGATAAAAAAGAACTGCTTGTGGTCGAACTAAAACGTAGCAGAACCTCCGATGCTGTTGTGGGACAAATTCTTCGTTATATGGGGTTCGTGAAAGAAATGCTCTGTGACGAAGGGCAAACAGTCAGAGGTGCAATTGTTGCTCTTGAAGACGATCAGAGGATCCGACGAGCGTTATCTATGGTGGATAACGTTTCGTTTTTCCGCTACAAGATCAACTTCCGTCTGGAACAAGCTTGCTGATCAAGGTAAACGTCGGCAGATCGGGATGTGATAATGTTAAAATGTGGAAAACAATAATTCCACATTTGAACAATCAATGAAAGTTGTCAGCATCCTCAATCAGAAAGGCGGCGTTGGCAAAACAACGCTGTCTATCAACCTCGCGGCCGCACTTAAGGCTCTCAATCATTCTGTGCTACTGGTTGATGCAGATCCTCAAGGATCTTCGCTTGATTGGGCGGCGGCTCGTGAACCTGCTGAGCCTCTTTTCAGCGTTGTGAGCTGCCCCAAGCCCACGATTCATAAGACCGTTACCGACATCGGTGCAGGCAAGGATTTCGTCATCATTGATGGCGCGCCTCGCGTGACCGACCTCGCTCGTTCCTGCATCATGGCTTCTGATTTGGTACTGATCCCTGTGCAACCGAGCCCTTACGACATTTGGGCTTCACAAGAGGTTGTCAAGTTGATTCAGGAGGCTGTGATCTACAAGCCCGAACTCAAGGCCGCGTTCGTTATCAACCGAAAGATCCCCAATACGGCTATAGGTCGTGATGTTGAAAGCGCTCTTGCGGAATTCGAGTTGCCAGTTCTTTCGACAACCATCGGCCAACGTGTGATCTTTGCTGAATCAGCAGCCTGTGGACTTAGCGTCCTTGAACAGGATGCCAAAAGCCAAGCCGCCGCAGAAATTACTGCACTTACCCGAGAAGCTCTCAACTTGTTGGAGACTGAACAATGACCGCCAAGAAAATCTCACTCAAACCAAAAGTTCGTACCCCGCAAGACACCGCGGCCATGAATGCATGGGTCGAGCAAGGTGCAGAAATGACAGCACCTGCAGCCAAATCGACAACAGAAGCCAAAGAATCCATGAAACGACTGTCTATTGACCTTCCGGCAAGCTTGCATAGAGAATTGATGATGTACTGTGTCCAAAACGGAACTAAGGCGGCACAAGTCGTTCGTGGGTTGCTCGAAGAAATACTTCACAAATAAAGTACCGACTTGGGGATTCGCGATAGCAGCAAGTCGTCTCCTCTACATCTGATCGATCTGCTGGCAGCGAGGCCTTGAAAAAACAAACGCCCAATGTGTGATACACCGGGCGCTTGAGTGTTGTTGCCCCGCAAATGCGGGGGAAAGCTGTAGCCGCAACCTGAATTTCCTGAATTTCCAGAATGATCCCCGTACGCACGGGGGAAAGTTGCGACTGCAACCTGAGTTTCTGAATTTTCAGAATGATCCCCGTACGCACGGGGGAAAGTTGCAACTGCAACCTGAGTTTCTGAATTTTCAGAATGATCCCCGTACACACGGGGGAAAGTTGCAACTGCAACCTGAGTTTCTGAATTTTCAGAATGATCCCC